>OBRJ01000136.1_pt1 | contig 66267 bp, 65 predicted proteins | sample 1494831 | NCBI WGS metagenome assembly OBRJ01 (sample SAMEA3360658, study PRJEB22359) | human gut metagenome | biome: ENVO:urban biome; feature: ENVO:human-associated habitat; material: ENVO:feces | place: Bangladesh | collected 2011
CACCGTCCGCATACTTCTGGAACGTCTGCTCCACATACGGAGCCAACAACGGGTCGGGCTGGTAATGCCGGGTCTCATCGATCATGTAGCCGAACGGAATCGTGCCACCATTATAAATGCCCTTGAGAGCGTTCTCGGTCATGCCGCGCACGACCTTTTCGGACAGGTCAGCCGAGTAATATTCGGCATAGCCCTCCAGCACCGACTCCAGAATAATGCCCTCCGGGCCAGCCGAAATGACCTCCGTTGCCGATACCAGTTTCACGCCGTTCCGTTTCAGCTGAGTCTTGTACCGGGCACTGTCGTAGCGGTTTCGGGCAAAGCGGTCGAGCTTCCAGACAATGATGACATCAAAGATGCCACGCTCGCTGTCCTTGATCATCTGTTGGAACTGCGGTCGGTTGTCCGTTTTGGCAGAGATGGCACGATCGATGTAGTGTTTGACCACCGTAAAGCCGTTCTTCTCCGCATAGGCGGTGCATTCCCGGATCTGACCTTCAATGGATTCTTCGCGCTGACTATCAGTGGAATAGCGGGCATAGATCACGGCGGTCATGGCAGGCACCTCCCATTTACACATCATTGAACGGTGGAGTGTTCTTTTAAAACAGTGTTTCGTATAATGGATATACCATATTTTGCGTAAGATCGCAAGAGAAAAATTATATTGAAAGGCCCTTCCATGACATGTTGTAGAAATTCTCAATGCAACAACGTTGAATTGTATATCGCAAATGTGCTGCTTTAACGTTGCATTCATTTCTTGTCTTGCGATAATAAGACCAGAGCGGAGGCGTTGATAAGCGCATCCGCTCTGGTCTTTATCAATTATCCATTCTGCTTTTGGATGGAGAAGGAGAAGGTCATGCCCTCCTCCACCGCAAAGCAGGCGTCCGCATGGGGCTTTGCGCCCCAGCTGTTGTCGCCGCCCACGCCGCGCTGGAACAAAGCACACCGGACGACAGTCTTGTTATCGTCCCGGGGCAGTTCGTAGAGATGGCGGGCGTTTTCCAGTTCATGGGGGGTGTAGGGCAGCGCCGAGACGGTCATGCCGTCCCCTGCAAAGCCGATGCCTATATTCAATCCGCTGCCGGTGACCGCTGCGCGGTACACGCCGGTGCGGCTGCCGCACTCCTGCGGGTAGACCGGGGTGTTCTGGGCAAAGTCCTGCCGGACGTTGTAGCTCCATGCGCCCATCTTGCCGCCTGCGGTGCGGTCGGCGGTGGTCTCCCGGGGGCCAAGACCCAGATAGGAGACTTCCGTCAGTTCCCGGCGCAGCGGGAAGAGCAGACCAAACTCCGGCAGTTCAGTCTTTTCGCCCCGCCATGTCATCGTAATGTCGCAGCGGCCTGCGCCGTCAATGGCAAAATCAATGGGCAGGGTCTGCCCATCTGGCAGGGTGTAGTTTGCGCGGACGGTGATGAACTCATCCTTTGTTTCGGCGGCCAGGTTATCGCACCGGGCATAGAGACCGGCGGTTTTCCAGAAGGCAAATGCAAACGGCTCTGCGCAGCCCTCGTCGTTGTTGGTAGGCGCACGCCAGAAGTTGGGACGCACGGTATCGTCCAGCAGCTGCACGCCGTTATAGCGGATGGACACAAGGCCCTTGCCGCGGCCAAAGATGTACTTGAAGCCCTCGCCCTTCACGCCGATGTTGCAGTCCATCTCCACCAATTCCGGCGCGGCAACGGTCAGACGGGCGGCGGCGTAGTTGTGCCACAGCTGCCCAAAGGCGGCTTCATAGCCCGCCGGGATGCCGGGCAGTGCAGCTCGCTGGATGGCGGTAACGGTCATGCAGGCAAGCCCTGTTTCCGGCAGAGAGAACGGGAACGCGATGTGCTCTGTCCCGCCCGGCTTGCAGTCTGCCCGCAGCACCGCGCGGCGCTCCGGCTTGCCGTTGACCGAGGACGCAAACACAAGGTCGTAGGCGCTCAGGTCGGTAAAGAGATTCCGGTTTTCAATCACGGCTTCGGTGTCGGTCAGGGTGATTTTCAGCGGTGCATAAGCCGCCTTGACCGCATCCATCTTAGGGGTGTTGCGGCGGTCGGGCAGCACAAGGCCGTCCACGCAGAATTCCCGGTCGGTGGGGCGATCCCCAAAGTCCCCGCCGTAGGCAAAGCCGGGCTTGCCGTCCGGGGCAGTCACGGCGATGCCGTGGTCCATGTACTCCCAGATAAACCCGCCCTGATACAGCGGCTCTTCATAGGCATACTCGGTGTAGTCGGTGATGCCGCCGTTGGAGTTGCCCATGGCGTGGCTGTACTCGCACATGATGAAAGGCTTTTCCGGGTGCTCTGCCAGAAACTTTTTGATGTCTGCCACCGGGGTGTACATCTGGCTTTCCATATCGGAGGTGGCGGGGTATTCCCTATCCCAGAAAATGCCCTCGTAGTGCACAAGGCGGCTGGGGTCGGTGCGGCGGAAATACTCGCTCATCTCCCACAGGGTCTTGCCGCCGTGGCTCTCGTTGCCGCAAGACCAAATGAGGATGGCCGGGTGGTTTTTGTCCCGTTCCAGCATGGCTTCGGCGCGGGCAAGCACATTCTCCCGCCACTCCGGGCGGGCACCGGGCAGCGTCCACTCGTCCGAGCCGTCCGCACCCAGCTTCTGCCATGTGCCGTGGCTTTCCAGATTGGTCTCCCCGATGACATACAGACCGTATTCATCGCAGAGCTGCAGAAAATACGGGTCGTCCGGGTAGTGGCTGGTGCGCACGGCGTTCACGTTATGGGCTTTCAGGTTCTTTACATCCCACAGCATCTCTTCCCGGCTGACGGTGCGGCCGGTGCGGCAGCTCCACTCGTGGCGGTTGACGCCCTTGAACACGATGCGCTTGCCGTTCAAAAGCATCTGGCGGTCTTTCAGCTCAAACTTACGCAAGCCGACTTTCAACCCGGTGCGCTCCACGAGAGCACCCTCGCGCAGCAGGGCAATTTCTGCTTCGTACAGGTTCGGCTGCTCGGCGCTCCACAGGGCGGGGGCAGTCACCGCAAAGGTGAAAGAAACGTCCTGCACGTCCTCTTCCACATCCGGGGCAACCTCGCCCTTGCCGAACACCACGCCGCTGTCGTATTCGGCAGGTTCGCCCACCTCAGCGGACTGCTCCTGCCCATTGAACACCACCGACACCCGACCAGCACCGCTGACCTTGCAATCAAATGTGACAGTTGCACTAGAAAAATCATCTGCAAAACTCTGCTTTACAAAGACATCCTCAAGGTGAATTTCCGGCTTTGTGAACAGTTCTACGGAGCGGAATAAGCCACTCATGCGCCAGAAATCCTGATCTTCCAGCCAGCTGCCGGAGGAGAAACGGTACACCTGTACCGTCAGGGTATTTTCGCCGGGGTGGACGGCAGCAGTCATGTCAAATTCAGTGGGAGTGAAGGTATCCTCGGTGTAGCCGATGTAAACGTCATTGCACCAGACGGCGGCGGCACTGTCCGCACCGTTCAACCGCAGATAGCAGCTTGCCCAGCTTTCCGGCAGGGTAAAACTGCGCTGATACTCCCCGATGGGGTTATAATCCTGCGGAATTTCGCCGGGGTGCAGCTTTTCGTGGCCGTCCCACGGGTACTGGGTGTTGACGTAATGGGGCGTGCCGTAGGGCTGGCCGGGCTTTTGCAGGCTCTGCATTTGGATGAAGCCCGGCACGGTCAGGGTATCCCAGTCCGTAAAGGGTGCGGTCAGGTTTTCCGCATAGCGGAAGTTCCACTCGCCATCCAAGCTGACGGTCAGCGGCAGTTCGGGGCTGGTCTGGTCCGCAAAATGGGCGTGGAATGGCAGGCGGTTCTGCTGGAAAATTTCCGGGTCGGCCAGAAGCGCCGGGGTAATGGGATGATTCAAAGGCATAAATGTCACCTCGCAGCATTTTCTGCTCTCATTATAGCACAGGATATAAGAAAAACAGCCGCACAAAAACGACTGTTTTTCTGGAAAGAAGCGGCATCAGTCCGCTTCGTCAAAGACTTCGGTGTCCAGTTCTGTGTGCCCCTTGGGGATGTGGTACTTCACGGCGGGCAGATGGACGTTGGTGAAGTACAGGCTGGTGTTGGGGTCGCAGCCGATGACCACCGCTTCTCCCCCGCCGCGCACGGTGCAGCGCAGGGTGTCGCAGCTGGCGGTGGCAAGGCCGTCCTCAGTGCATTCCTCATAGCCCGGTGCAAAATTGGGCACGGCAAAACCGCAGTCATAGGCTTCGCAGTCGAAGCTGCTGTCAATTTCGTGATGGCGGCGGTGGCCGGTGGCAGTGGGGGTGATGGTGGTGGTGACATCAATGCCGGGGAAGGGCGACCACTGCGCGGTCACAGCCCCGGCTTCGATCTTCCATGTTTTGCTCACCTTGCGCACAAACACGTTATCATCTATGACAAAGGCCAGCATACTGTCCGGCGCGGCCTGATTGAGCACTTCTCGGCTGCGGGAAGCGCAGAAGCCGAAGCGGGTATCGTAGGCAAATTTTGCGTACTTTTCCGGGAACTGTCCGTGGCCGTGGCCCTCGTTGACACCAGCGGCATAGGCCGTTACCCGGCCCGCCCGGCGCTGCACCAGCATATTGGCGTAGGGCATGGGCTTGAGCCGCTCCAATGCGGGCATGGGCGCGGCTTCGGCAGTCCAGAAGGGATGGTCGTCCGGCAAAGCAAGCAGCAAAAAGCTCTTCATGCCCCAGTAGGGGCTGCCCGGGGCGTTGTACCGCTCGGCCATGTACATCTGCGGGTAGCAGTAGCCGATGGTCAGAATGCCGTCCCGGTCGAACATTTTCTGCCCCAGCCACCAGTTGAAGTTGCGGACGATGAGCCCTTTCATCACCGGCAGGGGCAGCGGCTCCAGCCCTGCCCAGATGCAGGCCGCCCAGAAGCTGTTCTGAGCAAAGCGGTAGGTCAGGCTGCGGCCAAAGGGCAGCGCTGCGCCGTTGGCATCGAACCAGTAGACGAACTGCTGGGCGAACAGCTGGGCACGCTGGCGGTAGAGTGCAGCACGCCGGGGGTCGATGTCTGCGGCAAATTTAGAGTAGAGCAGCCCGTAATACTGAATGGCCCACGGAATGTAGTAATCCTTCTGCACCGAGGCACCATCGGTAGACCAACCGTCACCGCTGTAATAGCTGTCGATCTTGCAAAGGCCGTCCTCCAGCAGCTCCGGGCTGAAAGGCATCCCCACCCTTTTCAGGGCAAGGTTTACAAGGATGCGGAAAAACTGCCAGTTGCAGTCCGGGATGGTGTGGGCGTTGATCTGCCCCAGCCATGCGGCAAGGTTCTGTTTTTCGGTGTCAGAAAGCGGCGTCCACAGCTTTTCCGGTGCGGTGAGGATGCCGCAGGCAATAGCCGCCATCTCCACATAGCACTGATCGTACTCCCCGGTGGTACCCCAGTATTCGGGGTTTTCCGGGTCAGTACCGGCGGCAAGTCCCTTGCGGTAGATGGTTTCAAACTCCGGGTCGGAGCCGCCGCCCACCCAGAAGGGCACCAGCGCCCACAGCGGGCGGCTGAAGGCTTCCAGCTCAATGGCATTTTGGTTGTAGGTCACGCCCGTCTCGCCCAGATGCAGCCGGGCGCAGCCTGCGGAATAACAGGGCTTGAGGGGGTCGAGAAATTTGTGCATCAGTGCGGTAAAATCCGCTTTGGTCTGCAAGTTCATCACCAGTACATCTCCCAGTCTTTGGTCAGGCGGGTCAGCGCCTCCATGTAGAAATAATCGCCCCAGCTCGTGCATTCATCCACGCCCTCCGGGGTGCAGGTGTTGTAGGGGCTTTTTTTGCTGTAAGTGCCATGCAGCAGCTGGCCGGAGCCAAGGGTGCCGGGCTTTACCGCATAGTTTGCGGTCAGACTAGCCAGCATCTGCCGCGCCAGCGTGCGCCACTGGGCAGCTTCTGTTTCGTCCACATATTTTGCCGCTTCCAGCAGGCCGCAGGCCACGATGGCAGCAGAGGAGGAATCCCGGGGTTCGCCGCTTTCCGGGGCAAAGAGCATATCCCAGCAGGGGATCATATCCTCCGGCAGGCGGGAAAGGTAAAACGCCAGCGCCTTGCGGAACACATCCAAAAACTTTTCGTCGTGGGTGTAGGTGTAGCCAATGGCGCTGCCGTACACGCCCCACGCCTGTCCCCGTGCCCAGAAGCTGTCGTCCTTATAGCCCTGACAGGTGCGGCCGCCCTTGGGGGTGCCGTCCGGGTTCATAAAGAAGGTGTGGTAGGTGCTGCCGTCCGGCCGGAAGGAGTTTGCCAGCGTGGTGGCGGTGTGGGCGGCGGCAATTTCGCGGTAGTGGTCGCTGCCGGTCACCTGTGCCGCCCAGTACAGCAGCGGCACATTGAGCATACAGTCGATGATATAGCGGTAGTTGCCGGGGTCGTCCATAGTGCCCCATGCCTGCAAAAATCTACCGCTGGGCTGGTAGCGGGTCAGCAGCTGGTCGGCGGCGGCAATGGCGGCGTTTTTGCCCTTTTCGCTGCCCACCAGCTTCCATGCTGCCACGCAGGTGGGGCTGTACAAAAAGCCCATGTCGTGGTGGTCCACCTCCACCTTGCGGGCAATGCGGTCCGCAAAGCTGTCCACCTGAATGAGGGCAGCGGTCTTGAATTTTTCCTCCCCGGTGGCTTCGTAGGCCAGCCAGATTTCCCCCGGCCAGAAGCCGCAAGTCCACTGGTTATTGGCGCAGCCGGGGTAGATATTGCCAACGCTGGAATGGTTCTGGCACTGGTAGGTGTACAGGGGCAGATTGGTCTCTACCTGTTTGCAGGCATCGGCCAGTGCCTGCCGTGCTTCGGCATCGGTCATGGCGTGATTCTGGTAGGTTTTCATCTTGATTACTCCTTAAATCCAAAGTTTGGGATATCGTGCCAGCGCTGGCGCAGAAAGTGCACGCCCAGCTTGGGGCGGCGGTCCCGGGTGAACAGACCCTTTTTGTTGCCATCCACCCGCATGGGGCCCTGCACGGTGTCGTAGTCTGCAAAGTTCCAGACAAATTCTCCCACAAACCACGGGCGCTTGTCAAATTCTGCATCCAGACGGCGGTAGAACTCCACCTGAAACTCCTCGCTGAACATCTCGGCTCCGGCGGTGTGCAGACCTGCCACCGTGTCTGCACCGTACTCGCTCATCATCACGGGCTTGTGCTGCTCTGCCCAGAAATCCAGCTCCTGATTCAAACCGTAGCAGGCAGCGTCCATGTCGCCGGAAAGGTTGTACCAGCCGTAGTAGCGGTTGATGCAGACGATATCCATGGTGCGGGTGGTGATATCCTTTGTATAGTCGTTCTGGCAGCAGACGAGGGTGACCGGGCGGTTCTGCGGGTCCAGCTGATGCGCCAGCTCATACAGCGGGTGCCAGTAATCGTAGGCATCCTGTGGGAAATGCTCCAGATCCGGCTCGTTGCCAAGGCTCCACAGCACCACGCAGGGGTGGTTTTTGTCCCGTTGGATCATCTCGGCAAGCACCTGCCGGTGATGTTCCGCAAGGGGATATTCCTTGTAGGGATTCACCGCAGCCCCGCCGCCGATGCCCACCGCCGGGGTCTCGTCCATGACCAGAATGCCCTCCCGGTCGCACAGGTCGTAGAATTCCTCGGCGTAGGGGTAGTGGCTGGTGCGCACGGCATTGGCATTTGCCCAGTGGATCAGGTTCACGTCCTTCACGTTCAGTACCGGGTCAAAGCCGCGTCCATGGGCGGTAAAGTCCTCGTGCTTGCAAAATCCCTTGAAATAGAGCGGTTTTCCGTTCAAAAGCACCTGTGTGCCCCGCACCTCAATGCTGCGCACGCCAAAAGTCTGGTCGTAGACGTCCGCCCCGCAGGTGATATGCAGGGTGTACAGGTAGGGCGTGCCGGGTCTGGGCTCCCAGAGATGCACCTCCGGGATGGCGATCGTGCCCGCTGCACCCTCGGCGCTTGCAACGGCGTTGCCGTCCGCATCCAGCACCGTGACATGGACAGGCGCACTGCCGGTGGTTTTGACCGCGTACTGCACCGTGCCGTCTATGGCGGGCACTACGGTCACGTCCTCGATATACTCTTTGGGGGTGGTGTAGAGCCACACCGGGCGGTGGATGCCCGCATAGTTGAAAAAGTCAAAGTTCGGGCGGTTCTGGGGTGCGGCGGCGCGCTTGGCGGCTTCCACGCTGGGGATGCCCGCGTTGTCCGAGCCAAAGAAGGCCAGTTGTCCGTCCTCGTTGCCCACGGGCAGGGTGCTGTGGTTTACCCGGTTGTCACAGGCTACGGTCAGCAGCGCGGTCTCGCCGGGGCGCAGCAGGGCAGTAACATCTGCTTCAAAGGGGGTAAAGCCGCCCTTGTGCTGTGCGATGAGCTGGCCGTTCAGCCAGACCTTTGCGGTGTGGGTCACCGAGCCGAACCGCAGCACCACCCGCTGCCCGGCGCAGAAAGTGGGCAGGGTAACGCTGCGCTGATACCACGCCCAGCCGTAGTGGCGGCGCAGGGCGGTGGTCTGGTCGTTCTGGTCGTTGTAGCTGGCGGGCACGGCGATGGGCTGCGCGTCCGGCAGGGGCTTTGCGGGGTCGAACTGGTTTTCCGCGCAGCTGCCAAGTGCAAACCCCCATGTGCCGTCAAGGCTCAGTTTCAGGCGCGCTTCATTCTGTTCAGGATATAACATAACACTTTCCCTCTATTTCTGCAAAAAATGCGGGGCGCGGGTACTGCCCACGCCCCGCTTACGGGTGATTTGTTTAACCCTTGATGCCGGTGGATGCCACGCCCTGCACGAAGTATTTCTGCAGGGAGAGGAACACGATCAGCACCGGGATCAGTGCCACCACAGAGGCAGCCATGATCAGGCCGTATTCTGCAGAATACTGGGTGATGAACATACGCAGACCGATCTGGATGGTCTTGAGCTCGGTCTTGGTCAGGTAGATCAGAGGGCCAAGGAAGTCGTTCCATGTGTTCACGAAGGTGAAGATGGTCAGGGTGGACAGCGCGGGCAGGCTGAGGGGCAGCATGATGTGCCACCAGATGCCGTACTCACTCAGGCCATCAATGCGGGCAGCCTCACACAGCTCGGTGGGCACGCCCTCGTAGAACTGCTTCATCAGGAACACGCCGAAGGCGCTGAAGGCCTGCAGGCACATAATGGCCAGATGTGTGTTGTTCAAATGCCACGAGCTCATCATCATGAACTGGGGCACCATGTAGGCCTGCCAAGGCACTGCGATGGTGGCAATGTAGCCGAGGAAGAGCGCGTTTTTGCCCTTGAACTGCATCTTGGCAAAGGCGTAGGCCGCAAAAGAGGAGGTGAACAGCTGCAACAGGGTGACCACCACGGTGATCTTGACCGTGTTTTTCACAAAGGTCAGCAGCGGGATCTGGGTCCAGATGTCCACATAGTTCTGCCAGCGGGGATTTTTGGGGATCCACTGGATGGGGAAGCCGAACACGTCCTTATTCAGCTTAAAGGAGGAGGACAGCATCCACAAAAAGGGCAGCAGCATACAGGCCGTGATGACGATGAGGAAGAAATAGATCAGGAACTTGGAGATGAAATTGCGGCGCTTCTGGGAAGCGTGGTCTTTAATAACAGCGGTTGCCATAGCTTCTTCCTCCTTTCTTAATTATCGCCCTTGGAGCCGCGGAACTGGATGATGGTAACGATCAGCACCAGTACGAACAGCACCATGGCAATGGCACTTGCGTAGCCGTATTTCGGAGTATTGACAAAGGCCACATTATAGATGTAATACACCAGCGTCATGGTAGCAGTGCCGGGGCCGCCCTGCGTGATCATGTACATCTGGTCGTAGACCTTGAAGCCGGAGATGGTGAGCATGATGACCACAAAGAAGGTGGTGGGTCGCAGCTGCGGCAGGGTGATGTGCCAGAACTGCTGCCAGCGGTTTGCACCGTCCAGCTCGGCGGCTTCGTTCAGGTCCGGGTTGCAGCCCTGCAGGCCTGCCAGATAGATGACCATGTAGTAACCCATGTTCTTCCACACACTGAACAGGATGACCGTGATCATAGCGGTGTCCTTACCGGCAGCCCAGCGGGGCAGGTTTTCCACCGCCACGCCAAAGAACTGGTTCAGGATCATGTTGATGGGGCCCATGGAGGGGTTGAAGATCATGTTCCACACCGCTGCCACCGCAACCAGCGAGGCAACGTAGGGGAAGAACGCCACGGTGCGGAAAAAGTTGCGCAGCTTCACGTTCTGGTTCAGCAGCACAGCCATGGCCAGCGAGCAGGCCAGCGTCAGCGGCACGGTGCCGATGACATAGACGATGGTGTTTTTCAAAGCCGCCTGAAAGATCTTATCGGTGGTGAAGAGCTTTACAAAGTTTTTCAGGCCGACAAATTCAATGGCGTGGCGGCCGTCCCATGCGCAGAAGGCCAGCGCAATGGCAAACACCATGGGCACCAGCGTAAACACGCAGAAGCCAATGAAGTTTGGCGCAATGAAGGAATACGCGATTAGAGAATCGCGGGTCGATTTTTTTAGCACTTTACGGGGAGTTTTATTCTGGACAGCAGCACTCGCCATAAAAGAGCCTCCTTTCCCGGAAGTATAACAGCTTGCCAAAAAATGAGCGGGGCGGGCGCTGTGCATACCCGCCCCGCTCGGACAGGGCTTTTTTCCAACGTGCATTCATTGGAAAAACGAATGGGGAATGAAAATGATGAAGAAGGAGAACCGCAACGTATTGCGGAAAACGCTTTATCAGCCGAGAACTGCGGGAACCTGATCGTTCATGTTCTGGATGCCCTCGTCCACGGTCTCGCTCATGGTCATAATGGCATCGTGCTCGGCGTTCAGGATGGTCTCGATATCAGAGGCGTACTGGGTGTAGGGCATTTCCAGATAGACATTGCTGGTGGTCAGTGCATCCACAGAATTGCTGTCCTCGGGGAAGCCCTCGGTGGACTTGATGATGTCGGCGGTAGCAGCGGAGCCACAGGCCGGGAAGGTGCCGGTCTTGGCAATGGCCTGTGCGCCCTCCTCGGAGACACACCAGTTGATGAAGTCGGCAGCGGCCTCTGCCTTGGGAGAATCCGCGTTGATAGCCAGGCTGGTCACAGTGCCCAGCGTAGAACCAGCCTCTGCACCGGCGGGGTGCGGGTACTTGACGATGCCCCAGTTGAACTTGGTCTCGGCATCCTTCATGTAAGCTTCCAGCGTGGAAATGAACCAGCTGCCCATGTTGACCATTGCGCACTGCTGGTTCTCAAAGGCTGCGGAGTAGTGCAGAGAAGAGGTCTTGAGGTAGCCGTAGTCCATGCAGATGCCATCCTTCTGCTGGGCAATGACCATATCGTAGGTGGGCTTCATGAAGTCGTATTTGCCGTCGATGATGGTGTTCTTGCCGTCCAGAATGGAGAACAGAGAAGCGGCGGAGCGCCAGGTGTGGTAGTGGCAGCCATAGACCTTGGTGTCGCCGGAACCGCTGGTCATCTTGCGGGCCAGAGCATCGTAATCTTCCATCGTCAGGTCATTGGAGGGGTACTCCACACCGGCCTTATCGAACAGATCCTTGTTGTAGTACAGCACCCAGAAGTCGCTGCGGAAGGGCACGGCGTAGAAGTTGCCGTCATCGGTGGTCAGCTGCTCGATGGTGCCGTTAAAATCGCCGGTGTCGCGGGTCAGCACCTCGTTCAGGGGCTTGAGGTAGTCCAGATTGATCAGGTTTGCGTAGCCGGGGATATCCTTGACGGTCACGACATCCAGATCGGCGCTGCCGGCCAGCTGGGTAGCCAGAACGGTCATGTAATCGCTGGAGCCCAGATCCACCATCTCGATGGTCACGTCCTTGTGGCTTGCCATGTAGCCGTCGGCCATGGCCTGCCAGTAGGGGGTGGACTCCTTATCCCACACCGACCACTGCAGGGTAACAGGGCCTGCGGCTGCGGATGCAGCGGTGGAACCGGCAGTGGAGGAAGCAGCGGTGGAGCTTGCGGAAGAGCCGCCGCAGGCGCTCAGGGCAGCAGCTGCGCCGCAGGCAGCGGCAGCGGTAAGGAACGAACGACGAGAGATCTTTTTCATAAGTGTGTCCTCCTTCAGGGCAGTGTGTTTGTTCTGTGCAGCGGTCTCCCCCGTGCCGGGGAGCCGCTCGCTTTTGTTGACACTAGGATACCGCACAAACGCAAAAACCGGAATGGAAAAATTCCGGGAAGAGTTGCAGTTTTTCTGTATCTTTTAAAAAAAGATGCACTTTCTTACACTGGAGTCTGCACTTTCTTGTTCTCTTGCACAGTTTGCATCCGTGACACGAGAAAAAAGCGTATAAAGTACACAATTTTCATGAAAAAAGCCGTTGACAAACCGCGCCGGAATCAGTACTGTATAAAGGAAAGAATGCAAAATATTACCGGAAAGGAGGCTCCGCTATGAAGAGCAGCCATCGTTTCCCGCTGCGGCGGCAGATCGTGTGGGGAATGCGCTTTTTTACCTTTCTTACCTCGCTGGCCGTGGGCGCGGCGCTGTTCATCCTCTCCAACCAATATGTGCGCGCCAACTCCCTGCAGGCGGCAGAGTTCAACCTGCGGCTGGTGGCCACCTCCATCGAGACCAGTCTGGACAGCGCCGATGCTCTTTTGAACTGGGCTTCCATCGACAGCACCGTGCGGCGGTACATCTCGCAGGAAAATATCAACGGCACCCAGACCATTGCCGCCTACGAAGCCGTGCAGGAAAAATACTATTCCAGCACCCTGTACAGCCATATCCTCCGCTTTTTTATTACCAATGAGAACGACCGGCATTTGCAGTTCGGCACGCTGAACTCCTCGGCGGCGCTCAACCGCACCAGCATGAATCAGTTTCTCACCAAGGGGTACGGGATGCAGTTCACCACCGACCCGCTGCTGCCCGGCAGTCCGGACTGCATCGCCCTCAGCCAGCCTGTCCGCTGCGGCAAGGGCACCTTGCACCGGGGCAGCACCTACCTTGCGCTGGATACCGCCATTATCACCGACCCGGCAGCGGGTTACAACCTGACCGACGGCAGCGCGTTGTACTGGGAGATGGGCAGCCGCCTGTGGCAGATCGAAAACGGCAGCCTGACCGAGATTGAAAACCCGCTGCGGGAGGTGGACTACACCCTGCGCACCGGCAGCAATAACGGCGTGACAGAGCAGACCGCATGGCAGGGCAAGGTGCAGCTGGACGGCCAGAAGTATTATGTAGTCAAGGTAACATTGAACGGCCGCAGCGCGGCGCTGGTGCAGCTTTTGCCCGCAAATACCTTTTTGCTGCACTACGGCGTGTACCTGTGGCTCATCACCCTTGGCATTGCCATCATCTGGGGACTGAGCTTTTTGATGCAGCACTGGCTGGAGCGGGTCATCACCCGCCCGGTGGAGGCGCTGCAAAAGCGCATCGAGACCGTAGGCAGCGGCAACTTTGCCCCGGACCGCACGGTGGAGTGGAACAACGAGCTGGGCGACATCGGCCGGGGCATCAACCAGCTGGCAGAGAACGTGGACAGCCTGATGACCCGCCGGGTGGAGGACGAGCGCCGCAAGCAGGAGCTGGAATACCGGATGCTGCAAAACGAGGTGAACCCGCACTTTATCTACAACACCCTCAACAGCATCCGCTGGATGGCCACCATCCAGCACGCGCCCGGCATTGCCGAGATGGTCACCGCCTTTGCGCGGCTGACTAAGAGCATCTCCAAAGGCACCCAGAAGCTGGTGCCTTTGCAGGAGGAGCTGGCACTGCTCAACGATTACTTTACCATCCAGCAGTACCGCTACGGCGGCGACCTGGAGATCGAGGTCTCCCGCATTGAAAGCGAGACCCTTTGCCGGGACTGCATGATTCCCCGGTTCACCTTGCAGCCGCTGGTGGAAAACGCCATCTTCCACGGGCTGGAGCCCAAGGGCGGCCACGGCAGCGTGCTGCTGGATATCTCCACCGACCCGGATACCGGAGACGTACTGCTGCGCATTACCGACGACGGCGTGGGCATGCCGCCGGAGCAGGTGGCGCATCTTCTGGACGAGCCCGCCGAGGGTGCCGAAAAGGCTGAAAAGTTCCGTCATGTCGGCCTGTGGAACGTGAACCGCCGCATCCGGTATTCCTTTGGCGAGGGTTACGGCCTGACCATTGAAAGTGAAGAGGACGTGGGCACCGAGGTCACCATCCGGCTGCCCTATCAACAGAAAGGAGACACCCATGCTGCGGATATTACTGGTGGATGATGAGCCGCTGGTGCTCATCGGCCTGCAGGGGATGCTGGAATGGGAAAAGCTGGGCTATACCGTCTGCGGCACCGCCCGCAACGGCAAGCTGGCGCTGGAACTCATTGAGCGGGAGAAGCCGGATATCGTCATTGCCGACGTAAAAATGCCGGTGATGGACGGGCTTACCCTTGCCCGCACCTGCCGGGAACGCAGCGCCCTGCCCGCCTTTATCATGCTGACCAGCTTTGAAGAATTTGATTACATCAAGCAGGCCATGGGTGCCGGAGTGGTGGATTATCTGGTCAAGCTGGACCTGACCCCCGAGAACCTGCAAACCGCCCTTGCCAAGGCCGCCGAAAAGGTAAAAAAGGAGCGTGCTTTGCTGGGCGAATTGTCGGCACAGGAAAACCTTGCCGAGAGTGTGCGCAGCTATCAGGAGCGTTTTTTCGTGCGGCTGTACGCCGGGCTGTTCCCGGACGAAGCCGCATTGGAGCAGCCTTTGCAGCACATGGAGCTGAACCTTGCAAGCGACGCCTACCTTGTAGCCAGCTGCGAGATCATCGCCAACACCGCCCTTACCCCCGCCCAGCAGCTGAAGCTGAGTTTTTCCTGCGGGCGGATGCTGGAGACCACCCTGCAAAACTACCTGCCCTGCTATGTGACCGGGGCGGATGCCATGCGCTGCAATGTGCTGTTCTGCCTGACCGATGCCCAGTGCCAGAACTACCGGACGGTGCTGCGCCCGCTGCTGGAACGCGCCAGCCAAATTCTATACAACTATTTCACGGTACGGCTGCTCTGGGCGGTAGGTCGCCCCACCGGCTCCCTGCTGGGGCTGGCGCGCCGCTGCCGGGAAAACGCCCATTTGCAGCCCCTGCTCACGGTGGAGCAGCCCATCCAGTTCGTGGAGGTCAACGAGGGCGACGCCACCGCCGGGAAGATGCAGGTGGTGGCACAGGTGCAGGAGTATATTAAGAATCACCTTTCGGAAAAACTGACGCTGGCCGATGTGGCGGCTGTGTTCAATTTTTCGCCCAACTACCTCAGCCAGCTGTTCGGCAAATACGGCGACAGCGGCTTTGTGGAGTACATTACCGAGACCCGCATCGCTGCGGCGAAGGAGATGCTGGAACAGGGCGATTTGAAAGTATACGAGATCGCTGAGAAACTGGGGTACGAGAGCGCTTTCTATTTTTCCAAGGTGTTCAAAAAGGTCACGGGGCTCAGCCCGCGGGAATACCAGCAAAGTATTTGAAATCGGAGGCTTTTATGATACAGGAACAACTTGCCCATCTGCCGGAATTTCTTCCCGATTACCGGCCCTTCCCCTCTGCCAAGGAGCGCACCGCATGGCAGGGGCTGCCCCTGCGGGCAAAGCAGCGCTTTTTGCAGGCGGGGGAAGCCGCGCTGCAAACGCCCATTGCGCCCCTGCCGCTCTCGCTCTGGCTGGATTTCACCCACACTGGGCGGCGCACCCCATGGGAGACGGCTTACTTTTCCCGCCGGGCGCGGCTTTGCGCGCTGGTATGCGCCGAATGCATGGAGCACAAAGGGCGCTTTCTGGGCGCCATTGCCGATACCGTATGGGCGATCTGCGAGGAAAGCGCATGGCAACTGCCCGCCCACAACAGCTATGTGCGGGACACCCCGCAGCTGCCCCTGCCGGACACCACCCGCCCCATCATAGATTTATTTGCCGCCGAGACCGGCGCGCTTCTGGCGCTGACCCGGTACTTACTGCCGGACGAACTGGATACTGCCGCGCCGGGCATCACGGCGCGGATGGAGCGGGAGCTGGACGCCCGCATCCTGACGCCCTATTTTACAAGCCACTTCTGGTGGATGGGCAACGGCGAAGAGCCTATGTGCAACTGGACGAGCTGGTGCACCCAGAATGTGCTGCTCGCGGTCTTTCTGCTGCCCACCACCCAGCAGCAGCGGCAGGCTGCCGTCAAACAGGCGGCGTACAGCCTTGACTGCTTTTTAAAGGACTACGGCGCAGACGGTTGCTGCAACGAGGGTGCGCAGTATTACCGCCATGCCGGGCTGACCCTGTGGGGCTGCCTTGAAATTTTGTCCAGCATTGTGCCGGAGGCCTTCTCTCCCCTGTTCCATGAGCCTAAGATCAAAAATATCGCGGAGTACATCTGCAATGTCCATGTGGAAGGCCCTTACTACCTGAACTTTGGCGATTGCAGCCCCCTTGCCGGGCGGTGTGGTGCGCGGGAATACCGCTTTGGGCAGGCTGTGGGCAGCGATGCCCTGCAAGCCCTTGCGGCGGCAGACTTCCGCGCCGATGCCGACCCCGACCATTTGCAGAACCCGGACGGCAGCACCCACATCAACCTGTGGTACCGGCTGACCACCGCCTTTGCAGAAGAAGAAATGATGGCGTACTCCGCAACGCCCCGGCACCATTTAACGGTGTGGTACCCCAGCGTGGGCGTCTATACCGCGCGGCAGGGCAGCTGGGTGCTGGGTGCAAAGTTCGGCTCCAACGGCGACAGCCACAACCACAACGATACCGGCAGCATCACCGTATACAAGGACGGCAGACCGTTCCTGATCGATATCGGAGTGGAGAGCTACACCAAAAAGACCTTCAGTCCCCAGCGGTATGAGATCTGGACGATGCAGAGCGCATGGCACAATCTGCCCACCTTTGACGGCGTGCAGCAGCTGCCCGGCGCGGAATACGCCGCCCGGGAGGTGTGCACCGAGGAAAACAGCATCACCGGCGAACTGGCTGGCGCGTACCCTCCCATCCCTGGGCTTACCACCTACCACCGCAGCGTATCGGTCAGTGAACAGAGCATCACCCTGCGGGACGAAACGGACTATCCCGGCACGGTGGAGCTGACTCTGCTCACCGAGCAACAGCCTGTCCCCGCTGCGGATGGCTTTGCGGTGGGCACGCTGGGTGGCATCCACTTTGACCCGGGTGCCGTAACGGCTGCTGTTACGGCGGTGCCCATCACCGACCCGCGTCTGCGCACCGCATGGCCTGAAACGCTTTATAAGATCACCCTGCATTTCCAAAAAATGCTGAACCTCAAACTGTACTAAGGAGAACTGCCATGGAAACCATCAAGCTGAAAATTCTGGACGAAGCCGGTCACACCCTGATGACCTGCGATGCCGACACCAATGTATCCCTTGTCTACACCAACTGCTACAAGCCCGGCGACCGGGTGGCTCTGGAGATCGACCATCCCGGCCAGTACTGCGTCATCCAGTTCGAGGACACCATGCCCGAAGCCCTTGTGTATGTGGTCAAGCGGGAGATCAATTTCCATATCCCCTTTGGGGAGCAGGCCATCACCTACTCGCCCAAGAGCTTTGTGGGCAGCCGTCATGTCATCCGGGCGCGCCTTGCGCTACCGGAGGAGATCGCTGCCCGGCGGAATCTGGCCTTCAACTGCTATGATGCGCACGGCGACACCGGTTTTTATCCCCACGCCAGCGCCAACGTGGAAACGCGCGGCGAGGCGGTGTTTGCCGCCCGCAACGCCATCGACGGCATTTTTGAAAACAGCGCCCACGGCGAGTACCCCTATCAGAGCTGGGGCATCAACCGCGACCCGAACGCAGCCCTGACGCTGGATTTTGGCCGGGAAGTACTGCTGGACGAGCTGCGTATCACCGAGCGGGCAGATTTCCCCCACGACAACTACTGGGTAAAGGCCACGGTGGCATTTTCCGATGGCAGCAAGCTGGACATCCCGCTGGTGAAAAGTGCCAAGCCCCAGAGTGTGACCTTTGAACCCAAGCGGGTGCGCAGCCTTGTGCTGAAGGATCTCATTCAGGCCGAGGGGACTTCTCCCTTCCCTGCCCTGACCCAGATCGAAGCCTTTGGCACCGAGGTGAAGTGATATGAGCATCTACAATGCCCTTTATGGGCGGGACGGTCATGGGGTAGACCCGGGTGAGCCGGAGAAAAAAGGCTTTGCACGCTTTTGCCAGATGGTCGGCCGCGACCTCGGCCAGCTGCTGGGCACCAACCTGATGGTCTGTGTGCTCTGCCTGCCCGCCGCGCTTGGCGTCTCGCTGGGGGTAACCCTGCTCTCTCTGCCGCTCACGGTGGTATGTAGCGCAGCGACCGGTCTGCTGGTCGGCCCTGCCATGGTGCTGCTTGCAGACTGCGCCCTGCGCAGCTTGCAGAACGACCCCTCCCAGTGGCTGCCCCGGGCAAAGCAGACCCTTGCCGCCCATTGGAAAGCCGCCTGCGGCTTTGGTTGCATTGGTACGCTGGTGCTGGGGCTGCTGTGTTTTGTATCGGCCTTTGTGTTTGAAGCCGCCGCGCAGCAGGGGTATTACCCCGGGCTTGCCATTCTCGTTTTTTTGGCGCTGGACTTTCTGGTGCTGGCGGTTCTGGCTACGCTTTGCGCTGCCGTGCTGCCGCTGCAAGTCCCCGTCCCGGACAGCCTGCTGCGCCGGGCGGGCAGACTGCTGGCTGCCGCCCCGGCGCGCTGCGTGCTGGCAGGCGTTCTCATGCTGGCGGGCATCGGCGGCATGATTCTACTGTTCCCGGTCAGCATCTTCTGGGCGGTGCTGTTCGGTTTCTGGCTGCCGGGGCTGGCGGCGATGCAGACCCTGTTCCCCGTTTTGCGGCAGGAGTACAGCGTGCAGGTGCGCACCATCCCGCGCCCGACAGCGCCGGATAAGCCCCTGACCGCGCAGGAGCAGAAAAAGCGCTCTCGCGCTAACTGGTGGTATTATAATTGGGGCATCGTGGCAGTGGCGGCGATGGTCATTGTGGGCGTGGCGTACGTGGCGCACGGTCTGCTGACCACCGTAGACCCCGATTACACCGTGGCGGTGGTCACGGCAGAAGCCCTGCCGGACGAGGCCGTGCAGCGCCTGCAGACTGCGCTGGCAGACTATGCGGAGGACGCCAACGGCGACGGGGCGGTCATCGTGCAGGTGAACAACTACACATGGAGCGCCGATGCCGCCCTGACCGACATGAACGGGCAAATGGCCGGTGCCACCCAGATGAACACCGACCTTGCCAACGGCGAGAGCAAAATCTGGATCCTTGAAGACCCAGAGGGCTTTGAGCAGGCTTATGGGGCGCTGAGCGAAAAGCTGGGCGCCGACTGGCAGACAAAACTCATGCCGTGGAGCGATCTGCCCGCCCTTTCCGCGCTGGAACTGGGCAGCTACAATACTGCCGCCGACGGAAGTCAGACTGTGGATGTTCAAAGCCGCTTTGCCGGGTACAGCGTGGCGGTGTTCGATTTCTCAGATGAGCTGTGGCAGGCGCTCAATTCGTAAACCAAAACGACCGTCCGTTCTCTTTTTGTCTATGTGGTATTCTATCCACAGAAAAATAGACGGAGGCATACCGTCATGAATCCCCATACCACGCTGAATCTTGCCAAGATTGCTCTGTGCGCGGTGGAAAACGTACTGAGGAATACTTCGCCCGGTGCAGAGGACTATCCCCCAGCCAGTTGAATAAAATAACAACGCTGCAAGTGCTTATCGTCAGGCTGTTACAGATGCAGCAGCATAAAACGGACATTTCTTCAATAAAAAAATCAAGTAGACTTCAATTTGAGCAAAATAGTAAGACTTCTTATGCTTTACCGTCATAAATTTTTCAAAATCATCTTGACGCACCTTGCGAAACATGATATTCTCTGTCACAAATCTCACTGATTTTGTGGATTGGTTTGAAACCATCCACAAGATGTGGTCGTGTTCATTTTGAACACTGCCTCACCGTGGATTATCCCTGAAAGATTTACCGCCCCGCAACACACCCGATTCATTTTGCCGTCTGTTTCACCCGACAAAATCCATCGCTGCGCTGCGTGGGCGGTATTTTTCTTTTTCACAAATAGAACCTTATGTGGTTGTGCAAATCTTCGAAATTCATTTCTGGTTGTCGATAGCACAACTTCAAAGTGTTATTCTCGTGCTTGAAAGAAGCAGGTTGTAGTGTCCGCACTGTGCCCGGCTTTCTTCATACCGAACCTTGAATCCTTCATAAGCCGTCTGAACGTGATACTGCGCCATAACCTCACACTTTCTGTGGGCGAGCCGGAAAACGCCGCTGCGCAAGCAGGGGCAGGAACTTCGTTCGGAGCAAACGGCGACCCCATTACATGAGCAGCACAGCCTCTACTTATTTTTTGCGTCTTAACAATTCGGAAACATTTGTAGAACTTGTCGGGGCGAGGCCCCTCCATCTGCTATCGCAGACCGTTCTGCCGCTTAAAAGCCCCACTGGGGCTTTCATTGCTGCGCTGCGCTTCGCAAACGCGGTCCCACCCCAAACCCTGCTCATGGTTCGCGCCTGACTGTGCGAACAGCAACGGCGTGTCGTGCTTTACATAACTTCACCGAGGAGTTATCGAACAGACAGGAGGTACAATGACCAAAACGAATGTTCAATCGATCCCTAGCAATTCCCAGCACCACGACACGCCGAACAGCAAAACGCACGTCATCAAGTTCCGTGTGACAACGGAGGAAAAAGCGTCACTGGAACTCACTTGCAAACTCCTGAATCTCTCCCTCTCCACGTTTATCCGCCGCGCCATCCACAACGTCAAGATCGAGAAAACGGTCATCGTTGCTGGCGGCGGAGAAGAAACCCTGACCGCTGTTTCCACCCTGCTTGCTCAGTGCAGCAAGGTGGGCACTAACCTCAACCAGCTTGCAAGGCACTTCAATTCCGGCGGTGCAGACACCGGGCAGATCCGAGCGAAAATCCTTGATGAACTTGCAGACCTGACCGCATTTCGGCTGCACGCCGAGAAAGTTCTGGGTGAACTGTATGGCAACGCTCAAGCATATCGCCTCTAAAAACTCGGACTACACCGCCATCGAAGCGTACCTCGTTTACCAGCACGATGCGTTCACCGGGAAGCAACTTCTGGATGAACAGGGCAGACCGAAGCTGCGAGATTCGTACCTGCTCGACACCCTTGAGTGCGGCGATTTCTCGTTTGCAATGCTGAACGATGAAAAAATCGCATAACGACAGGAACTTGTAAGCCATCAACGAGCCACCAGCCGCAAGAGTAGGGCGGAAAGCATCCGCGCCCTTGCGCCTGATAAAAATTGGAACTTTGATTTTCTCGCCCGGCTTTGCCACGGTGGGACGATCAAAGGAGCGTGCGTTTGAACCAAAAGAAAAAGTCCACAAACACTTCCCCTTATCCCGATGAAGTCATCGACCGTCTGGCGCGGGCATTCTATCCGGCCATCCTTGCCTGCTGGAACAGCGAGGAAGGGCAACGGTCACTTGTCGGGGCGGAGGCCCCTCCATCTTGCTAACGCAAGACCGTTCGGTCGCTCAAAAGCCCCACTGGGGCTTTTGTTGCTGCGCAAACGCGAGCTTGCCTTGGCAGGCGGAACAGGCTCATCTTTCCGGCAAAGAAAAACAGAGCGTTCCCGATGGGGAACGCCCTGTTGTACATATCGCTATCGTATGTGGATTTTGGCAGGGTGCGTCCGGCAGGGCGCACCCTGTTTTTGTTTTATGCCCTTATTTTTCCCGCACAGCATCTACCAGATGGAAGTAATCATAGTACGGTGTCGTATAGGTTTCATAGCGTCCCACCACGGTGATAGCCGTTCCCTCTACCGGATAGTCCCCATCATCTGCAAGAACGAATTCCACCCCCTGTTGACAGCAGGCCAGTGCATCGTAGATCACACAGGAATGATATAGCTCTCCAGTATATTCATCCACATATTCCTGATATTCGCCGGTCATCCGAACGACTTTATCCGTATAATTTTCCGGCGTGACCAGCATATTGTAGACCTCGGCATAGACCACGGTGCTGCTGAGCTGCGTCAGGTCAAGATCTGCGGTCATCCCTGCCTGCAGATCGGTGGATGCCGATGGTTCTTCGCGGGGATCCGGCGCAGCAGACAGTTCAGGCTGCACCGTTGCAGCAGACGGTGCAGCTGCTGAAAAATCTTTCGCCGAGGGCGTTTGCTCTGCTTCCTGTTTTCCTCCGCAGGCACTAAAAAGCAGAATCGCACCCAAGAGGAAAAGAACTTTTCTAAACTGCTTCATGCGATCCTCCTGAATATTTTCTCTGCCAGACTGCACAGGATAAATGCGGTCAGATCGGCTGCCACGATAGTGGAGCCGACGGGTGTTCCTGCCAGAACGGATATCAGGATTCCCAGTGCCGCACAGCTGACGGACAGAACCACCGAGCAAATCGTCACCGCCCGGAAGCTTTTGCAAAGGCGCATGGCAGACAATGCCGGAAAAATGATGAGAGCCGAAATCAGCAGCGAACCGACCAGATTCATCGCCAGAACGATGATGACTGCGATGACAACAGCAATCAGCAGATGATAGCGTTCTACATTTGTTCCAACGGCTTTTGCAAACGTCTCGTCAAAGGTCACGGCAAAAATTTTGTTGTAAAACAGCAAGAAGCTTGCCACGACCACGATGGAAAGACCGATGCAGAGCCATACCTCGGTTTTGGTCAGGGTCAGAATGGAAGTCGAGCCAAACAGGGTGCTGCACACATCGCCGGATAAATTGGTCGAAGTAGAGAACAGGTTCATCAGCAGATAGCCCATCGCAAGTGCGCCGACCGACACCATTGCAATGGCTGCATCGCCCTTTACCTTTGTGTTCTGCCCGGTGCGGAGCAGTAGGATCGCACAGGCTACTGTCACGGAAAGGGTCAGCGGCATATGGTCGGACAGTCCCAGAACCGTTGCCGCTGCCATTCCGCCAAAGGCTACATGAGAAAGGCCATCTCCGATGAACGAGAACCGCTTCAGCACCAGCGTAACGCCCAAAAGCGACGAACAGAGCGCGATCAGCACACCCACGATAAGGGCGTAGCGCACAAATGGGTATTCCCAATAGAAAATCAGCTTTTCCAAGATGGCGCTCATGCTGCACCTCCGTTTCGGCCCACAAAGCTTTGTCCCTGCCAGCTTTGCAGATATGCTTCTTTGGTGCCGAAGAACACCTCCTGCCCGATGTGGAGGATATGGCTTGCATATCGGATAGCTGCATGAATGTCGTGGGAAATCATAAGGATGGTGACACCGTCCTCCCGGTTGAGTTTTTCGATCAGGCTGTAAAGCTCGGCAGTCACCTTCGGGTCAAGCCCTGCGGCTGGCTCATCCAGAAGCAGCATCTTCCGGGCCGCGCAGAGGGCGCGTGCCAAAAGAACCCGTTGCTGCTGGCCCCCGGAAAGCTCTCGGTAGCAGCGTTTCCGCAGCCCCTCGATCTGCATTTTCCGCATGGCATCTGCGGCAAACTGCTTTTCCTCCCGGCTGTAAAACGGACGCAGCCCACAGCGAGTCTGACAGCCGGATCGCACGATCTCCTGCACCGAAGCGGGAAAATCTTTTTGTACGATGGTCTGTTGAGGAAGATAGCCGATTTCCTTCTTTTGCAGACCATCGCCGAACCGGATACTCCCGGAAAGCGGGCTTTGCAGCTGCATCAGGGTCTTTACAAGGGTGCTTTTTCCTGCACCGTTTTCGCCCACGATGCACAGATAATCTCCGGCGCATACTTCAAAATTCAGCCCGGAAACAACGGTTTTGCCATCATAGCCGACAGCAAGATTCTGACAGAGGAGTTGCGGCATTTTTATGTCCTCCCTCAGTTCAGAGCCTGTTTCAGGATATCAAGGTTGTCTTCCATGACGGACAAATAGGTCGTGCCATTTTCAACATCGGTCGTGGTCGTGCTCTGCATGGAATCCAGAGTCAGAATTTTCTGGTTCTTTTCCACCGTGTTCTGCACAATGGTCTCGGCGATCTTATGCTTGGCACCCTCAATGGTCAGGATGCAGGGCAGGTTCAGCTCATCCACCTTGTGTGCAAGGAAGGAGATCGTTTCAAAGCTGGCCTCGCTCTCGGCAGAGCATCCTGCAAAGGCGGCATAGTAGCTCAGACCGTAATCGTCCACCAGATAACGGAACGGGAAGCGGTCGCCAAAAAGAACCGTCTTGCGGGCAGCATTGTCCACGGCAGACTGATACTCTGCATCCAGTGCAGAGAGTTTTTCCTGATAGCTCTTTGCATTGGCGGCGTAGATTTCTTTGTTTGCAGGGTCGATTTCTTCCAGTGCGGCAGCAATGGCATTGCAAAGGGTTCCTGCGTTTTTCGCGGACAGCCAAACGTGCTCGTCGTACTCTTTTTCTTCATGCTCCAGCATTTCATCCGCGATCTCCGCACCGGTCATCGATGCCGGATAGAAGGCAGGAAAATGCTTACCTTCCTCTACAAGCGTATCAAAGCCATCCTCGCCAAAGTAGAGGTGGAAGTGTTCCGGCTTAGCAGAGGAAATATTGTGGTCACTAAAAACAATATAAGTCGGTGCATCAGCATCACCAGACACCTTCTGATATTTGTAACGCACCTGCTTGCTTCCGTCGTCCTTGTGACGAATATAGAATCCCTGACTGTCATAAGTAGCAGCAGCGGTGCCATCTTTGCGGGTATATGTGACCGTATTTCCGTTGATGCTGATTTTTTCAATGTCAGTTTTATAGGCGGCAGTATAAGAATCCTTGTATTCCTCTGCGGTTTTTGTTTCACTTTCCGCTTTCTTCTCCATAACAGGGTCTAATGTGCCATCCAGAATATACGGATATGCAGACTGCCACTCACCATTCCAGTCAGACAGCTCTCTGTCTTTTACATCGCTGTCTGCAAAATCCGCAACGCCGTGATTGTGACCCTCCTCCGCTTGCATACCCGGAACAGCTTCTTCCGTCTTAACAGTATCTTTCAGAACATCCAGCAAATTGATGACTTTCATGTTCTTATTGGTCGCTTCCTTCAGGGCATCTTCTACCCAGCCATCGGATTCGCCGCCCACATAGACAAAGAGGTCGCAATCCGAGATTTTGATGATGTCATCTGCCGTAGGCTGGTAGCTGTGCAGGTCTACACCATTGTCCAGCAGCATGGTCAGTTCTGCATTCCCGGCACGCTCTCCAAGAATCTGCCGCACCCAATCATACTCCGGGAAAATCGTGGTCACAACTTTAAGAGGCTTTTCTGTTTCTGTTGTGGATGTTCCCGCTTCCGAAGAAGATACAGCCTTACCGCAGCCGCTCAGGACGCCGGCAGCGATCAGGAAGCAAAAGAAAAGCGCAAAAATACGTTTGAATTTTTTCATTTCAAGGTTCTCCAATCATTTGATAACAGTGACGCGGTCGGTCGCTGCTTAATCGGAGAGCTTGACTTTCAATCGGATAAGGGTCTGCACCAAAACAGTCTGCGGTGGAAGCAAACAGATTGCTGCTTCTAAAAAATGCAGGACTGCGCCCAGCTTTTCTCCGCTTGAACTGCCTTTGTTCGTATGCAAAACGCTTTCGCAAAGATTCAACTGTGCGCAAATCGCACAATGTTCCCCCGTGCAGAAGTGGTCTGCTTCCACGGTGCAGAACGTCAGGGAAAGCAGCACTGCAAACAAAAATCCCGCCAGAAGGAGCCATGCGGCATAACGCTTCTTATTGCCGGTATCATAGCTTGTTTGCATCGCAGACACTCCCCTCCTTGAATTTGCAACTTGTTTGCAAATTGGATTATAGCAAGCTATGTCCGGCTTGTCAATCGGGAATTTTTGTCTTATAGCAAACAAACTTTTCCATGCAATGGCAACAACGTCGGTTTGCATATCGCAGACCCTTCATGTTCGTGTCCTTTCCGCCTTACGGCACTCTTACAGTGGTCTGTCGTGCTTTCTTATGATAAGGTCTGGGACGCTTTTCGATAGAAGCGCGGAACGTTCTTTCAAAGCATCGTTTCATAGAATGGATATGCCATGCTTTGCTGCAGATCGCAAGAAGAATTTCGAGATGCAAAAACAGCCGTCCGGAGAAAATCACGAACGGCTGTTTTTGCAGAATGGAGATATGCTTTTTATGATGAAGGAGAAGAAAAACGCTCAATGAACACGGGCATCATGGATCTGCTCTTCCAGATGCAACGTACTTTCCATCGTGGAATATACGGCAAATGCGGCCAACAGACACGGAACCCACAGCCCGGTGAGCAGGAATACAAAAGCACACCGAGGGATCAGGAACACCATCAGAAGCCAGTATCCGCTCTGCACTGCCGCAGAAAGAAGGGTCTGCGGCAGAAAGCCAAGGGACATCCGCATACAGTTGGAAAGTTTTTGAAAAGCCGAACACGCGAACAGTGCATTCAGCATCCAGAAATAGCTGCCCAGCGTCAGGAGAAGAACCGCATCCAACAGCAGGATGCGTGCAAAGTTTACGGAAATTTCTGTCATCTGCGGCAACACGAACGCCGACCATGCAAGCAATGCCCAAAGTGCGGTAAACACGATGCCGGGGACCAGACTGCTGCGGAGGCTTTGCTTCCAGACTCGTTTATAGGTATGCCACCAGTAGCCCGGCTCATCCCGCAGCGCCCGCAGGATGGTATCGTGCAGGCCGGTCAGAGCCGGGCCCACCAGCCAGCCGGCGGCCACCGCCGCCAGCAGGCAAAGCGGCAGGCTGCCCAGCCAAAGGGCCAGCCCGATCAGAGCTGCCGCCGGGGCGCACGCCAGCAATGCCAGCAGGCCGGAGAGAAAAATACCGTCCAGATCGCGGCTCAAAATCTCGACCAACCGGGCAACGCCCTTTTTGCGGGGTGCATCCGGGTCAACACCCGCGCCTTCCGGCATAAATTCGCGTCCAAACAGCATATCTGTTCACCTCTCTATGGCTCTATTGTAGCATAGAAGCCCCAAAAGCGGTTGCAGAAAAGCGACCGCTTTCTTGGAGAAAACCGGCATCATCCCGGCTGTACTCCCGGTCGGACTGTCACATTCTCAAAACTGACGTTCAGACAGTCTTGCATCAGGATGTTCTGTTCCGGGCCTCTGTTATCTTCCAGTACGACATCTTTGAAGTGGATATTCCGCACTTCATGGCTCGGAAGATCAAAGCCCTTCAGTTCGATGGCAGGGCAGGTGTGCCACACATGATCGTGGTCGATGTACCGCCCAAGCAGCGTCACCCGCTCATAGCGAAAATCTTCCAGCACAGGCGGCACAGGTGCACCGATGCCGTCGTCGTTGTAGCCCACCGCGTGCACCATGACATGAGAGAGCGTGCAGTCCCGCACTTCCACATTCCGGACATAGCCACCCCGCTTTTTCGTAGCCTTGACCTCCAGCCCGGAGGTGGATACTGCCATATCACAGTCCCAGATCTTCACATCCTCCACACCACCACTCATCTCGCTTCCGATGCAAATACCATGTCCAAAACTGCTGTGGCAGTCAAACACACGGATGTGCTTTGTGGGGCGGTTGATGAGATTTCCTTCTGGGTTCTTTCCCGATTTGATGGCGACCGCATCATCTCCGGTGAAAAATTCGCAGGCAAAGAGGATGCAGTTGGTAGCGGAATCCGGGTCCCATCCATCCCCGTTCCAGACCCCATCCGATCGAATTGTACAATGGTCTGTTACGATCTGGTCGGAGTAGATCATGTGCAGGTTCCAGCTTGCGCCGTTTGCAAAGGTCAGCCCTTCCATCCAGATATTCCGGCAGTTGCTCATGTTGACAAGGCGCGGACGGACGCGCCCCGGAATCGTATCGGCGTTTTCGCAGGTGGATACGAGTTCGGCGTTCTGATCGAGATATTCTTTCAGTTGTTCCCGCTCGCTTGCAATGATGCGCTCTGCCAGCAGCTTGCCGCCGGATGCAATCGTGCCCTTGCCGCGCAGAATCACATTTTCGCAGTTTTGCCCTGCGGCATGGTCAAGATTGCCGAGGTTCAGCAGACTGCTGTAGCACTCCATTTCGATACCCTCAAACCGGCTGGGGATGCGCGGCAGATAATCCTCCGGGATCGCAGTGCCTTGCAGCACAGCTCCTTCCTCCAGAAAAATCTCCATATTGCTGTGCAGACGCAATGCCCCGGTGCGGTAGATGCCTGCCGGGAGGTAAACGGCTTCCTGTTCACCGCAGTCATCGATTGCTTTTTGCAAGGCGGCAGTATTCATGGTCTCGCCATCGCCCACCGCAAAATACGGTGCGGCGGTCACATTCAGACGGTGCTTGGCAGGAGTGGTGCGAACGGTCAGTTCCCCGATACTTCCGCTCCGCCACTGGACAAAGAGAGAATAGGCCGTTTCCGGGCGAAGTGCTTCCAAGGTGCAATGGGTCTTTTCGGTATGAGCAGCAACCGCATCGTCCAACAGAACCGTATAGGTTTCAGCTGCACCGGCTGCGGCGGGCTTATCCCAGAATAGGGTAATACTGGTATCGGTACAGCAGGCGGACAGACCGTTTTGTGAAAAGAAATGGTTCGGCATAAAAATTCTCCTTACAGCAGGCTTTTGTAGGCTTCCAGATACCGCAGGCCCAGCGTGCGCAGGGCCTCTGTGGTAAAGTGCAGACCGTCCGGGCGGGCGGTGAGCCCTGCAGCGGATACCACCCCACAGTTCGGTAACTGCGCGGCCAGCTCCGGCAGGCGGCGGTTGAACTCCCGCAGCAGCTCCGCCGGGGTGCCGTGGAAACCGTTTTCCGGGTAGCCCAGTTCTCCCACCACGATGGGCAGATCCCCCAGTTCCGCCCGGAAAGCCCGCATCGTGCGCAAAAACTGCTCCGGGTAGGCTTCCAGCTGCTCCGGGGCAAGGCAGTCACTCTCGCCCTGATGCCAGAGGATAGCGGTCAGCGTGGAGGTACGCTGTGCCAGCCTTGCCTGAAAGACCGCATGGTCGAACAGAATTTCTCCCGGCTGCCACTGACTGATGCGGGTCCCGCCGTCTGCACAGGGGATCAGACCGATTTTTGCTCCGGTCTCTTTTTGCAGCTGTGCAGCAAAGCTTGCGGCAAGGTTCGCTCCGCTGCGGGGACAGGCTCCTTCTGCCACCGCCCGGTCTACATTGATCGGCTCGCTCATTTCCTGCCAGCGCCCCATGCGCAGCATGAAGCAGTCCGGTGCGGTGATGGCGTTCTCCGGGGTCAGATCGCCCCGCCCCGCCATGTTAGACTGCCCCACCAGTAAAAACGAGCGGATGTCCTGCGCTGCCTTATGCAGTCCATCGTTGATCCATAATGCCATAACAAAACGCCTCCTGCGTGTTTTTTACCTCAGTATAGCACAAAAGCAGCCGACATTCACGAACGGCTGCTTCTATGCTGTGAAAATGATGAAGAAGGAGAAAACCAAGCAAAAAGTCTTGGAAGGCATTCCATTCCTGCACAGTTCCGTAGCAATCGGGCGTGCAGGCTGCACGATGCGGAGTTCCTGTGGCTTCAGGATATCACATTTTTGCCCGCCGTGCCTGTACAAATCCGGCATTCTTCCTGAACCAGAGCGACATTCTGCAGACAAATCTTGCAAATTATAATAAAGTATATTATTTTATAGGCAGGAGAAATGGAGAAGGGGAGGATCGGCTTGTATACGCTTTTGATCGTGGACGATGAGGAAATCGAGCGCGAGGGAATGGCGCAGTTCATTCCTTGGGACTCCTATGAAATGAAGGTCGTTTCCACTGCCCGGAACGGTGCGGAGGGGTTGGAGAAAATCGCAAAATACCGGCCGGATCTTGCCATTGTGGACATCAAGATGCCGGTGATGAACGGCATTGAGATGATCCGGCAGGCAAGGGAGCAGTACCCGGATATGACGTTTGTGGTGCTGTCCGGCTACGGCGACTACGAGTTTACCAGTCAGGCCATGGAGCTGGGGGTGCGGCACTACATCCTGAAGCCCTGCGACGAATCCAAAATGATTCCTGTGCTGAACAAGGCGTTCGCAGAACTGGAAGAGACCCGTGAAAGGAATGCGCACTCTGAAAAGATGGAGACCGAGGCTCGGCTGCTGAAGCCCTATGCACGGGAGCAATTGTTCCGGGATCTGCTTTTGGGAAAAGTACAGGCATCTTCGGGGGCAAGGCAGCTTTTGACCGAACTGGGCGGCACACAGCGGTCCGTTCTGCTGCTGGACTTCCGGCTCAAGTGCGGGTTTGATTCGCTGGAGCGGTATGTGGTTGGCAATATGCTGGGGGACCTTTTGCCGGGCGGAACTCTGCTGATGACTACCGGCGTAGACCGGGATGTTCTGGTGTTGGCCGATGCAATGGCAGAGCCAAGCGTGGAAACTGCCGTTCAGGTCCTCAAAAAAGAATTCAAGCGGTTTGAGACCCTTCCGATGCTTTCGTCTGCCAGCCGGACAGGAACGCTTGCAGAGCTTTCCGTTCTGTTCCGGCAGGTGCAGGAGCTTTTGCAGCTGAATCCGGACGAGAACGAGACCGCCCTGCTGCGCCCCAGCCAGAACGCCGCCCTGCCGGAAACGGTGAACGAAATTTTTGATATCCGCGCCCTGCGGCAGGCGGGCAGCTACGAGGAGTTGCTGCGGGAATTGGCCCTTGCCTTTGCCCGGATGGAAGCAAAAAACTACCGTCCCCGGCAGCGACAGCAGCTGTGCGAGCTGGCATGGAAGCTGCTGTTCGAGGACAAGGCTGCCCCGGAGGATTCGCTCCCGGCATGGGCAGATGCCCTGACCGCTGCATGGAGCCTGCCGCAGCCGGATGCCCGCAGCCGCGAGATCTTTCTTGCCATCTACGAAAACCTCTCCGACCCGGATTTCAGCCTGCAGACCATTGCGCAGCAGCGGCTGTTCATGAGTGAGGACCACTTGCGGCGTATCTTCTCCCAGATGACCGGCGAGCGGTTTTCGGCCTATCTGGAGCACGCCCGCATCACGCAGGCGCAGCGGCTTTTGGAATTCCAGCCGGATATGAAGATCAGCCGCTTGGCAGAGCTGGTGGGCTACCCGCTGGATGGACAGTATTTTTCCAAGGTATTCCGCAAACTTTGCGGCGTAACACCCACGGAATATAGGAACAAGTGTTGAGAACAAACCCTCTCCGTCAGTGCTGACGCACTGCCACCTCTCCCGAAGGGCGAGGTTTCAAGCTGTTTTTACCGACAGCAAAAAAGCTCCCCCTTTCGGGGGAGCTGGCGAGCGTAAGCGAGACTGAGAGGGTTTTCCTTTTTTCAAATGTCGGTTTTTTCCAAGAGAAAGACCGGCATTTTCCATTTTGTTTTTGAAAAAAAGCGATACAATAAAGTCAACAAAAGGGTGTGCACAAACCGGGGAGCGACGGCTCCGCAACAAAAAATACACGAAGGAAAATGGAGGAAATTTTTATGAAGATCTCTCGCAGAAGCTTTCTGAAAGTCGCCGGTGCTGCCGGCACGGCTGGTGCTCTGGCTGCCTGCGGCGGCGCATCCAGCTCCACCGCTGCTTCTTCTGCCGCATCCGGCAGCGCATCTGCCGCAAACGGCGATGTGACCATCCGCATGACATGGTGGGGCGGCCAGACCCGTCACGACCTGACCCAGAAGGTTCTGGACAAGTATACCGAGCTGAACCCCCACGTCCACTTCGAGACCACCCCCTCCGGCTGGGACGGCTACTTTGAGAAGCTGGCTACCGACACCGCTACCGGAGGCATGGCAGATATCGTCCAGATGGACTATATGTACATCTCCACCTACGCAAAGAACGGCTCTCTGGCAGACCTGTCCTCCTTTGCCTCCGACGGCACGCTGGATATCTCCAATGTGGATGACGCTCTGGCAGATGCCGGCACCATCGACGGTAAGATGGTGGGTATCCCGCTGTCCACCTCGCTGGTGTCCTTCATCTACAACCCCGCTGTGCTGGAAGAAGCCGGTGTGACGCCTCCCGAAAACGGCTGGACCTGGGACGACTTCGTTTCCATCTGTAAGACCGTGAAGGAAAAGACCGGCAAGTACGGCTTCGGCGGCTCTGCCTTTATCGACACCAACCTGCTGAACTACTGGGTGCGTGAGTATGGCGTTTCCCTGTTCGCAGAGGACAACAAGAGCCTTGGCTTTGACGATGTGCAGATCCTGACCGATTACTTCCAGCTGTGGAAGGACCTGATCGACGCCGGTGCAGCCCCCAACCCCGACGAATACGAGCAGATTGCTACGCTGGGCAACGATGCAAGCCCGGTCATCACTGGTGACGCTGCTTTCCACCAGTCCTGGAATAACTTTGCCACCATCGGCGCCAACGCCGGCAACGACACGCTGGAGCTGCTGGTTCCCCCGGTGAAGAAGGCCGGCGAGAAGGCTCTGTGGTACAAGCCCGGTATGTTCTTCTCCGTTTCTGCCACCTCCAAGGTGCAGGCAGAGGCTGCCGCCTTTATCAGCTGGTTCCTGAACAGCGACGAGGCCAACGACATCATGCTGGGCGAGCGCGGAACTCCTTCCGCAAGCAACGCCCGTGACCACCTGACCAGCGCCGGTGCCCTGACTGAGAAGCAGGTCGAGATGTTCGACTTCGTTTCCGATGCAGCCGATTACTGCGGCAGCACCCCCGCTCCGGACCCCTCCGGCATCTCTGAGGTCAACACCCAGTTCAAGGATATCGCTTACAGCGTGTTCTACGGTCAGGCTACCCCTGCCGAAGCTGCACAGACCTTCTTTGACACGGCCAACAGCATCCTCGCTTCCAACAACTGATCGAGCTATGCGGGAGGGGTCGCTCCTAAAGACCCCTCCCGTTTTTTGGGGAAAGTAACCCTCTCCGTCCGTGCTGACGCACTGCCGCCTCTCCCGAAGGGCGAGGCTTGAGAGGAAATCGGATCTATAAAAAGGAGGTCTCGCTGTGTCCAACGCAAAAGCTGTTGCGCTGAAAAAGCATAATTTCGGCGATGATACCAAAGTCGGCTACCTGCTGCTGGCTCCGTGGCTGTTCGGCTTCATCTTTATGTATGTCATCCCGGCTGCCATGTCCATCTACTATTCCTTCACAGATTACAACCTGCTGTCCGCCCCCAACTGGGTTGGCCTGAAAAACTACATCAACATCTTTACCGCAGATGCGATGTTCCGCAAGGCTCTGGCGGTCACCTTCCTCTACGTCTTTATCATGGTGCCGCTGCGGCTGGCCTTTGCGCTGTTCGTAGCCACCCTGCTGAACAAAAAACACATGGGCATGGCCTTTTACCGCGTGCTGTACTACATTCCCTCCATCGTGGGCGGCTCCATCGCCGTTTCCGTGGTGTGGAAGCAGGTGTTCGGCAACAAGGGCGTGTTCATGAGCCTGCTTTCTGCCCTTGGCATTGAGCAGAAGTACTCCCTGCTGGGCAACCCCAAGACCGCCCTGCTGGTCATCGTGCTGATGGGCGTGTGGCAGTTCGGCTCCTGTATGCTGGTGTTCCTCTCCGGTCTGAAGCAGATCCCCGTCTCCCTGTACGAGTCCGCTTCGCTGGACGGTGCAACAAAATTCCAGCAGTTCTGGAAGATCACCATGCCCATGCTGACCCCGACGATTTTCTTCAACCTCATCCAGCAGATCATCACCGGCTTCCGCGTGTTTACCGAAAGCTACGTTATCACCAACGGCGGCCCAATGAACAGCACCCTGACCTATGTGCTGTACCTGTACCGCTCGGCATTTGCAAACTTCCACATGGGCTACTCCTGCGCACTGGCATGGATCCTGGTCGCCCTCATCGGTATCATGACCGCCATCCTGTTCAAGAGCCAGAAGGCTTGGGTCCACTACGAAGGGTAAGGAGGAGTAAAAATGGTCGGTCAAAAAAGTTCCAAAGTACAATCGGTATTCTTCCACGTTTTCTCCTGCCTGCTGGGCTTCATCATGGTGTATCCGCTGCTGTGGCTGCTGATGAGCTCCTTCAAGTCCAACGACACCATGTTCCACAACGCATGGTCGCTCATCCCGGAAAAGTGGGATACCCTCATGAACTACTCCTCCGGCTGGCAGGGCATTGCGGGCATCCCGTTCTGGCGCTTCACCCTGAACAGCGTCATCGTCACTGTCGTGTCGGTGGTGGGCACCATCTTCTGCTCCCTGCTGGCAGCCTATGCCGTTTCCCGCCTGAAATTCCGGGGCGCAAACTTCTGGTTCGGCTGCATCGTCATGACCATGATGATCCCTTCGCAGGTCATGGTGGTGCCCCAGTACATCATCCTGAAAAAGCTGGGCCTTTCCGATACGCTGGTGTCCATGACCCTGCCGTGGGTGTTCGGTTACGGCTTCTTCATCTTCCTAATCGCCCAGTATATGCGCGGTATCCCGCGTGATCTGGACGAGGCCGCCATGCTGGACGGCTGCTCCAAGCCCGGCATCCTGTTCAAGATCATGCTCCCAATCGTGAAGCCCGCCATCGTCACGGCAGCCATCTTCGCCTTCTACTGGATCTGGCAGGACTTCTTCCAGCCCCTGATCTTCGTGTCCAGCCCGAAAAATTACACCATCCCGCTGGCACTGAAGCTTTATACCGACCCCAACAGCTACAACAACTACGGCGGTCTGTTCGCCATGTCGGTTCTGTCGCTGCTGCCGGTCATCATCGTGTTCATCGTGTTCCAGAAGTATATCGTTGAGGGCATTGCCACCGACGGTATCAAGGGCTGATCAACATTTATAAGGGGCTGTTGCTGAACTCCCCCAGTCGCCTCCGGCGACAGCCCCTCTGGGATGGGGCCTTTGGCAAAACGGGAAACATTTCCTCCATGCCAAAGGCTCCCTCTCCGAGGGAGCTGGCACGGCGAATGCCGTGACTGAGGGAGTTTGTGCACCAGCCCTTTTTTCAAAAGAGAGGTACTCTTATGATTCTCAACCGCAACAGTCCGATCATTTCCTGTGAAGCGACAAAACCGGTTCAGTATGCCGTCTCCGCTTTGTACCGGGATATGAAGGCCGTGTTTGCCGAAGCCGACACCCCCGGCGATGCCATCCGCCTTGTCAAAGACAGCGATTTGCAGCCGGAATGCTTCTGCCTGCAGGTACACGACAATGCGCTTTTGCTCACCGCCGCTGACACGCTGGGGTTTGTGTACGGCCTGTTCGAGGTCAGCCGCCGCTTTCTGGGTGTGCAGCCCTTCTGGTTCTGGAATGACCAGAAATTTGTCCGAACCGGTAACGTGACCGTGCCGCAGAATTTCACCTATGAGAGCAAGCCTGCTCGGGTACGGTACCGGGGATGGTTCGTCAACGATGAGACCCTGATCTCCCACTGGAAGGTGGAGCGCCGCAGCGAGATGCCCTTTGTGATGGTGTTTGAAGCGTTGCTGCGTCTGGGCGGCAATCTGGTCATCCCCGGCACCGGTGAAAATGGACACCGTTACCACGACCTTGCTGCGGATATGGGGCTGATGATCACCCACCACCATGCTGAGCCGCTGGGCGCAAGAATGTTCGTGCAGGCATACCCGGAACTGGAGGCAAAATTCAGCCTTTATCCGGAAAAGTTCCGTGCGCTCTGGCAGGAAGCCATCGACCGGCAGAAAGCCACCCCCACCATCTGGAACATCGGCTTCCGGGGACAGGGGGATAAACCCTTCTGGGAGGACGACCCTCAGTACGACACCCCGGAAAAGCGGGGTACCCTCATTTCCTCCCTCATCCGGGAGCAGTACGCGCTGGTCAAGCAAAACGACCCGAACGCCGTCTGCTGTACCAATCTGTATGGGGAGACCATGGAGCTGTACCAGCAGGGCTGTCTTGACCTGCCGGAGGACGTTATAAAGATCTGGGCAGACAACGGCTTTGGTAAGATGGTCAGCCGCCGTCAGGGCAACGCAAACCCGCGCGTGACCGCCCTGCCGCCGCAGGGGGACACCGGTGCACACGGCCTGTACTACCACGCATCTTTCTATGATCTGCAGGCCGCCAGCCACATTACCATGCTGCCCAACAGCGCCGAGTTCGTCTGCGAGGAGCTGACGAACTCCCTTGCGCGCGGGGTGGATGATTACTGGCTCATCAACTGCTCCAACGTCAAGCCCCACGCCTATCTGCTGGACTACATCGCCCAGCTCTGGCAGACCGGCGCCGCCGACCCCGAGGGTCACCGCATCGCCTACGCGCAGACCTACTACGGCAAGCCCAACGGCCTTGCGGTGGCAAAATGCCTTGCCGGATATGCCGACCATGCGGTTTTGTATGGGGAGCACCCGGATGATCACGCAGGTGACCAGTTCTATAACCACGTTCCCCGGATGCTCATCTCACAGTTTCTCCGTGACCGTACCCAGCCTGCCGAAGATCTGCAATGGCTGTGCGACCGCCCCGCCCTGAGCGGGCAGGCAGTATGGTGCAGAGAGAAATTCCGGGAGGCTTGCCAAAGCTATGCGCCGTATCTCCGTCAGTGTGAAGCCGCTGCCGCTACCATGACCGGTGCAGCGCGGACACTTTTTCAGGATACGCTGCTGCTGCAGGCGCAGCTCTACGCATTCTGGGCAGAGGGCGGCGAAGCGGTGTGTGCGGCCATGGAAGCCGGGTCCGCAGGAGATTGGAAGCATTGCTTCTATCAGGCAGGCCGGGCAAAAAACGCCTACACTGCCGCCAACACCGCCATGCGGAGCCGGGAACACGGAAAATGGATTGACTTTTACGCCAACGAGTGTCAAACTGATATTAAACAATCGGCACTGCTTTGCGGCTACCTGATGAGCTTTGCCCGCACGATGGGCGAAGGCCCGCATTTCTATGCGTGGATGCGGGAGTTTGGCGACAGCGAAGCAGACCGCCGTGTGATGCTGATCCTGAATACCGAGAATCACCCGGATGACGATGCGCTTTGGCGGCTGATGGAACAGCACTGGGGCGAGTAAGAGAACTGCGAGGCGATACGATGGTCCACCGTGCGAAGAAATATTTTCTTGATCTGCCGCTGGCGCAGAAATTTGTAGGCATCTTTGCGGTGCTGACGCTGCTCAGCGGTGCGCTGATGATCGGTGCGCTGCATCTGGGGCTTTCCGTCTTTGAGGAAAAGTTCTATGAGAAGTCCCTGCAGGAACTGGATTTCTTCGTGCAGAAGGTGGACGACGATATTCAGGGCATCGATACCCTGACCCGCAGCATCGCAGTGGATTCGACCATTCAGCAGCAGCTGAATGCGCTTTGCGCTGCCGACCCGGAAACGGCAAATTATTATTATCTGCTCACGGGCGTCCGCCCGCTGCTGCTGGAAAAAATCTATCAGGATCGCCAGATCAACAGCCTGCAATACACCGACCTGAACGGCCACACCCTGACCATCGGGCAGGACATGCCAGACCCCGGTGCCGGGCGGCAGACCGCGCTGGAAATGGCGCTGAACGCCACCCCCGGCGGCTTTGTGATACAGACCTCCGACAGTGCGGATTTCCCCTACATCCTTTGCGGGCGGCGCATTTTGCGCAGTCAGGACATGAGCCTGAAAAAGCTGGGCACCATCGTGGTGGCGCTGGATGTGGGCAAGCTGCTGGACAACGAGATTCACAGCCTTTCCAGCCAGCCCTCGGAGCTGTATCTCTATAACGGAACGCAGCTGATCTACCACAGCGGCGAAGAGGCGGCGGCCGCCCTGCCGCAGGAGGAAAGTGCCCACGGCTACCAGATCAGCACCATCGGGGGTAAAAAATACTACATCTGCTGGCTGACAAGTTCCGTGACTGGGCTGCGGCTGTGCAGCGTATTCGACTACCACGAAATCTATGGCCAGATCAACACCGCCCGCAATGCCCTGATCTTCGGTGAGTGCGCCATCCTGCTACTGTTTGCGTGGGTGCTGCTGCACATGGCGCGGCTGGTCACAAAACCCATCCATACCCTGAGCGAAGCCATGCAGACCGTGGATCAGCAGGAGGGCAATTTTGCCGCTGCCCGCGCCCTGCTGCCCGCCGACCCGGCAGCGGATGAGATCGGCACCCTGACAAAAGAATTTGATTCCATGTTGGGCAAGATTGACACCCTCATCCACGAAAACTACGAAAAGCAGATCCTCTTGCAGGAGACCCGGTATAAGATGCTGCAAGCCCAGATCAACCCCCACTTTTTGTACAACACCCTGGGCACCCTGAACTGGCTGGTCAAGGCAGGGGACCGGGAGAACGCCTGCAAGATGATCGTCAGTCTGGGCGATATCCTCCGGGCTGCCCTGAGCCCCCGGCAGAACTCTACGGCGGCGGCAGATGTACAGCTTGCCAGCAGCTATATTGCCATCCAGCAGCTCCGTTATAAAAGCCGTGCGGAGTTTACGCTGACTGTCTCCGGGGAGCTGGAACAGTGGACGCTGCCGCACTTTACGCTGCAGCCCTTGATCGAAAATGCGATCCATTACGGTGTGGAGGATAGTGACACGGTCTGCAAGATCCACATCGCTGCACAGGCTGCGGACGATGTCCTGACATTGATCGTCCACAATACCGGAACGCCCGTTGAGCCGAAACGACTGGATGAGATCCGGGCATTCACGATCAAACCGCAGGGGCATGGCATCGGCCTGAAAAATATTTATGAGCGTCTTTCCATGCTGTATCAGGATTTCGGCTTTGATTTTGACAGCGACGCCACCGGCACTACCGTGCGCATCCTGCTGCGACAGAGCGATCTGAAAGCGCAAAATTTACCTTCAGACGCATAAAATATCTGTATTTTTCAAAAAAAAAGAACGGAAACTTCCGTTCTCTTTTTTGCGTTATGTGGTATTCTATACACAGAAAAATGAACGGAGGATACCGCTATGACGAATCAGATCACCTTGGAGATTGCAAAAATTGCTATGTGCGCGGTGGAGACCGTGCTGCGGAAAACTTCACCCGGTGCAGAGGACTATCCCCAGCTGGTTGAACAATATATCAACGCTGTAAGTGCTTATCGTCAGGCTGTTGCAGATACAGAAAACGCCATGAAACCGCATACCGGTACGGCCGCATAAAATAGAGCGTTCCCGACGGGGGAACGCCCTGTTGTACATATCGTATGTGGATTTTCGCAGGGTGCGTCCGGCAGGGCGCACCCTGTTTTTGCGTTTAGTCCTCTAGTCCGTGGCTCCCAGCCGTATTTTTCAAATATTCTTCCGGATCGCCATTCAGAATCAGTTCGGCATACGCCAGCGGGTCATTGTAGATGAGATAGTCCAGTTCTGACCTCTGCGCCATGGTCACGTCCAGCGCATCCTCGACCCCGGTGCAGTCGATGGAGATTTTTCTTCCATCCCGGAGCAACAGCTCCACACAGCCGGTGTCCATGTTGAAATGGCAAGCTCTTGCATCGTACTTCATGTTTGTGTCCTTTCCGCCTTACGGCACTCTTACAGTGGTCTGTCGTGCTTTCTTATGACAAAGTCTAGGACGTTTTTCGGTGGAAGCAAGGGATTCGTTCTGTTTTCCAAAGAATACAAAAAATCCGACCCCTTCTCCTATCGGAAAAAAGTTCGGATTTTGTTGTTGTGGTGCACCTCCAGGGACTCGAACCCTGAGCCCACTGATTAAGAGAAACCAATGTGCAACAATCGTCAATTTTTAGAATCACGCAGTTTCGTTATTTTTATCGTTTTATCGCAAATTAGCATTTTGCATCTGCTGCATTCTTTGCACCTGTTATCCCCTCTTGCATCCGCTATCCAGCTATTCCGGTGTGCAAAAAGTGTGCAAAAATGTGCAGAGCCAAAATCAGCCCCTTAAAACAGGCATTGAGTTTTTATGCAAAGCCGGAAAAATGGCCGGGTTCGAGCCCGATACGGCAACTACGATCTTGCCTGTTCAGGTCAAGCATCAAATGTACATCAACAACTACGATTCATGGCAGGGATTTGGACAATCGAACATCCACCACCTTACCGGCTTTAACTTAGTATAGATGTGTCTAACATAAAGCTCTCACCAGTTGCCAACCCTGATATATCACACAGATGATTTGTCTCTTTCCTGCACAATTCATATGGGTGATCTTTACTATAGATCCGCTTCCAGCAACTGCACGGAACAGGCTGCAAGCAAAAATGTCATAACCGCCAACAAGTAGAAAAACAAGGTGCGCCTCATTTCAGATATTCCGCAAAGAATGCTTTCAGCTTTTCAAACGGAATAATGTCCATCCGATCGTAAAGGTCGGTGTGGTTTGCACCGGGGATAATGAGCAATTCCTTGTTATCACCGGTCAGCTTGCTGTACGCCGTCTCACTGAAATAGCGGGAGTGCGCTTTCTCTCCGTGTACCAGCAGCACGGCGGAGCGGATCTCGCTGCTGTATTGCAAGATCGGCATATTCAGGAACGACAGCGAGGAGGTCACATTCCAGCCGCCGTTGGAGTTCAGGCTGCGAGGATGGTAGCCACGTGGCGTTTTGTAGTAGGCGTAATAGTCCTTCACAAACTGCGGCGCATCCTCCGGCAGCGGATCGACCACGCCGCCTGCCAGCGCATAGGTGCCGTTTTTGTAATCTGCGGTGCGCTGTGTGTTCAGCGCTTTTCGTTTTTCAAAGCGTGCCTGCTCAGAATCCTCAGCATCAAAATATCCGTTGGCAGTTACACGGGTCATGTCATACATGGTCATAGCCGCAGTAGCTTTGATGCGGGTGTCAATAGCAGCAGCGTTGATTGCCATACCGCCCCAGCCGCAGATACCGATGATACCGATGCGCTCCGGGTCAACATTCTCCTGTACGGAGAGAAAGTCTACCGCTGCGCAGAAATCCTCGGTATTGATATCCGGCGAAGCGACATAGCGGGGCATACCGCCGCTCTCGCCGGTGTAGGACGGGTCGAAGGCAATCGTCAGGAAGCCAAGCTCTGCCATTTTCTGTGCGTACAGGCCGGAGGACTGCTCCTTTACCGCACCGAACGGACCGCTGACGGCAATGGCGGGCAGCTTGCCCTTTGCGCCCTTCGGCGTGTACAGATCCGCCGCCAGTGTGATGCCGTAGCGGTTGTGAAAGGTCACTTTCTTGTGATCCACCTTGTCGCTTTTCGGGAACACCTTGTCCCATTCCTGTGTCAGATTCAGTTTTTCCATATTCAGGCCTCCTTGCCTGTTGCCTTAAAATATACTGTGTTGTCCACGGCTTCCAACCATTCATTGGAGGTTTCGTCCCCCGGAACCTCTACCGCCAGATGAGAGAACCAGCTATCCGGTGCAGCGCCATGCCAGTGCTTTACGCCCACAGGAATATTTACCACATCGCCGGGGCGCAGTTCCTGTGCCGGTTTGCTCCATTCCTGATAGTAGCCTCGTCCGGCCACGCAGACAAGGATCTGTCCGCCGCCGCTTTTGGCGTGATGAATATGCCAGTTGTTGCGGCAGCCGGGTTCAAAGGTCACATTATAAATGCCGACCTGCTGCGTAGAAAGAGGTGCGAGATAGCTTTGCCCGATAAAATATTTCGCAAAGGCGTCATTGGGTGCGCCAATGGGAAATACCATCTCGTTCTGGTGTTTGGCCTTTGCGTCGGCAGCATTGTCCTCTGCCCAGACCTCCTTTGCCATACGAAAAGCCGCCCATGCCTTGGGCCAGCCCGCATAAAATGCTGCATGGGTCAGGATCTCCGCAATTTCCGTTTTGGTCACACCGTTGTTCTTTGCAGTTGTCAGATGGTACCGAAAGGACGAATCCGTCAGTCCCTGCGCCATCAGCGCCACCACTGTTACAATGCTGCGGTCCCGCAGGGAAAGCTTGTCTTCCCTGCTCCACACCTGCCCGAACAGCACATCATCATTCAATTCCGCAAATTTGGGAGCGAATGCCCCCAGTGCCTCTCTGCCTGCCGTTTGTTTGACTGCCATAGCTCAGACCTCCTTGCCCATCTGATAAGCCTGCTCCAGCGCAGGATGTCCGGCGATCTCGCCCACACTGTTTACGCCGCCTGCAAACACTGTGCCCACCAGCGCACAGCGAGGGAAGCAATCCACCCAGCCCTGCACGGCCTTCTCTGTGCCCGCAAAGGTCTCCGGTGCGTTCTCTGCCGCCGCTGCAAGCAGATAGGCTTTTGTAAAGGCGTAGTCCGTATCGAACAGCGGGTTGGCACGGTCCAACATGGTCTTGAGCTGACCGCTGACGCAGTAATAGTAGACAGGCGTTGCGAACACCAGCACATTTGCATCGTGCATTTGGGCGGCAATTTCCACGGCATCGTCCTGAATGACGCAGTGCCCCAACTTCAGGCAGGCAAGACAGCCCTTGCAGAAGCTAACCTGCTTTTCCCGCAGATATACGGTTTCTACCTGATTGCCTGCATCCCGTGCGCCCTTGGCAAATGCTGCCGCCAGCGTTTCGGAGTTGCCGCCCTTACGGGGACTTGAGGAAACGATCAGCACCTTTTTATCCATTATAAAACACTCCTTGCGTTTTGATATTCTCTGTGGTATTCTTATGGTATCACCTAAACCTGACTTTAGGTCAAGAGTTTATCGAAAAAAATTTTTAGGAGCATTTTATGTACACGATTGGACAGGTGGCAGAGATGTTCGGGTTGCCCATCTCTACGCTGCGCTATTATGACAAGCAGGGGCTTTTCCCGAACATGAAACGAGTATCCGGCATCCGCAAATTCGGTGACACGGAGATTGAAGCACTCCGAGTGATTGAGTGTTTGAAAAAAGCCGGCATGGAGATCAAGGACATCCGGCAATTCATGGATTGGTGTGCTGAGGGTCCGTCCACCTATCCACAGCGCAAGGCCATGTTTGAGGAGCGGAAAGCCCACATGGAAGCAGAGATCGCACACATGAACCGGGCACTGGATATGCTGAAATTCAAGTGCTGGTATTATGAGCAGGCGATCCAGGACGGCAGTGAGGACAGACTAAAGGCACTGATTCCCGACCACTTGCCGGATGGAATCCAAAAAGCATATGAAAACGCACATCGCCAGTAAGACAGGAATTCGGATGATCGAGAGCAAAAAGAAAGCCCGCCAACCATGTGGGATGCACACGGCGGTCGGGCGAATTCCTTATTGTTTCTCAAACTTTTCAATCGAGCATGCGTGAGCTTTTGTCTTTTTATCATACCCCCATGCTGCCAATCCAACGAGCAGAACGATCTTGATCGGTGCCGATGCCAGCAGTACATCTGCCTGAAAGAAGGCGTGCCCGCCTGCATAGAGAAAATCAAAGCTGATCATTTTATACATCAATGCGTTGGAAAGCCCAATGCCCCCTGCCGGAAGCAGGGTGGACAGCCATTCTCCGAAGGAGCCCGGCACGACCATATAAACAATCAGCGGTGCCACCACACTGATCAGCGCCACAGACAAAGCAGTCAGGTTGTTCTTGGCCCATACGGATGCCATCAGCACAAAGGCCACCTCCGCAAAGAAGATCAGGAAGTTTGCCACCAGCATGACCCACTCCATCTGGCCAACGGTATACGGCAGCAGGCTGGTCACAGAAAACAGCCATTGCACGGAAGTTTGGGTACTTTCCCAGCCAAATAGAGCATTCGTGACCAGGATCCACACCACGCCGCAGAGCAGATACGCCGCCCCCGTGATACTAAACGCCGCCGCCAGCTTTGCCGCTGCTAGCCGCAGACCGCCGTTTTTTGTGCACAGTTGGATGTCCTGCGCCCCGGTCTGTGCATCCGATGCAAACACCGGGGCCGCAATCACCGCGCACAGCAGGGTGAGCAGCAAGCTCAACAGGGTCTGGTAATCCATTGCGTCTGAACTGACCCCAAATGAATAGGTGAACGGTTTTTGTACAGCATCGAACTTTTTCTGTGCAATGGCCTGCGCCTGCTCATAGCCGGGTTTTCCGTCCTGTTCCAGCCAGATCACCGATTCCAGCCGTTTGGGGAGCTGGCTGTAAAAGTTCCGCATATCCTCTGCGGTCAGCCCCATCACGCCCGGTGCCATGCCGGTTTTCGAGTCGGCAAAGGCTTCCTTTGCGTTGTTCACAAGAGGCTGATACCGGGCAAGTTCTTTATAAAATACCTCGACCGGGATATCGTTGATGGAGCTTGCATCATACTGCCGGTACACCCGCTGATAGGCTTCCAGTGCTTCCTGCATGACATCCGGCGTGATGGTACCGGATACCTGCTGCTCCTGCCGTTTCCTGATTGCTTTCAGACCCGTGTAACGCACTTCGTTTCCGCTGGCATCCAGTTCCGTCCAGCCGATAAAGGTCACCGGCAGATATGCCATAACCACGGCCAGCACCAGTGCAATGGCCAACAGAATAGCTGTCATACGAGTTTTGCACACACGTTTCAATTCCAAACGATACAGGTTCATTTTGCTTCCTCCATTTCCTCCGGGAACAGCCACAGATACAGATCTTCCAGCCGGGGCTGTGCCGGGACGCTGTCCGGCAGCTGCGGTGCATCCGCCAGATACCGCAATGTTACCGTTCCGTCCGGCTCGTTGCGCAGGTTCACCACCCGCAGCCGGTATTCCCACCGGGCAAGCTGTTCCATCGGGATGTTCCCCTGCCAGACCTTGGCTTCGATCTGCTTTACCAGCCCTTCGGTGGTGTCCTGTGCAATGATTTTGCCAGCCTTCATCACGGCATTTTCGGCCGCAATGTATTCCACATCCGAAACGATATGCGTTGAAATAAGAACGATCCGTTCCTGCGCAAACTCCGACAGCAGATTGCGGAAGCGCACCCGTTCTCCGGGGTCCAGACCTGCCGTGGGCTCATCTAGAATTAAAATTTCCGGGTCGTTGAGCAGTGCCTGTGCGATGCCTACCCGGCGCTTCATACCGCCGGAAAGCTTCACGATCTTTTTGCGGCGCACCTCAGTCAGGCTTACCCGCTCCAGCAGTGCGTCGATCTGCCGGGCAGCCTCTGTGCGCGGCAGACCCTTGAGCGCCGCCATATATTCCAGATAGTCCTGCACCGTGAATTCCGGGTAAAACCCGAATTCCTGCGGCAGATACCCCAGCTTTTCCCGGTAGGCCGCACCAAGCGTCCCAATCTCCACCCCATCGCACAAAATCCGGCCACTGCTGGGTCGCAGAATGCCCGCCAGCATCCGCATTAAGGTTGTTTTGCCTGCACCATTCGCCCCCAGCAGTCCCCACACACCCGGCGTGAGCGTGATGGACACATCATCCACCGCCGTTTTATCCCGGTATCGCTTTGTAATATTCTGAATTTTCAGTTCCATGGCTTGCTCCTTTCAGCCTTCTGCAATATATTCTGACCGGGCGGCAAGCCGGATGCACTGCAACACCATGCAGAGCACCAGCACGCCCGCCGCCAGTGGCAGACCTTTCGGCAGTTCCGATAATTGCACGAACCGCAGCAAACACAGCTGCCCTGCAAACAGCGGTACAGCCCCGGTCATCATCCATTCCGGGCGCACCCAGCGCAGCAGCAGAAGCAGCTCATTGTTTGCAGTCAGAAATGGCACGGTCAGCACCGCCAGCAGTTGCCCGATGCTCCATGGCACGGCTGCCCGCACATTGAGTACCAGCACTCCCAGCAGGATCGTTTCCCCCGCCAGCAGCAGCAAAAACCGCATCACCAGCGGACGACCGATTCCTGCATATGTGGCATGTTCCAGTTCAAGCATCTTATATTGACTTGCCCGGTATAAAAACGGCAGACCGAGCAGGGCTGTCAGCATGGCAAGTGTGCTCAGACCAAACAGTGCATTGCGTAATGTCCATGCCTTCTCCCACAGGGCAAGTTCCCGACCCACACTGTACAACGCCAGTGCCGCCATTACTTCCAGCGCCCAGACCTTCCAGCCCAGCAATTTGAACTGGCAGTGCAGCAAATCACGCCAATCACTCCGTTGTTTTACGACATGTTCCGCCCGGCAGCGGCGCAGCAGCGTTTCCGGGACAGCTGTGTCAAGCTCTGTCGCCAGTGCTCTGGACAGTTCTTTTTCAAAGGCTCGATTCATCGCCAGTCCTCCTTTTCCAATTGCATTTTCAAGGTTTTCAATGCGGCACGCAGGCGGGACTGCACTGTGCGCAGGGGCAGACCTGTGATCTGCGCGATCTCCCGCAATTTAAGCTGTTGTGCGAACCGCAGCAATACCAGTTCCCGCTGTTCCGGCTCCAGCTGGTCCGTCAGCGCTCGCAGGTTTGCTTTCTCCTCTGCCGCAGCAAAGCCGCTTTCCTGATAGGCGGGTTCACCCGGCAAGCTTTCCAGCGATATCTCCGACCGCTCTATCGTACGGTTCAGATCGATGCAAATGTTTTTTGCGATTTTGTACAGAAAGGGACGGAATGCCCCCTGAAATCCACCACAGGAATCCAGCCAGCGCACCGCTTTCAAAAAGGTTTCCTGTGCTGCATCCTGCGCCTGCTGCTCGTCCGCTGTATGCCAACGGCAATAGTTCAGAATTTGTGGATAGTACGCTGTAATCAGAGTGTCCAGTTCACCCGTATCTCCGCTCTGCACTTTCCGCAGCAATAATTCTGTCTGGATACGGTTCACCCCCTTCCCGTCTATTAAAACGTTCCACATCATAAAAATGATTTCTGTTTTTTCAAAAATTTCAAATAATTGTCTTTATCCTGTTCTTATAGCTTTATTATAATAAAGAGCCTTGTGTTTTTCCTTGCAGAGAGCCAACAGGGACGCTTTGGAAAAGCTCGACCCCAAGCAGGTCTATAACCCCGGCAAAACGAAAAGCCGGCGGCAACAAAAATCTCCGGTAAGGAGATCCTTGAAGCCATCCGGCTGATGGACGCAGACGAACGCAGAGAGTTGACGAGAGCCTTGTTTGCCTAACTTCTCTTCTTTTTATGCAAAGGAAAGCAGGCTGTGCAAACCTTGCGCAGAAAAGCCCCTGATTCGGGCAAATGTGCAAACGGTGTGCAGAAAGTGTGCAGCCGCTTTCCTACATAAAGAAAGATCGTAAAATATTACGGTTTGACGTTCAAAATCCGGTGCACCTCGCGCACTCATATCCGAACTTTTCTCCGCTTTCACGGCTTCCCCGAAAGCGACCGTTTCCGTACCTTCCTTATAATTAAAGGTAATGAGGACCTTATCATCGTAGAGATAGATGGCATTGATGAAGGTGTCCACCAGTGCCTGCCGCTGCTCCGGCTGGGTCATATCCAGCTTACGGAAACGGAGCAGCCAGAACCGGACGAACTCTTCTTTCATCTTCGGTTTGGCCAGCCGTTCCTTGGTAGAGCTGGTCAGAATGCCCATCTGGATGGCATTCAGCATATTGGTGATGCCGACTTCCGTTTCTTTCAACTGCTTTTCGTAGATGGGCAAATCCGTGCTTTCCTGATTTTGCAGTTCCATGACCTTGGCGATGATGGCATTCATGGAAGCGTCATCTTCCACCAGCTTCATGGTTTCGGTCACTACCAAATCTTCCAGCCACTGTTTCCGCACGGCTTTTTTGTCGCAGGTCTTTTTCTTCTTGGCGGCAGCACACTTGTAATAGGTGTACATCCTGCCGGTATAACTGACACCACTTTCGCCAAACATCAGCGCTCCGCACTTACCGCAGTACAGCTTGGTAGTGAGCAGATAGGTATCCTCTGCCTTATGACGGGCAGGGGTCTTTTTATTTTTCGCCAGCTTTTCCTGCACCTTGTTGGAACAGGTTCGCGTTTGCGCAGCGGCGCGGAGCAATGAAAGCCCCAGTGGGGCTTTTAAGCGACAGAACGGTCTTGCGCAGCAAGATGGAGGGGTCTCACCCCGACAAGTTCGCCTGATACCAATACCGGGATCGCATTGAGCTGTACCACATCCCGCAAACGCAATTCGCCGATGTACCGGCGATTACTCAGCATCCGCTGAATGGTGTTATAGGACATCTCCCCGCCCATTGAATTTTTGATGTTGTGTGCCTTTAACCAATCCCGCAGGTCAGTCATGGTCGCACCGTCCGCATACTTCTGGAACGTCTGCTCCACATACGGAGCCAACAACGGGTCTGGCTGGTAATGCCGAGTCTCATCGATCATGTATCCGAACGGAATCGTGCCGCCATTATAAATACCCTTGAGAGCATTTTCGGTCATGCCGCGCACAACCTTTTCGGACAGGTCAGCCGAGTAGTATTCGGCGTAGCCTTCCAGCACCGATTCCAGAATAATGCCCTCCGGGCCAGCCGAAATGACTTCCGTTGCCGACACCAATTTCACGCTGTTCCGCTTCAGTTGGGTCTTGTACCGGGCGCTGTCGTAACGGTTTCGGGCAAAGCGGTCGAGCTTCCAGACAATGATGATGTCAAAGATGCCACGCTCACTGTCTTTGATCATCTGCTGGAACTGCGGGCGGTTGTCCGTCTTGGCAGAGATGGCACGGTCGATATAGTGCTTCACCACCGTGAAGCCGTTCTTCTCCGCATAGGCCGTGCATTCCCGGATCTGGCCTTCGATGGATTCTTCACGCTGGCTGTCAATGGAATAGCGGGCGTAGATTACGGCGGTCACGGCAAGCACCTCCTATTTATACATCATTGAACGGTGGAGCGTTCTTTCAAAGCAATGTTTCGTATAATGTATATACCACAGTTTTTAACCGAATGCAATACTTTTTCCAAATAAAAGCCGCCATCATTCTCAGATCGTCCAGTTCTGGCTTGCCGACTGCAGATCCACCATGTGGGTGTACAGTCCCTTCCGGGCATACAGCTCCGCCGGGCTGCCCTGCTCGGCCACGATGCCGCCCGACAGCACCACCACCTGATCCGCACCGGCTACGGTGCGCATCCTGTGGGCGATGATGAGGACGGTTTTGTTTTTTATGAGCCGGGATAGTGCCTCCTGAATGGCAGTTTCGTTTTCCACATCCAAGCTGGCGGTGGCCCCGCCCCGCTTGATAGCGATACCAAACTGCAGAAGGCGCTTCAGGGTGGAGTTGTGCAGCATTCCGCAGGCAATGGGCCACATGGTTTTGAGCCCCATCTTCTCCTTTGGCAGCTTATAGGCGATATAGCCCTCGCCCCGCTCGCTGGTGGTATGTAGAAAACCGCCCCGCAGCACCCCGCGCACATAAGCACAGATATAGTTTGAAGTGGCTTCTTTCCCGGAAAAGGCAGCGGACATTCCTGTTTCCTCTCCGTAGTCATAGTAGCCGAAGGCATGGCCGATATCACGGATGGATTTCTCGTCTAATGTTGTAACTTTCATTGTATTTCACTTTCCTGATTCTGCTGCGCATCTGCCACTGTCTCGCCGTCTGCCAGAAAGTGCTCCATCTCCGACACAAACAGTGCCGGATGATTGATGATCTCGCCATGGCCGAAACCGGGGGACGATCAGTCTCGGATATGCCGTCCGCAGCCGCTGGATGGCCTTTTTCATGTGCCCTTCTTTTTCTCCGTACCAACAGGCGACCTTTGCATCGGGCTGTACCAAAAAGTCCGTTCGATAGAGATAAAGTCCTGCCTCCCAAGTGGCCCGGACGGATTCCAAGCTGATATAATCCGGGATACGGCGGAGCATAGTCTGCATTCCCTGCTCCGTCTGCCCCATAAAGCGCAGCGCCCATGCAGGCATGTACTTTTCGTGTGCCGTTCGATATTGCTTTTGCGGCATGACCTTCAAAATCAGTCGATTCAGCACTCCGAAATCCAGATACTCCGGCCCGCTGAGGATCATCCGATCGATCTGAACGGTTGGGGAAGCCTTCAGAAAAACAGCCGGTCCGCAGCCCAGCGACTCTGCAAAAAGCAGATTCAACTGTCCGTCAAGCTCTTTTTCAATATAAGCGGCCAACTTGTCCGCCTGATCCCGGGCAGTCGTGTAGGTCGTTTCACCGGTTCCATCAAAGCCGTCGAAGCTGACGGCATACACGCAGAATTTCCTTTCCAGCAGCGGGATCAAATCCTCAAACTGCTGCCAGCACATAAGATTTCCGTGCAGCAGCATCATGGTCTTTCCCTCTATATTGCCGAATCGTTTGATTTCCATACCAATCTGCCTCCCCCCTATTATCTGACCTTCATGCAGAAATCGCAGCGGTCATTTCCACGCCCCAGCGTCATGCTTCTCTCCCAGATCAGCTTCGGATGCAGCTCGGCATAGCTAATGTCATCACTGTCGCAAAAGCAGCGGCACAGCTCCGGGCAGCCGTATTCTGCGCAGGTGTCGTGATAGGGACACTTCATCATATCTACACGCCATATCCCGTTGCCGACCTGCAGCTCCTTTGGGGCAAAGCCGGTCAACGCTCGCTGCACCTGCAAACCAAGTGATTTTTTCAAAAAGAATACGCACCTGGCGCCCAATACCGTCCCTAGGAATGGGAGCAAGATTCCATAAAACACAGTCATAAATAAACTCCTTGCACGATCAATGCCGACAAGACTGCCACCAGTGCAAACAGCGGGATACCCCGCAGGAAAGAGCTGATGTGCTTGGTAGGGTCTTGATAGTGGGATCGCTCCGGCAGGAAGGAGAAGCGGATGCGCTTGGTATTTCGCCACCACAGCAGGTCAATGATGACAAGATCAAACCCTCCCAGCCCTTCGCCTAGGGTCAGGAAAAACCAAAAGGCTGTTCCGAAGCTATTCAAGTCGAGAATATTTTTCAATGCCAACCCTAAAACAGAAAAGACGACTGTAAAAAGAAACAAATTGCCAAGCAGGATAGCTATGATGGATTTCTCCTGCGGTGCAGCTTTCCCCAGCACCGGATGTTCTCGTACCGCCTTCTGGACGGCATCGGGATAGGAACGAAGTCCGGCAAGGTTCTTTCTGTCCGTACCTGTGCAAAGGAAGCAGATAAACCAGTAAAGAAAGTAAAATGCAAAAGTGACGATCAGTTTCATATCGGGTCCTCTTTTTGTGTCCGCAGTCGCAGTATGAGCCGCCGAAGGCGATGGTCTGCTGCCCGTGCAGCACGCCTTGTCGGATCGCTCTGTCAGAGCCTTCTTCATCGTGCTTTGAAACATCCAGTAAAAAGCCGGTACCTTTCATCCGTCCGTTTTCAGGTACCGCATTCAAGTTTCAAAACAAAAGGATACAGAACAAAGCGATTGCAGCACTTGAGGGGATATACAGAATAAAATGCGCAATATGCTGCTTTTTATTGTAGCCGAACATGTGCGGCCCAACAACGCCTTTCAGCTCTGGATAAAAATGAGGGAAGAAGTTGGAGCGGCAAAGCAGATACCAATCAAAGAACAGAATATCATAAAGCTCCATAAGATAGAGAATCGTCAGAAACCTTCCGAAGAACGGCCAAAAGCCGAAATCATGCTTCACTCCGTCCCACACGGCAAGCGTCAGCGCTCCCACAAACAGCAGCAATGCGACTGCGATAATGGCCCAGCCGATCGTATGTGCACCGGGAAACCGCTCCTTTTTATCCGGGATCGCCGCCAGATTTTCTTTGGGCGCAGAACCGAAAAAACGTTTGTCCTGAACAAAACCAACCGCTCCACATAAAAGCAGAAAATACGCCACCATGACCATGACTGCAGAGATCATTGTAATTTCCATGTTTATCTCCCTTTCAAGTTGAATCCGGGTAATTGATCAGATCGTACAGCACCCCGTACTCACCAAATCGGCGCATTTATTTCACGATCTTCATGCAAAAATCGCAGCGGTCATTTCCACGCCCCAGCGTCATGCTTCTCTCCCAGATCAGCTTCGGATGCAGCCCGGCATAGCTGATGTCATCACTGTCGCAAAAGCAGCGGCACAGCTCCGGGCAGCCGTATTCTGCACAGGTGTCATGATACGGGCATTTCATCATGTCCACACGCCAGACGCCGTTGCCGGTCTGCAGTTCTTTTGGGGCAAAGCCCGCCGCCGGGCCGAAAACGCTCCGGGTGGATTTGACGAAAACGCCGGGAACAAGGCGGTAAAGCCCCGGTATGTGCAGCAGGGCGGCAAGCTGTTTGTGGCTTGTTCTCGCCAAGCGCTCCACATAGCCGTGAACGGTTTGCAGTGCCTCCTCTTTCGGCATGACACGCTGCAAGGTCTCGTAGGCCGCAATGCCCGGCAAGATCTGCCGCTTGAGGTGGTATTGCTTTTCCTTGCTTGCACCCGCATTTTCAGCCAGCAGCGCACTCAGGCGCATATCGAAAGCGGCGTTCAGCTGCTTCGCCTGCGCGGGAAAGCGCAGTGCCGCAGTCTCCCGAAAATCACGGGAGAGATAGGTTTCCTTCCTCTTCATCGTCCGTTACCCTTTCTTTTTGTACCCGCAGTCGCAGTAGGGCCCGCCGGAGGCAAGGGTATACTGCCGCACAAAATTTGTCACACCGCCCGCTTCGCTCATGGTGTAGTCCAGATGGCACAAAGCAGGGGTCAGGTCATACAGCCCCAGCTCCTTCATCAGCACACAGATGCCGCATTTGGTAAAGCGTCCCTCGTAGCCGCTGCCATCCGGGTATTCGTAAAACTCCATGTTCCACGAGTAGGGGTTGCGGTCGGCGGCTTTCAGGGCGGCAATGGCTTTCATTGCGGCAATGTCCTTTGGGGTAAACTTGCTTTTTCCGCTTTTGCGGCAGAACCACTTCATCAGCGGCGTCATCTGAGCGTTCTCATAGTAAACCGTCAGCGCCTCTGCATCCGGCCGCTGCGGCATACAGAGGACAAACGCCCCCAGCATGGCGCAGCCAATGATGTTCAATTGGAAGCGGTCCCCCTTTTCAAACTCCGGCAATTTGGCGATGATCTCTTTGTATTTCGGCTTGGCGGTTTTGGTGATCTGCTTTGCGGTGGCTGCATCATAGCCCAGCACCGCTGTCAGCTGCTTTTGGAATGAGCCTGCAAACAACGCCCACATTCCAAAGGGCATACCCATGTATTTCATTGCACGGTCTCCTTACATTCTCCGCATTTTTCCATCTCCCGCAGCAAAACCAGCCCCAATACCAAAACCAGCAGGTGTCCGGCGGATTCCGTGCCGTGATCGATCTGATCCAGCGGCCACGGCAGAAGCGTGAAGAGATTTCCCACAATCCCTGTAAAAACGATGGGGTTGCAGAAGGATGCCAATATCCGCTGTGCTGTTGTTTTGAGCGGAAGAATCCGCTTCCAGATCAGCACGAGCATCACGACGGAAAGAAGTACATCACACAGGATATATGCTGCCAGCAGCGGCGCGGCGTTGCAGTAAAAAACCTTATTGGCGATCTCTGCTGCCGCCTGCATATCGCCGTATTTCTCAAAGGTAAACTTGAAGATCAGCGCCATGTTCGTAAACATAGCATGAACATAGCCCCAGCAGACCGTGCCGGTAAGATAGGCGATCTGAAACAGCTTGACCCACTTCTGCTGCTTTGGTTGGGTGAGGTGCCGCTTCAGGAGCTTCCACATCTGGTGAAAGCCGATGTAATAGAGTGCCGTTCCGAGAACACCGCAGATGATGCTGACCACCATGCGCCATGTTGCCATATCAAGATAGGCGACCTTGACCATCAGCCCAATGGATTCTGTGCTTTGGCTTTTCCCGGTCGCCGCAAACAAAAAGTCGCCGATCACATATAAAAGGCACCCAATCATACCTGCGATGAGTGCTCGTTTTTCTTTGCTCATTTTCATAGCTTGCCTCCAAATCCGATCTTCACGATCTGCATTTTCATCCCGTTATCCCCGACCCTTGCGAAGAAGCGGAAAAAGCCGCTGACAGAAGGGTCTTTCCGATCACTGTACTGTCATCATTGCCGCCAGCGCCGCCGCTATGACTGCCATACCTACCGTGCCGAATAGCCACTTTTTCTGCTTGTCTTTTGCAGTAATGTAGGGCTTCAGGTCCTCTGTTCCGGGGATCGTCCATGCGTTCGTGTGCCCCACCCAATAGCCGTCAACCAACAGGCGGTCCATGAGATTCATAACGGACAAGATGACGAGCAGCTGCCAGAAGCCCGCCGCAAAGCTGCGCGCACCGTTTATCCCATAGACACAGACCAGCACATAGCTGATATAGCCGGGGACGCAGACGGCTTTGAAAAGTAGAGAATTGCGCTTGATTTTCTCGTGTGTTGTAAGTCCCAGCTTCACGCACCGCTGCTGCACCGCCGGGCTGTAAAGATGCACCATCCCAACAGCCCCTTTGCAGATGCCCACAGCACAGACAAGAACCAGCAAAGCCCCCAGCCCAAGACCTTCCAGAATCACCTGTAAAAGCATTACTTATTCCTCCTGTATCCGTTTTCATCCCGATATTCGGGATGTTCCTTTGCATACGGGTCTTGATCGCCGCAGATGGTGTAGTCACATCGGCAGCCGTCCACGCATGTGGTCGTCCGCACGAGCTTGGCATGGAGCAGTTCCATGGACGCATAGTCCACATTGCACAGGGCGGGCATAATGTCCGTAAATCCGAACCGCTTGGCAAATTCTGCCGCCGGACACGATGTAAATTCATAATAAATAGGCTTTCCGGTTTCATAAGGCGCAACCGACATCTCGTAATCGTGCCATTTGTCGCAGCCACTTTTCGCACGAACAAACGCCTTGTACATCAGCTTCCTCCAAAACGGCTTGTTGATATCAACAAAACATAGCTTCCGGAAAGCCGGCAGGATCAGATTTTCTTCGATCTCTTCAATTTCACGGAATGTGGTCACATCCCGGCACACATCATAATAGCACATAATGGCGATGCAGTCGTAGGTGCCGCCTACGCCGTTGTGGAAATTCTTTTTACCGCCGAGGTCGGTGCGCCAGTCGGAAAGAAGCTCTGCGTATTTCAGCTGCACCTGCTCCCATATCACTTCGCGCTCCGCCCCCGGATAGTGCAGAGCGATTTTCGCCAGAATTTCCTTTTTGCAGGGTTTGGAATATAGCACATGGCAGCTACGGTCAATTTGTAATTCGCTGTCCTTCATCTTCCCACGCCTTTCAGAAAACCGCTCTTTGCATTTTCTTCGGTGTCGTCCGATTCATCATAGGCATCGTAAAGCGCATTGGGGTCGTGGACTTTTTTCTTGAACGGTGAGCACAACTCATTTCTGTGCGCAAAGGCAAACTCCATGTTGTCCGTCCAGCCGGTGTGGCCGGTAATGAACAGCGGATGCAGCCCACATTTTTTCAGCTTTTTCTCCAGCAATGCCAAGGACTTCACCGCCAGCTTGTTGTCCTCTGCCAATGCGGAAATAAAGCTGTATCCGCCGTCCGCACCGAACCAGAGGGTATCGCCGGTAAAGAGATATTTCCCGTCCACAAGGTATACCATGTGCCCCCATGTATGACCGGGAACGAGAAAGCACTCGATCCTGATCCCGTCGATGTCGATGACCTCACCATCGTGCAGCAGCACTTTTTCATTGTTGATCGTCACCTGCGGCAATTTATAGAGATGATAGATGACTTTTCGCCGCACCTCGCCGGTGAGATACCGGTTCTCGATCTCGCCGATGTACAGCTTTGCATTCTGAAACAGCCCCGGACTATCTGCTTCCACTGCGCCCACATGGTCGGTGTCCTGATGGGTGATGAGGATGTGCCGGATGGAATGCGGGTCGATTCCCAGCCAGTTCATCTTCTCTGCCAGCCGGTCATAGTTGTATCCGGCATCGATCATAATGGTGGTATCGCCCTTGCGGTAGAAGAAGATATTTGCCACCCACTCCCGCACACAGGCGACATTCTCGTCGATCCAGCCAGTGTTCAAAGGCTTGAAGATCTCCTTGCCCCGGTACATCCAGCTCATTGCTTTTCTTTGAAATTCCGTTGCTTTTTTCGACATGATCGCACCTCATTTCTGTGCTGTGATGCACAGCCAGCCCTTTTTATTTTTATGGTTCTGGATCTTACAAAATCCTGCTTGCTCCAGATACGTTTTACCGTTCACAATGCAATGCTTTTTACCAGATGCGCCCACTGCTCCGGGTGACAGGCCAGCAATTCCTCGTGCTGCAAGTTCTGCTCATGGAGAACAGGATGTGCAAAATGCTGCTGATACCGGGCACGATATTTTGCGCCCATTTTCAGGGCGTAAAATATATGGATCTCGGTACCGGGCACATGGATCTTATACGGCAGCGGAGTGATAAGATCAGAGTAGAACTGATTTTTACAGCTCTGCATGGTCACATAAGGGCGGGCATCGCCGAACATTTTCAAAAAGGCTTTGACATAATCCCCCGACTCTTTGGCATACTTATCCAGACGCTTTTGGAGAAATTTTGTCTTAAACTTTCCGTCCCGCACCACAGGGTAGATCAATGGCAGCAGAAAATCAGTCTGCAAGCTTGCCGCCAGCGGCGATGCCTGATCCAGATCGGAGCTGCCCAGAATGCCATAGTCCATGTGGATGTTCTGCCGTGCCGCCAGCAGCCCCACAAACGAGCCGCCCAGAGAGCAGCCGTAGGCCGCCCGGATGTGACCGCCGCAGTGGGTCTTGAGGTAGGCCTCGATCTTTTCGGTCTCCTCCAGCATGGTGGGAAATTCGGTCTGTTCAGTCTCATCAAAGCCATCGTAGCTGACGCACAGCACCCGGAAGCTGTCAGCCAGAAGCGGGATCACGGCACCGAAATTGCTTTCCCAATGGCAACAGGTGCCTGGCAGCAGCAACAGCACCGGGGCATCCTCTGCACCAAAATGGTAGATCTTCATCCTGATATGCTCCTTCTCTATTTATTTTCCACCTGTAAATAGAAGAGATATATTTCTTCGTATAGGGCAGAGTTTCGAGTTAGCTGAAGCTAACTTTCTGTTCTATAAAAAGCCGCTTCTCAGCGGTCCCTCTGCCAAAATAATACGCCCTGCCGTCTCCTCTGTCAAGAAGTTTAGGCATTTTCGGAGATTTTGAAAAAGATTTCGTTATTGGAGCTTCCCCTGCGGCATAGAGGAGGCAAAACGTTTCCCGCATCGAAAAAATTTCGTCCCTGTAAACTTGTCTGTTTCTGCTTGACAACGCCCGGTGGGAGTGCTATTTTTACTTCGTGAATTTGTTTTGCCTAACCATCTGAGGGGTTTTTCCCCTGCATTTTTTTGCATCGATTGTTAGACAATGGTCAAAAATGCAACATCCTGTTGCTGCCGGCAATAGAAAGATCTACCGCAGACAGAAAATGGGGTTTGTTATGATTCACATAGCGTATTTTTTCCTAAAGCTACAAGATGTGTCATACTTTTCTTGCTTCACTTCAATAAATTTTTCAAAACCCTCTTGACGCATTCTACATGCCGTGGTATTTTTCTTGTAAATCCCACCGTTCTTGTGGATTGGTTCAAATCCATCTACAAGATGTGGTCGTGTTCATTTTGATATGCTCCCTATAACAGAGACACTGAAATAGGGAAAGGGTTAAAATGAGCAAACGAAAAGAGATCGATCCAGAGTTTAGAATCTGGCTCATTGAAGAATGCCTTGCAGGGCGAATGCGAGGACGAGAGGCTGCCAGACGAGCAGGTGTTTCTTCCACTGCAATGCGAAAGTGAATCAGCTTGTACAAAATGGATGGGCCTGCAGCATTTGCGTCTTCAAATGCCAAGAGAACTTATAGCGAGGAGATCAAGAAAAAAGTCGTAAAGGATTATCTGAATGGGAAAGGCAGCTTCCAAACGCTCTGCGAAAAATACCATCTTCGCAGTCCTGAATTGGTCAATCGATGGGTAAAGTCGTATAATGGTCATAAAGATTCCAAGAAAAACTCAGGAGGTTTCTTTATGACGAAACGAAAATCTACGATCGATGAGCGGCTTGCTGCCGTAAAAGAATATACAGAAGCCGGAAAACCTTACGAACAGATTGCAAGAGAAAGAGGATTCTCTTACCGGCAGGTCTATGAGTGGGTACGGAAATACCGTAAATTCGGGATTGCAGGTCTGGAGGACCGGCGTGGAGAGCGGAAAATCTCTCAAACACCTCGTTCCAAGGAAGAAGAACTTGAAAAGCGTATCGCAGAACTGGAACATGAAAACCATCTGCTGAAACTGGAATGTGAACTGCGAAAAAAAGTGGAAGAACTGGAAAGGGGGAATCGCTGAGACAGTTTCATCTGGAACGGCAGTACGAAGCCATTCGCCGCTGTACGGCTGACCATCTTGGTTCTGTTCGGGAAGCCTGCCGCTGCTTGTCGGTGTCTCCTTCTGCCTATTACAAATGGAAGTCGGGAAATCCCAGCCAGAGGATTCAGGAAAACAAGCATATTGCTTCGCTGATTGAAAAGATTCACATGGACAGCCCGGATAAAGGATATCGCCGGATCCACGATGATCTGGAACGCTTTTACAATGTCCACAGCAACGACAAACGCATTCTAAGGATCTGCCGCAGCCTTGGGATCCAGTCTACTGTTAAGTTTCATCCCGCAGGCTGTACCAGACACGCAAAGACACCGCAGCACTACGCTGAAAACATTTTGAATCGGGAATTTCATGCAGAAAAGCCAAACGAAAAGTGGCTGACAGATGTGACGGAATTCAAGTATTACGAAGGTCCTAGAGTTAAGAAAGTTTATCTGAGCGCCATCCTTGACTTATATGACAGACGTATCGTTTCCTTTGTGATTCGGGATACAAATGATAACAAGCTTGTGTTCGACACTTTTGCAAAGGCCGTCCAGAGCAATCCTGATACACATCCGATCTTTCACAGTGACCGTGGATTTCAATATACCAACCGATATTTCTACCAGCGGCTGGTCAATGCTGGCATGACACAAAGCATGTCTCGTGTTGGCCGCTGTATTGACAATGGTCCCATGGAAGGGTTCTGGGGTATTCTGAAGCGAGAGCGTTATTACGGGAGGCGTTTCACAAACCGTGCTGAACTGGTGAAAATGATTCGCAGTTATATTCATTACTACAACACTAAACGTCTCCAGCGTAACCTTGGCGTTCTGACACCGTTGGAAAAGCATGACCTTTATTTGAAAGCGGCTTGAGATATTTTTTTGATTTGTTTCGTTGTCCTCTTGACGGGGTGCACACCACGGTGATAACCACCACTCCGGGAAGAAAACCTGCGACCGGATCGCAGAGGAAAACGGTGTCAGCCGTGCCTCTGTTCTCCGTGCCAGCCACTATACACGAGGCATCGACATTGCGGACAACCTCTCTCCCGGCATCAAGCAGAAAGTCTTTTCCGGTGAAGTGAAGTTCACCAACGAAGAAATGTCCAAGCTTGTGCAGGCAAGTGTCGAGCATCGTTCAGATGTCCTTGCTCAAATCCTGCATCCAGAGGCACTGGAAGTGTTGGAATCTGCCAGCGCAGAATTTGAACCTGAAAAAGCGGAACCCGTTCCCATGCCCACACCACAAACAGAAGAATTTCGGTGCTATCATGTACCGGACGAGTTTATGAAGGTTTACAAATCTTTGAGCCGTGCGACCGAAATGATGAAAAACTCATGGAAGAAAACGCTCAAAAACAATCCCAGCTATTTCACTGACCCGGAAAAGCAGAAGGTTCTCCGCTTCGCAATGCAGAGGCCTGCTAACTACCTGACTGAAATCGAAACCTATCTGGAAAAGGCTCTTGCAGAAGCCCTTGCAGAAGAAAAGACCGCATAACGACAGGCACTTGTAAGCCATCAACGAGCCACCAGCCGCAAGTGCAGGGCGGAAAGCATCCGCGCCCTTGCGCCTGATAAAAATTGGAACTTTGATTTTCTCGCCCGACTTTGCCACGGTGGGACGATCAAAGGAGCGTGCGTTTGAATAAAAAGAAAAAGTCCACAAATACTTCCCCTTATCCCGATGAAGTCATTGACCGTCTGGCGCGGGCATTCTACCCGGCCATCCTTGCCTGCTGGAACAGCGAAGAAGGGCAAAGAGAATTTGCCGCGTGGCAGGCGGAACAGGCTCATCTCTCCGGCAAAGAAAAACAGAGCGTTCCCGATGGGGAACGCCCTGTTGTACATATCGCTGTCGTATGTGGATTTTTGCAGGGTGCGTCCGGGTGGACGCACCCTGTTTTTGTTTTGCCTTCAATCCTCTAACCCATGGCTCCCAGCCGCATTCCACAGAAGAATGCAGGTCGTTTTTTCCAAAAAACAAACTTCCCCGAAACCCGTCTTTGTGCGTCAGGATTTCGGGGAAGCTGTCAAAAAAAAAAGAAAATGAAGGATAGAAAATAGCGTAGGGTACAGCCCTTGGGCGGGGTCAGTTTGCCTTTTGTGCCTCGCCCTCCGGGAAGATGATCTTATTCACAAAGAAGAAGATCACCATGGAGATGCCGCCGTTGAGCACGGTGGTGCCGATGTTGTAGATGAAGTCCGGCACCAGCAGACCAGCCACCGCCACCCAGATGCAGTTGATGGAGTTGACGATGTTCGGCTTTGCCGGCAGTAGTCTGCCGGAATTTCCCATTGCAGTGCTTTGCTATCGTCCCGCAAGGCGGTTCTGTATTTCCCGTTCAGAAGAATTTTTGTCCCAAATGGAAGAGCTATCGTATCAATCACGTTAGCATAATCCACTCCCCATTGGTGGGAACATGGATTTGTGTCAGGTTCTTGCGGGCAGCAAAGGCCCGGACATCATCGCTGGACAGCCGGGCGTGGGTTACGCTGTCCAGATGGGTGGCAACTATGGCGGCGTTCGGCACTTTTCTGCAGACCGCTTCCACATCGGCCAGCCCCATAATCAACCGGCCAATCGGTGTTGTCGCCTCGCAGCAGTTGAGGACGACCACATCCGGTCGGAAGGTTTCAATAACTTGTTCCACGCCGTCAAAATACACGGTGTCTCCGGCAAGATACAGCGTTTTTCCCTCGCTCTGCAACACATAGCCGCTGCTCTCCCCCATACGAACCATGACTTCTGGGGTATCTCCATGCCGGGCAGGAACTTTTGTGATGACGATGTTTCCCATCCTGATTTCCGGCGTTGTAAATGCTGTGACATTTCTAAAACCCATGTCTGCGACCAGTTTTTTATCCACATCATTTTGCACTAGCACTGGGATATTTGGAGGCAGGTAGTCCGCTGTAAAGTGATCCGGGTGGATATGTGTCACCAGACAGAAGTCTACGTCGCTCAAAATCTCTGTCGGCATTAGAGGCAGATCGTCCATGGGGCTTCTGACGCCGTTCCTCTCCGGCTTGACAGCCGGGAAAGACGGTCCTGTATTCTTATCCTGTAGCCATGGGTCCAGCAGAATGGTGAACGATCCGTACTGAATTTTTAAGGTTGCATTTCGGATTTGTTGAATTTTCATGATTTTCTGTTTGTCACTCCTCAAGATTTATGCTTTTCATCCTGGCTTTGTACTGTTCCAGCACATCTTTCAGCGTGATCTCTTGCATCCGTTTTTCCGCTGTATTCTGAATGTCAAGGTAAAAATCACGCAGTGCCAGTTGAATGTTTACACCCACGCCACAGGCAGGATTAGTGTGGATGTCCTGATGGAGCAGGGGCTTGTTGCCCTCTACTGCCCGATAGGCATCCAGCAGAGTGATCTTCTCCGGCTCACGAGCCAGAGCGGGGCGGGGATGTCCCTTCACGCTGACCAGCAGCCCTCCCTTCCGCAAGGCGGACATGAGCTGGCGCACATAGGCAGGATTCGTCTGAATGCTCTCTGCCAGCTTGTTGCTGGTCAGATCGCAGTCTGGGTACAGAGCGATAAAAGCCAGAATATGAACAGCATCGCTAAGGCGGGTGGGATATTTCATAGCCTGATCTCCTTTTTTGCTTTGATGTTATTTTTATTATAACAGCATATTGACAGTGACGCAAGAGGATGCTAAAATCATTTGAAGTAAGAATAAAAATAACACCCACTTGAAAGGAATGACGACAATGAACTTCTATGATGATTTGGTCATGCAGACCCAGATGAATTATTCCAAGTACTATCCTATCTATGCTTCCGGCAGTACGCCTTATCAGCTGACTGACAAAAAGCCGCTGCCGTACAGCGAACAGATCGATCGGTTGGTACAGGAGATAAAGGAAGCCGACTGTGTGGTAGTGGGCGGAGCCTCCGGTCTGTCCGCTGCCGGCGGCGGAGATTTTTACTACGAGGACAACGACTCCTACCGCAAATACTTCCGGCCTTTTGCTGAGAAGTATCACTTCAAAGGTGCTTTTGCAGGGATGGGTCACCCCTGGAAGACCCGGGAAGAGTATTGGGGGTATCTCGCCACCTTCCTTCACACCACCCAGACCGCACCTGTGCGTCATCCCTATCTGAATCTGGACGCTTTGCTGAAGGGCAAGGACTTCTTCATCCTCACCACCAACCAGGATACCCAGTTTGTCAAACTTTACCCGGAGGCGAAGGTGGCGGAGATCCAAGGAGATCACCGGTTCTTCCAGTGCGCCGCCTGCTGTACCGATGACACCTGGGATGCGGTAAAGCCGGTGGCTGATATGGTGGCCGCTATGGGGGATGGCACGAAGATCCCCACGGATCTTATTCCCCGGTGCCCTCACTGCGGCGGCGAGGCATTCCCATGGGTGCGAGGATATGGGAATTTCCTGCAAGGAAAGAAATACGAAGAACAGTACGAAAAAATTTCTCGCTATGTACTGGAACACAAAGACAGTAAAATCCTGTTCCTAGAGCTGGGCGTTGGCCGAATGACTCCCATGTTCATTCAGGAGCCTTTCTGGAACCTGACCCTCAGCTTTCCCCATGCTCGATATATTGCTATCAACAACAAGTATGACTTCCTTCCCAAGCAGTTGGAGGACAAGGGCATGACCATTGTGGCCGACATTGCTCAAGTACTACGGGATGCACGGGACACCATGGAAAACGGAGATAACAATCAATGAGGATTGGAAACCAAGCGGCGCTTCAGGAACTTGCCGAGCGTATTGATCAAGCAGATGCCGTTGTGATCGGAGGCGGCTCCGGCCTGTCCAGCGCGGCCGGATACGACCACTACCATTGGTCTCCGGCACTTTCGGAGGCATTGGCTCCCTTTCGCGAACAGTATGGCTTCACCTCCCCGCTGGCTGGATTCTACCATTGCTTTTCCAACTATGGGGAACAGTGGGGGTATTACAGCCAATATATGCGCTTCCTGTGGGAAGCCCCTACCGGGCAGCCCTATCTGGACCTACAGGCGCTTGTTGCGGACAAACCTGCTTTTGTGCTGACCACCAATGTGGATCAGCAATTTTTTCGGGTATTTCCCCAGAAACAAATCTGCGCCTTTCAGGGAGACTTTAGCTACTGCCAATGCAGTCAGCCTTGCCGGGATGATATTTGGGAAAACCGCGAGCTGGTGAAGGAGCTGACTGGTTGCTTGGCAGGTGTTCGCCTGCCGGAGGAAGCTGTTCCTCGTTGCCCGGATTGCGGGCGGGTGCTAGTGCCCTGGGTACGAGATGATACCTTCCTGGAGGGAACCTTCTGGCAGGATAGTCTGCACCGCTACCATAGCTTCCTGCGACATTGGATAATGGATCAGTCCGACAAAAAAGTCCTGCTGTTGGAACTTGGCGTGGGTGAGATGACGCCCAGTATCATCAAATTGCCCTTCTGGGAATTGACAGCCAGAAATGAAAATGTTTTTTACGCCTGCCTCAACAAAGAGGCGTCCCATGCGCCAGAGCATCTGCGGGGACGCAGCCTGTATCTGCAAGGAGATTTGGCGGAAACCCTAGCTACCCTCCGACAGGAGCGATCCATCGCGGCAAACATAAAATAGAAAGGGGCAAACGAATATGATTGATTGGAATCCTATTGCGGAAAAATTCAGAGAAGCGGACGCTATCCTGATCGGGGCCAGTAACGGACTGTCCATCACCGAGGGACTGCATTTGTTTGCGGACAATGCGGCCTTTGATGTATTGTTTGGAGATTTCAAACAAAAATACGGCTTACGTTGTATTTTGCAGGGCATGATGGCTGGATGGCCCAGCGAGGAGGAAAAGTGGGCTTTCTGGGCTCGGCTCATCCATCATTACTGCGGGCAGTACCGGCCTACGCCGGTGATGAACGATTTGAAGGCCATTGTGGGAGAGAAAGATTACTTTGTCGTCACATCAAACGGAGAAGGTCACTTTGAACTGTGTGGCTTCGATCCGACGAAAATCTATGAGATCGAGGGCAACTGGTTTACGATGCAGTGTGCCCGCCCCTGCCACGACACCCTCTATTCAAGTTTAGAGGTGGCCGAAAAATTATCGGCTGCCGAACAGGGCTGCCATGTGCCTACAGAGTTGGTGCCGCGCTGTCCCAAGTGCGGAGGTCCCATGGACATCCACATGGGCGCAGGTCAGAGAATGATTCCGGATACCGCTGCCCAAGCACGGTTTCAAAACTTTCTGAAAACCTACCACGGGAAGAAACTGGTGGTTCTGGAGCTGGGCATTGGCTGGCGCAATCAGCTGATCAAGGCCCCGATGATGCGTCTGGTGGCCAGCGAGCTAAACGCCACTTATGTGACCATCAATCTGGGTGAGGTCTACATTGCAGACAATATCAAAGAGAAGTCCTTCGGACTGGACGGGCGGCTGGATGAGTTGCTGCCCGCTCTCCGGGAGGCGTGCGAGGCATAACGATTTACGTATTTTCCGGACATAGCAAAACCTCCTCGTGTAGTTCTATTATCCTACACGGGGAGGCTTTTTGTCTATTGTCTACTTTTTATGGATCGGTTCAATTTTACACCTCTCCGGAGGTTTACACAACTATTGGGACGGTCTCCAAAAAAATGCTGGACAACACCAGCTCAAAAATGGTATTGTCCAGCATTCATTTAGATTTCCAGCCTGTGGCTCCCAGTTACGTTTTTCAAATATTCCTTCGGATCGCCATTCAGAATCAAATCCGCGTAGCCCAGCGGGTCATTGTAGATGAGGTAGTCCAGTTCCGTCTGCTGGGCAATTGTAACATCCAGCGCATCCTCGACCCCGGTGCAGTCAATGGAGATCATTCTCCCATCCCGGAGCAGTAGCTCCACGCAGCCGGTGTCCATGTTGAATTTGCAGGCTCTTTCATCGTACTTCATGTTCGTGTCCTTTCCGCCTTACGGCACCTTTACAGTTGTGACCTTTGTGATATGGTCTTTTTTTCTGATAAGGTTTTGGACACACAGCCGTCAGGGAAGAGCCGGAATTTTCATTTCCGAAGAACACAAAAAATCCGAACCCTTCTCCTATCGAGAAAAGGTTCGGATTTTCGTGGTTTGGTGCACCTCCAGGGACTCGAACCCTGGGCCCACTGATTAAGAGAAACCAATGTGCAACGATCGTCAATTTTCAAAATTGCGTCAATTCGTTATTTTTATCGTTTTATCGTAAATCAGCATTTTGCATCTGCTGCATTCTTTGCACCTGTTATCCTCTCTTGCATCCGTTATCAGCCGTTCCGGTGTGCAAAAATGTGCAGAGCCAAAATCAACCCCTTAAAACAGGTATCGGATTTTTATGCAAAGCCGGGAAACCGGTCGGGTTCGAGCCCAAAACAGCAGCTGAAATCTTGCCTGTTTAGACCAAGCATCAAATGTACATCAACAACTACGATTCATGGCAGGGATTTGGACAATCGAATTGACACCATCTTATATAAAAGGAGATTTCCTATGAACAAACTGCTTACCTGCCTCTACAACATGGATACCAACCGGGTGGAAGCCCGGTTTACGGACGGCTCTGCCGTTGCCATCGACTGCACCGCCATTGAGGACGAGTACGGCAACACCCCGGCACAGCGGGCAGAACTGGACTGGCTGCTCTACAACAAGCCCTTGGAATATGCACAGATGGTGCTGAGTGGCGAGATGGAACGCTACCTCTCCCTTGGCTGCGAACACGGCAGATTAGAGGACTAACCTTACATAGAAGCAACAACAGCCCCGCTTTGGTGAAGAAGAAACCAAAGCGGGGCTGTATTGATGAAGGAGAAATGAAGGGAATATCAGGTTACAGATTCAGCTCAAACTGTTCTGCCGTGATTGTTGCTTTGCCATTGGCAGCAAAGGTGATGCCATCGGCAGACTGGGGCGTGTAGATCCATGCGGTCATGGTCTGCTCGCCATCGTTGGCGAAAACTTCGATGCTGTTCTTATCCAGCAGGATGCGGAGCTTGAGCGCACCGTTCTGGCTGCGCACCTTGCAGCTGCGGCGGTGAACGATGTCGGCACGGGAACCGGCATAGCTGCGATCCAGCGTCAGCTGCGAGGTGTAGGGGTCGTAGGTCAGGCTGGTGTGATGGTCTGCATCGGCGGCCAGCTTCAGGGTGAAGGAGCGGTATTCGCCGGGCTGCACCGTGACGGTCAGGTCCGCCACACGGCCCTTGATGCCTTCCAGAGAAGTTTCGTTTTGCACCGTCACATTTTCGTGGAAGATTCGCTTGCCGTGGACGGCATCCAGCTCCCGCACCGGGGTCTGAAGAATGCGTCCGTCCTTGATATGCAGTTCCCGGGGGCAGATGGTCTGCCCGAACCACTTGCAGCCCTGGGGCTTATCCTCGGTGTCCGACCAGGTCTGCAGCCATGCGGTCATGATCCGGCGGCCATCCGGGGCAAGGGTGGTCTGGGTGGCGTAGAAGTCGATGCCGCCATCCATCAGCTGCACATTTTCCTTGGTGAAGGTGTGGGTGACTTCGTCATAGCTGCCGATGAAGGCAATGACGTTGTGACCATTGTGGAACTCGCC
>OBRJ01000143.1_pt1 | contig 64571 bp, 63 predicted proteins | sample 1494831 | NCBI WGS metagenome assembly OBRJ01 (sample SAMEA3360658, study PRJEB22359) | human gut metagenome | biome: ENVO:urban biome; feature: ENVO:human-associated habitat; material: ENVO:feces | place: Bangladesh | collected 2011
CCCACCCGCCCAAGTTCTGCCCGGAGTGCGGCGACCCCTTTGACGAGAACGACCGCAGCTGAACCCGGCACACAATGACCGATCACACTGCGGGGCAGGGAAGGAGCCTCTGCTCCGCAGATCATAGGAGGAAACACTATGGCAGGAATGCTGGAATATAAGTGCCCCTGCTGCGATGGTGCCATCCAGTTCGACAGCACCACCCAGAAGATGAAATGCCCCTACTGCGACACCGAGTTTGAGGTGGACGCGCTGAAGGGGTACGATGAGGATCTGAAAGACCAAAAGCCCAGCAAGATGAACTGGGCCACCCCCGGCGGCAGCTGGGCAGAGGGCGAGACCGCCGGTCTGCATACTTACGTCTGCAAGAGTTGCGGCGGTGAGATCGTGGGCGACGACACCATGGCCGCTTCGGCCTGCCCCTTCTGCGGCAACCCCATCGTGCTGACCGGACAGTTTGCCGGAGACCTGCGCCCCGACCTCATCATCCCCTTCAAGCTGGATAAAAAAGCGGCGAAGGAAAAGCTGCAGGAGCACCTCAAAGGCAAGACCCTGCTGCCCAAGGTGTTCCGCAGCCAGAACCATATCGACGAGATCAAGGGTGTGTATGTGCCCTTCTGGCTGTACGACAGCGAAGCCGATGCGCAGCTGCGCTTTACCGCCACCCGCACCCGCTGCTGGTCGGATGACGACTATGATTACACCGAGACCAGCTACTACTCTGTGCGCCGGGATGGCGTGCTGGGCTTTGATGCGGTTCCGGTGGATGGCTCTTCCAAGATGGAGGACGACCTGATGGAATCCATCGAGCCGTTTACCATGAGCGATGCCGTGCCCTTCAAGACCGCGTATCTGGCAGGCTATGTGGCCGATAAGTACGATGTGGACGCCCAAAAGAGCATCAAGCGCGCCAACGAGCGTATCCGGCAGTCCACTGAGGACGCCTTTACCCAGACCGTTACCGGCTACGACTCCGTGAAAATGGAGAACAGCAGCATTCAGCTGCATGGCGGCAAGGCAAAGTATGCCCTGTTCCCGGTGTGGGTGCTGAGCACCAGCTGGCAAGGCAACAACTACATCTTTGCAATGAACGGCCAGACCGGCAAGTTCGTAGGCAACCTGCCGGTAGATAAGGCCGCTGCCCGCAAGTGGACGCTGGGTCTTACAGCAGCCGTTGGTGCTGCATCCTATGCGGTGATGTGGCTGCTGTGGCTGGCCGGTATTCTGTAAAGGAGGGACGGAAGATGAAAAAGACTGTTACCCCGCTGCGCTCCCTCTGCGCTGCGCTGGCCGCACTGGTGCTTTTGTTGGCGCTGGCTGTGCCGGCCTTTGCCGCAGACGGCTTTGCCGATCTGTACTACCGCGTGAACGACAGCGCGGAAGTTCTGACCGAGGATGAGGACAGCGAGCTGGAAGCTTCGCTGGAGGAACTGAGCGTCCGCCAGAGCTTTGATGTGGTCATTGCCACCATCGACTCGCTGGAAGGCGAGGGCTACACCAGCATGGAAGAATACGCCGATGACCTGTATGATTACTGCCAGTTCGGCTACGGTGCAAACCGGGACGGCGTGCTGCTGCTGATAAGCACAGGCGACCGTAAGTGGCATATCTCCACCTGCGGCTACGGCATCACCGCCTTTACGGATGCCGGCATCCAGTACCTTGGCGAGCAGATGACCCCCGACATGGCAGACGGCGATTACGCCGCCGCCTTCCGCACCTTTATCCAGTGGACGGACGCATATGTCACCGCCGCCCGCGAAGGCCACCCCTACGATGTGGACAACATGCCCAAGGAGCCGTTCTCGATCGTGTATCTGGGCGTGGCGCTGGTCATTGGTCTGGTGACTGCACTGATCGTGACCGGCGTGATGAAGAGCCGGCTCAAGAGCGTGGCACCGCAGCGGGATGCAACCAGCTATGTGCGGCAGGGCAGTATGAAGCTGACCAACCAGAGGGATCTGTATCTGTACCGTGACGTGCACCGCACCGAGCGGCCAAAGGAGTCCAGCTCCAGCGATTCCGGCGGCAGCTCCACCCACACCTCCTCCAGCGGCACTACCCACGGCGGCGGAGGCGGTTCGTTCTGAAAACGTTCCCCGCAAGATAAAATCTCAAAAAACGATCCGCAGCAGCCGGACGCATCCGCGCCCCGGCAACCACTGCGGATCGTTTTTTACTTTTCTGCCGCCCGACACAAACAACTGATTTTTTCTGCGCCTTTGGGGCTATACTTCCAGTGCAGACGATTTTATATGCAGCAAGGAGCAGACACATGGGCATTTGGGAAAATCTGGGTATTGGCAGCTACCGGGGCTTTTCGCGTCCGGCGGCACGGCTGCTGCAGCAGGCGGTGCAGCTGGCGGGAGATCTGGGCTGTGAGCAGGCAGATACCAGCCACCTTTTGCTGGCAATGCTGCGGCAGCAGGGCGCTGCGGCGCAGTTTCTCACCCGGAAAAACATCACCGAGCCAGAGGTGCGCCGCCAGCTGGCGCAGCGGCGCAGCGCCCCGGTACAGCGGCTGACCCGGCAGTCCATGGCACCGGACCTGCGCCGCACCATGGACTACGCGCTCATTGGGGCGCAGAACGCCCACGTCAGCCGGGCAGAGCCGGAGCACCTGCTCTGCGCCATGCTGGAGGATGACGGCTGCGCCGCCGGGCTGCTGCTGGCGGAGATGGGGCTTTCACTCACCGAGGCAGTGCGGGAGTGCCGCCAGCTGAGCGGACAGTTCGTGCTGCCCGCCCAGCCCCGGGTGTCGGCCAGCATCCCCCGGGGCAGCCGCGCCAGCGATAAATATTGCCGCGACCTGACCCGCCGCGCCGCAGAAGGAGAGCTGGACCCCGTGTTCTGCCGGGAAGCGGAGCTAGACCGCATGGTGGAGATCCTGTGCCGCCGCCAGAAAAACGACCCCTGTCTGATCGGCGAGCCCGGCGTGGGCAAAACGGCGCTGGCTGAAGGTCTGGCGCTGCGCATTGCCGCCGGGCAGGTGCCCAGAGCGCTGCAAGGGCGGCGGCTGCTGGCGCTGGATATGGCAAGTCTTGTGGCGGGCACCAAGTACCGGGGCGATTTTGAGGAGCGGCTGAAAAACCTGCTGGAAGAGCTGGTGCGGGACGGCACCGCCATCCTGTTCATCGACGAGTTCCACACCATCGTGGGTGCCGGTGCCGCCGAGGGCGCTATCGACGCCGCCAGCATCTTAAAGCCGGTGCTTGCCCGGGGCGAGTTGCAGCTCATCGGCGCGACTACCAATCAGGAGTTCCGCACCCACATCCAGAAGGATGCCGCGTTGGAACGCCGCTTTGGCCGGGTGCAGGTGGAAGAACCCACCCCCGCGCAGGCGGTGGAGATCCTCAACGGCCTTGCGCCCCGCTACGAGCGGTATCATGGCGTGCGACTGCCGCCGCAGACCCTGCAGGCGGCGGTGGAGCTTTCGGTGCGGTATCTGCCCGGGCGCTGTCTGCCGGATAAGGCCATCGACCTTGTGGACGAAGCCTGTGCGGCGGCGCGCATCCTTGCCGAAAAGGAGCAGCGCACCCAGCCGGTGCTCAGCCCGGAGGATATCGCCCGGGTGGTGGCAGCGGCCAGCGGCGTGCCCGCCCAGCGAGTGGGCGAACAGGAGCGGGAGCGGCTGGACAAGCTGGAAAGCCGCCTGAATGCCGAAATCGTCGGTCAGCAGCGTGCGGTGGCTGCCGTGGCGGGGGCTATCCGGCGCAGCCGCACCGGTCTGGGCGAGCCGGGGCGTCCCATCGGTGCTATGCTGTTTTTAGGGCCTACCGGCGTGGGCAAGACCGCACTGGCGCGGGCACTGGCGGTCAGCTGGTTCGGCAGCGAGAAAGCGTTGCTCAAATTTGATATGTCGGAGTATCAGGAGCAGCACACCGCCGCCCGGCTGCTGGGTGCGCCGCCGGGCTACCTCGGCCATGACGAGGGCGGCCAGCTGACCGAGGCCGTGCGCCGCCGCCCGTACAGCGTTGTGCTGTTTGACGAGATCGAAAAGGCACACCCGGATATCCAGAATATCCTGTTGCAAATTTTGGAGGACGGTCAGCTGACCGATGCCATGGGGCGCAAGGCAGATTTCCGCAACACCATCGTGCTGCTCACGTCAAATTTGGGCGCACGCTTCTTAGCGGGGCAGAACGCGCCGCTGGGCTTTGCCGCCGGGGCAGAAGCGGTGTTTGAAAAGCAGTCCGCACAGGCTGTGGAGGAAGCCAAAAAGTGGTTCCGGCCGGAGTTGCTTGGGCGGCTGGATGAAGTGATCGTGTTCCGCCCGCTGGCAGAGGAAAACCTCTGCGCCATTGCAGAAAAAATGCTCTGCCAGCTGGAGCAGCGCGCCGCCCGCAGCGGTTACCGGCTGCGCCACACCCCGCAGGTGGGGGCGGCACTGGCTGCCCGGGCACGATCGGCCTACGGTGCGCGGGAACTGCGCCGTCAGGTGGACAGGGCAGTGGAACAGGCGCTTGCAAACCGCATTGCCGCCGGAACAGCCTGCGTGGGACAGCACTGGACGGCAGACTGCGCCGCCGATGGCAGCATCGTTTTGCGGGAGGATGAGACTATAACCCTATAAAGAAAATAGCAAAATAACGTTTTTGCTTGCAACCGGCGCGGTTTTCGACTATTATAGAGGAAATAGAGTTACAACAGGGAGGACCCCGATGCACACGCTGTTTCTTCTGAATCCCGCAGCCGGAAAGGCCGACTGTACCCGCACCCTGCCGCAGCAGATCGCGGCGGCTGCTGCCGGTGCCGGGCTTGCCCCGGAGGACTACACCATCCGCGTCACCACCCACGCAGGTCACGCCCGGGAGCTGTCCCGCGCTGCCGCCGCTGCCGCCCAGAAGGCCGGGGTGGAGCTTCACATTTTTACCGCCGGTGGTGACGGCACCTTCAACGAGGCGCTCACCGGCGCTCACGGCTTTGATAAGACCGCCGTGGGCTGTCTGCCCTATGGCAGTGGCAACGACTTTCTGCGCACCTACGGTACAAAGGAAGAGTTTCTGGATCTGGACGCCCAGCTGGCCAGCGGGGCGGTGCCCATCGACCTGATGCGCACCAGTCTGGGGCTTTCTGCCACCATCTGCGCCGCCGGTCTGGACGCACAGGTGGCCTACGGCATCCCCAAGTTCCGGCGCATCCCGCTGTGCGGCGGCGAAGCAGCCTATGCGCTGTCCATTGTCCAGCAACTGTGCGGGCATATCGGCCGCAGGGTGGAGTACGTCATTGACGGCGAGGTACTGACCGTGGACTGCCTGATGTGCGCGGTGTGCAACGGCCGCGCCTACGGCGGCGGCTTTATGGCCGGACCGGAGGCACAGCCGGATGACGGCTGGCTGGATGTGTTCATCGTGCGCAAGGTCAGCCGCCGGGTCATTGCAAAGCTGCTGATGCTGTACAAAAACGGCCAGCACTTTAAAAACGGCCAGCTCACCGAGGCCGCAAAGCCCTACTTTATCTACCGCCGCGCAAAATCGGTCAGTCTGCGGGCAGCAGATGGCCGCGGGCCGATCATTGCCACGGTGGACGGCGAGTGCGCCCCCTGCAAGCAGGTGTCGGTGCAGGTGCAGCCGCTGGCAGGCCGCGTGCTGCTGCCGCAGCCCGCCTACCAGCGCTTTACCGCCAAAAAGGCGGGCGTGAAGTAAAAAATAAACCATCAGAACCAAACAAGGCCGCTGCACGTTGTTCCGTGCAGCGGCCTTGCGGTTTGTTTGTTAGGTGGTAGCTTTGGTATGACGCTGCCGCACACGGCGTTCCAGCGCCTTATAAAAACTGCTCAGGCAGAGCGTGAGCAGATATACGGTCAGTGTCCAGACCACAGGCTGCACCGTGAGGTTAAGCTTGTCCGCTGTCCACTCCATATACCGGATCAGTACCTGATGAATCAGAAAACCATAAGGGGAGAGCTCGGCCAGCCACAAAAACGGCTTTGTGGAAAGCAGCCGGGAAATAAACCCCTTGCCCACGGCAAGCAGCCAGACCAGCAGCACCGCAGAGGGGGCGAACAGCACATTGTACCGGAAGGCCACTGCACCCAGAACCCCCGCCTGTTTGGCGGCGATAAACAGGCAGCCGCCCGCAAGCAGCACAGCGGCAATCTCCAGCAGGGAGAAAGCACCGCCCGGCAGGCCGCTCTCCTGTTTGCGGCTGTGGTAAAGACAGCCCATACAGCAGCTGATGGTAAAATCTCCCGCCCGGAATACAGGGCACAGATAGGTCAGGTAAAAGGCCGCCTTTCCGCTGAGCCCGGCTTTCCAGAAAACAAAGGACGCAAGGCACTGTGCGCAGAAGATCACGGCGGCAATGCAGCGCAGTCTGCGGGCATCGGCCTTTTTCAGCACAGCGAGTAGCAGGGGAAAGATGGCATACAGAAAAGCCTGTACCGAAAGATACCACGCTACTCCGTTCAGGCAGAACCAGAAACGGCTGGACGGGATCCATGTTTGCAGCAGGAAAATGCTTACCACAAGCTGTGCCGCACAGGACAGCGCCCCGCGGGCAGAGGGCTGCGCCAGAAGCCCCTTCAGCACAAATAACAGGGCAGCAGTCATCATAATAAGGTGCAACGGGTACAGCTTTCGTATTTTTTTAAGGGAGAAAGCTATGGCAGATCGCAGCCCCGGTGCTGTGCGGGGACGGTCGTAATAGTTGCAGGTCATCAGAAAGCCGGACAGCGCCACGAATACCGTGATCGCCCACGGCCCCAGCCACGGTGCCCCGCAATGGGAGAGGATCACGCACAAAAATGCGACTGCCCGCAGCCCCTGCAAAGATGAGATCAGTTTTTTGTCTGTCACAGACTCCTCCATTAAAACGTAAGTTTTCGGGTGGCTTTTGCTATATCTGCTATTTCGTGCTGTACTGTTATGCCAGATCCGGCAGGATATCCGACCACAGAGCCTGCTCCTGCCGCAGGGCATCGAAGCAGCAGTCCAGATACATCTTATTGACCGCGGCAAAAATGGTGCTGCGCAGCAGCAGACGCTCATCGTTGAGCGTACTCTCCGGCTGGGCTGCCTTGCTGCCGAACACCACAGAAAGACTGGTCTCCAGTTCCTCGCAGAAGATATCGTAGGCTGTCCCGGCGGAGCAGTGCTCCCGCTGCATTTTGAACAGGGTGTCGATGTTTTCGATCGATAACACGGTCTTGGAGACTGCAATGTACATCAGGGATGCGATCTGATCCCGGGTGTATTTTTTGCGGATGGGGTGGTCTATCACCCCTTTTTTGACGTAGTTACTCACCATAGACGGGGTCAGCTCCACGCCGCAGAAGCTGCGGAAGTAGCCGTTGACGAACTGCACCGTCTGGTCCAGATACAGCCCTACCGAGGGGAGATCGTTGTACCGGGGCAGGGCAAAGCCCGCAGCACATGCCGCAACGCGGAGTTTGGTTTCAGCTTTCATAGTATCTTGTTCCGTTCGTACTCCTGCACTTTTTGCAAGCAGGAACGTTGTTTTTGTGCAAAGGCAGGGCGATTGCTTCCCGCAAAAGTGCTTCTGCCTGTGAAATAGTATACCGCATTTTGGAAAATTGGTCAACGGTCTGCGAAAACTTTGTAAAAGAATTTAAGAAAACAGTTGACAGGGTTTTGAAAAACTGCTATGATGGTCACGGACAAAGGAATGACTGCGGCGTGCGCCGCTTGAAAATGGAGAAAAATATGAAAAGCAAAATCGTTGTAGATTCCTCTGCAAATGTGTACGAGCTCCCCGATGTAGGGTTTGCCTGCGTGCCGCTGAAGATCCTGACCGACGAGCAGGAGTATGTGGACACCGCAGAGGTAGATGCCCCCGCGCTGGCTCAGATGATGCGCACCTATAAGGGCCGCACCAGCACCTCCTGCCCCAACATCTCGGATTGGCTCACTGCCTACGAGGGCGCAGATGAGGTGTACGTTGTGACCATTACCGGTACGCTGTCCGGTGCGTATAATGCCGCACTGCTGGCGGGCGAGGAATACGAGCAGAACCACGAGGGCGCGCGGGTCTTTGTGCTGGACAGCCTGTCCACCGGTGCGGAGTCCCGTCTGCTGGTGGAGCGTTTGGCGGCGCTGATCAAGGCCGGCAAGCCCTTTGATACCGTATGTGAGGAGATCCGGGCGTATCACGAGCACACCCATCTGCTGTTTGCGCTGGAATCTCTGGCAAACCTTGCGCGCAATGGCCGCGTGAAGCCGGCTGTGGCTGCTGTGGCGCGGATGCTGGGCATCCGGGTCATCGGGCAGGCCAGCGACGCCGGTGATCTGGAGGTTCTGTGCAAGACCCGCGGCGAGCACGGCGCACTGGAACGCATGGTGCTGGAAATGAAGGCACACGGCCTGACCAACGGCCGGGTGCACATCGACCACTGCTGCAACGCTGCCGCTGCGGAGCGGCTGAAGCACATGGTCCATGCCGTGTTCCCGGAGGCTAAGGTGGAGGTAGGCACCTGCGGCGCTCTGTGCAGCTACTACGCGGAGTACGGCGGCCTGATGGTGGGCTACGAGGATAACGAAGCACCCACCGTCTGAACGGAAAATATGATACTGTGATTTCGATTCACCGGGGCATCTGCGGACGCTCCGGTGAATTTTTTGTGCGGAATAATTCCGGTGCACCCGACACCAAAAACTTGCAAAGGGTGAAAAACCGCGTTATACTTACCTGTATTATAGAGGTAAGCTAGGGTGTATCTGAAAAGTCGAAAATTTAGTCTATTTCTACAAACACAGCTGGATTTTGCGTTAAACAGCCTTGAAATCCACAAAGGATTCCTGCGGCTATTTGCCTTAAATCCCGCTTGTGCTTGCGAAATATTCGTCATTTTCTTTGTTTTCAGATACACCTTAACACGGGAAGGGGAGATGGTATGCTGTTCCGGTTGCCGATCGTCAAGTTTTTCAACCGCATCCTCAACCGCATCACGGTCACGGTGGTGCTGGTAGCGCTGCAGCTTGCATGGCTGGCGTGGGTGTTTTTTGCCCTCACCACCGGTACGGCGCGGGTGTGGGTCACAGGGGTGCTCAACGGGCTGAGCCTGCTCATCGTTTTGTATCTGGTGCGCAAGGACGAAAACAGCGCCTATAAGGTGGGCTGGATCGCCCTCATCGGGCTGCTGCCGCTGCTGGGCGGGGCACTGTATCTGGCCTTTGGCAACAAGCGCCCCTCCCGCCGCCTGCGCAGCAAAATGCAGGCGGTGGAGCAGGCGCACCGGGCAGACCGCGCCCAGCAGCCCGGGCAGACTGCCGGGTTGTGCGATGAAAACCGGGGCGTGAGCCGCTACCTGACCCAATACGGCTGCTATCCCGCATGGCAGAACACTACCGCCCGGTATTTCTCCTGCGGCGAAGCCATGTATCCGGCATTGCTGGCCGACCTTGAAAAGGCAGAGAAGAGCATCTTTCTGGAGTTTTTCATCGTCAGTCAGGGCAAGATGTGGCAGGGCGTGGAGGATATTCTGCGGCGCAAGGCGGCACAAGGGGTGGACGTGCGGCTGATCTACGACGACTTCGGCAGCCTGCTGGGTCTGCCCAAGGACTTTGTGGTGCGCATGGAGCGGGCGCATATCCGCTGCATCCCCTTTAACCCGGTGGTGCCGCTGCTCTCGCTGGTGATGAACCACCGCGACCACCGCAAGATCGTGGTGATAGACGGAAAAGTAGCCTACACCGGCGGCGTCAATCTGGCGGACGAATATATCAACGCGATCTCCCGCTTTGGCTACTGGAAGGATGCGGGCTTGCGCATCGAGGGCGCTGCGGTGTGGAACTTTACCGTGACGTTTCTGGATTTCTGGAACGCCTTCCGTCCCTTTGAGCAGGATTACAGCGCCTTCCGTCCGCAGTTTGCGGTGCTGCCTGCCAGCGATGGGGTAGTGCAGCCCTATGCGGACAGCCCGCTGGACGAGGAGCCGGTGGCAGAAACGGTCTATCTGGATATTCTGGCACAAGCACAGCAGTACGTTTATTTTTATACACCCTATCTTGCCATCGGCGAGGAAATGCTGGACGCACTGCGCAACGCCGCCAAGCGCGGGGTGGATGTGCGGCTGGTGCTGCCGGGCATCCCGGACAAAAAGCTGGTGTTCCGGCTGAGCCGCTCGTACTATCTGCCCCTGCTGCGGGCGGGGGTGCGCATCTACGAGTACACCCCGGGCTTCCTCCACGCCAAGTGCTGCGTCAGCGATGACCGTGCGGCGGTGGTGGGCAGCATCAATATGGACTACCGCAGTATGTTTTTGCACTTCGAGTGCGGGGTGCTGCTGCTGCAAAACAGTCAGGTGCTGGCTTTGCGGGACGATGTGCGCCGCACCCTGCCCCAGTGCCGGGAGGTACAGTGCGCCGACTGCCGCACCGGGCTGGCCGGTACGGTGCTGGACAGCGTGCTGCGGCTGCTCAGTCCTTTAATGTAAGCGTCTGCTCATAAAATCCCGCGCGGCGGGGCATACTGGCTCCAAAGCCTGCGTCTGCAATGCAGGCACGGAAAGGGAGCGTATGTGACGATATGAAACAGGCATCGCGATGGTTTTTGTGCTGCACGCTGGCGGCAGCACTGGCATTGACCGGCTGCGGCGGGGGAAACTCCGGCAGCAGCTCCGGCGCTATGAGTGGCAGCACCTCTGCGGGCAGCAGCGCGGCGCAAAGCGCGGCGTGGCGCACCGGACTGGGGGTTCTGACCGAAGCGACCGGCACAGACCGTGCGGGCAACATCCGCACCGTGGCGGCTGCCGTGCTGCTGGATGCAGACGGCAAGCTGGCCGGGGTAACGCTGGACGAGTTGGAGCTTTCGGTCAGCGCGGATAGCACCGGAAAGGTGACCACCCCCACCGACACCCGCACCAAGCGCCAGAAGGGGAAAGACTACCCGCTGGCAGAGGTATCCGGCCTGAAAAAAGGCTGGGCAGAGCAAGCCGATGCCTTTGGTGACTGGCTTGAGGGCAAGACCCCGGACGAGGTAAAAAAACTGAAAACGGATGCGGACGGCAAGCCCACGGACGCAGACCTTCTCTCTGGCTGCACCATTGCGGTGGACCGCTACCGGGATGCTGTTGTCCGCGCCTGCGAGAATGCGCAGGTGCTGGGCGCTGCCCGGGGCGATACGGTCAGGCTGGGCGTAGAGGTGGCCGAAATGCCGCAGGGGCTTGCGGGCACCGACGACAAGGACGCACAGGTGCAGGCTAAGATCACGCTGGCAGTGGTGACCATGGACGAGAATGCCCGGGTGACCAGCGCCATCGGGGATATGACCGAGCCGGAGTTGACGGTCAGCGCGGACGGCACCGTGTCTGCCCCGCGTGAGCCGGTGTACACCAAAAACGAGCTGGGCGACCGCTACGGAATGCGCAGCGCAAGCGCATTAGGCAAGGAATGGTACGAGCACAGCGCAGGCTGGTGCAGCTACCTGAAGGGCAAAAACGCCGTGGAGATCGGCAAACTTTCCGTAGACGGCACAGACGCCGACCTGAAAGCGCTGTGCACCATCTCAGTTGCCGATTTACAAAAGGCAACTCTGAAGGCCATGGCGGAGCAATAATCATAAAACAGGATGTCCCTCTGCACAAAAAAGTGCGGGGGGATTTTTTATGGATACCCCCTCAGGCGCTAATGCGCCAGCTCCCCCAAGGGGGCGCCTTATGGAGGTACCGCAAAGTTTCTCGCTACCGCGAAAAGCCGTCCCCTTGGTGAAGGTGGCTGCGAACGCAGTGAGCAGACGGAAGGGGTATGCACACTTTCCCACAAAAAGCGGACTTACGGGCGGGGCAAAGCAGTGCAATGTGCAAAAAAATACAGGTTTCCTCTTGCCAAACGGCGGCAAACGCGCTATTCTATAACCACAGTTTACCGCTTTAGCATGGTAAAACGGTAAATCGAGAGGGAAGCGGGACGCAGAACGTCCCCCATGGGAGGAAAAAGATATGAAACTCAAGCGTATTGCAAGTGCATTTCTGGCCGGTGCTCTGGCACTGAGCCTTGCAGCCTGCGGCGGCAGTGCATCCACCTCTGCGGCGGCTTCTGCTTCCGGCAGTGCAGCCGGTTCGGCTTCTGCCGCAGCGGGCAGCGATCTGGACTACATCAAGGGCAAGGGCAAAATGGTCATCGGCTATACCGTGTACGAGCCCATGAACTACACCGATGCCGACGGCAACTTTACCGGCTTTGATACCGAGCTTGCCACTGCTGTGTGCGCAAAGCTGGGCGTAGAGCCGGAGTTCGTGGAGATCAACTGGGACACCAAGGTGGTGGAGCTGGACGCCAAGAGCATCGACTGTATCTGGAACGGCATGACCCTGACCAAGGATATCATGGCCAACACCGCTACCACCAAGGCCTACGCCAAGAATGCACAGGTCGTGGTGGTAAAGGATGGCACTGCCTACACCTCCACCGCCGACCTTGCCGGTAAGACCGTGGTGGCCGAGGCCGGTTCTGCCGGTGAGGCCGCCATTCAGGGTGATGAGAACCTTGCCAAGGCAGACTATGTTTCCAAGAGCGTGCAGACCGACTGCCTGATGGAAGTAGCTGCCGGTACGGCAGATGCCGCTGTGCTGGATCTGACCCTTGCCAACGCCATGATTGGGGAGGGCACCGACTACGCCGGTCTGAAGATCGTGGACGAACTGAACGCCGAGGAGTACGGCGTGGCTTTCCGCAAGGGCAGCGATGCCGCCGCCGCTGTGGACGCCGCCTTTGACGAGTTGAAGGCTGACGGCACCATGCAGGCACTGGCTGAAAAGTACGAGCTGACGCTGGCCGACTGAGCCGGGCGTAAAACAAAACGATAGATGGGTGTGTTTTTGTGTCTGTGATCCTTGGGCGCCTTTCCGGCGCGTTCCTGCTCAACTGTGAGCTGTTTGCCCTTACGCTGCTGTTTGCGCTGCCGCTGGGGCTGGTGGTGGCCTTTGGCTCCATGAGCCGGTGCAGGCTGCTGTCCGGCGCGGTAAAGACCTTTGTCTGGGTCATCCGCGGTACGCCGCTGATGCTGCAGATCATCGTCATTTATCTTGGCCCCGGTCTGCTGGGCATGAATAATCCGTGGCCCTCCGGCTCCGGCGGGCGCATGGTGGCGGCGGTGGTGGCCTTTGCCATCAACTACGCCTGCTATTTTTCGGAGATCTACCGCGGCGGCATCGAGGCGGTGCCTAAAGGGCAGACCGAGGCCGGGCAGGTGCTGGGCATGACCCGCACGCAGATCTTTTTTAAGGTCACCCTTTTGCAGGTGGTCAAGCGCATCCTGCCGCCCATGGGCAACGAGATCATCACCCTTGTCAAGGATACCTCGCTGGCAAACACCATCGCCAACAAGGAAATCATCATGATGGCCAAGGAGTACAGCGCAAAGGGTCTGATCTGGCCGCTGTTCTCCACGGCGCTGTTCTTCCTTGTGTTCGTGGGCGCGCTCACCCTGTTGTTCAACTGGGCTGAAAAGAAACTGGATTATTTCCGCTGCTGAGGAGGTTTTTAAAATATGGCATTACTGGAAGCCTCCGGCATTGGCAAAAATTTCGGAGATACAAAGGTCTTAAAGGACATTTCTCTTACTTTGGAGCAGGGCGAGGCGCTGGCTATCATCGGCTCGTCCGGCTCCGGCAAGACCACCCTGCTGCGCTGCCTGAACTTTCTGGAGCGGCCGGACACCGGCTGCATCCGGGTGAACGGCGAGACCATGTGGGACGCCGCCGACCCCGCCACCCAGCGGGAGAGCGAGATCCGCAAAAAGCGGCTGCACTTCGGGCTGGTGTTCCAGAACTTCAACCTCTTCCCGCAGTATACCGCTTTGCAGAACGTGATGCTGGCAGGGGAGCTGCTGGCAAAGGAGCGCCCGGACTACCGCGCCAATAAAAAGGCGGTGCACGCCCAGCTGGAACAGCAGGCGCGGGAACTGCTGGCGCAGATGGGGCTTTCGGAGCGGGCAGACCACTACCCGCACCAGCTTTCCGGCGGGCAGCAGCAGCGGGTAGCCATTGCCCGGGCGCTGGCGCTGCACCCAGACATCCTCTGCTTTGACGAGCCCACCAGCGCCCTTGACCCGGAACTGACCGGCGAGGTGCTGCGGGTGCTGCGGGAACTGGCTGACCGCAAGACCACCATGATCATCGTGACCCACGAGATGCACTTTGCCCGGGATGTGGCCGACCGCATTCTGTTTATGGACGGCGGCGTGGTGGTGGAGGAGGGCCCTGCAAAGCAGCTGATCGACCACCCACGCGAACAGCGCACCAAACAGTTTCTGGCACACTACGCGGAATGAGCAAAATCACCAATTCTTTGGACAAAAAAGTGGAAATGTTGATGCAAACCAAGTCTTGTAAAATCGGCGCTGCTCCGCTATAATACCACTCATGAATCCTTACAACGTCCTGCCGCTTTTCCGGCAGGGCGTTTTTCACGGCAAAAATGCGAACATCCATCTTTTTTTGTGTGGGCAGGAGGTATATTTCCATGACCAAAGATATGACGCAGGGCAGCCCGCTGAAGCTGCTGCTTGCCTTTGCTGTGCCGCTGATGCTGGGCAGTCTGTTCCAGCAGTTCTACAATCTGGCCGATACCATCATCGTCGGGCGGTTCGTGGGCGTGGAAGCGCTGGCGGCGGTAGGCAGCGTGGGCGGCCTGAACTATCTGGTGCTGGGCTTTGTCAACGGCATTGCCTGCGGCTTTTCCATCCCCATCTCATGGACCTTCGGTGCCCGCGACCACCACGAGATGCGCCGCTACACCGCCAATACCGTGTGGCTGTCCATCGCTTTTGCCACGGTGCTCACCATCGTTACGGTGGCTATGACCCGGCTGGTGCTGGTGTGGACGAACACCCCCGCTGACATCATCGACCTTGCGGATGTGTATATCCGCACCATTTTTGCGGGCATCCCCTTCACTCTGCTTTATAATGTGACCAGCGCCCTGATGCGTGCACTGGGCGACAGCAAGCGCCCGCTGTATTTTCTGCTGGTGGCCAGCGTGCTGAATATCGGGCTGGACCTTGCCTGCATCATTGTGTTCAACATGGGCGCGTTCGGCGCGGCCTTTGCCACCGTGTTCAGTCAGGCTGTGGCGGGCATCGGCAGCCTTATTTACATCATGCACCACTACCCGGAACTGCGCTGGAATAAAGAAGAAGGGCGCATCAGCGCTCCGCACTGCGCAAAGCTTTGCGCCATGGGCCTCCCCATGGGCTTGCAGTGCAGCATTACCGCCATTGGCAGCGTGGTGCTGCAGGGCGCGGTGAACGGTCTGGGCAGCGATATCGTGGCCGCGCAGACCGCCGGCGGCAAGGCTGCGCAGTTCCTCAGCGTGCCGCTGGAGAGCATCGGCACCGCCATGACCACCTACACCAGCCAGAATATGGGCGCAAAAGACCTTGGCCGCGTGAACCGCGGCGTGAACACCGCACTGGGCATCGGCTGCGTGTACAGCGTGGCTTCCTTCCTCATCCTGCGCGTGCTGGACAAGCCCCTGATCGGCCTGTTTCTGGACGCAGGCGAGACTGCCATTATGGCCAATGCGCAGGACTTCATCTTCTGGAACAGTGTGTTCTACATCCCGCTGGCAGTGCTTATCATCTACCGCTACACCATTCAGGGTCTGGGGCACTCCGGCCTTGCCATGTTTGCCGGTGTGGCTGAAATGATCGCCCGCGCCATGGTGGGCTTCTGGTTCGTGCCGCTGTGGGGCTACTTTGCCGCCTGCATCGCAAGCCCGGTGGCATGGTTCTTTGCCTGCTTCTTCCTGATCCCGGCCTATTTTGTGGTGTTCCGTAAACTGCAAAAGGAAAAGCAGCAGGAAGCCGCCGCAAAGGCGCAGTAAGGGTTCATAAAAAGTGCTTTTTCTTTTCGCCCTTTCATGCTATAATAACAGGTAAATACGGCTTATGCCGTAACAGGGCAGGGCAGGGGTAATCCCCGCACTGCCGGGGCAATGCCCGCAATTGCGGCGGGCGGGAAAATACAAAAAGAGAGGCGAATCGAGATGTTGGATATGATCAAATGCAGCACCGGCGGTGCGTACTATGCGCGCGGAGAGTGGGTGCCCGCAGATGGCAATGCACCCGCTGCACTGGCAGCAAAGGGCTTTGATGCCGCTGCCGTTGCCACGGCTAAGACCGGTACCATGGCCTACAATATTATGCAGGCACACAACACCAGCGGCGATGCCGAGAACCTGAAGATCAAGTTTGATGCCATGGCAAGCCATGACATCACCTTTGTGGGCATTATCCAGACCGCCCGTGCTTCCGGGCTGGAAAAGTTCCCCATCCCTTATGTGCTTACCAACTGCCACAACAGCCTGTGCGCTGTGGGCGGCACTATCAACGAGGACGACCACCGCTTTGGTCTGTCCGCTGCCAAAAAGTACGGCGGCATCTTTGTGCCCCCGCACATGGCAGTCATCCACCAGTATATGCGCGAGCGCTTTGCGGGCTGCGGCAAAATGATCCTTGGCTCGGACTCCCACACCCGCTACGGTGCACTGGGCACCATGGCCATCGGCGAGGGCGGCGGCGAGCTGGCAAAGCAGCTGCTGGGCCGCACCTACGATGTTGCCCGCCCGGGCGTGGTGGCCATCTACCTGACCGGCAGTCTGCCGGCGGGCTGCGGCCCCCACGATGTAGCCATTGCCCTTGTGGGCAAGCTGTTCAAGAGCGGCTACGTCAAAAACAAGGTCATGGAGTTTGTGGGCCCCGGCATTGCCTCCCTGCGGCAGGATACCCGCAACGCCATTGATGCCATGACCACCGAGACCACCTGCCTGTCCTCCATCTGGGAGACGGACGAAGTCACCCAGCGTTTTCTGGCAGTGCACGGCCGTGCAGCGGACTACAAAAAGCTGGCACCGGCAGACCTTGCCTACTACGATGGCGTGGTGGAGGTGGATCTTTCTGCCATCCGTCCCATGATCGCCCTGCCCATGCACCCCTCCAACGCCTTTACCATTGAGGAGCTGAACGCAAATCTGGAGGACATCCTCCACGCCTGCGAACAGGATGTGCAGAAGCTGATCGGCCGCAAGGACGTGCAGCTGGATCTGTGCGGCAAGATCGAAAACGGCAAGCTGCGTGTGGATCAGGGTGTCATTGCAGGCTGCGCAGGCGGTCTGTACGACAGCATCTACGAGGCTGCTTCCATCCTCAAGGGTCATACCGGCGGCTGCGGCGACTACGCCCTGAGCGTTTACCCCGGCAGCCAGCCCATCATGATGGAGCTGGTGCGCACCGGCGTCATCGGCGAGCTGATGGCCAGCGGCGCAACCATCCGCACCGCTTTCTGCGGCCCCTGCTTCGGCGCAGGCGATGTGCCTGCAAACGGCGCACTGTCCATCCGTCACACCACCCGCAACTTCCCCAGCCGCGAGGGTTCCAAGCCCGGCAGCGGCCAGCTGGCCGGTGTGGCACTGATGGATGCCCGCAGTATTGCAGCCACCACCGCCAACGGCGGCATCCTGACCCCCGCCACCGACATTGATTACGATCCCACCGTGCCGGAATACCAGTACGATGCTTCCAGCTACGACACCCGCGTGTATCAGGGCTTTGGCAAGGGCGATTACGATGCCCTGCTCAAGTTTGGCCCCAACATCAAGGATTGGCCGGAGATCGCACCGCTGGGCGACAACCTGCTGCTGAAAGTGGCTTCTTATATCACCGACCCCGTCACCACCACCGACGAGCTGATCCCCTCCGGCGAGACCTCCTCTTACCGCTCCAATCCGCTGGGTCTGGCTGAGTTCACCCTCAGCCGCAAGGACCCGGAGTATGTGAGTCGCGCCAAGGCCGTGCAGGCCGAGGAAGCTGCCCGCCGCGCCGGTGCAGGGGATGCTGCTCTGCTGGCAAAGGCGAACGCCGTGCCCGGCTGTGAACAGCTGAACTGGAACGATATCCAGATCGCCTCTACCATCTTTGCGGTCAAGCCCGGTGACGGCTCTGCCCGTGAGCAGGCCGCCAGCTGCCAGCGTGTGCTGGGTGCCGGTGCCAATATCGTTACCGAGTACGCCACCAAACGTTACCGCTCCAACCTGATCAACTGGGGCATGCTGCCCCTGCAGCTGGCAGGTGCTACCCCCTTTGGTCTGGGGGACTATGTACTCATCCCCAATGTGCGGGAAGCACTCAAGGGCGATTTGCAGAACATCAAGGCCTATGTTCTGGGCGATACTGTCAAGGAGTTTGAGCTGTACATGGCTCCGCTCACCACCGACGAGCGCCAGATTCTGGCTGACGGCTGCCTGATCAATTTCTATAAGCACTAAGGAAGTAATCCGCTATGTCCTGTGACCTGCATATCCATTCCACCTGTTCTGATGGTGCTGTGCCCATTGAGCGGCTGGCACCCATCGCCGCCCGCACCGGGCTGCACGCCATCGCCCTTTCGGACCACGATACTCTGCTCAGCGCCCAGTACGCCTATGCCCACACCGGGCAGGACGGGGTAGAGCTGATTCCCGCCGTGGAGCTGACCGGCTACGACTTTGAGCGGCAGCACAGGGTGCACCTGCTGTGCTACTACCCGGATATTGACTGCCCGGCGCTGCGGGAGCATTGTGCCATCATGAAGGAGCGCCGCAACGCCTGCGCTTTGCAGAGCGCAAAGGAGCTGGAACAGCTGTACCCGCAGTTTACCACCGACCTTGCGTGGGAGACCACCAAGGCCAGCGGGGTGCTGTTCAAAAGCGGGCTGATGCAGGCGCTGGAACTGCTGGGTCTGACCGATGGCAGCATCTACGGCGAGACCTACCACAAGCTGTTCGGGTGGAACCCCCGGGGCATCGTGCTGCACTCGCCGGAGTATCTGCCAGTGCGTCAGGTGCTGGCTACCGCTAAAGCCAGTGGCGGCGCGGTGGTGTTTGCCCACCCCACGGTCTATAAAAGTATGCCCCTGCTGCGCGAGCTGGCGGCAGAGGGTGCGGTGGACGGCATTGAAGTGTACCATCCCAGCAACAGCCCGGAGGACAGCGCCGAGTGCCTTGCCCTGTGCAAGCAGTACGGCCTTGTGGCGACCGCAGGTACGGACTTCCATGGCCGCAACCACAAGCACCCGCACCCCATCGGTACCTGTACCGCACCGGACGAAGCCGCAGCGCAGCTGCGCGCCATCGCTGAAAAACGTAAAAGAGAGAGGACGTAAAGACCATGAGCAAGGAATTTTCCTTCCCGAACAAGGGTACCTGCTCCAAGCAGACCAACTTTGTACTGAATGATGACCACACCATTGCATCCATCGAGGTCATCGGCGGCTGCAATGGCAACCTGAAAGGCATCTGCCAGCTGCTTACCGGCATGAAGGCAGAGGACGCCATTGCTCGTCTGGACGGCACGCTGTGCGGCTTCCGCAGCACCAGCTGCCCGGACCAGATCGCAAAGAACCTGAAAAAGGCTCTGGAAGAGATGAACTAAAATCCACCGGAGAGCCGCTGCACAGAACCTTGTGCGGCGGCTCTCTTTTTGCGCGGGGACGATTTTGAATGCTCGCCGCTATGCTCTGGGCATGAATAGCGGAAAATTATTTTAAATGATTTTGCGCTGCGCTTTATGTCACAATTTGTACGCATTTCCAGCAAATGAGGGTGGATGTAAAAAATCTATACACAGGACGGGGTTTGTTTGTTGTTCCGGCTCAATTTGCGGAGTATACTGTTGCCATAGAGAGCAGCACGATGAAGGCTGTGAAACGAAAATATGAAAGCAGGGAGGCTTTTTTATGTACTATTCCAGTGGCAACTACGAAGCTTTTGCACACCCCAAAAAGCCGGAGGGCGTGGATCGTAAATCCGCTTATATCATCGGCTCCGGTCTGGCTGCGCTGACCGCTGCCTGCTATCTGGTGCGCGATGGCCAGATGAAGGGCGAGCACGTCCATGTGTTTGAAAAGAACGCACTGGCCGGCGGTGCCTGCGATGGCTACAAGTACGATATCGGCTATGTGATGCGCGGTGGCCGCGAGATGGACAACCACTTCGAAGTTATGTGGGATCTGCTGCACTCCATCCCCTCTCTGGAGACTGAGGGTGCCAGCGTGCTGGACGAGTATTACTGGCTGAACAAGGAGGACCCCAACTTCTCCCTGTGCCGTGCCACCGTCAACCGCGGCGAGGATGCCCACACGGATGGCAAGTTCGGCCTGTCCGATAAGGGCGCCATGGAGATCATGAAGCTGTTCTTCACCCCGGACGAGCAGCTGCAGGATAAAAAGATCACCGATTTCTTCGATGACGAGGTGCTCAACTCCAACTTCTGGATGTACTGGCGCACCATGTTCGCCTTCGAGAATTGGCACAGCGCACTGGAGATGAAGCTGTACCTCAAGCGCTATATCCACCACATCGGCGGTCTGCCGGACTTTACCGCTCTGCGCTTTACCCGCTATAACCAGTACGAGTCCATCATTCTGCCTATGGTGCACTATCTGGAAGGTTTTGGCGTGCAGTTCCACTACAACACCAAGGTCACGGATGTGAAGTTTGATATCCAGAAGGGCCGCAAGTTGGCAAGCTCTGTCACCGTGGAGCACGAGGGCGAAACCACCAACATTGATCTGACCGAGAACGACCTGCTGTTCATCACCAACGGCGGCTGCGTGGAAAGCTGCACCGTTGGTGCACAGAATAAAGCCACCGGCTTCGACCCCACCATCCAGCCCGGCAACGGCTGGGATCTGTGGAAGAAGATCGCCGCACAGGATCCCTCCTTTGGTCACCCAGAGAAGTTCTGCTCCGAGCCGGAGCTGAGCAACTGGGAGAGCGCCACCATCACCACGCTGGACGATAAGATCCCCCAGTATATCCGCAAGATCTGCAAGCGCGACCCCTTCAGCGGCCATACCGTTACCGGCGGCATCGTCACCGTCAAGGACTCCCGCTGGCTGCTCAGCTGGACGCTGAACCGTCAGCAGCAGTTCAAGGATCAGCCCAAGAACCAGCTGTGTGTCTGGGTGTACGGCCTGTTCAGCGATAAGCCCGGCGATTACGTCAAGAAGCCCATGCGCGACTGCACCGGCCGCGAGATCTGCATGGAGTGGCTGTACCACATTGGCGTGCCCGAGGATCAGATCGCGGAGCTGGCAGAGCACAGCGCCAACACCGTGCCTGTGATGATGCCCTATATCGACGCTTTCTTCATGCCGCGCGCCATGGGCGACCGCCCCGATGTTGTGCCCGAGGGTGCTGTGAACTTCGCCTTCCTCGGCCAGTTTGCCGAGACCGCCCGCGACACCATCTTCACCACCGAGTACTCCATGCGCACCGGTATGGAGGCCGTGTACACCCTGCTGAACATTGACCGCGGCGTGCCCGAGGTCTGGGGCAGCACCTACGATGTGCGCGCCCTGATCGATGCTACTGTGAAGCTGCGCGACGGCAAGAAGATCACCGACATGGATCTGCCGCTGATCCCGCGTCTGGCTTTGAAGGAAGCCTTGAAGAAGATCGAAGGTACCGACCTTGAGAAGTTCCTCAAGGAGTATAACGCCATCTGATATTTTCTCTCCTCCGATAGACCCGGCAACGGGTCAACACCCCCTTGAAAAGGACCTCTCCGCTGCTCTGCGACAGGGCACGGAGAGGTCTTTTTGTGTAAAAATGGTACAATTTGTGTGAAAATAAAACGAGACGTGAAAATAATTTGTGCCAAAAGAATGATTTTGGCTTGTTTGCGGCGGCGTTCTGTGCTATGCTAGAGCTATTGAAAGGGCAGGAGGGAAGAGCCTGCCCCAAATGCGATACGCCAAAAATAAAAGGAGGTCGTTTTCCTGTGAAACAACTTATTTCCCGTCGCAGCTTTTTAAAGGCTGCTGGTGTAACCGCTGCCGCTGCATCCATGGCCATCGGTGCACCTGCCGCATCGGCCTGCTGGTTTGGTGATAAGTCTGACGTCACCATCCTGTACACCAACGATGTCCATACCTACATCGACAAGCAGAGCCCCAAGCTGACCTACGCCGCCATTGCCGACCTGAAGCAGAGCTATCAGAATGCCGGCAAGGATGTGCTGCTGGTGGACGCCGGCGACCATGTGCAGGGCACTGCCTACGGATCCATGGACGAGGGTGCCTCCATCATCAAGCTGATGAACGCTGCCGGTTACGATGTTGCCACCCCTGGCAACCACGAGTTTGACTACGGCATGGACCGCGCCAAGGCCATCATGAAGGAAGCCGACTTCCCGTACCTGTCCTGTAACTGGGTAGACCTGCGCACTACGCTGCGGGTGCTGCCCTCCGTCAAGGTGTTCGTGCGCGGCGGCAGACGCATTGCCTTTGTGGGCGTGACCACCCCCGAGACCTTTACCAAGTCCACCCCGGCCTACTTTATGGATAAGGCACAGAGCAAGTACATCTACGACATTCAGGGCGGCGAGGACGGCAAAAAGCTCTATGATGCCGTGCAGAAGGCCATTGATAAGGCAAAGCTTCTGGCAGATGTGGTCATCGGTTTGGGCCATCTGGGCGTAGACCCCTCTTCCTCTCCGTGGACCAGTGAGGAAGTCATTGCCCACACCAGCGGCTTTGACGCCTTTATCGACGGCCACTCCCATACCGTAATGGAAAACAAGCAGGTGCAGGATGCTTCCGGCAAGGCTGTCACCCTGACCCAGACCGGTTCTTACTTTGCCAACGTTGGCGAGATGACCATCGCTGCGGACGGCACCATTACCACAAAACTCATCCCCACCCACGAGGGTATGGATGCAGGCATCGCCGCCATGCAGACCAGCTGGGTGAACACCGTGGACGATATGCTGGGCGAGAAGATCGCTGTGGGCGACAGCGATTTCTATGTTTCCGACCCCGCCACCGGCAAGCGCCGCATCCGCTCTGCCGAGACCAACCTCGGCGACTTTGTGGCTGACGGTATCTACACCTACTTCAACGAGGTGGAAAAGCTGCACTGTGACGTGGCCATCATGAACGGCGGCGGCATCCGCGCTGACGTGCCCGCAGGCGACTGGACTTTCAAGACCTGCAAGCAGGTCAGCCCCTTTGGCAACGTGGCCTGCCTGATGTCGGTCACCGGCAAGCAGATCCAGGACGCTTTGGAGTTTGCAGCCCGCTTTGCAGGCGAGGGCGGCAAGGAGAACGGCGGCTTCCTGCAGGTGGCTGGTGCTACCTACGAGATCCACACCGATATTCCCAACACCGTGCAGACCGACGAGAAGAACGTCTGGATCGGCAGCGCCACCGGTACCCCGCGTGTGCAGAACGTGAAGATCTACGATAAGGCTTCCGGCAGCTATCTGCCGCTGGACCCGGGCGCTACTTACGCACTGGCCGGCATGAACTACACTCTGCGCAATCTGGGCGATGGCTTTGCCATGTTTGACGGCGCAGAGCTGATCAAGGACTATGTGTCCGAGGATTATCTGGTCATGTCTACCTACGCTATGATCTTTGACGGCGTGGATGCTGCGGGTCTGCCGCACCTGTCCAGCGCCAACAGCCCGCTGGCTGCGTACCCCGGCTACCTGCTCAACTACGAGCAGCCCTACGGCGCAGGCCGCATCACCATTCTGTAAATTTATATTTCCCGTGAAAAGGCGAACCCGGAAAGCCCTGCGGACTTTCCGGGTTCGCTCTATCTATAATAGTTTTTCCGCGCGGAATCATATAAACAGAAAAGCCACCTGAGTTTCCTCAGATGGCTTTGTTCTGGTTGGGGATGAGAGAATCGAACTCCCACAAGTAGAGTCAGAGTCTACCGCACTACCACTATGCAAATCCCCAATATTCTGTTGTGTTTTGCGGGGTGAGCCGCTCAACGTGTGCTATTATACGGGAAAAGCCCGGAGTTGTCAAGCATATTTTTGAAAAAAGTTGTACTTTTTTGGAAAATGCCGCAGCAGCGCCGGATAATCTATGCCGGAGCGCTGCCACGCTTCGGCAGGTTCTGCGCACCGCACCGCCTATACTGGAAGGTACAAAACCTTGCAAAGTACCAGAAGGAGGATGCCTATGCCGGAACGAACCACACAAAACGCCCAGACCCTGCTTTCACCCCGCGTCCCGCGGGACACCGAGCACGAGCGCTACCACCCGGAACTGGAAGAGGAACTGAAGGAATGCCTGTTCTGTTTGAAGCGCAACGAGATGATGTTTGACATGGAGGTGGACACCGACCTCATCGAACAGCGTATTTACGAGCGGCAGGCGCTGCTGTGCCGTTACCGGTACTTACTGGCACGCGCCCGGGAGCTGGGGCTGCACACGGTGCTTACCCGCTACCAGCCCATGGGCGGGTGAAAAGGCTTAGGGCAACACCGCACAATTCCCGCCTTACGGCTTAAGCACCACTACGGCGGCTGCGGCACGGCATCTGCGTTGCCAAAATGCTCGATAATACACAAAGTATTATCTGCGCTTTTGGCTTAGCATCTGCCGTACCTCACTCGCCGTATCGGCACCTAGAATTATGCGGTATTGCCTTAGCGAAAAAATCTTGACAAAAGGCGCGCTGCGTGATATCCTATTACAAGATAAAAGCGTACCGGAACTATGTCCGGCGCGATAAATTTTTGAGAGTTAGAGAGGTTTCTATCATGGAGCGTATCAAGACTATTGCTACTCGTGACCTGACCAAGAGCGTTAAGACCGGTGGCTGCGGCGAGTGCCAGACTTCCTGCCAGTCCGCCTGCAAGACTTCCTGCGGCGTGGCTAACCAGCAGTGCGAGAACAGCAACAAGTAATTTCTGCAAACCTTATGCCGCCTTTGCCGGGCGGCATTTTTTTGTGTAATCTGGAATGGAGTGTAAAATGGTACATCAGTATCAATTAAACGGTTATAACATCGTGCTGGACACCTGCAGCGGCTCGGTGCACGTTGTGGACGAGGTGGCTTATGATGTCATCGCCATGTACCCGGAGCATACCGCAGACGAGATCGTTGCCGCCATGCTGGCAAAGTACGGCAGCCGCCCGGATGTGACCGAAGAGGATCTGCGCCAGTGCATCGACGATGTGACCAGCCTGAAGGAAAACGGCAAGCTGTGGAGCCCGGATGTCTATAAGGACATGGCCTTCGATTTCAAGAACCGCAACACTGTGGTCAAGGCTCTGTGCCTGCACGTTGCCCACAGCTGCAACCTGAGCTGCTCTTACTGCTTTGCCTCGCAGGGGCGCTACCACGGCGACCGCGCTCTGATGAGCTTTGAGGTGGGCAAGCGCGCCATGGACTTCCTTATCGAGAACAGCGGCACCCGCCGCAATCTGGAAGTGGACTTCTTCGGCGGTGAGCCGCTGATGAACTTTGATATGGTCAAAAAGCTGGTGGCCTACTGCCGCGAGCAGGAAAAGATCCATAACAAAAACTTCCGCTTTACCATGACCACCAACGGTGTGCTGATCGATGATGATGTCATCGATTTCTGCAACAAGGAGTGTCACAATGTGGTGCTGAGTCTGGACGGCCGCAAGGAGGTCAACGACCGTTTCCGCGTGGACTGCGCAGGCAACGGCAGCTACGACCGCATCGTGCCCAAGTTCCAGGAGTTCGTCAAGAAGCGCGGCGACAAGAACTACTATATGCGCGGCACCTATACCCACTATAACACCGACTTCACCAACGATATCTTCCACATGGCAGACCTTGGTTTTACCGAGCTGAGCATGGAGCCGGTGGTCTGCGACCCCAGCGACCCCAGCGCCCTGACCGAGGCGGATCTGCCCATCCTGAAGGAGCAGTACGAGATCCTTGCCAAGGAGATGATCAAGCGCGACCGCGAGGGCAGAGGTTTTACCTTCTACCACTACATGATCGACCTGACCGGCGGCCCCTGCATCTATAAGCGCATCTCCGGCTGCGGCTCCGGCACCGAGTATATGGCGGTTACCCCCTGGGGCGACCTGTACCCCTGCCACCAGTTCGTGGGCGACCCCAAGTACCTGCTGGGCGATATCTGGAAGGGTGTCACCAACACCGCCGTGCGGGATGAGTTCAAGCACTGCAACGCCTACGCCCGCAAGGAGTGTCAGGATTGCTGGGCAAAGCTGTACTGCTCCGGCGGCTGCGCTGCCAACTCCTACCATGCCACCGGCAGCATTACCGGCGTGTACGAGTATGGTTGCGAGCTGTTCAAAAAGCGCATGGAGTGCGCTATCATGATCAAGGTAGCCGAGAATCAGGAACTGGCAGCCAAGGGCATTGAGGTGCCCATTGAGCTGGGCTCTACCTGCAACGCCTGTGCTGACGGCGAAGCCTGCGAATGAGCATGACCACCCCCATCGTGGATTTTGTGCGCAGCTATGCACAGTCCGGCACCGCCCGGCTGCACATGCCCGGCCACAAGGGACAGAGCCTTTTAGGCTTTGAGCCGCTGGATATCACCGAGATCTGCGGCGCAGACGAGCTTTACGCGCCGGAGGGCATTATTGCCGAAAGCGAAGCCAACGCCACTCGGCTGTTTGGCACGGCGCACAGCTATTACAGCACCGAGGGCTCGTCCCAGTGCATCCGCGCCATGCTGTTTCTGGCGCTGCAAGGCGCACCGCAAAACGGCGAGCGCCCGGTGCTGCTGGCTGCCCGCAACGCCCACAAGGCGCTGCTGTACGCGGCGGCGCTGCTGGATTTTGATATCCGCTGGCTCTGGCCGTCTGCGCAGGCAGAGGGCGCACTGTGCAGCTGCCCAGTCACAGCCGAAGCGCTGACCGGGGCACTGCAAGCGCTGGCGCAGCAGGGGATAAGCCCCTTTGGCGTATACGTCACCAGCCCGGATTATCTGGGCGGAGTACAGGATATCCCGGCGCTGGCCGCTGTCTGCCGGGCGCAGGGCGTGCCCCTGCTGGTGGATAACGCCCACGGGGCCTACCTGCGCTTTCTGCCGCAAAACTGCCACCCCATCGCGCAGGGCGCGGCCATATGCTGCGACTCTGCCCACAAGACCCTGCCGGTGGTCACCGGCGGTGCGTATCTGCATCTGGCGCACGATGCCCCTGTGCAGGACGAAGCGGCTGTGCGGGGGGCGCTGGCACTGTTCGGCTCTACCAGCCCTTCTTACCTCATTTTGCAATCGCTGGACGTGTGCAACGCGGTGCTGGCAGGGGACTACCCCCGGCAGCTGGCACAGTGCTGCGCCGCGCTGGAAGGTCTGCGCCGCAGCCTGAATAAGGCTGCAGCGGCGCGGCAGTGCCCGGTGCCGCTGGCAGTTGCCGGGGCACAGCAGGAGCCGATGAAGCTTACGCTGGACGCCGCTGCCCTTGGCTGCACCGGCACAGCGCTGGCAGAAGCTTTGCGCCGCGCGCAGATGGAGTGCGAGTACGCCGACCCCCGCTATGTGGTGCTGATGTTCACCCCGGAGAACCCATCGCAGGACTTTGAACGCCTGCAAACGGCGCTGGAACAGCTTCTGGTTGCGGTGCCCGCCGAGCTGCCCCGCCCAGAGAACCGGGCAGGGGAATTTGCCGCCTTGCAGCAGCAGGCGGTGCAGCGTTGCACCATCCGGCAGGCGGTGCTGGGCGCACAGGTGCGCGTCCCGGTGCACAAGGCACTGGGACGGGTGTGTGCCATGCCTACGGTGTCCTGCCCGCCCGCCATCCCTGTGGCGGTCAGCGGCGAGGAGATCACCCCGGCGGCCATCGCCTTGATGCAACGCTACGGCATCGAGGAACTCTCGGTGCTGCGATAAAGATTTTATAAGAAGAGAACCCGGAAGGTCTGCGGACCTTCCGGGTTCTCTATATTTATTCTTAAATATCCGTCCGGGGCGTTGCACACATCTCCCAGAAGTACAGCTCGTGCTCCGAGCAGGCGCGGAAGATTGCGCGGCAGCGGGCGGCGCGATCCGGCGAAAGGCCGGTGCAGGCTGCTTCAGCGCGTTCTGCCCATGCACGGCAGGCGGCATCGTAGCCGGGGCCGGCGTAGTCCAGCACCAGCGCGCCATAGTAGGTGTCCTTTACGGCGGGGGAGCGCTGCAAAAGCTTCTGGAACAGCCAGCCGTAACTCAGCATACAGGGCAGGCAGGCCATCAGGCACTCGGCCTCCCCCTCACCGGTGCGGGCAGCGTCGATCATGCAGTCCAGATAGGCGCGGTTCTCCGGGCGCAGGGGCAGGGCTTGGATATCCGCCTCCCGCAGACCGTACTGCTCCAGATACCGCAGCCGGGTCAGGTCCTCGTTCTCCTGCACGAAGGACAGCAGGGAATAGTAGGTGCGCATGGCCGCCATGGTGGTGGCCTTGGTCATGCCCCACGCAAAAATTTTGGCGTACTCCCGCAGATACAGGCTGTCCTCCACAAGGTAGCTTTTAAAGCAGTCCTCGCTCAGGGTGCCGTTTTCCATCTTTTGCAGAAACTCGGTCTGCAAACACTGCTCCCACACGGGCAGGTCAGCCTGTACCAGCGCCGAAACAAAGGGCAGGTCAGTCACGGACAAAATCTCCCTTCAGGTTGAAGGTATGGTCCATGGGGCCGGAGCCGTGCCCCAGATCCAGCATGGCAGACAGACAGCCGGAAATGTAGGCCTTGGCGCGCTCCACGGCGGTGTCAAGGTCGTACCCCTTAGCAAGATTGGAAGCAATGGCGCTGGACAGGGTGCAGCCGGTGCCGTGGGTGTTGGGGTTTGCAATGCGCTTGCCCTTGAACCACTTGCCGGTGCCGCCGCGCCACAAAAGGTCATCGGCATCGTTGATCTGGTGGCCGCCCTTGCACAGCACGGCGCAGCCGTAACGCTCGCTGATGGTGCGGGCAGCGGCTTCCATGTCGGCAGCGTTTGCAATGCTCATGCCGGACAGGATCTCAGCCTCCGGGATGTTGGGAGTAAGTACCTCAGCCAGCGGCAGCAGCTTTGCGGTCAGCGCCTGCACAGCATCGTCCTGCAGCAGCTTTGCGCCGGAGGTGGCCACCATCACAGGGTCTACCACGATATGCTTTGCGCCGTAGAAGTGCAGCCGCTCGGCAATAGTGTCGATGAGCGGGGCAGAGGATACCATACCGATCTTCACCGCATCCGGGTAGATGTCGGTAAATACAGCGTCGAGCTGCTGTGCCAGAAACTGCGGTGTGGTGTCAAAAATGGCGGTCACACCGGTGGTGTTCTGTGCCGTCAGGGCGGTAATGGCACTCATGGCAAACACGCCGTTGGCGGTCATGGTCTTGATATCGGCCTGAATTCCGGCGCCGCCGCTGGAATCACTGCCGGCAATGGTCAATGCAGTTTTCATGGATAAAATGCTCCTTTGCAGCAAAAATGCGGATATGCCCGCAAAGACATATCCGCAGATAAAAGCGCTATCTCCCTACGTTGGCATGATCCAAATCAGGTCACAGGTCAGGGCAATACAGCCCACTCTCAGCCCGCTTGCACGGGCTCCCTTTTTATAATAGAAAGCATACCACAATCGGGGAAAAGATGCAAGAAAAACAGGCTGCGCAAAATGCACCGCTTATTCGCCCAGTGCGGTGCGGATGTTGTCCAGCACTTTTTTGCTCAGCAGCACAAAGGCCTGCTTGGTGCGGCCTGCAGACACATTGGCGCAGCGCACGTTTTCCCGGGAAAAGAAGTCCTCGGCAACGGGGCCTGCGGCGGCGCGGGTGTCGCAGAAGAAGCGGGTGCCGGGCAGGTTAAGCCACTTTTCCAGCGCAGCGGAATCAAAGCCGGGGCCGATGGAAGTGTTGAACAGCACCTTGCCTGCGCCCAGCTGGGCAAATTCGGTTTCGCCCAGCAGCAGTACATTCTTGTTCAGGCAGGTGAACACCACCTCGCTGTCCGCCAGCAGCTGGGGCAGGGGCTTAAAGGTCATACCGGTAGCCTCGGCGTCCGGCTTTGCGCTGCGGGCAAAGTAGCTGATCTCTGCGCCCATAAATTGCAGCGCATCGGCGATCATCCGGCCGGAAACGCCCAGCCCCACGATGCCCACCTTTAGCCCGGTGATCTCTACCGGCTCGTCCCGCAGCATGGGCATCCCAAAGCCGTGCAGCAGGCCGGTCAGCTCGTGCAGAACGTACTCCACAACGCCACGGTCACCGTAGTCCCGGATGCCCAGCACCTGGATGCCCCGGGTGCGTGCGTAGGCGATATCCACGTTGGCGCTTTCCTCAGAGTACAGGCTGCAGCACATGCCGATATAGCGGATGTTGGGGCACTGCGCAATGACCTCCTTGCCCATGCGGGAGGTGTAGCTCAGCAGCACGGCATCGGCGTCTCCGATGCGGCGCACCATCTCGGCGTCGCTGGCAGGCACGTCCCGGTACAGCACCACCTCTTTGGCGTAGCGGTGCAGCTCCTCCTCGGCAGAGGGGATCAGGCTGACAGGCTCAATGGCAACAAGCTTTTCAAACATGACGGACTCCTCCTTATATTAGTAGAAGCAGACGGGCGAAGCCAGATTGCGCAGCAGGGAAACGGCGCTCCAGCCCGCAATGGCGCTGGTGGAGGAGCAGATATCTACCACAGCCTTCACGCCCTCGATCTCGGCAGTGATGCAGTGGTCATCGCCCACCCAGCCTGGAACGGAGTGCATGGTCACGCCGGTGATCTCGGGACCGGTGGTGGCCAGAGAGGTAGCCACTGCCACGTTCACCCGGCGGGGGAAGGTGGCAATGGCCTGCTTGGCGTTGCCGGTGAACACAGTGGTCTTTTCGGTGTCGGTCAGCAGATGCTCTGCCCACACCGGCGTATTGCGGAAGCCTTTTGCACCGGTATGGGTCTCGATGCCGGCAGTCTCCGGCAGGCCCTGTGCCTGTGCCATCAGGGTGACAGTCTGCAGCACGTCAAAGCCGCCGATGGCGCCGCTGGCCAGATGCACCTTGGCGCCGCCCGCCACGGCGGCTGCCTTGACCTGTGCGTAGAAATCCAGATCCGCAAAGGCACCGATGGACAGAATGACCAGATTGACACCCCGTTTCAGCACCGGGATGGCCATGGCGCGCACCGACTCCACCGAAGCGGCCTCCACGATGTACTCCGGCTCAAGCGCCAGCAGCGCGTCCACGTCCTCACAGACGGCGCAGCCGACATTGGCGGCGGTCTTTTCAGCCGAGGCGCGGGTGCGGCTGGTCACGCCCACCAGCTCGTAGTCCGGCAGAAGACCCTTCTTCCACGCGTCAGCCACGATGTTGCCCAGAAAACCGCAGCCCACAATACCCAATTTTGTTTTCATACCGTATCCTAAACTCCTTTTTTCTGCCTGTGGCAGCATACTCATAACCAGTATACCATATCGGGTACAAAAAAGGAAATGATGTTTGCAGCAGCCCGGAGGGGCAGGACATAAAAAGTTAACAAAATAAATTACAAATAAATTACAAAACCCTATTGCAAAATGGTTTCAAAAGAGTTACAATATGGTTACAGCAAGGGCAAAGCCCCAAGGCTGTGTGTGAAATCTTTTTCTTCTTGTTTTGGGATACTGGGCGCGGATCCTCCTCCTCCGGCTGTTCTCCTTCACAGCTATGATCCATGCGCCGCACAGGCAGTGTCCCGCTTCGTGTGCAAAAGGGCTCGTCCGGTATTCTGGACGAGCTTTTTTGCATTCTGCAAGCCCTGTTTTGCCCGCAAAAGTGATACTTCAAAAATCAAAGTATGACCAATGCCTGAAAACGCTTGGCAATTTGTCTGTTTTTCTGCAAAGGACAATTATAAAGTTTGGCGCGGCAGGGGTTTGTATTCTTGCGGGCTTTGTGGTAAAGTATATACAATCAATTTATAAGCAGCAAACATGAATGATTTTGATGCTGATTTGTATCGGATGCGTTAAGAGAAAAGGAGTTTGATTATGGCTTATTTCTACGAAGAACCCTCCCGCACCTTTGGCGAGTACCTGCTGGTCCCCGGCTATTCCTCTGCGGAGAATGTGCCCACGGCGGTCAGCCTGAAGACCCCGCTGGTCAAGTACCGCAAGGGACAGGAGGAGTGCCCGCTGCAGATGAATATCCCCATGATCAGCGCCATCATGCAGTCGGTCTCCGGCGATAAGCTGGCCATTGCACTGGCTCGTCAGGGCGGCGTTTCCTTTATCTATGGCTCTCAGAGCATCGAAAACGAGGCTGCCATGGTGCGCCGCGTCAAGAGCTTCAAGGCCGGTTATGTGGTGTCCGATTCCAATTTGGCTCCCACTGCCACCCTGCATGATGTGCTGGAGCTGAAGGCACGCACCGGTCACTCCACCATCGCCATCACTGCCGACGGCACTCCTAACGGCAAGCTGCTGGGCATCGTGGCTTCCCGCGATTACCGCGTCAACCACACCCCGGACGATGCCTGTGTTACCACCTTTATGACCCCCGTTGAAAAGCTGGTCACCGCTCCGGCCAACACCTCCCTGCACGACTGCAACAACATCATTTGGGACAACAAGATCAACACCCTGCCGCTGGTGGATGCCGAGGGCAATCTGGTGTATATGGTATTCCGCAAGGACTACGATTCCCACAAGGCAAACGTCAACGAGCTGCTGGATAAGAACAAGAGCTACGTTGTGGGTGCCGGTATCAATACCCGCGACTACGCCCAGCGCGTGCCTGCACTGGTTGAGGCCGGTGTGGATGTGCTGTGCATCGACTCCTCTGAGGGCTACTCCGAGTGGCAGAGCCGCACCATCGGCTGGATCCGCGAGCACTACGGCGACACCGTTAAGGTGGGTGCCGGTAACGTGGTGGACGCCGAGGGCTTCCGCTTCCTCGCTGAGGCTGGTGCAGACTTCGTGAAGATCGGCATCGGCGGCGGCTCCATCTGCATTACCCGTGAGACCAAGGGCATCGGCCGTGGTCAGGCTACCGCTGTCATCGAGGTCGCCAAGGCTCGTGACGAGTACTACAAGGAGACCGGCATCTATGTGCCCATCTGCTCCGACGGCGGCATCGTCCACGACTACCACATCACCCTCGCTCTGGCTATGGGCGCAGACTTTGTGATGCTGGGCCGTTACTTTGCCCGCTTTGACGAGAGCCCCACGAACAAGGTACGCATCAACGGCCAGTATATGAAGGAGTACTGGGGCGAAGGTTCCAACCGTGCCCGCAACTGGCAGCGCTACGATCTGGGCGGTTCCACCAAGCTGAGCTTTGAGGAGGGCGTGGACAGCTATGTGCCTTACGCCGGTCCTCTGGCGGACGGCGTGCAGACCACCCTGTACAAGGTGAAGAGCACCATGTGCAACTGCGGCGCTCTGTCCATCCCTGAGCTGCAGCAGAAGGCTAAGCTGACCGTTGTTTCCTCCACCTCCATCGTGGAGGGCGGCAGCCATGACGTTGTGCTGAAGAACGCCACCCCCAGCATCATGAACGGCTAAGCCTGTTCCGAGCAAGCGATTACTTTGAACACAGAGACCGCTGCACAGCGTTTGTGTAGCGGTTTCTTTTTGCACAAAAATACTTGCACCGGCAGGAAAATCGTGCTATCATGGTAGAAACGCTCTGTCATGACAGGGCAGAGAATCCCCCTGCCGGGCAAGCGGCAGGCGGCGCAGCAGGGAAGCCCCTCCGCGCCGGGCATAAATAGAGAGGAAAACGTTCATGAACGAGATCAAGGTCGAGCCTTATATCCCTGACGAGGACTACGATAACCCCGCGATGGTGGTGGACTTTTACGAATTCACCATGGCAAACTGCCTGTTCCTGCATGGTTTTAAGGATACCACGCTGGTGTTTGATATGTTCTTCCGCAAGAACCCGGACAATCAGGGCTATTCCATCAGCGCAGGCCAGCGCAAGCTGACCCGCTTTTTGTTGGACTATCACTTCAATGAGCAGGACATCCACTGGCTGCGCACCAAGGGCATGAGCGAGGAGTTCTGCGAGTATCTGCGCACCTACAAGTGGAAGGGTGATATGTACGCCCTGCCCGAGGGCACGGTCTGCTACCCCCATGTGCAGATGGTGCGCATTGAGTGCGATCTGGTGGGCGCGATCCTCATCGAGACCTACCTGTTGCAGACCATGAACTTCCATAGCCTGATCGCCACCAAGGCCACCCGCGTTACCGGTCTGAACACCCACACCCCTCGCAGCGTCATGGAGTTCGGCACCCGCCGCGCACAGGGCGAGAGTGCCGGTAACGATGGCGCTTACGCCGCAGTGCTGGGCGGCTGCATCGGTACGGCCAACTGTCTGGCAGAGATGAAGTTCGGTGCAGAGGTCAAGGCCGTGGGTACCGTGGCACACAGCTTTATCGAGTTTTTCCCCACCGAGTTCGATGCCTTCAAGGCCTTTGCCGATACCTACCCGGATTCGGTCAGCCTGCTGCTGGATACCTATAATATTATGGAAAGCGGCCTGCCCAACCTGATCAAGCTGGACGATTATCTCATTGAGAAATACCCCAACGATCCCAACCGCCGTGTCAAGAGCGCCCGCATCGACTCCGGCGACCTTGCTCGCGGCTCCAAGCGGCTGCGCAAGGCACTGGATGCCGCCGGTAAGCCCTACATCAAGCTGGTGGCCTCCAACGGTCTGGACGAGAAAAAGATCGCCAACATGGAGCTGTACGAGCACGCACACTTCGACTCCTACGGCGTGGGCGAAAACCTCATCACTTCTGCCTCCGACCCCGTGTTCGGCGGCGTATACAAGTTGGTGGCAGTGAAGAAGCCGGACGGCAGCTACACCCCCAAGATGAAATGCTCGGATTCTGCCAGCAAGGCTATCATCCCGGGCAAGAAAATGCCGTGGCGTCTGTACGATGAAAACGGTCAGGCACAGTGTGACCTGATCGCCATGGACGGCGAGGTCATCGAGGCCGGTAAGCCGATCACCATGGTCAATCTGGATTCGGACGCCATCGAGCGCACCATCACCTTTACCCCCACCGCTGTGCGCCCGCTGTTGGTGCCGCATATTCTGGGCGGCGAGCTGGCCATTGACCTGCCCTCTATTGCAGAAAAGAAGGCCTATATCGCAAAGCAACTCACCGAGGAGACTTGGGAGAGCGAGCTGCGGCTGGAGTGCCCCCACAAACACTACGTCAACATGACCCCCGCAGTGGCCGAGTGCCGCTCCCGGATGTACGCCGAGCTGCACGGCGGCAAGGTGTAAGCAGCAATAATTAAGCGGTTTTTCTTGACAAAACAGGGAAACTATTGTATCATAAAAGTCGCTGATTTTGATAAGAATGATAATACCACCAGATTGCGAATAGCAGTGTGGTTGTAATAATTTTTTCCTCACACCTGTTATTCCCGGCTCTCTCTCAAGCCAGAGGGCAGCAGGGCTTTATAAGCCGGGTTTGCGCCGCTGTGGTGAAATTGGCAGACACGAGGGACTTAAAATCCCTTTCTGGAGACAGAGTACGGGTTCGACCCCCGTCGGCGGCATGCAAAAGCCCAGAATCGTTCGTTGATCCGAATGATTTTGGGCTTTTTCTTTTTGCTTCGTTTTTGGAATGCTTTGGAGGGGCGGGGGAGATTTTAGCGCGAAAAATAGCCCGACTCCATGTAATAGAGCACAGAGCAGGTGGTAGCTGCATTGACGGTCTGCTAGCTATACCTATATATGACAGGACATCAGGTGAGAAAGTAAAAACTATGTAGCACAGTGCGAGATGCTTCGTCAGAACCCCTGACCATTGCAACGGTGTGAATCGATATTTCGAAGGATGAATTGCACCATATTTGGTCATTGTCATTACATGGGAACGTTTGTCCATCGGGCTGTACTCTCCGGCATCATGGACAACTATATGACCACACATTTTGTCCATCGGTGATTTCATCTGGAGCTTTCATGCGAAACTGGGCAATTTGCAAAAAAGTTCTGGCTGAATCGCATTTTTTTCTAAAACATGGATGGATATATTTCCTCGGATTTCTATTGATTCCCAAATATAACCATGATAAAATAATATGAGAATTCAGACGGCCACGCAAAAGAACGGATATCCTCTGTTTGGTGATGGAAGGGTAGGCCCTGATTGCGGTAGGGAGGTGAATCGTGTGGGCTTATGTCTGTTTGCAAGCAATAGTGTGATCAATCATACGGAAACCCGAATGATTGACCCCACTAAAAGCCCACTGCTGTTTACCTTGCTGGCGTGATGCGCAAGGGCAAAAACAAAGTGGGCTTATTGAGGTTTTATATAAACATATAATCCTGCACTCTGATGGCTATGCGCGTGCGGCATTTAAGTTGCGACGTGATGTTCTGCTTCTCGTTTAGGTCACATTGTACTAAAAATGACCTTTGGCGCAACTGTCGTCCGAGGGGGCCTGTTTGGAAATCATTGATAACAGCCTGTCGGCCTTGGGAATAGTGAAACGGTTATTAAAAGGACGGTGCTTGCCGGAACGGTGTGAATTAAAAGGACTACTTTATAGCAGTTTGCGCTTTTAATGCCCAAGCAACATCCGCAAACTGCATATCGCAAATATGCCGTTTTGATAGGCACTATTTCTGAAAATTGCGCTAAAACGAATAGCGATAAGAAACGTACAAACAAGAATTTATGTGAGGAGTAAAAATGGCTACGAATACTGTCGGAATCGATAAGGAAGTTGAAGTTAACCGCAAGGAAAATCTGCGCGACCATCGCCTGTACTGGATTGGGCGTCGGACGCAGGACGTGATTTTGTCATCGCTGGCGCTGGTGGTGCTGTCGCCTGTCATGCTGGCTACGGCTATTGCAATTGTTGTGGACGATCCGTCTGCTGGCCCTGTTTTCAGTCAGGAACGCATCGGCCGCAACGGCAAGCCATTTAAGTTCTATAAGTTCCGCTCCATGTGCCCCAACGCAGAGGCGAAACTGGACGACCTGCTGGATCAGAACGAGATGGACGGCCCCGTGTTTAAAATCAAGGACGACCCCCGCATTACTCGTGTAGGCAAGGTTATCCGCAAGACCAGCCTCGATGAGCTGCCGCAGCTGTGGAACATCCTGAAGGGTGATATGAGCATCGTGGGTCCCCGCCCGGCACTTCCCCGCGAGGTCGAGCAGTACGGTGACTACGAAAAGCAGCGCTTGTATGTGACCCCCGGCTTGAGCTGCTATTGGCAGATCGCCCCGCACCGCAATGACCTCTCCTTTGAGGAGTGGATGGATCTGGACGTGAAATACGTCAAAGAGCGCAGCTTCTGGGTGGATTGGAAGATTATTTTTAAGACGTTTAAGGTGTGCTTGCTGGGGCGTGGAGAGTAAAAAACAGTACATGGAAGGAAAACGGTTGGAGAGACGAGATGGAAAGAGATCTTAGAATTGCGGTATTTGGTGCTGCTGTGATAATACGCGGCTGTCATAATAGGGACAAGGGTACGGCAGAGAATGAAAGGCTCCGCAACCCGAAGTTCATATTTTCTTGCCCGAAGAATGAACGACTGATCTTTTTGGGTGGCAGAAATGCCGCACAGGAAGAAATCTCGACCATGAGGGTGGGGTGACAGCCAGCGGACAGGTGTACGAGCCTATCCGCTCTTTGTGTTGGCCGAGATATTGATGAAGAATTGAGTGGGATTGTGGGAAAGATTTATGAGTAAGAAACTTGCGATTGCGATGTTCGGACAGAAGCGATTATCGAGAGAAGGTGGAGTAGAGATCGTTGTCAAAGAGCTCTGCACCCGAATGGCACAGAATGGTTGTGACGTGACCTGCTACAACAGAGCAGGCCATCATGTGAGTGGTGCAGAATATGATGATGCTGGTAAAACGGAGTACGAGGGAATCCGTCAGAAGGCTGTTCCGACCATTGAACGGCGCGGGGCTAGAGATATAATAGGGTCAACCAAGAAAACCTACGATAACTAAATGGTTTTGACGGCTTGAGTTGTCCTTCAAATGTTTTATTTGTTGAAAAACTGCAAGAAGCGGGAAATCCTGAGGGTTATATGTAGGTGGCTTTTGGAAGCTCTGTTTTGACCCACAAAAAGGAGCAACAAATAAAAATTAGGAGGATAATTCAAGCCCACGGTAGGTCGCTATGAAGCGATCTGCCGTGGGCTTGTTGCTGTTTTATAAAGAGAAAAGCGAGGAAAATGAAAATATGAAAACTTATAAAATCGCCGTGGCAGGCACTGGATACGTGGGTCTCTCCCTTAGCGTTCTGTTAGCACAGCATAACCAAGTGACGGCTGTTGATATTGTTCCGGAGAAGGTTGAGATGATCAACAACCGCAAGTCTCCGATTCAGGATGACTATATCGAGAAGTATCTTGCAGAGAAAGAACTGAATTTGACTGCAACGCTGGATGCGAAAGCAGCATACGCCGATGCTGATTTTGTTGTCATTGCGGCCCCTACCAACTACGATAGCCACACCCAGCACTTTGACACATCTGCGGTCGAAGCTGTGATCAAGCTGGTCATGGAATATAACCCGAACGCCATCATGGTCATCAAGTCCACGATTCCTGTGGGTTACACCGCAAGTGTGCGTGAGAAGTTCGGCAGCAAGAACATCATCTTCAGCCCGGAATTTTTAAGAGAGAGCAAGGCTCTGTACGATAACCTTTATCCTTCTCGTATCATCGTCGGCACTGATTTAAGTGATGAGCGATTGGTAGAGGCTGCACACGAGTTTGCTGGTCTACTGCAGGAAGGAGCTATCAAGGAGAACATCGACACCCTATTCATGGGCTTCACCGAGGCAGAGGCAGTCAAGTTGTTCGCCAATACATATCTGGCTCTTCGAGTTGCTTACTTCAACGAGCTGGATACCTATGCAGAGAGCAAGGGGCTGAACACCCAGCAGATCATTGACGGTGTTTGCCTTGATCCTCGTATTGGTAGCCACTACAACAATCCGTCCTTTGGCTATGGGGAGTGTGAAATAATATGGACAACCAGAGAAAAGTCTGATTTCATGCGGGTTTGCGCGGCTTGACCTTTTCACCTCAACTTGTTTCTGCTTGTCATGGTGCGTTACGGCCAGCGTGTTTTCAGGAGTTAATGGCTTCTGGTTGCGCTCTATACTTAACCCACCACAGCGAAAGCTGATAGAGCAGAAAACAGAATAAGGAGGTACGAGGACAAGCCTGCGTATAGATTGTTACTGCAATCTGTATACAGGCTTGTTGTTGTGAAATGAAAATTATAAAGGATACATGTGATGAAAACAGCAGTAGTTGGAATTGATAAGTCAGCAGAGATTAACCGAAAAGAAAATCTTTACAGTCATCGGCAATATTGGGTTGGACGGCGTATGCAGGATATTATTTTATCCTCATTGGCACTGATAGTACTGTCGCCTGTCATGTTAGCCACAGCCATTGCTATCGTTATAAATGATCCGTCGGCTGGGCCGATTTTTTCGCAAGAACGGATTGGTCGTAATGGAAAACCATTCAAGTTTTATAAATTCCGTTCTATGTGTCCGAATGCAGAAGCCAAACTGGAGGATTTACTCGACCAGAATGAAATGGATGGTCCTGTGTTTAAAATCAAGGATGACCCGCGGATTACCCGTGTGGGTAAGTTTATCCGCAAAACTAGTCTCGATGAGCTGCCCCAGCTATGGAATATACTCAAGGGAGACATGAGTATTGTTGGCCCGCGTCCCGCTTTGCCGCGTGAGGTAGAGCAGTACGGTGAGTATGAGAAGCAGCGTTTATATGTAACACCCGGATTGAGCTGCTATTGGCAAATCGCGCCCCATCGGAACGATTTGTCCTTTGAGGAGTGGATGGCATTGGATGTAAAGTATGTGAAGGAACGTAGTTTTTGGGTGGATTGGGAAATTATATTCAAGACATTCAAAGTTTGCTTATTAGGGCATGGAGAATGACGTGAAAGTCAGTAGTTATGGGAGGACAATGTGTTGACAGAACGGAAAAAGATACTATACGTGGTTGAAGCTATGGGTGGTGGTGTTTTTACCTATATAGTGGATTTGGCAAATGCCTTGGTCGATACATACGATATGTATATCGCATACGCGGTACGGAAACAAACACCTAAAAATTATAGAGATTATTTTGACAAACGAATTAAACTTGTAGAAGTAAAAAACTTTTGCAGAGAAATTAAACCAACAAAAGAATTGGCGGCAGTAAAAGAGATAAAGAAAATCGCGGATGAAATCAAGCCAGATATTATCCACTTGCATAGTAGTAAGGCAGGAGTAATTGGGCGTATTGCATTTAATGGAGTAGATGTTCCATTGTTTTATACACCACATGGATATAGCTTTTTAATGAAAGATGCAGGAGTAATAAAAAGAGGTATCTATTGGGGCATTGAGAAGGTATTCGCAAATAGAAACTGCACAATTATAAGTTGCAGCAAAGGGGAATATCAGGAATCCTTAAAACTGACTCCAAATGCTACTTATGTTGATAATGCTATAAACGCTGAAAAGTTGAAGGAAAGATTGAAAGAGGTAAAAGAGGAAGAACATCCATTTACAGTGTTTACACTGGGAAGAATATGTTATCAAAAGAACCCAGCGCAGTTTAATAAAATTGCAGAGGCAATGCCCAATATAAAATTTATGTGGATTGGTGATGGTGATTTGAGAAGCGAACTGTCAGCACCGAACATAGAAGTCACAGGATGGGTAGATAGAGAAACAGCGTTGAAGAAGAGTATAAACGCAGATGTGTTTGTACTAACGTCACTTTGGGAAGGACTTCCAATTTCCTTACTAGAAGCAATGTATATGAAAAAACTGTGCGTTGTTTCAAATGTTATTGGAAATCGAGATGTTATTCATAATCGAAAAAATGGTTATGTTTGCAATACGGTAGGGGAGTTCGTTTCTGCAATTAAAGAAAATAATTTAGAATACCGGGAACAAGCATACCTTGACTTAATGAATCACTATGATACTCAAGCTCAAGCAAAAAGATATATGGAAATATATAATAAGAGGCTTAGTCAGTGACATGAAAAATAAAGATGTATCAATTCAAATGATAAGAATTCTTTCGATGGCTTCCATCATTTTATGCCATCTTGTTCAAGAACTAAATAATTCGATGATAGCAAAGGCAGCACAATTTTTTAATGTTGGTGTTTATATTTTCCTGTTTCTGTCTGGGTGGCTTTATGGACAAAAAAGCATTCAAAACGCTTTTAGTTGGATACTAGGAAGGGTAAAAAAAGTTTTAGTTCCAATGTGGATTTTTATGCTATTTCTATTTGGAATTCATGCTTATCAAGGAACGATGAAATTGAAGTACATCCCGATTTATTTGTCGAACACTCAGTATTGGCTTGGAAAAATCGGGGGGGGGGCGCACCTATGGTTTATAAGTGTTATTTTCCTCTGCTATTTAGTTACGCCGTTTCTACAAAAAATTAAAAAACGGTTAATAATCGTCATTTTGATACTGATTGCTGTGGGAGGCGGTCTGTGTTATTTGAGTCATGTCGGAGGGATGACGATTCTTTATACCTCGGTTTATATTATTGGCTACTATTTTAGAAATAAGGAAAAAGAAATCACAGAAGTAAATGTGGTAGCAATAATCATATTGTCACTGATTATTAGATTGGTGTCAATGAAATATTTGGACGGAACAGTAATATACGATTGTCTTTTAGTATATTTGACACATACTGCACTGGCGATTGGTTTGTTTTCTTTAAGTAGGAAAATTTTTGATCTGAAATCAAGAAGTAGCATCGACTGGGTTGATGATATATCTTACTTTGTTTATATTACGCATTATATGTTTATGGTTGGTCCACTGAGAACAATGGGACTAACGAGCAATCTTTTACTAAATACAATAATAACGGTTACATTGTCCTTTTTTTCGGCAACTTTGTTGCAGAGAATATGCAGAGCGGTCATCATGGAGAATATTAAATGAAAAAAATAGGAATAGTTTCGTGTTATTTTCAACACAATTACGGTAGTATGTTGCAGGCACTAGCAACTCAAATGGCTTTGGACAAATTGAATTATGAGAATGAAACAGTTGATATTTCTGGATTTAATCATGAAATCAAGAAGGCCAAATTGTTATACTTTGCAAAAGCAAGTTTAACATCGGATATTTTGCTGTCGAAGTTGGGAATGGCAAAAAATGTTCTCATAAAAAAGTTCTCAAAAAATGAATATGCAGCAATGTCGCGGATTCGCGATGAAAAGTTTGATGATTTCAGCAAAAAATGGTTTAGAATGTCCCCCCAATACACATCAAAGAAAGAACTTGGAAATAGCTGTAAAGAAAGTTATTCCAGCGTTTTGGTTGGGAGCGACCAGCTTTGGCTTCCGGGAAATATTGCAGCGGGCTATTACACATTGAATTTTGTGCCGGAAACGGTGAACACCATTGCATATGCAACAAGTTTTGGTCAATCGAGCCTTCCGAAAGATTCGGCCCGAAAAGCTGCTCTTTTTTTGAAGAAAATTCGGCATATTGGGGTGCGAGAAGAATCGGGCCAGAAACTTGTAAAAGAGCTTGCAGGACGTGATGTCCCTGTTGTTTGCGACCCTACCTTGCTGTTTACCGGAGAGGAATGGCTAAGCATCCAAAAAGATGAGCCGATTGTAGAGGATAAATACATTCTGTGCTATTTTCTCGGCAATAACCCACCGCATCGAGAGTTTGCAAAACGATTGAGGGAAGCAACAGGATGCAAGATTATCGCACTGACACACTTGGATGAATTTGTGAAAAGCGATGAAGGTTACGCTGATGAAACACCTTATAATGTCAATCCGGCGGATTTCTTGAATTTGATTCGGAATGCAACGTATGTATGTACAGATTCTTTCCATTGCTCAGTGTTTTCGATGCTCTATAAGAAAGTGTTTTTTACATTTAAAAGATATGCCCGAAAAACGAAATCTTCTACGAATAGTAGGTTGGACACATTGTTTCGGCTTGCAGGGGTATCAGAACGCATATTAGAAGGAACAGAAGATATTCAAAAATGTCTGTACATGGAAATCGACTATAATAGTGTCCACCAGAACTTTGCAAAAATTCGTGAAGAATCATATCAATATTTACAGAAAGCCTTAGAGGATAAGGAGAGTACTGATTTGTGATTAAAGTAGATGATAAAACAAAATGTTCAGGGTGTGGAACCTGTTATAATATATGTCCGCAGAAATGTATCTCGATGATAGAGGATGAGGAGGGATTTCTTTATCCGAAAGTCGACATGGACGCCTGTGTTAATTGTGGCCTTTGTGATCGGACGTGTCCCTTAAATGAGAAGAATAACAAAAAATATGGTGTTGTTCAATCAGAAATTGTTCAGAATAAGGATTTAGAAGTGCTTCGACAGAGTACTTCAGGTGGAGCCTTTACACCGATTGCACAGTATATACTTCAAAGAAATGGAGTGGTTTTTGGCGTTGAGATGGATGAAGATAGCAACTTTGTTAAACATATAAAAGTTGAGAAAGAACAAAACCTTATTAGGTTTAGAAATTCAAAGTATGTTCAGAGTTATGTTGGAAATTCATTTAACGACGCAAAACAAGAATTGCAAAAAGGTAGGCTAGTCTGCTTTAGCGGGACACCATGCCAAATTCAAGGCTTGAAAAACTATCTACACAAAGAGTACGAAAACTTGATTACAGTTGATGTGGTCTGCCGTGGTGTTCCATCTCCGGGAGTATGGAAAAAATATACGGACTATCTGAAACAAAAAGGAAAGTTAAGCAGTGTAAGATTCCGTGATAAATCTCTTGGATATCAATATTCCACTATGGAAGTGGTTTATAAAGATGGGAAAATTGAAAGGAATGGAATTGAATCAGATCAGTGGCTTAGAATGTTCTTTTCTGGAATGATTTTAAGACCATCATGCCCGACTTGTAATTTTAGAAGTGTCGAAAGATGTAGCGATTTTACAATTTGGGACTGTTTTAACGTATCTGATTTGACAAAGGAATTAGATGAAACGAAGGGCGCAACTCGTATGCTTATTCATACGAAACGTGGACAAGAAATTTTCAATGAAATTAGAGATAGATTCTATGTTGTGGATGCTGATGTGAATACAGTTGCGGTAGGTATTACAGAAAAGCCTGATCTTAATAAGAGAAAACGCGAGTTTATACAAGATTATAATCAATTGTCGATGGAAGAACTACTGAATGAATGGTTTCCAATGACATTCAAAGTCAAGGTAAAAAAACTTACAAGAAGGATGCTCAACGGCATGGGATTAGATATGTTTGTTAAGAAGCTGAAAAGAAAAATAGGGAGATAGAGGGATGGAAAACACAAAAGAGCCAGTAAAAGTTTTATATTTTGTTGACAGAATGCTCAGAGGTGGAATACAAACATTTGTTCTTGAAAATTGGCGACACATGGATCATAACAAAGTGCAAATTGATTTTTTGCTTTTAGATGATGGTAATACATACGAATTGGAAGACACGTTGCGTGGGTTGGGTAGCAGAATATATAAACTAAAAGGAATTTGGGTTAAAACGCCGAAGGATTTTGTTAGCTATCGACGAGCTGTAGATGCTTTTTTTAAGGCGCATCATGATTATAGAGTGGTACACTTGCACTCATCCTGTAAGAATTATATGGTTCTAAAGTGTGCAAAAAAATATGGGGTTCCAGTAAGGATCGCTCATTCACATAATATCGGTTTTCAAACAACATCAAAAGCCAAAATCTTAATTGGAAATTTGTTTAAGCCACTTCTAAAATATTATGCAACTGACTATTTCGCTTGCTCAGAAGATGCAGGAAGGTGGTTGTTTGGAAAAGAAAAGGTAACTGTAATAAAAAATGCTGTAGATATTGATAAATATAGATACGTGCCGATTAAAGCAGATTGCATGAGAAAAAAACTTAACCTTGACGGGAAAAAAGTGGTTGGTCATGTTGGTCGATTTACGCATCAAAAAAATCATACATTTTTAATAGAAATTAGTTGATTATCCCGCCAAACCCTTGATTTACGGGCATTTTCAGAGGATTGTAGGTTGAATTTACTACTGATTTACTACAAACGGGCAGAGCTTTGATATGCTGCTGCAATCCTTTGATACTAACACCCCGTCGCTGATGAACAGCGGATAGGCACATCAAAACAGAATAAAGAAACCGCAAAAGCGGCGTTTCTCACTCCCATAAGGGAGAACAGGAACGCCGCTATTTTTATGCCCTCATGTTACGCAGTAGGGGCAAAAAAAGCCTTGATTTATCGGGCTTACAGAACGCAAAACAAAGGAAGCAAGGAAAAGATACCTCACCCCTTAAAATCAGCGTTCTACTGCGTAACAAATCCACAGCAAAGGAGCCGATACACTATGGCAGTTTTCAGAGTAGAACGGAACAAAGGCTATACCGTAATGAGCAACCACCACTTACGCAACAAGGACTTGACCTTAAAGGCAAAGGGGCTGCTTTCGCAAATGCTCTCACTTCCCGAAGATTGGGACTATACCCTTGCAGGGCTTTCCCGTATCAACCGGGAGAAAATCGACGCTATCCGCGAAGCTGTCCGGGAGCTTGAAAAAGCCGGATATATCCAGCGTTCAAGAGAACGCGACGAGAAAGGACGCTTGCGCGGTGCTGATTACATCATCTATGAGCAGCCGCCTATCTTGGATTTACCTACATTGGAAAATCCAACATTGGAAAAACCAACGCAGGAAAATCCTATGTTGGAAAAACCTACGTTGGAAAATCCAACGCAATTAAATAAAGAGATACAAAGAACTGACTTACCAAAAAAAGAAAAATCAAATACGGATTTATTAAATACCCATTCCATTCCTATCCTTTCCCCTGACCCCTCTCCTTTGGAGGACGAAGCGGCAGGAGCCAACGGCAGCGCAAGCGCAGCCGAGGAACGGAAGCGAAAGGAAGCGAATGACGCATACAAAATCTATGAGGAAATCATCAAGGACAATATCGAGTATGAGCATTTCATCAAGCATACGGATATTGACAAAGACCGCTTAGACGAGATTGTTTCTATCATGCTTGAAACAGTATGCACAAGGAGAAAGACAATCCGTATCGCCGGGGACGACTACCCGGCAGAGCTTGTCAAGGCAAAGTTTATGAAGCTGAACAGCAGCCACATTGAGTTTGTCTTTGACTGTATGCGTGAGAATACCACCAAAATCCGCAACATCAAGCAATACCTAAAAGCGGTGCTGTTCAATGCACCGAATACCATTGACAGCTATTACACCGCCCTTGTCGCTCACGACATGGCAAGCGGCGCGCTTGCACCACAAAAGCCAAAGTACGGCGACCCCGATTATTATTCCTGCAACGAGGGCGAAAGCCTGTAAAAACCAAAAGGAGGACGATTTTATGAAACAGGGAGCTTTGATTTTTGACGAAACCGCCGACCGTTACGACATTCGCTTTGACCTTGCCGAGTATTACGGCGGGCTTGACTGCGGCGACTGTATGGAGGTATTCACAGGCGGCAAATGGAAGCCTGCCCGTATGGAGTACGGGGACAACTGGTATCTTGTGGGTATCCGAGCCGAGGACTTGAACGGCTTACTGGTGCGGATTTGACGGGCAGCATGAAAACGGCTGCCCTTTCTTTTTGCCCCGAAACGGGGCTTTCCCTCACATGACCGAGAAAGGAGGACGGTAAATGCAAGAGGAAGTCAACGAAAAAGTGATTGCCCTGTCTGTCAAGGGAACAAAGCTGACCGCCGAGCTGCTTCAAAAATCCATGAAATTCCTGCTCTCCCAAATCAAGAAGCAGACCACAAAAGCCATGCAGCCGCGCGGCAAGCAGACCTTAAAGCAACTGATGAAGCAGAACGCGGGCGTTTCCAATATCGAAATCACAGACGGGAATATCAAAGCCTTTGAGAGTACCGCGAAGAAATACGGGATAGACTTTGCCCTCAAAAAAGACACGACGGAGCAGCCGCCCCGGTATCTTGTGTTTTTCAAGGGGCGGGACGCAGATGTTTTGACCGCAGCTTTCAAGGAATTTTCCCAAAAGAAGCTGAACGCGCGGGAAAAGCCCTCTATCCGGCAGACCATAACCGCCATGAAAGAAAAAGCAGCAGCGAAGAACGCCGAGCGCGGCAAGCTGAAAAACAAGGAAAGGGGGATTGATTTATGAAGCCGGAAATCAAAAAGCTGCTTATCCTAAACGCCCCGTATCTCCTGTTCGTCTATCTCTTTGATAAAATCGGACAGGCGGTGCGCCTTTCTCCGGGACTGGATATGTCGGAAAAGGTACTACATCTTGGGGACGGATTTACAGCCGCCTTTCAAAGTGCCATGCCGAGCCTTTCCCCGTTGGATTTACTGGTAGGCATTGCGGGCGCGGCGGTTATCCGTCTGCTTGTGTATGTGAAAGGCAAGAACGCGAAGAAATACCGCAAAGGCATGGAGTACGGTTCTGCCCGTTGGGGCAGCGCACAGGATATAAAGCCCTATGTTGACCCCGTATTTCAAAACAACATCATTCTGACGCAGACCGAACGGCTGATGATGAGCAGCCGCCCGAAACAGCCCAAATACGCAAGGAACAAAAACGTCCTTGTTATCGGCGGTTCCGGCAGCGGCAAGACAAGGTTTTTCGTAAAACCAAACCTCATGCAAATGCACTCAAGCTACGTTGTTACCGACCCCAAAGGCACCGTCCTTGTGGAGTGCGGCAGGCTCTTAAAGCGCGGCGGGTACAAGATAAAGGTTTTGAATACGATTAACTTCAAAAAAAGCATGAAATATAACCCGTTCGCGTATATCCGCAGCGAAAAGGATATTTTGAAACTGGTAAATACCATTATCGCCAACACCAAAGGCGACGGAGAAAAATCCGGGGAGGATTTTTGGGTGAAAGCGGAACGGCTCTTTTACTGCGCCCTTATCGGCTACATCTGGTATGAAGCCCCGGAGGAAGAAAAAAACTTCACAACACTTCTTGAAATGATAAATGCGTCGGAAGCCCGCGAGGACGACGAGGAATTTCAATCCCCCGTTGACCTCATGTTTGAACGCTTGGAAGAAAAAGACCCGGAACATTTTGCTGTCAAACAGTACAAGAAATACAAACTTGCGGCGGGCAAGACCGCAAAATCAATCCTTATTTCCTGCGGCGCAAGGTTAGCCCCGTTCGATATTAAGGAACTTAGGGAGCTAATGGAAACCGACGAAATGGAGCTTGACACCATAGGCGACCGCAAAACGGCGTTGTTCGTTATCATTTCCGATACGGACGACACCTTTAACTTTGTGGTATCAATCCTTTACACACAGCTTTTCAATCTCCTTTGCGATAAAGCCGACGACGTGTACGGCGGGCGGCTTCCCGTTCATGTGCGCTGCCTGTTAGACGAGTTTGCGAATATCGGGCAGATACCGAAATTTGAAAAGCTCATTGCCACCATACGAAGCCGGGAAATCTCCGCTTCTATCATTCTGCAATCGCAAAGCCAGTTAAAGGCAATCTACAAGGACAACGCCGATACCATTGTCGGCAACTGCGACACGACGCTTTTCTTGGGCGGCAAGGAAAAAACGACCCTCAAAGAAATGTCGGAAATCTTGGGGAAAGAAACCATTGACAGCTTCAACACGTCCGAAACCCGCGGGCGCGAGCTGTCCCATGGGCTGAACTTCCAAAAGTTAGGAAAAGAGCTGATGACACAGGACGAAATCGCCGTTATGGACGGCGGCAAGTGTATCTTACAGGTGCGCGGCGTTCGCCCATTTTTCTCTGATAAGTACGATATAACGAAGCACCCGAACTACAAGTATCTGTCTGACTTTGACAAGAAAAACGCCTTTGATATGGAAAAGGAACTGAAACGCCGCCCCGCAATCGTCAAACCCGATGAAGTCTTTGACTATTACGAGGTTGACACAGCAGCTTTACAGGAGGACACAGGAAATGAATAGACGTATCAAGAAAAAAGTTGAAATCTGCAAATGCAAAAAAAGCCTAAAAGAATTGAAAAAGATTTTTATAAGCGGATATGGAACACCTCAAATAAAGCGTGAATTTGTAAAGGGGTTGGAATTTATGTATTCACGCCGGATAGCCGCTATCAAGAAACGCTATGACCGCAAGCAGACAATTTCACGACAATAATATGAAATCAGCGAAGCTGGTTTACAGGAGAACACAGCACATGAATACGCAGACCGCAGCAAAGAGCACAGCCCCAAAAAGGAAGCTCATTTCCCTTGCTGACAAACGGAAGCGACAGGAAATACGGGAACTTGTCAAACTGTTTGAACAATTTTATGAAAGAAAGGTCAAGCCATGAATAAGCGTATCAGAAAGAAAATCGCCAAACGGCAGATTGCCGAAGCCATACAGGGGCTTGTCGATTTTGCGTACAGCCAAAAGCAGCGGCAGGAAGAAGCCACACAGCAGCTTGTAGAAGCCTTTGGACGCTACTATGAGCAGAAACGCGGAAAGGAGGAATTGACGCAATCCCTTATGTGAACATGGGCTATGAGGTGCGCGCCCCTACCAAAAGCGCACCTATAACAACAGAATAACGAAACGCCGGGAATTATCCGGCAGCACAGGCGGCAGTCGAAGGGACTACCGCTATTTTTTTACCCAAAACACAACAATCAAAAATTTTACAGCCGCAACACGCGGCAGAAAGTGAGGTATATATGGAATTTTTCAATAGTGCTATCGAAGTATTACAGACCCTTGTTGTTGCCCTTGGTGCGGGGCTTGGCATTTGGGGTGTTATCAATCTCCTTGAGGGGTACGGAAACGACAATCCAGGCGCAAAATCACAGGGCATGAAACAGCTTATGGCGGGCGGCGGCGTTGCCCTTATCGGTATGGTACTGGTACCCCTGCTTTCCGGCTTGTTCGGATAAGCGCGGGGATAGCCTATGCAGAGCATACTTGACGCGATTAACGAATGGATAAAAGGTATCTTAATCGGAGCCATTAACGGTAATCTGTCAACTATGTTCGGGGACGTAAACGAAAAAGTAGGCACTATCGCAAACGAGGTAGGCAAGACCCCGCAAGGGTGGAACGAGGGCATTTTCTCCATGATACAAAGTCTGTCGGAAAATGTGATTGTCCCCATTGCGGGGCTTGTCATTACCTATGTCCTATGCTACGAGCTAATCAGCATGGTAATCGACAAGAACAATATGCACGACGTTGACACGTTCATGTTTTTTAAGTGGTTCTTCAAAGCGTTTGTTGCCGTTTTCTTGGTAACGCACACCTTTGACATTACTATGGCAGTCTTTGACATGGCGCAGCATATTGTTTCCGGCGCGGCGGGGGTTATCGGAAGCGATACGGCAATCGACGTTTCCGAAGCCCTTGCTTCCATGCAGGAGGGGCTTGAAGATATGGAAATCCCCGAACTACTGTTACTCATGCTTGAAACAAGCCTTGTGAGCTTGTGCATGAAAATCATGTCCGTACTGATAACGGTTATCCTCTACGGCAGAATGATAGAGATTTACGCCTATTGCTCTGTTTCGCCTATTCCATTCGCTACCATGACAAACCGGGAATGGGGGCAGATAGGCACCAATTACCTAAAAGGGCTGTTCGCGCTTGGTTTTCAAGGCTTTCTGATTATGATATGCGTCGGCATTTACGCTGTCCTTGTAAACGACATGATAATTGCCGACAACCTACACAGCGCGATATTTTCCCTTGCAGCCTATACGGTAATCCTCTGTTTTTCCCTGTTCAAATCCGGCGCACTTGCAAAACAGATTTTTTCCGCACACTAAGCGGGCATATCCGCAGAAAGGAGGTTTTCAATGGCGTATGTACCCGTACCGAAAGACTTATCCAAAGTCAAGACAAAGGTTGCGTTCAACCTTACCAAACGGCAGATTGTTTGTCTTGGGGCGGCTCTCCTTGTGGGATTGCCGCTTTTCTTTCTGCTCAAAGACAGCGCGGGGACGACGGTTGCAGCGTTCGTGATGATACTTGTCATGTTACCCTGCTTCCTCTTTGCCATGTATGAAAAGCATGGACAGCCCCTTGAAGTCTTGGTAAAACACATCATTCAGACCAAATTTGTCCGTCCAAAGGAACGCCCTTATAAGACGGAAAACCTATATGCCGTTTTACAGCGGCAGCGAAATTTAGAAAAGGAGGTATCAGCGATTGTCAAAGGCAACACGCAGACAGGCGCAGGACGCGGCACCAAAAAAAGAAAAACGCAAGCTGTCCCGCGCAGAAAAGAAACTGATTGAAGCCCTCATAAGAACTGCAAAGGGCGACGGCAAAGCGCACACCGCGCAGCAGTCTATCCCGTACCTTGCCATGTACCCGGACGGTATCTGCAAGGTAACAGAAAAGAAATATTCAAAGAGTATCGCATTTGAAGATATAAACTATCAGCTTGCGGGCAGCGACGACAAGACCGCCATTTTTGAAAACTGGTGCGACTTCTTAAACTACTTTGACGCTTCCGTATCGGTGCAGCTCTCTTTCATCAATCAAGGGGCGCAGCGGGAACAGGCAGAACAGGCAATCCATATCCCAAAGCAGGACGACGCTTTCAATTCTATCCGAAACGAATATACGGATATGCTGAAAAATCAGCTTGCAAAGGGAAACAACGGGCTTGTAAAGCAGAAGTACATCACCTTTTCCATAGAAGCCGACAACTTGGCGGCGGCAAAATCCCGCCTTGCCCGTTTGGAAACCGATATACTCAACAACTTTAAAGTGCTTGGAGTATCGGCACACCCCTTAAACGGTGCGGAACGCTTAAAGGTGCTGCATGGGGTATTCCACCCGGAGGGCGAACCGTTCTCCTTTGATTGGGCTTGGCTTGCCCCGTCCGGGCTTAGTACAAAAGACTTTATCGCCCCGTCCTCATTCCGTTTCGGCGAGGGCAGATATTTCCGCATGGGGCGTAAAATCGGCGCGGTATCGTTTCTTGAAATCCTTGCCCCGGAGCTGAACGACCGTATCTTAGCGGATATGCTGGATTTGGAAACGGGGGTAATCGTCAATCTTCATATCCGCAGTATCGACCAAAGCGAAGCAATCAAGACCATTAAGCGGAAAATCACAGACCTTGACAAAATGAAAATCGAGGAACAGAAAAAAGCGGTACGCAGCGGTTATGACATGGATATAATTCCGTCCGACCTTGCTACCTACGGCGGCGAAGCAAAGAACTTGTTGCAGGATTTACAGAGCCGCAACGAGCGAATGTTCCTGCTCACGTTCCTTGTGGTGAACATGGCAGACACCAAACGGAAACTGGAAAATGACATTTTCGCAGCGGCGGGCATTGCACAGAAATACAACTGTGCTTTGACCCGCCTTGACTATCAGCAGGAGGACGGGCTGATGAGCAGCGTCCCTCTTGGGGAAAACCGTATTGCCATTGAAAGGGGGCTGACGACAAGCAGCACCGCAATCTTTATCCCCTTTATCACGCAGGAGCTTTTCCAAACAGGGGAAGCACTCTACTACGGCTTGAACGCCCTTAGTAATAACATGATACTCTGCGACCGCAAGCAGCTTAAAAACCCCAACGGGCTTATCTTGGGTACGCCGGGAAGCGGAAAATCATTCGCTGCAAAAAGGGAAATGACAAATGCGTTTCTGATTACTGACGACGATATTATCATCAGCGACCCCGAAGCCGAGTATTTTTCCCTTGTGCAGCGGCTAAACGGACAGGTTATCCGCTTATCCCCTACGGGCAAAGGCATAGACGGGAAACCCCAGTATGTCAACCCTATGGATATAAACCTCAATTACAGCGAGGACGACAACCCCCTTGCCTTAAAAAGTGACTTTCTCCTTTCCCTCTGCGAACTGGTTATCGGCGGCAAGGAGGGCTTGCAGCCTGTGGATAAGACCGTCATTGACCGGGCTGTAAGGAATGTGTACCGTCCGTTCCTTGCCGACCCCGCCCCGGCAAAAATGCCTATCTTGGGCGACCTTTACGACGAGCTTTTGAAACAGCCGGAGCCGGAAGCCGCCCGCATTGCGGCAGCGTTGGAGTTGTATGTTTCGGGCAGTCTGAACGTCTTTAACCACCGTACCAATGTGGAACTGAATAACCGTCTTGTCTGCTTTGACATTAAGCAGCTTGGAAAGCAGCTCAAAAAGTTAGGTATGCTCATTGTGCAAGACCAGGTTTGGAACCGCGTAACGGTAAACCGCGCCGAGAAAAAGGCGACGCGCTACTACATGGACGAATTTCATTTGCTGCTAAAAGAGGAACAGACCGCCGCTTATTCCGTTGAGATTTGGAAGCGTTTCAGAAAATGGGGCGGCATACCGACCGCCATTACCCAAAACGTCAAGGACTTGCTATCTTCCCATGAAGTCGAGAACATCTTTGAAAACAGCGATTTTGTCCTCATGCTCAATCAGGCGCAGGGTGACCGGGCTATCCTTGCAAAGCAGTTGGGCATTTCCCCGCAGCAGATGAAGTACGTTACCCACACCGAAGCGGGCGAGGGACTTCTATTCTACGGCAACGTCATTCTGCCCTTTGTAGACCACTTCCCGAAAGACACCGAGCTTTACAAGGTAATGACAACGAAGCCGGAGGAAGTGAGCGCAACATGAAAACAAACATCATCATCAACCGCGACGCGCTCTTTGCCTTAAAGGAGCTGCCCGACGAAAGCGTACATTGTGCAGTCACAAGCCCGCCCTACTATGCACTTAGGGACTATGGGCTTGACGCACAAATCGGACGCGAAGATACGCCAGAACAGTACATTGAACGGCTGACCGAGGTTTTCCATGAGTTAAAGCGCGTCTTGCGTTCCGACGGTACCTTTTGGTTGAATATCGCAGACACCTACTGCGGCACCGGGAGTAAAGGCGGCTATACCGACCCGAAAAATCCCAAAGGCAGGAACGGGCAAAGCGTATCAATCGCAAGAAAGGCGGCGGGCTGCAAACAAAAGGATTTAATCGGTATCCCTTGGCTTCTTGCCTTTGCCCTGCGCGCTGACGGGTGGTATTTACGCAGTGATATTATATGGCAGAAAGAAAATCCCATGCCCGAAAGCTGCAAAGACCGTCCGAGCCGCTGTTATGAACACATCTTTTTGCTTACAAAGTCAAAGCACTATTACTATGACGCTGCCGCCATTGCGGAGCCTATCGCCCCGGCAACGGCGGCGCGGTACAAAAAAGCGCGCAGCACAAACAGCAAATATGCCGAAGAAGTACCCGGACAAGGAAAGATACAGGGACTAAACCGACCGAGGGGCGGCGGCTATTATGACGACGCACTCATACCCACCATGCGGAACAAGCGGGACGTGTGGCTGATTAACACCGTTCCGTATAAGGGCGCACATTTCGCCGCCTTTCCCCCGAAGTTAGCCGAAACCTGTATCCTGGCGGGCTGTCCCAAAGGCGGGATTGTCATAGACCCGTTTTTCGGAAGCGGTACCACAGGGAAAGCCGCAAAAGACCTTGACCGCCGCTATATCGGCATTGAGCTGAATATCGAGTATTGCGCCCTTGCGAGGGCGCGGATTGGAGGTGCAGAAACGTGAAAGACCCCTTAAAGCCCCGCGATAAAATCACACAGAAAATGACCCGCGACGGGCTTGTGGAAGTAAACGAAACCAAAGAAACCGCCGAGCTTGTAAGTAAACGCATACAGGACGCGGAGTTTGGGAAAACGCCACAGCAGCAAACCGCGCAGGACGCGGCGCAGCTTCAAAATGTATCTTCCCATGCTGCCCCTTTGCCCCATGTTGCAGAACACGCAGCAAAGCCGGACACAGGAACCGCCGAGCGCGTCATGGAGCATATCGACGCAGCCCATACCCGCAAGGCAAGCAAAAAAGCGGTACGCAAGGCACAGCAGGAAGCCACCGCAAAAACACAATCTTCCCGTTTGCAGTTTACCGAGGAAGAACTATCCACCCCGGAACTGGAAAAGTATATTGAAAAATCCAACAAAGCCGCCGACCGACTGGACGCGGCGAAAGCAGCTATTCCCAAAAAGAAGAAACTAACCACCGAGCGCACCTTTGACGAAGCCGCAGGCAAAGCAAAGGTGCGTTTGCATTTTGAGGAACAGGAAAAGCAGCCGAATATCAAGGGAAAGAAAAACCCCTTATCCCGTCCCGCGCAGGAAGCGGGCGTTTTCGTCCACAACAAGATACATTCCGTTGAGAAAGACAATTCCGGCGTGGAGGGGGCGCACAAATCCGAGGAAGCAGCGGAAAAAGGCGTAAAGTACGGGGCAAGGAAGCTCAAACAGGGCTACCGCAGCCACAAGCTCAAACCCTACCGCAAGGCGGCGAAAGCAGAAAAAGCGGCGGCAAAGGCAAATGTCAATTTCCGGTATCACAAGGCATTGCACGATAACCCGCAGCTTACGAGCAACCCCGTTTCCCGCTTTTGGCAGAAACAGCAGATAAAGCGGCAGTATGCAAAGGCGGCAAAGAACGGCGGCGCAAAGGGTATCAAAGGCGCAGTACAGAATACCCGCAGGGCGGCAGCCAAAGCCGCAGAAAAGACAAGGCAAGCGGCGGCGTTCGTCATGCGCCACCCCGTAGGGGTGCTTATCGCCATTGCCGCGCTGCTTCTCATTATCTTTGTGTTTGCGGGGCTGTCCTCTTGTTCGGCTATGTTTTCCGGCAGCATGAACGGCGTTATCGGAACGTCCTACACGTCGGAGGACAGCGACCTTGTGGCGGTTGAAAACAACTACGCCGCTATGGAAAACGGGCTGCAAAGCGAGATTGACGCTATCGAAAGCACCCACCCCGGATATGACGAATACCGTTACGACCTTGGCACTATCGGGCATAACCCCCATGAATTAGCGTCCTATCTGACCGCCCTTTTGCAGAGCTACACGCCGGATAGCGCACAGGCAGAAATCGAGCGTATCTTTTCCATGCAGTACACGTTGACGCTGACCGAGGAAGTGGAGATACGCACCTACACCGACGAGGACGGGAACGAGCATGAATATGAATACCGCATACTTCATGTAACACTTGAAAACCGCCCCATTTCTTCTATCGCGGAGGAACTTCTAACGCCGGAACAGTTTGAAATGTTCAAGGTGTACTTGGAAACAAGCGGAAACAAGCCGCTGATTTTCGGCGGCGGTTCTCCCGATACAGGCGGTTCCGAGGATTTAAGCGGGGTGCATTTTGTAAACGGCACCCGCCCCGGCAATCAAGAGGTTATCGACCTTGCAAAACGTCAAGTCGGCAACGTGGGCGGCTATCCTTATTGGAGCTGGTACGGCTTCAATTCCCGCGTGGAATGGTGCGCCTGTTTTGTATCTTGGTGTTACGGGCAAATGGGCTTATCCGAGCCGCGTTTTGCGGGCTGCCAGTCGCAGGGTGTCCCTTGGTTCCAGTCCCGCGGGCAATGGGGCGCAAGGGGTTATGAAAACCTTGCACCCGGCGACGCTATCTTTTTTGACTGGGATTTAGACGGTGTTGCAGACCATGTAGGGCTTGTTATCGGCACCGACGGAAGCCGCGTTTACACCGTCGAGGGCAATTCCGGCGACGCTTGCAAGATAAAGAGCTATTCCCTTGATTATGAATGTATCAAGGGCTACGGCTTGATGAACTGGGACTAACGATTTTGAAATGATGAAAGGAGTTTTTACTATGGCTATGAATAAAATTGAACGCATTGACCGGGAAATCCAAAAGACCCGCGAGAAAATCACAGAGCTTCAGAACAAGCTGAAAGAACTGAACGCGCAAAAAACCGAAGCGGAAAACCTTGAAATCGTACAGCTTGTACGTTCTATGCGAATGACCCCGCAGGAACTTAACGCTATGCTGAAAGACGGCGGTATTCCGGGCATGGCTGCCGCAGACACCGCCGAAACCGCAGATTATGAAGAACAGGAGGACAATGCAGATGAAGAATAAAATCACAAGAATACTGACCGCTTTTGCCGCCGCCCTTATCCTCATGGGCGGCTTTGCTGTCCCCGCCTTTGCACAGGGAACGGAACAGCCCCCGGAAAGCGACGCGACCAACGACAGCGGCGTTGTGGTGGAAGAAACCGAGGACGCGCCGCCCCTTACCCCGGAGGGAAACGCAACTCTTGTAGACGATTTTGGAGGAAACAAGCAGCTTATTACCGTAACCACCAAAGCCGGAAACTATTTCTATATCCTCATTGACCGGGCAGCCGAGGGCGAAAACACCGTCCATTTCTTAAATCAAGTGGACGACGCAGACCTTGACGCGCTTATTGAGGACAAACAGCCCACAGAGGAACCGCCCGCAGTCTGCACCTGTACGGAGAAATGCGAAGCCGGAGCCGTAAACGCCACTTGCCCGGTATGCGCGACTGACCGCAGCAAATGTACGGGAAAAGAAGCCGAGCCGGAGGAAAACGAGCCGCCGCAGGAAGAAGAAAAACAAAATAACATGGGCGGTATTCTCCTTATCGTGCTGATGATTGGCGGGCTTGGCGGCGCGGCGTTCTATTATTTCAAAGTCTTAAAGCCGAAAAAGGACGCGGCAAAGGGAACGGATAACCTTGACGAGTACGAGTTTGACGAATACGAGGACGAGGAAACCGAGCCGGAAGAAAGCGACGACGGGGACGGCGCAGAACAGGAAAATAAGACCGTATGACCTATTTTACAGACAGCCCCTATGAACGCATGATGATACAGAAACCGGAGAACGGGAAGCGGGATAAATCCCCGCCCGCTTCCTTTCCCCGCCGCTGTGAGGGCTGCCCCTACAAGGGGCAAGCCCCCTGTATCGGGTATTGTATCAGAAAGATAAAGGATAACGAGCCGGAACGCTGAAAGGAGGAATTTTTTGATAACACAAACTTTAATCATTGCAGAAAAGCCGAGCGTGGCACAGACTATCGCCGCCGCCCTTGGTGTGAAGAATAAGAAAGACGGATATATGGAGGGAAACGGGTATCTTGTTTCGTGGTGTGTCGGACACTTGATACAGCTTGCGGAAGCTGCCGCCTACGGCGACCAGTACAAGAAATGGAGCTATGACAGCTTACCCATTCTGCCGCAGGAATGGCAGTACACCGTTTCCGCTGACAAGGGAAAGCAATTCAAAACCTTAAAAGAGCTTATGCACCGCGCCGACGTTTCCGAAGTCGTCAACGCTTGCGATGCAGGGTAGTGCGGTTAGGTGACTCAAGAGAAAGAAAAAAGAGACCTCATCTCGTCAAAAATCAAATTTCAAAATCATTAAAGGAGCTATTCAAATGAAACGAAATCAGAATTTCGACCATAATCACTCTCAAAAACTGCTTTCCTTCCGCTACAACATAGACACCAACCGAGTGGAAGCCCGGTTCACGGATGGCTCTGCCGTCGCCAACAGGATGCCCAACTGCCTCAGAACATCCTCAACCCGCTACTTTACAGTGGGGTTGACACGGAGGATTGAGTGTCATCGTTTTTTCATGGCTACCGCCGAAAATCATTGTAACGTATTTTGTGTTACAAATTGGTCAAGCGAATGATTATGATTAAAATTCTCTTACTCGCACAATAAGTCATTTGATAAACTGGTTAAAATGCCAAATAATTTCAAATCATAGTCCAACACACAACAAATGTGGTATAATAACAATATATTTAATGCTTTAACTGTGTTTGCAAAAAGGAAAAGAAGATAAGTATGGAGATTACATGGTTGAAAAATGAAGATAATGCCATTCAATACGTCTATGCCTCTGCTGTTCCCCAAAAAATACCATTAGACATTTTTAAAGAAATTGTTCAGAGCAGTAAAGAAAACTGTCTACCTGAATTTTATGTGATATCTGAACAGGGAAAGTATATCGGATATATTTTATTATTGGCCGATAAAAAAGAAGACATCCCTAAACCTTTTACATTTCTTGCATGTCATAATGGCGATACTCTGCCAAAAGAAACTCACAAAAAAATATTGGAATTTATCGGCAAACGGTGTCGTGTAAACAACTGGAATAAACTCGCTTGGTTGGCCGAACAAGAAATCCAGCAATTGTGATATCATCGTTTTTTAAGCTATCTCTCTATAAAAACTCCTTAAAGACATAAAGGCAAACTTGAATAAATAAATTTATCTAAAAGCCCCACCTACAATAGATATTCCAAATCGAAGAATCTACTGCAGGTGGGGCTTGTTCTATGTGATAAGCTATTTTGTAAAAATCAAATACGTAGATTATATGGCAGAATCATTTGGTGACACTGAAAGCTAATGTTGCGCCATCAACGACACTATACATATCGCCGTTAGCCGCAGTAGCAATTCCAGTAAACTCAACCTCCCATTTTCCTTTAGAGAGTCCATATTTTACATCTTCCGTACCGATTGTGCCGTATGCAGAAATGGCATGATCAAAGGTTCCAAAGGGTGTACCAAGTTTATTGAAATGCAGGTTACCTTCAAAGGAAACAATTACTGCACCCGGAACGGTAATCGTCCATTGGATATACCCTTCAGACAGATAATCAAGTGTACATGAACCAGCATCGCCCCAGAAGGTTTCGCGAGAAATTGGGACAAGTTTGAATGTTGCAGAGTTTACAGTTGTTCCTTTATCAATTTCGATACTAGATTTTTTGGAAGAAAGTGCTACAACGCCTGGTTCAACTGCAACAGCAGCAGGCATCAAAACTGTGTTGAAAACAACCAACGCAGCACTCGTTCCAGCCATTTTAAGGAATTCATTTCGGGTCATCTTTTTCATGTCGATTTGCTCCTTATATTTTATTGACTGTTACAAGTCACCCAGCTACAATTTGGATTCTTTTTCGCTTAATTCTGCACTGGAATCACCTCTTACAAAATTTTAGTATATTGGCATCATCGTGATCAAAAGCAATATCACTAACAGCCACCTCATCACACTATAAAGCCGCAAATTTTCAACTCAGGTGTATGCTCATCGGCAAATAAATGTGAACCATACGAATGCCGCTGTTAAACAACCTGCCAAAACCACTAAAATACAACTTGCCAACTTTGGCTCAATAGCAACTTTTTGATTTTCGCACAGCGCAAATTTCTGAAGTTCCTGAAATGTTGTTTGATTGACATTGCCGTGTATTGCTTTCCATGCAACGAAATGATTTGTAATCAGAAGATAATCTGAAACGATTCCTACAAAAACAATGGCAAAAAATGCTGCGGAAAAGAACCACATTCCATCGCATTGATTCACCGTCAGGATATCCTGAAGGCTTGCTGGCTTCAATGCCCATAAAGCCACAACATATAGCAATACTTCGCAGAAATCTCTTTGGAGTGGCCCTTTTTGCTTAAAGAATCCCATTACATGTTCTCCCTGTTCTTTGAAGTCACTATCAGCCACCAATGGCCTGATAATAATCCGTTTTAGACCGAATCAAAGAGCCATTTGACTTATATTCCTTGACAGTTTGATGATAGCAATGTGTATAGTAGCTATTGTCATAGGAAAATAGGACTTCATACGTAATAGAAGATATTGTCACTTTATAGCAGTCCGAGGACATACTCTGAAGCATCTGATCGAAAATAAACGATGCTGTAGAAGAAATAACTGCTGCTGGTGTGCTTCCCCATGCAGTTGCTAAAATACTGGCTACATCAGATGCTTTTTTGCATTTACGCAAATCACTAGCATAAACCGTATCGGTTGCACTTGTGCCAACATAGCGGTGCTTGAACTGCGACCCTGTCACATCGCTTCCAGTGAGTGCAGGAATTTGTGCCAGCTGTCCGTTTTTGTAATTTTGCTGATCTTGATAAATTTCATAGAACAAGCTATAGTCACTTCTTGCAGTTGATGTTGTTGATTCACCAGATGCACCTACAACAACAATGTCCATCACATCATTAGGATGCACCGTACGCGTAATTCGTGTGATACCTCCATCACGAATTGTAAGCTGTTCAACAACATCTTTTCCATTCATCGAGTACGAAACAGAATAATTTGATCCTGTCAAAAGAGATTCGCTATTGCCATGATTTGTTGAATCTGCAAAGGCAATGGGCATAATGGAAGCAACACAAAGCAGCACCGCTAACACGCAGGAAATATAACGCAAATATGTTTTTGTTTTCATTTTGTTTTTTCCTTTCATGCATTCCTATAGAACAACGGACTCTCATCTGTGCATCGGAAACACCTCCGAAGTACATTGATTATCGATGCTCTCACTTTTTCAAGAGATATTTTCCAAATGCAAGGACGCCTAGAATATAGAAAAGCTGACGAACAATCAACATAATGAATGAAAGCAGCTCCAACATAATCGAACAGTTCCTTTTAGAAAATTATCAAGAAATATATCCCGTAAGAGTATCGCTATCTTACCTTTCATATGAATTTCAGTCATGCTCAAGCGATTCCGGGACATCCGGCTGATATGCCGTAAAGCCACAGGTGCTGTTCACGCTCAAGACTGCGAGAGCCATTGCCATAATGCAAGTGACCTTGCTCAAGAGCAACATAATCTTTTTCATTTCTGTTACCTCCGTTTGATATTTTTTAGAGCATTCATCTTCTGAAAACACATGAACGCCCTCGTACCTTAGGATATCTTCGCTTGTTTCTGAAAAAACGGAATGATTGCAAAAATCACTAAAACCCATTTTGAAATGTAGTATACCGTTATACTGCGGGTGTCCGGAAGCACATTGAAAATGGCAAACAGGAAATCTATTGACGAAAGAACAGATGCGACCATCTTATAGCTTAACCGCTTCTTTTTGCCTAAAGGCTTATTCGTTGCTTCTATCGGAGAGAAAAAGATAGCGATGCCCATAAGAGCTGCTGTTGTCAGGATACGAAAAAGGTGATTGGCTGCAATTACTTTACTCAGCAAAATGCAGATAAGTGCCAGTCCGGTAAATGCCAGATAGCATCTGGTGTGCGACGTTGCATGATATCCACCAATGTAGATTCTCTGCGGGATAAACCCAATCAAAAATGAAAGTGAGTATCGAACATCACCACACACGGCAGAGACGAGGATGACAAGCAAAACACTTACAACAGACGATATGAGCAACTCGTACCCATAGACATACGCATCCGCTTTTGATTCGTCTACCACTTTTTGTTCGCAGAAAAGACGGACTAATTTCTGAGACAGCGTGCGTTCCCACATTGCAGTTGCGCCACCTTATCTTCTGATTTTTGCTTCACTGTATCATAAATTTCAACAAAATCAAGAGGTTTGGCAAAACTGGTCGTTCTGGTGACAAAAGTGGTAAGTCAGGCTACTTGTAAGGAGCCTTTGCACAGTCTATAATAGTATCAGAACATTATTTTGTGGAGGTTGTCGAAATGCTGAAGTACCACGTTGCAGTCTGCGATGATGAGAAGTCAGACCTTGATGGTATTGTTCAAAGCGTCCAGCGATACGATGTGCAAGGTTGCTTTGACATTGAAACTTACATGGACGGAAACGAACTTCTGAGCGAATTGCAAATGCAGAAGAAATCCTTCGATTTGCTGCTGCTCGACATTGAGATGCCATCCAACGGTTTTCAGCTGGCACAATCCCTGATTCAAATGGAGAAGCATCCCTTGGTGGTATTTGTCACGAAGCGGCACGAGTATGCTGTGCAGGGATATGGCATTGCATTCCGCTACCTTGTCAAACCTTTGGATCAGACGCTGTTCGCTGCGGCGATGGACGCTGTCCTTCAGGAACTGAACTCCAAACATTTCACAATCGAATACGATGGTGTCACCATGTCCTTGGAAACATCAGATATTTACTTTCTGGAAAGCCACGGACATAAAGTTCTGATCCACTGCAAGGAGCAAGACCTTACATTGAGAATGAGCATTCCTGAAGCCTTGGAGCAGCTTCCCAAACGATGCTTCGTGTCGCCACACAAAAGTTATCTTGTCAATATGGAACACATTGTTTACGCTACTGGAACCGCTGTTTTTCTTTCCAGCGGACATCAGCTACCGATCAGCAGGAGGAAGCGTCAGGAGTTCAATCAAAACTTTAACGCTTATTTGGGAAGATGATACTTTATTATTTCGTTGAGTTTGCAGGGAGCTTTGCCAACATCGCTCTGTTGCTGCTTTTTATCGGTCGGCTATTTCCTAAAAAGGAGCCCGTTTCAAAATGGTTCTATGTGTATGTTGTGCTTATGATCGCTGGCCAGTGTGCACTAAGCTTATTCCCGGACTGGGTAACGCAGCGCACGATCTATCTTTTAGTTGGCGGATTTTTCCTCGCACTGCTGTTTTACGAAGTGCGACCATGGCAGGCGGTTTTTGCAAGCGGAGCTTTCTTTACGCTGATTGCTTTGGTGGAAGTGCTTGCAATGCTCCTGATCGGGCTGCGCATCCCTGATACCGATATTCTGATGCAGGCTGGGGCAGCACGGTTGGTTTATGTTGTTTTTTCAAACCTGATTCAAGTTCCACTTGTAGTCCTGATCTCACATTTTTTCAGTCGAAAGGGAAATGCTCTGCGCATCCTATGGCTGTTGCCAATTATTGCGATTCAAATCGCAAGCATCGCTGTCTGTTATGTGGCACAGTATCATGCTGCGGATGAGTATTTCCCGGATTATATGGTCGGCCTTATGGCTGTGCTTCTCCTTATAAACATCCTGATCGTGTTCTATGTGGAAGCTCTCCGGGAAAATGAACTGGAAAAATTCAAAGCCAAGTTCAATGAGCAGCAGTACAATCTTCAAATGGAATACTACCAGCAGCTCAAAGAACGTCAGGAAGAAGTCCGTTCTCTACGGCATGATGTGAAGAAATACATTCTGGCGATGCAGGCAGTTGCAGAACACGGCGATACCGAAGAACTTCACAAGATTGCACAAGCTGCCACGGATATTTTTGAGCGTTCCACAAATGTTTCTGCTGTCGGAAACCCTGTTGTTGATGCTCTTTTGAATTATTACCTACGCATCGCAGAGAAGAATAACATCAAGGTCAAACTGGATGTGACGATTCCTGAAGTTCTGACGATCTCATCGCTGTCTTTGAGCATCATCCTCAGAAATACATTTGACAATGCCATTGAAGCCTGTTGCAGTCTGCCAGCGGAACAGCGAACCATCCATTTACAGCTGCGCAAACAATATCGGAGCCTTTTCTATCGGCTGGAAAACCCATACAGTGATACTTCTCGCGGAATCCGCATCGGAGAACATCATGGTTACGGGCTAAAAAATATAAACCGTATCGTTCAGGAAAACCATGGTGACTTCTACACGAAAAAGAAAGACGGTGTATTTACGGTTCAAGTTCGCTTGAACTGCGAAAATTAAATATGTTTCCACAGCCAAATGATCAGCCTTTATACTGATTGTTTGGCTCTTTATTTTGTAAAGGAGCGTGATGCTATGACCCAGCCCAAATCCGACCTTGCCTACCTCCGCAACGAAAAAGCCAAAGCAGAGCAGAAGCTGCGCTCTTGCCAGCACCGGGAGAAGATCCTTGAACGCCAGATGTCAGAGCTGAACCGGAGAGAGCGTGTGCATCGCCTTTGCACCCGTGCCGGAATGCTGGAAAGCTTTCTGGTCTGTCCGGGAGAACTGACCGATAATCAGGTGATGGAGCTTCTGAAAATCTCGTTCCGTCAACCGGAAGTCGTGCTGGCACTTGCAAAGATGATTCACGACTTGCAGGAACGCCGCAGCGTTTCAAACCCTTTAGAATAAAGGGCGCAATTATACACCTCGTCGTCACTTGCTGCGTATCGTTCGCATCTGTGCAAAAGCACAAATGCTCATTCACTCCGCAGTTCCTCCTCTTCCCCATAAAATCATCTTCGATGCTTTTCCGGGGACCCCTTTGTGTGAAATTGCGGTCTTGCAGACGGCTCGATGAAATCGAAGCTGGCGTTTGTGCGCCAGCCCGATTCCATCCCAAGGAAAACTGCATTTTCCTTGCGCTGCT
>OBRJ01000144.1_pt1 | contig 63822 bp, 56 predicted proteins | sample 1494831 | NCBI WGS metagenome assembly OBRJ01 (sample SAMEA3360658, study PRJEB22359) | human gut metagenome | biome: ENVO:urban biome; feature: ENVO:human-associated habitat; material: ENVO:feces | place: Bangladesh | collected 2011
TCATCAGAAAGTCACCTCGTATCTTTTGTATTTTCTATGGAACAATAGTTTCTCTCTATCTTAATGCAAATAAAGGATTTATGCAATCTCTTTTGCAAAAGAAAAGATTAAAGTTTTTGTAATATTTTTCATTGTATTTTTGTGGTACAATAAATAAAATAAAAATCAAATGGGAAAACAAAGGAATCAGGTGAAAAAATGAATCGATTTTTGAAAAAAATATGCACCGGCATTTTATGCGGTGTGCTTGGCGTGGTAAGTATCGGGGCGCAGGATGCCTTTGCGGCAGATGCGAAGGAGATGCGTGCTGTCTGGATTTCAACGGTATACAGTGCGGACTACCCTTCTACAACGAATAATGCAGAAGCGCAGAAGAATGAATTTATTCAGAAGCTGGAACAGGCGCAGGCGTTGGGCTTGAATACGGTTGTGGTGCAGGTGCGCCCGAAGGGGGATGCACTGTATCAGTCTGAGCTGAATCCATGGAGTGCTGTGCTGACAGGGGCGCAGGGGACAAACCCCGGCTATGACCCGATGGCGTTCATGATTGCGGAAGCACACAAGCGCGGCATGGAATTTCACGCATGGATGAACCCTTATCGCATTACGACATCCGGAACGGATGTATCCGCACTTTCTGCGGACAATATGGCAAGAAAGCATCCGGACTGGATTCTGACCTACAACGGGGCAATGTATTATGACCCTGCGAATGAGGAGGTACAGCAGTACATCTGCGATACGGTAAAAGAGGTTGTGGAAAAATATGATGTGGATGCCATCCATTTTGATGATTATTTCTATCCTTCCAATTATCCTCTGCCTGAGGGCGAAACAAGGGAAGGCGCAGTGGCGCAGGAGCGCCGCGACAATGTGGATACGTTAATCAAAAAGGTATATCAGACGATTAAAAATACAAAAGCCTCTGTGGAATTCGGCATCAGCCCGATGGGAATCTGGAAAAACAGCACCTCTGACGAGGCAGGCTCCGCAACACGCGGTTCCGAAGGCTATTATACGGTTTACGGAGATGCGAAAAAATGGGTAGAAAAAGGCTGGGTAGATTATATTACACCGCAGATTTACTGGGAGCAGGGCAATGCCTATGCCGATTATGAGACACTGGTGAAATGGTGGAGCGATGTGGTCGAAGGGACGGACGTAAAGCTTTATATCGGACAGGGGATTTACAAGGATTCCGTTGCGAAGGAGATTGCACAGGAAATGCAGGTCAATGAAAAATACAACGTGGACGGCAGTATGTTCTTCAGTCTGCGGGATTTGCTGAACAACAGACAGGGCTGTGCGGATGCGGTGAAGGCATATTATCAGACAGCGACAGCACCCACTACCCCGACAGAGCCGGAAGCACCAACTGTGCCTACCACCCCGACCGAACCGGAAGCACCTGTTACGATTGAAAAGAAATATGCCTACGCAGGCAGAGCAAAGGTAACGGTGAACGGCAAGGCGGTGGATTTCCAGACCTATACGATTGACGATTATACCTATTTTAAGCTGCGCGATGTTGCAGGTGCGGTAAATGGGACAGCGAAGCAGTTTCAGACCTACTGGGACGAAAGCAAGCAGGCGATTGAGCTGTTCCGCGGCGTGCCGTATTCCGCTTCCGCAAGCGGCGCAGCAGGCAAATATGGCGATACCTATGGCACAACCTCTACTGCAAAGCTATACTGCGACGGGGCAAAAAAGAGTGTGAGTGCCTATACCATCAACGATTATACCTATTACAAGCTGCGCGATCTGGCGAAGCTGCTGGATATGGGCGTGACATGGGAGGAAGGCTCGGCTACCATCGGTATCAACACCGCAAAAAGCTATCAGTAAGCCATTGACGGACCGGAAGGAGAAAGAGATGTCCCTTTTTAAGAAATTGCAGGAAAAGAGAACGGCGGAGCGTGTGCGAAAATCCGAAAGGATGCAGGGCTTTACCATGCAGGCGGAATTGAGCGCGACCATCGTCAGCGTAAGGATGTTGGACGGCACGGAAGCGGAAACGAGATTTCTGGTGGAATATGCCAACGGCGAGAAGAAGGAGGAAGCTGTTAAGAATGACAGCGAAAGATTTCGGGAGCTGAGCATGTATTTGGGCTAAAGGGGATTTCTTGCACGGCTGCGGAGCACTGCGAGGGAATTTTCTGAAAAAGCCTTGCAAACAAAGGAAAGAAGTGGTATAGTAATACAAAGTAATGATTATAAACGTTGGCGAAAAGAGTGGGTAGAACAACCCGCTCTTTGTTATTGTAGGGGGGAAGCCCCATCGGATTTTTGTAAGACGGAAAAAGAAAAACGAAAAAGAGGTGTAAAAATGGCGAAACCAAACAATACAGAAGCAAAGGTGCTGCCCATTCTGGAGCCGATTATTGCAGAAAAGGGGCTGGAGCTGGTAGATTTGGAATTTGTAAAGGAAGGCGTAAACTGGTATCTGCGTGTTTATATTGATAAGGACGGCGGTGTAAATATTGATGACTGCGAAGCGGTCAGCCGTGCGCTTGAGGTGAAGCTGGATGAAAAAGATCCCATCGAGCAGGCCTATATTTTGGAGGTAAGCTCCCCCGGTATCGACAGACCACTGAAAAAGGATGCGGATTTTGTGAAATATCAGGGAGAAATCATTGATGTGAAGCTGTATAAGGCGCAGGACGGCAGCAAGCAATATCAGGGCAAGCTGCTGGGTCTGGAGAATGGCGTGCTTTCCATCGAGGAGGAAAACGGAACGATTGTGAAATTTGAACAGAAGGACATCGCCAGCGTGAGATTGGCAGTTATTTTTTAAGCTAAGGGAGGAATTTGGAAAATGGACAGTAAAGAATTTTTGGATGCGCTGAATCTGGTTGCAAAGGAAAAGGGCATTGATAAGGAAGTTGTATTTGAGGCAATCGAGGCATCCCTAGTTTCTGCATGCAAGAAAAACTTCGGCACAAGCCAGAATATTAAGGTGGTTATCGACAGAGAATCCGGCAATGTTGCCTGCTATGCGCAGAAAACCGTTGCAAGCCCTGTGGAAGATCCGCAGCTGGAAATCTCTCTGGAAATGGCAAGAGTGCTGAACCCCAACTATGCAGTTGGTGATGTGGTGGATCTGGAGGTAACACCGAAGGACTTCGGCAGAATTTCCGCACAGACCGCAAAGCAGGTGGTGGTACAGAAATTCCGCGAGGCAGAAAGAGAAATTCTCTTTAACCAGTACATTACAAAGGAAAGAGAGGTTGTAACTGCCATCGTACAGAGAAGGGAACGCAGAAATGTTATCGTGCAGATGGGCAAGATTGATGCGATTCTTTCCGCAAACGAACAGATTCCCGGCGAACAGTATAACTTCATGGATCGCATTAAGGTGTATGTGCTTGAGGTAAAGCAGACCACAAAGGGCCCTCAGATTTTTGTTTCCAGAACACATCCGGAGCTGGTAAAGCGTCTGTTTGAGCAGGAGGTGCCCGAAGTACATGACGGCACAGTGGAAATCAAGAGCATTGCAAGAGAAGCCGGAAGCAGAACAAAGATTGCCGTTTATTCCAAGAATGAAAACGTGGATGCATTGGGTGCCTGTGTTGGGCAGAACGGCTACCGCGTCAATGTAATCGTAAGCGAGCTGGGCGGCGAAAAGATTGATGTTATCAACTGGAGTGAGGACCCTAAGGAATTTATTGCGGCAGCACTCAGCCCCTCTAAGGTTCTGGAGGTTGCACTGAACGAAGCAGAGCAGAGCGCGAAAATCGTGGTGCCCGACCATCAGCTTTCTCTGGCAATCGGCAAGGAAGGACAGAATGCAAGACTTTCCGCAAAGCTGACAGGCTGGAGAATCGATATCAAGAGTGAAACACAGGCAAGAGAAACAAACTTCTTAGCAGAAGACCCCGTAACGGAAGAAGCGGCGGAGGAAACAACGGCAGAAGAAGCAGCAGATGAGGCTGTAGAAGCAGCAGAGGAAGATGTACAAGCGACAGAGGAAGCGGCAGAAGGCGAAGCAGAAGCGTAAGAGGGAGGAGAGTATATGAAGCAAAGAAAAGTACCTCTCAGAAAATGTACCGGCTGTCAGGAAATGAAAAATAAAAAGGAGCTGATTCGCATTGTACGAAATGATGCAGGCGAATTTGCCTTAGACCGTACGGGAAAGCTGCCCGGACGCGGTGCATATATCTGTCCCAATGCGGAATGTCTGGCGAAGGCGCAGAAATCCAAGGGGCTGGAGCGCTCCTTTAAGGTGTCCGTGCCGAAGGAAGTGTATGAGCAGCTGCTTCAAGAATTGGAGAAACAGACCAATGAATAAATTTTTTTCCCTTCTGGGGCTTTGCAAGCGGGCAGGAAAGCTCGTTGCAGGCGAGGTGGCCGCAGAACAGGCGGTGCGTAAAAAACAGGCATATCTGCTCATTTTAGCGCAGGATGCATCGAAGAATACAAAAAAGAAATTTACAAATTCCGCAGTGTATTATGAACTGCCTCTGGCAGAAATCGGAACCAAGGAAGAGCTGGGCAGAGCCATTGGCGCAGAAATGCGCTCCATTATTGCGATTACAGAAAAGGGCTTTGCAAAAAAACTGAAAGAGCTTGCGGATGATAATATAGAGAATAGAACGAAGGTCGGTGAAGGCTGATTTTCGAGAAAGACGAGGTGTTGTGGAATGTCCAAAATCAGAATTTATGAACTGGCAAAGCAGCTTGGCGTTGCCAATAAAGACTTAGTAGCAAAAATCAACAGCATCGGCATTGAAGCAAAAAGCCACATGGCAATGCTGACAGAGGAAGAAGCCGCAAAGGTGACGGCATTATATCAGCCGAAGAAGGAAGAGCCCAAAAAGGATGCACCGAAAAAGGATGCACCCAAGCAGAACCAGCCCAAGCAGAATCAGCCTAAGCAGAATCAGCCGAAGCAGGATGGGCAGAAAAAGGAAAATGACCGCAGACAGGACGGCAACAGACCTGCGCAGAAAAAGGACAACAGAAACGAAGGCAGAAGCAACGAAAGCAGAAGCAACGAAAGCAGAAACGAAAACAAGCAGGGCAAGGGCAATAATAATAATAACAAGCAGGGCGGTCAGAATAACAAGGGCGCACAGCAGCAGGGCAAGAAGGACAACAATAAAGGCAAGGACAAAAAAGACAAAAAGGGCAACAAGAACGGTCAGAAGGTAAGAGAAAACCCCATGGAGCGCAGAAGACGTGAAATGGAGGAGGAAGCAGCACTGATGGCAGAGCTGGCGGCACTGGAGGCGGAGGAAGCAAACGCAGATCCCGTTATCAAATATATTCCCGAAAGCATTACCGTAAAGGATCTGGCTGAGGTTCTGGGCAAAAAAGGCTCCGATCTGGTTATGAATCTGATGAAAAAGGGCAAAATGCTTGCCATCAATGCAACACTGGATTTTGATACCGCGGCTTCTATCGCAGAGGAATACAACGTGATTCTGGAGCAGGAGGAAGAAAAGGATATCATGGAAGAAGCCTTTGGCGCAGAGGAGGAAGAGGATGAATCCAAGCTGGAGGAAAGACCTCCCGTTGTTGTTGTAATGGGGCATGTTGACCACGGCAAAACCTCTCTGCTGGATGCCATCCGTCATTCCAGCGTAACAAAGGGCGAAGCAGGCGGCATTACACAGCATATCGGTGCATATACCGTTCAGATTGACGGCAAGCCCATTACCTTCCTGGACACACCCGGTCACGAGGCATTTACGGCAATGCGTATGCGCGGCGCGCAGATTACAGATATCGCGATTCTGGTTGTTGCGGCGGATGACGGCGTAATGCCCCAGACGGTAGAAGCAATCAACCATGCGAAGGCAGCAGGCGTTGAAATCATCGTTGCCATCAACAAGATGGATAAACCCTCCGCAAACCCCGACCGTGTAAAGCAGGAGCTGACAGAATACGGTCTTCTGGCAGAGGACTGGGGCGGTACAACCGTTTGCGTTCCTGTATCCGCACACACGAAGGAAGGCATTGACAACCTGCTGGAAATGATTATTCTGACAGCAGAAATGAAGGAGCTGAAGGCAAACCCCAACAAGAAGGCGAGAGGTGCTATCATCGAAGCACAGCTGGATAAGGGACGCGGCCCTGTTGCAACCGTACTGGTGCAGAGTGGCACCCTGCGTGTGGGCGATCCTGTGGTTGCAGGCCCTGCATACGGAAAAATCAGAGCGATGACAGATGATAAGGGCAGACGCGTGAAATCCGCAGGCCCTTCCACTCCTGTTGAGATTCTGGGACTTTCCGAGGTTCCTGCGGCAGGTGACAGCTTCTATGTAGCGGCAAACGAAAAGCAGGCAAGACAGCTTGCAGAAAGCGTTATCGCAAAGAACAGAGAAACACTGATTAGCCAGACACCCCAGAAGGTATCTCTGGATGATCTGTTCAACCAGATTCAGAGCGGGAACATGAAGGAACTGGGGATTATTGTAAAGGCGGACGTACAGGGCTCTGTAGAAGCAGTGCGTCAGTCTCTGGAAAAGCTGACAAACGAGGAGGTACGCGTGCGCGTGATCCATGGCGGCGTTGGTGCGGTTACGGAAAGCGACGTGCTTCTGGCATCCGCATCCAATGCGATTATCATTGGCTTCAACGTGCGTCCTGAGCCTGCGGCAAAGGCATTTGCGGATGAGGAAAAGGTAGATATCCGTCTGTATCGTGTTATCTATAACGCGATTGAGGATATTCAGGCTGCCATGAAGGGTATGCTTGACCCCATTTACGAAGAAAAGGTTCTGGGTCATGCAGAGGTACGCCAGATCTTTAAGGCATCCGGCGTTGGTACGATTGCCGGCAGCTATGTGAAGGACGGTAAATTCGTGCGAAATTGTCAGGTTCGTATCGTGCGTGACGGTATCGTTGTGTACGAAGGCGATCTGGAAAGCCTGAGACGCTTCAAGGATGACGTAAAAGAGGTTGCAGCAGGCTATGAATGTGGTCTGGTGTTCAAGAAATTCAATGATGTGAAGGAGGGCGACTGGATCGAAGCCTTCACCATGGTAGAGGTACCTCGCTAATTTTGAAATAAAAGGTGAGAGATTATGAAAACAAATAACAGACTCTCTCGCATCAATGACGAGATTATGAAGGAGCTTTCCCAGATTATCCGGGCAGAGCTGAAGGACCCCCGTATTGGTGTGATGACAAGCGTGATCCGTGTGGAAACGACGCAGGATTTGAAATACTGCAAGGTTTATGTTTCCGTACTGGGTGACGAGAAGGATAAGGAAAATGTAATGAAGGGGCTGCAGAACGCAGGCGGCTTTATTCGCCGGCTGATTGCACAGAGAATCAATCTGCGCTATACCCCTGAGCTGCGCTTTAAGCTGGATGAATCCGCAGAATATGCCATCCACATGGATGAATTGTTCAGCAAAATTGATAAGGAACGCAAGGAAAGAGATGCAGAATGAAAAAGGCAAACAACTCTTTTGATGAAATCATGGAATGGGTTCTGTCGGCGGAAACGATTGCGCTGGCAGGACACACCAACCCAGACGGGGATGCCATCGGTGCCTGTCTGGCACTCGGCGGCGCACTGGAAAAGGCAGGGAAGCAGGTGCAGGTCATTCTGGAAAAATACGCGGATAAATATCAGCTGATTCCAAACGGACATCTGGTCTGTGCGGCAGAGGATGCAAGGCTTCCTGAGCTGTTTCTCGCACTGGACTGCGGTGACGAGGGACGCTTGGGGGAGGCGGCGGAAATTTTTCGCAGGGCGGCAAAGAAAATCAATATTGACCACCACGAAAGCAATACCTGTTTTGGGGAATTGAATTATGTGGCGGCACAGGCATCCTCGACAAGCGAAATTATTTTCCGTATGCTGGAGGGCAGGCTGCCCATCACGGCGGCAGAGGCGGCAGGGCTTTATGCCGGACTGATTTATGATACGGGCGGCTTCCGTCATTCCTCCACATCCCCTGAAACCATGCGAATTGCAGGGATCTTGATGGGGTACGGGATTCCCTTTACGGAGATTTATAACCGCTTTTTCGACAGCCGCAGCTTTTCGGAATTAAAGCTGATGGGCAGAGCTCTGAGCAATGCAGAGCTGCTGTTTGGCGGCGATGTGGTCTGCTCTCAGATTACGGCGGCGGAGATTGCGGAGCTGGGCGGCAGCAGTAAGGAGCTGGATGCCATCATCAATTATCTGAAGGGCGTATTGGGCGCAAAGGTTGCCTGCTTCTTCTATGAAAAGACGGAAACGGATGTAAAGGGCAGCTTCCGCGGCAATGACGGCTATGATGTATGCGCATTGGCGCAGAAATTCGGTGGCGGCGGTCATGTGAAGGCGGCAGGCTGTACCATTTCCGCACCGATTGCCGGAGCGAAGGAAATGGTTCTGGCAGAGGTGGAAAAAATGCTGTAAAAAAGAATTTAAGGAGGTACTGTTTTTTGGACGGTATTTTCAATATTTACAAAGAAAAGGGATTCACCTCCCATGATGTGGTTGCGATTGTGCGCAGAACCATTCACATGAAAAAGGTGGGACATACCGGCACGCTTGACCCCGATGCGGAGGGCGTTCTGCCGGTCTGCGTGGGGAAGGCGACCAAGCTTTCGGATGTCATCATGGATGGCAGAAAAAGCTACCGCGCCATGCTTCGCTTAGGCATTACCACAACGACGGAGGACGCTTCGGGCGAGGTTCTGGAGACGAAGGCGGTTGTGTTTGATGAGGAAAAAATCCGCGCGGCTGTGGCAGCCTTTATCGGCAGACTGGAGCAGGTGCCGCCGATGTATTCCGCGGTGAAGGTGAATGGGAAAAAGTTGTATGAGCTTGCCAGAGAGGGCAAGGAGATTGCACGAAAGGCGCGCACCATTGAGGTGTATGATATTCGGATTCGTAGGTTCCTGCCGCCCGACAGAGTGGAGATGGACATTGACTGCTCGAAGGGGACATATATCCGCACGCTTTGCGCCGATATCGGCAAGGCACTGGGCTGCGGCGGACACATGGCGGAATTGCTGCGGACAGCAACGGGCAGCTTTTCTCTGGAAAACGCCATAAAGCTGGATGATTTGAAGGCACTGGCGGAGCAGGAGAGAGCAGAGGAGGCCCTGCTGACGATGCAGGAGGCACTCAGGGACTTTCCCGTGATAAAAATTGCGGAAGGCTCGACCAAGCTGCTCTATAACGGCGGAAAAATACAGGAAAAATATTTTACAAAGCAGCCGGAGGCATTGCAGGAGGATGAAATCGCAGCGGTTTACGATTTTGAAAATCACCTTGTTGGACTGTATACGCTGAAAAAAGAAGAAACGAATTTTTACATCAAACCGTTTAAAATGCTGGTATAAAGCAAGGATTTTTATACTTGTAAAAGGAGTAAAAAAATGGAACATATTACTGACACGCGAATTGAGCAGAGCGAGCCGACGGCTGTGACTCTGGGGAACTTTGATGGTCTGCATCAGGGGCATCGTTCGCTGATCAATCTGACAAAACAATTTGCGGAGGAGGAGGGGCTGAAAAGCGTGGTATTTACCTTCTCTCCCCACCCGATGTTTGTCTTTCAAAGAAAAGAAGATTTTGCCTTAATCGTTGACCCTTCGGAAAAGAAATTCCAGATGGAGCAGATGGGCATTGATATTTATATTGAATATCCCTTTGATATGAACTTTGCGGCAATGGATCCTGAGGACTTTGCAGTGAAGCTGATTTTTGAAAAGTTGAAATGCCAGGTGCTGGTGGTCGGGGAGGATTACCGCTTTGGCAAGGGCGCAGCAGGCAATTATGAAATGCTGAAGCGTCTTGGTGCAGAACGCGGCATTAAGGTTATCGGTGTGCCGAAGGTGCTGCATGGGGACGAGAGAGTCAGCTCCTCCCGTATCCGCAGATGCCTTCTGGAAAAGAATCTGGAGGAAGCAAACCGGATGCTGACGGTGCCTTATTTCATCCTTGGCACAGTAAAGGAAGGGAAAAAGCTGGGCAGAACCATCGGCTTCCCTACGGTAAATATCGAGGCGCATCCGCTCAAGCTGTTCCCGCCCAATGGTGTCTATGCAACAAAAACCTTATATAAGGGGAAATATTATTACGGTGTGACCAACATCGGCAAAAACCCCACCGTAAACGGCACAGTGAAGATTGTGGAGACATATTTACTGGATTTTAATGAAATGATTTACGGCGAACAGCTACAGACATTTTTCTATAAATTCCTGCGCAGTGAGCAGAAATTTCCCAGTGTGGAGGAGCTGCAAAGGCAAATTGCGATCAACGCGGAGCAGGCGAGAGCCTATTTTCACTCTGCGGAGTATGCGCATTGGAGAAGCGAGCAGGAAAAATAAAGGCGTGAAAATCGGAAAAAAGCCTGCTTTTCTTGGGAAACTTGCGTAATTTCCTTGAATTTTCCTTGCAAAGATGGGCTTCGTATGGTAATATACTAATGTTGTAAAACCGAGACTCAGTTTCCGGACACTCCGACCATTACTTAGTCTTTGGGGATACAGAAATAAAAAAACATAAGGTTTTTAAGGAGGAAAACAACAATGGCAGCAACAATTAACAAACAGGAAATCATCGCAAAATACGGCAGAACACCTAACGACACAGGTTCTCCCGAGGTTCAGATTGCACTTCTGACAGCAAGAATCTCTCTGCTGACAGACCACCTGAAAATGCACAAGAAGGACCACCACTCCAGACGTGGTCTGCTGAAAATGGTTGGTCAGAGAAGAGGTCTGCTGAACTACCTGAAGGAAATCGATATCGAAAGATATCGTGCAATCATTGCAGAACTGGGTCTGAGAAAGTAATTTACAGATGATACAAAAAGGGAGGATCCAAAAATCCTCCCTTTCTTTTTAAAAAGCGGCGGATTTCCGCCAAGCAAGTATGTAGGCGGCACTATAGATTTCCAACTTTTTTTGCAAGGACAGGCTTTGCAGGCGAAGTTGAAGATCTATGGTGCGAAAAACGACATTCAAGAAAAGGAGAATGATTATGTTTAGAAGCTATTCCATGGAGCTGGCAGGCAGAACACTGACAGCAGAAATCGGCAGAGTGGCAGAGCAGGCAAACGGCGCATGCTTAATGCGTTACGGCGATACAACTGTTCTGGTAACCGCAACTGCATCCGATAAGCCCAGAGAAGGCATTGATTTCTTTCCTCTGAGCATTGATTATGAAGAAAGACTGTATTCCGTTGGCAAAATCCCCGGCGGCTTCATCAAAAGAGAGGGCAGACCCTCCGAAAAGGCGGTGCTGACTGCAAGATGTATCGACAGACCTCTGCGTCCTCTGTTCCCCAAGGATTACAGAAATGACGTTGCCATTGTTGCAACCGTTATGTCCGTAGATCAGGACTGCGCACCCGAGGTGCTGGCAATGATCGGTGCATCCCTTGCGCTGAATATTTCCGATATTCCCTTCACAGATCCCGTATCCTCTGTGAATATCGGCTATTGTGACGGCGCACTGGTGGTAAACCCCACAGCAGCGCAGAGAGAAACCACAAGACTGAATCTGACCGTTTCTTCTAAGGAGGATAAGGTTATGATGATTGAGGCAGGTGCGGATGAAATCCCCGATGCACTGATGATGGAGGCCATTCATCTGGCATTTGACACAAACCTGCAGGTTGTGAAATTTATTCAGGAAATCACAGAAAAGGAAGGCAAGGAAAAGGCACCCTATACAGAATATGTGATTCCCGAGGATGCTTATCAGCTGGTAACCGGCTTTATCACAGATGCAAGAATGGAGGATGCCGTTTTTGCCGAGCTGAAGCAGGACAGAGATGCAAAGATTAAGGCGCTGACCGAGGAGGTTACAGAAGCCCTGACAGAGCAGCTGACAGCAATGGTTGGCGAAGAAACGGATATCGACGCACTGATTGGCGATATTATTTATAAATTCCAGAAAATGACGGTAAGAAGAATGATTCTGAGAGACCACAAGCGTCCCGACGGTCGTGGCATTGAAGAAATCAGAAAGCTGTCCGCAGAGGTAGACGTTCTGCCTCGTGTGCATGGCTCCGCGCTGTTCTCCAGAGGACAGACACAGGCATTGACCGTAACCACATTGGGGGCAATCAGCGAAGGACAGAGATTGGATGGTCTGGATACAAACGAAACAGGCAAGAGATACATCCATCACTATAACTTCCCCGGCTTCTCCGTTGGGGAAGCAAAAACCTCCAGAGGTCCCGGCAGACGTGAAATCGGCCATGGCGCACTGGGCGAAAGAGCATTGCTGCCCGTTATCCCCAGTGAGGAGGAATTCCCTTACGCAATCCGTCTGGTTTCCGATATTTTAAGCTCCAACGGTTCTACCTCTCAGGCATCCATCTGCGGCTCTACACTGTCCCTGATGGCGGCAGGTGTTCCCATCAAACGCCCCGTTGCAGGTATTTCCGTAGGTCTGGTAACAGGCGAAAACGATGATGATTTCATCGAAATCACAGATATTCAGGGCGTTGAGGACTTCTTCGGCGATATGGACTTTAAGGTTGCAGGCACAAGCGAGGGTATCACAGCCATCCAGATGGATATGAAGATTCATGGCTTGACCTTCCCTATGATTGAGCAGGCATTTGCGCAGACAGGCAGAGCAAGAGATTACATTCTGAATGAGGTTATGCTGAAGGCAATCGCAGAGCCCAGAAAAGAGCTTTCTCCTTATGCACCGAAGATTGCACAGATGCAGATTGATGTGGAAAAAATTGCTGAGGTTATCGGCGCAAGAGGTAAGGTTATCAAGAAGATTGTGGAGGAATCCGGCTGCGAAATCGATACAGAGGATGACGGCATCATCTACATCAAGGGCATTGATCCCGCAGGTATCCAGATGGCAAAGGATATGATTACCGCAATCGTTTCCGATCCCGAACCCGGCACGATTTATCAGGGTACTATCACAAGATTGATGGCGTTCGGCGCATTTGTTGAAATCGCACCCGGCAAGGAAGGGTTGATTCATATTTCTAAGATTTCCAACAAGCGTGTGGCAAAGGTTGAGGACGTTCTGGCTGTTGGCGATAAGGTTTCCGTGAAGCTGATGGAAATTGACAAGCAGGGCAGACTGAACTTCTCCATGAAGGATGCCATGGAAGCAGAAGAAACCAAATAAGATTTGAAATAAAATAGCAGTAAAACGCAGGCAGGGGCTGTTTGCAGGTGTAAGCCTGTAAACCTCCTGCCTTTTTTATCAGGCGCAGAGAGAAATTTTATCGGAAAGAGGATGGAAAAGACTGCATAAAAACAGAATTTTTTCTCATGATAGAAACAGAAAGCTGATTTAGGAGAGATGGTATGGTTACAATCAGAACACTGGACAACGGCATAAAGGTCGCACTGGAATCCATTTCCTATGTCCGCAGCATTTCCTTCGGGATATGGGTGAAAAACGGCTCCCGAAATGAACTGCCGCAGGAAAACGGTGTGTCGCATTATATTGAGCACATGATGTTCAAGGGGACGAAAAGCCGCACGGCAAGGCAGATTGCGGAGGAAATGGATGCGCTCGGCGGACAGATTAACGCATATACCACGAAGGAATATACCTGCTATCATACCCGTGTGCTGGATAAGCATATTGACCGCGCATTGGATGTGATGAGTGATATGCTGCTGCATCCCCTGATTGCACAGGAGGAGGTACAGAAGGAGCGCAATGTGATTACAGAGGAAATTTATATGTACGACGATGCGCCGGAGGAGCTGGTGCATGATGCTTTGCAGGATGCCATCTGGCGTGATACTTCTCTGGGGATGCCGATTCTGGGGACGGAGGAAACGATTGCTGCCTTTGATGCGGATTTCATTCGGGCGTATTATGAACGGAATTATCATCAGGAAAATATCGTGCTTTCTGTGGCAGGCAATTTTGAGGAGAAGGAAATGCTTGGGAAGCTGAATGAAAAGCTGGGCGGATGGAAACGGGAAACGCCCTTTGTGCAGCATGATACCCATGCGGCGTATCAGATTTCCTGCGTGGAGAAGGAAAAGGACATTGAGCAGGTGCATGTCTGCCTTGCTTTTCCCGGACTGACCAGAGAGCATCCGCAGAAATATGCACTGGCAATTTTCAATACGCTTTTCGGCGGCGGCATGAGTTCGCGCCTGTTTCAGAAAATTCGAGAGGAAAACGGGCTGACCTATTCCATCTACAGCTATACGACTGCCTTTGCGGATACAGGCGTTTTCACGATTTGCGCGAGCATGAACCCCAATCAGACGGAGCGGGTGTTTGAGCTGATTGCAGAGGAGCTGAAGGAGGTGACAGCGGAAGCCTTCCCGGAACAGCTGATTGCGGTGACGAAGGAGCAGATGATTTCCAATTTCATCATTGGGACGGAAAGCACGCTGAACCGCATGACCTCGGCAGGGGCATCTCTGCTTCTGCGCGGAGAGGTGCAGGAAACAGAGGAAGTGATTGCAAAAATCGAGGCAGTGACGGCGGCGGATGTGCTTGCGACGGCGAGAGCAGTGCTCGACACTGAGAAAATCAGCTATTCCGCAGTGGGAAACCTGAAGGGAAATGACTTCGGCGCGCTGGTGGAAAAGTTTTTTAAATAAAAAAGGCACTCCTTAGAAATACTATAGATACGGATTTATCCCGAATTTTTTGTATTAAGGAGGAATTATCATGAAAGCAATAAATATGATTGCGCTGACCTTAGTGGTTATCGGTGCGCTGAACTGGGGATTGATTGGATTTTTTGGCTTCGATTTAGTCACAACCCTGTTCCATGGAAGCCTGTTCTGGCTGGCAAGAGTGATTTTTGCGCTGGTCGGCTTGTCCGGTCTGTGGTGCCTGACGCTGTATCATAATGTTGGGCAGGAGCCGCAGATGAAAATGACAAAGCAATAAAAGCAACAAAGGAAAAAGCGGGCAGTTCTGCCCGCGTTACATACAAAAGGGAAAGAAGAAAAGGAGTGAAGGAATATGCGTTTTACAAAAATGCAGGGCTGTGGGAATGACTATATTTACATAAACTGCTTCAAAGAGAAGGTGGAAAATCCCGAAAAGCTGGCAATCGCCATGAGTGAGCGCCATTTTGGGGTTGGCTCTGACGGGCTGGTGCTGATTATGCCTTCCGAAGCTGCGGATTTCCGCATGAGAATGTTTAATCTGGATGGCTCGGAGGGGAAAATGTGCGGCAACGCTTCTCGTTGTGTCGGCAAATATGTTTACGAAAGAGGACTGACGGAGAAAACAACGGTGGCACTGGAAACATTGGGCGGCATCAAGATTTTGCAGCTGCATGTAAAGGATGGCGTTGTGGAAAGCGTAACTGTGGACATGGGTGAGCCTGTGCTGGAGGCGGCAGAAATCCCCGTTCTGAGCGACAAGCATCCCGTTATCGGTGAAACAGTGGAAATTCTGGATCGGAAATTTGACTTTACCTGCGTTTCCATGGGAAATCCTCATGCGGTTACCTTTGTGGAAAACGTGATGGAATACCCCATTGAGAAATATGGCAGAGTATCCGAATGCCATCCCATTTTTCCCGACAGGGTGAATACGGAATTTGTGGAAATCGTGGATGACAGCCATGTGAAGATGCGTGTCTGGGAGCGCGGCAGCGGCGAAACATGGGCATGCGGCACAGGGGCGAGCGCAACGGCGGTAGCCTGCGTGCTGAACGGCAAAACAGACAGAAAAGTAGATGTAGAATTGATTGGCGGCACATTGACCATTGAATGGAATGCAGAGGACAACCATGTTTATATGACGGGGCCTGCGGAGTTTTCCTTCGATGGGGAATGGCTGCGGGAGGTATAAGATGGCGAAGGAGTTACATGAGCTGAATGAGCTTGAGGAGAGAGTCATTCTGGTTGCGGTGGAGATGGACGAGAGAAGCAGCCGCTCTGCAATGGATACGGATGCGTGTCTGGATGAGCTGGAGGAGCTGGTAAAAACCGCAGGAGCGACGGCGGTGGCACGCTCTGTGCAGAAAAGGGAAAGGATTCACCCCGGTCATTACCTTGGCACAGGGAAAATTGAGGAGCTGAAGGCAATGCTTTTGGCGTATGATGCAACAGGGATTGTCTGCGATGATGAGCTTTCTCCCGCACAGCTGCGGAATCTGGAGCAGATGCTCGGTACAAAGGTGATGGACAGAACGATTGTGATTCTGGATATTTTTGCGGCAAGAGCCTTATCGGGCGAAGGGAAGATTCAGGTGGAACTGGCACAGCTGAAATATCGCCTTTCCCGACTGACAGGAATGGGTGCGTCCATGTCCCGTCTGGGCGGCGGCATTGGCACAAGAGGCCCCGGGGAAAAGAAGCTGGAAACAGACAGACGCTACATCAAGGAGCGAATTGCGGAGCTGAATAAGGATGCGCAGGAAATTCGCACACACAGAGAGCTGCTTCGTGCGCAAAGAAGCAAAAAGGGAACACCTGTGATTTCTCTGGTTGGCTATACGAACGCAGGGAAATCCACGATTCTGAACCGACTTTCCGATGCAGGCGTTTTGGCGGAGGATAAGCTTTTTGCTACGCTGGATACAACCACAAGAAAAATTGAACTGCCGGGCGGCTCGGAGGTTTTTCTGACGGATACGGTAGGCTTTATCCAGAAGCTGCCGCATCATCTGGTGCAGGCGTTCCGTGCAACACTGGAGGAATTGCAGTATGCAGATATTCTGCTGCACGTTGTAGATGCTTCGGATGCAAACCGGGCGGAGCATATCGAGGTGGTATATGATACGCTGCGGTCGCTTGGGTGTGAGGATACTCCTGTGATTACGGTCTTTAATAAGATGGACAGAGAGGTGGAGCTGCCCTTGCCGATGGATACCATGGCGAGAGATATCGTGCAGGTTTCTGCACAGAATGGGGACGGCATGGATGTGCTTTTGGAGCGGGTGGAAAAGCTGCTGCAAAGCTTCCGCAAATCCATTACGGCGCTTGTGCCTTACACAGAGGGCAGCTTAATCGGGTGGATTCACGGCAGATGCGAAATTATCCGCGAGGAACACACAGGCGAGGGTGTTCTGCTGGAGGTTTATGTGGATGAGGAATCTGCCAACAGACTGGAAAAATTTAAAGTGAATGAATAATAGAAACGGCTTCGTACAAAATGTACGAAGTTTTTTCTTTTTTTTAGAATAGATTAAGAAAATTGTAAGAAAAGGGGTATTTTTTTTGTAACAACTCTATGGTACTATAAATTTACATTAAAATTCGATTAAAAGGATAGGAAAATCCTTTGAGAGGGGAGGAGTGTCCGTGACGGAAAACATCATTCGTATCCGAAATGTGACGAAGGTATTTCAGATGGGGAGTGAGTCCATTCATGCGGTGGATAATGTATCGCTGAATATCCATAAGGAGGAGGTCTGCTGTCTGTTCGGGAAATCCGGTTCGGGCAAATCAACACTGCTGAACTTGATTGCAGGGCTGGAAAAGCCGACAGAAGGAAGGATTTTGTTTCACAATAAGCACATCGAACGGATGAATGAGGATCAGCTTGCTGATTTCCGCAGACAGTATGTCGGGTTTGTGTTTCAGTCCTATCATTTATTGTCGACATTGACAGCACTGGAAAATGTGACTTTGCCTCTGATTTTCAAGGGCGTTTCCGTAAAGGAGCGAAATGAGCAGGCAATGGAGATGCTTGAGGCGGTCGGTCTGGCAGACAGAGCAAATCACAAGCCGTTTGAGATGAGCGGCGGTCAGCAGCAGCGCGTCAGCATTGCAAGAGCATTTGTTAACCGCCCGCCTGTGGTGTTTGCGGATGAGCCGACAGGCAATCTGGATACAAAAACAACCTATGAGATGATGGATTTGATTACGGGTATGGCACAGAAAAATCATCAGACACTTGTCATTGTTACCCACGATCAGGAGCTGGCAGAATATGCAGACCGCATCGTGGTGCTACAGGATGGAAAGATTGAGAAGATTCAGAAACGGATACGGGAAAAAAAGGAGAATGTGTATGAATAAGAAATGGTTGCGACGCATACTGGCAATGGCAATGGTGTTTTCTCTTGCGGCAGGCTCGTGGGTAACGGGCTATGCGGATGACGGGGAAGGGAATATCGTTATCAGCGGTGACGGTGTATATGAAGTAGAGGCAGGAAAAACAACGAAAATCGAATTACAGGTGAAAAACAAAGGAACGGGGACGGCGGAAAATGTGAACCTTCAGCCGAGAGTGCCTTCGGGCGTTGCGCCGTTTCGCGTAAAGATGCAGGGCAACGGCGACCTTGGCGACATGGGCGCAAATGCCTATAAAAAAGTAACATTGCAGGTAACGGTGGATGGGGATGTGCAGGAGCGCAGCTACAGCCTGCCCATCGGATATACCTACAGCAGCCGCGGCGGCAGCGCAAGAAGCGGCTCTATGACGATTTATCTGAAAATGAAGGGCTTTGATTTAGAGCCGGGGTTTGCGTTTCGGGATATGAAGCTTTCCCCTGAGGATATGAGTCCTGGCAGCAGTGCAAAACTGAGCGGACGACTGATGAATACAGGCGGACAGGATATGTATCAGGTGGAGCTTTCTCTGGATAACCTGACAACCGAAGGCATCAGCCTGACGGGCGGCTTCAACAGCAAGATGGTTTCCAAGATTCCCATTGGCGGCAGCACTGCCTTTCAGTTCCCTCTGGTTGCGGCGGCGGATATGGCGGCAGGGAATTATCCCGTTGCAATTAAGCTGAAATATCGCGACCAGTTCGGCAAAAATTACGAAAAGACGAATCAGTTTTATGTGAACGTCGGCGGCGTGGCAGGCAGAAAGGCGATTCTGGAAATTCGGAACATGCAGGAGCCGGGTGGTACCTACGGCGTGAATCAGAATTTCACGGTTTCCTTTGATCTGAAAAATACAGGTGCGGTTGCGGCGAAGGATATCGTGGTAACAGCGGAGGGCGTGGATAGCACAGCGGTAGTTCCGAAATCCGCAAGCATGAAGAATATTCAGTCCCTGGCTCCGGGAAGCAGCGCAAGCATGAGCTTTACTTTTGCGGGTACATCGCAGTCTGCGACACAGAATCAGGCAATTCAGTTTACGGTGGAATACACTTCCGGCGGTACGGCAAAAACAACCTTCAAGCAGTACGCAGGGGTAAATATCAGCAACCCCGATAAGGATAAGGACGGCGAGGGAAACACCAGTAAGCCGAAAATTATCGTGAGCAATTATACCTGCGACCCGTTGATTGTGATGGCGGGACAGGAATTTAACCTGAACCTGACGCTGATGAATACACATAAGCAGAAGGAGGTTAAGAATATCAAGATGTTCCTGACGCTGGCAGAGGAAACCTCTTCCGAAACGAAAAAATCGGGGAATATCTTTACTCCTGTGAACAGCAGCAATACCTTCTATTTTGATTCCATTCGCCCGAAAGGAACCGTCAATAAGGCACTGCGGCTGTATGTTGTGCCGGAAGCACAGCCAAAAACCTATACCCTGACGGTCAATTTTGAATATGAGGATGCGAAGGGAGCAGAATACACTGCGACAGAGCTTCTGGGAATTAATGTGAAGCAGATGACGGAATTACAGATTGATGATTTTTCCATTCCCGAACAGGTGGAGCAGGGTATGCCTGTAACAGTTGGCTTCAGCTATTACAATACAGGCAAGGTGACACTGAATAACCTGATGATTAAGGTTGAGGGGGATGTGGACTGCCAGAATAAGAATACTTACGTTGGCAACATGGAATCCGGCAGCAGTGATTATTTTGAAACGACATTTACACCCTACGGAACGGGCGAGGTGCCTGTCAGCATTGTGATTACATACGAGGACCCGAGCGGCGAGACAGTCGAACAGCGCAGGGATATGATTATGCAGGTGACAGAGCCTGCAATGCCCGATGATACGGAAAATCCGGATGCAAGTGCGCCCATGGATAAGAAGCATATTGCGATTGGGCTTGGGCTTCTGGTGATTCTGGCAGGGGCATTGGTGTTCTTTGTGAAAAATCAGAAGGAGCCGCCGAAAAGCACAGCTGAAAGCGTGAGCAGTGCAGAGGATTTGGAGGATGATTTCGAGGAGGACGATTTTGTAGAGGAAGTGACCGAGGTAATCCACGAGGACGATAAAGAGGGGATGTCCTTATGAACAGACGAGACATGATTGATATGGCACTGCGCAACCTCTGGAAGCGAAGGCTGAGGACGGCACTGACGGTGCTTGGCGTTGTAATCGGGACGGCTTCTATCGTGGTTATGGTTTCTATTGGTATCGGTATGAATAAGGGCTTTGCCAGTCAGCTGGAAAACTGGGGCAGCCTGCAGGTGATTGATGTTTATCCCAGCGGCGGCATGGAATATGACAAAGAAACAGATTCCATGAAGCAGACAAAAAAGCAGGATGAGCTGAACGCAAAGGCGGTTGAGAGCTTTCGGCAGATGGAGCATGTGGAGGCGGTTTCGCCTGTAATCAATGAATACCTTTATCTGGTTACAGGAAAGCTTGTTGCGGATGCCAGCATTATCGGGATAGAACCGGGCGCAATGACCGCCTTGGGCTATCAGGTTGCAGAGGGACGGGCGCTGACAGAGGAGGACAGTAAGGCAATCGTTGTCGGCGGCAGTGTAGAATTCTACAACCCGAAATTAAGCTGGGAAATGCGCAATTCTACGGAAGCACCCAAGGTGGATGTGCTGAATGAAAAGCTGAGCCTGACATGGGACTGGAATTACGGCACAAGAAATGCAGATAAGAGCATTAAGCCGATTAAGGTGGATGCGGTTGGGACGTTGCCTGCGGACGGGAACAACAGCTGGAGCATCATTATGCCGATTAAGGAGCTGGAAAATCTGCAAAAGGAAAAGAAGAAATGGGAGGAGAGCCAATCTGAGGGAAATACTTCTTCCAACAGCCGCAAATCCAAGGAATATGAGCGTGTGATGGTGAAGGTGGACGAAATAGACAATGTGCAGAAGGTGCAGCAGCAAATCAAGGACATGGGCTTTCGTGCATCGAGCCTGACGGATCAGTTGGAGGCCATGAAGGAAACCACCAGAATGCTGCGGTTGGTTCTTGGGGCAATCGGCGCGATTTCCATGGTGGTTGCGGCAATCAGCATTACGAATACCATGGTTATGGCAATTTATGAGCGCACGAAGGAAATCGGTATCATGAAGGTTATCGGGGCATCTCTGAAGGATATCAAGGGACTCTTCCTGACTGAGGCGGCTTTTATCGGCTTTTCGGGTGGCATTATTGGGATTATCGTCAGCTATGGAGCTTCGTTTCTAGTCAATTTCGTTGCACAGCGACAGGGAAGCACCATGCAGTCGGCAATTCCCATCTGGCTTGCTTTGGGCGGCGTTGCCTTTTCTACGGCGGTAGGTGTAATTGCCGGATATTTGCCTGCGAAGCGTGCAATGAAGCTGAGCGCATTGATGGCAATTAAAACAGAATAAAAAAACCTTTTTGGCTGACCTTTCGGACATACCTAAGGTCAGCCTTTTGCTTTTGGCAGAAACTTTTCTGATAGTTTCCCTTTTTCTGCGAAAGCTAAGAGAAATCGGGCAGAAAGGAGAAGCGGAATGCTTGTGGAACTGGCGAGTACACCTGTTGCGGCAGGGTTATTTTTCCTTTATATCAAGGACAAATATGAAAAGGAGCCTTGGAAAATGCTGTTTCTGGGGGTTCTCTTCGGGCTTTATACAGCGGCGGTGGTGTACGCCCTCGGCAGCTTTTTAGAGGAACGGTTTCCGCACGAGGAAACACCGTTTTACACGGCTTTTTTCAGCTCGGCGGGGGGGGAGGAGGCTGTGAAGTTTCTGTTTCTGTTTTTTCTTATATGGGGCAACCGCAACTTCAATGAGCCGCTTGACGGGATTGTATACGGCGTATTTGTTTCGCTCGGCTTTGCCTGGGCGGAGAATGTGATTTATGTGACGCACCCGATTCTTGGCGGCTATGAAACGGCATTTGCGAGGGCGCTGCTTTCCGTGCCCGGACATGGGCTGTTCGGTGTCCGGATGGGATATTATTTTGCGTTGGGGAAATACCGCAGTCGGAAAAGATACCTGCCGCTTGCCTTTTTCAGTCCTTATCTTGCCCATGCATTGTATAATTATTTTCTGCTGAAAAGGGAACCTGTCTTTTGGTTATTTTTTTCGGTTTTAGAGGCTCGGCTCTGGGTTTTCGGGTTAAAAAGAATCAAAGAGCTGCAAAATTGCTCGCCGTTTCGGGAAAAAGTATCAAAAGAGTCTTAGCGGAGGGAGAGAATCTTTTGGAAATACCTTGAAAAAGGATAAAAAACAGGATATACTATAACCAGTGCAAAAACTGAATAGGCGGGAGGAAAAACGATGATAGAAGCAGTCAGCTGCGGTGGCGTTGTGATATACAAGTGGAAGATCCTTCTGCTGTATAAAAATCAGAATGGCAGATATATGGGCTGGGTTCTTCCCAAGGGAACTGTGGAGGAAGGCGAAACCTATCGGCAGACGGCTTTGCGCGAGGTAAAGGAAGAAAGCGGGGCAAATGGCGAGATTATCAAATATGTCGGCAAGACCCAATATACCTTTAAGGGCAGTGAGGATACTGTAAATAAAACGGTACATTGGTATCTGATGAGTGCCAATTCCTTTTACTGCAAACCGCAGAGTGAGGAATACTTTGCCGATGCCGGTTTCTATAAATTCCATGAGGCTTATCATCTGCTGAAATTTAACGATGAACGCCAAATCTTGAAAAAAGCATACTATGAATATAGTGAAATGCGCAAAAACAAAGAGTTTCTGAGAAGAAAATTCGGTGAAAGCAAATCATAAAAGGCAAAAGGAGAGATGCGATTATGAAAAAATATTTTGAAGCTACACCCAACCTTGACGGTTTGAAGGAAAAAATTATCGTCCTGAAAGACGGAGAGGATAGAAAGACACTTATTGCTGTAATCGCACTGGTAACAGCTGTGCTGATTGCGGTAACGGCAGGTGTGGTTTATCTTCTGAAAACAAGAATGGATGATGAATACGAAGAAGATTGGGATTATGACTGGGATGATCTGGATGATGAATTCTGTGAGGATGACGAATGCTGCTGCACAGATAAGGATGTAGATGATTCCGTAAAAGTAGAACAGGCGTAAGAAAATCAAGAGGGTATGGTAAAATTTTGCTGTCACCCTCTTTTTTTGAGGTAAATGGGACATAAAATGAACTTGTGGGATAAAAGATAGCCAAATAAGGTGTGTGAAGAAAAATGGAACATAAATTGCAACTGATTAAAAAAATCGCGCCGGATTTGACAGAGGAAATGATCAAGCGGTATCGTGTTCTGAAAACGGTCAGACTGCTGCAGCCCTGCGGCAGGCGGCTTGTGGTGCTTTCTCTTGGCATGACGGAGCGGACGGTGCGCAGTGAGATTGAACGGTTGAGTGCGCAGGCACTGGTTCATATTTCTAAAATCGGCATGAGCCTGACGGAAGAGGGCATGGAGGTTCTGGAGGGACTGGAGACGATTTTTTCTGCCCTGACGGGGCTTTCCATTCTGGAGGAACGGTTGACGGATGCCCTTGGGGCGCAGAAGGTCTTTATTGCGCAGGGGGATAGTGACAGCAGCGAGCGTGCCAAGAAGGAAATGGGGCAGCTTGCGGCGCGCGTGCTTTCTGAAAATACAACAGAGGATTTGCGGATTGCCATTGCGGGCGGCTCTGCCATGGCGGAGCTGGTGCAGGCGGCACCGGAATCCGCTGTGCCGATGGCGAAGATGGTACTGCCGGCGCGTGGGAGCATCGGGCGCAGATTGGAGCTGCAGGCGGATACCCTTGCGGCAAGACTGGCGGAAAAGCTGCAGGCGGATTATCGTTTGCTGCACCTGCCGGATAATTTAAGCCCAAGAGTGCTGGAGGAAATGAAGAAGGACCCGGATATTTCCGAAACCATTGCGGAAATGGAGCAGGCGAATATCCTGCTTCTGGGCGTAGGGAATGCTTTGGAGCTTGCGGAAAAACGCCGTTTGGATGAAGCTGTTCGCAAACAGCTGGAAAAGGACAATGCCGTTGCCGAGGCGTGCGGCTATTATTTTGACGGCGCAGGCAAGGTGGTCTATGAAACCCGTTCTATTGGGATTGATTTTAATGATATTGATAAAATGGACTGCATTATCTTAGTGGCAGGCGGCAAAAAGAAGGCAGAAAGCCTGCTTGCAGTCAGCCATAGCATCCCCAACGGCATTTTTGTGACGGATGAAGGTGCAGCTTTGGAAATGTTAAGGCTTGCGGGAAAGTAAATCTTATCGTATAATAGCTTTTGAGGGACGTTTTTTGTCCCAATTAAAGAGCAATTACTTTCATAATAGAGGGAAGATTCGGGAAAACTGAATAAGCAGTTTTGTCGGCAGAAGCACCGACAGCCGTATCGGATAAAGAAAGGAGCAGGACAGATGCTGAATAAGAAAACAGTGGATGATCTTAAGGTAACAGGAAAACGCGTATTGGTAAGATGTGACTTTAACGTACCCCTTAAGGACGGCGTGATTACGGACGAAAACAGAATTACAGCGGCTTTGCCGACCATCAAAAAGCTGATTGATGAGGGCGCAAAGGTAATTCTCTGCTCACACATGGGCAAGCCTAAGGGCGAGGTAAAGCCTGAACTTTCTTTGGCTCCCGTAGCAAAAAGACTTTCCGAATTACTGGGCAAGGAGGTTGTTTTCGCAAAGGATGACAATGTAGTCGGTGAAAATGCAAAGGCGGCGGTTGCGGCAATGCAGAACGGCGATGTTGTGCTTCTGGAAAACACCCGTTACAGAAAGGAAGAAACAAAGAACGAAGAAAATTTCAGCAAGGAGCTGGCTTCTCTTGCAGATGTTTTTGTAAACGATGCCTTTGGCAAAAGCCACAGAGCGCACTGCTCCACGGTTGGCGTAACCAAATTCGTGCAGGAATCCGCAGTGGGCTACCTGATGGAAAAGGAAATCGCATTCCTCGGCAATGCCGTAAATAACCCCGAAAGACCCTTTGTGGCAATTCTGGGCGGCTCCAAGGTTTCCGATAAAATCAACGTCATCAATAACCTTCTGGAAAAGGTAGATACGCTGATTATCGGCGGCGGCATGGCATATACCTTCGCGGCGGCAAAGGGTGGCAAGGTTGGTAATTCCCTGCTGGAGGAGGATAAGATTCCCTATGCACTGGAAATGATGAAAAAGGCAGAGGAAAAAGGCGTGAAATTCTTAACTCCCGTGGATACGGTGATTGCAAAGGAATTTAAGAATGACACAGAATATAAAACCGTACCGACAGGCGAAATTCCTGATGGATGGATGGGTCTGGATATCGGCGAGGAAACCAGAAAGCAGTTTGCGGATGCCATCAAGGGCGCAAAAACCGTTGTATGGAACGGACCTATGGGCGTATTTGAATTTGAAAATTTTGCAAAGGGCACAAAGGCAGTTGCAGAAGCAATGGCCTCTATCGATGCAACCACAATCATCGGCGGCGGTGATTCTGCGGCGGCAGTCAACCAGCTGGGCTATGGCGATAAAATGACACATATTTCCACAGGCGGCGGCGCATCGCTGGAATTTTTGGAGGGCAAGGAGCTGCCCGGCGTTGTTGCGGTGGATGATAAATAAGAATTTGTAATAGAACTTGTAAGAAGTAAGAAAGTGTAAGAAAAATGAAGAGAAGAAAAGCAATCGCGGCTGTGCTTGCGGCAGTGCTTTCGCTCGTTTCGGCTTCTGCGGCGTATGCAGAGGAGCTTTCGGAGCAGGAAATGACAAAGCAGGAAGCGGCGGAGGTTTTGGAGCAGGAACCGACAGAGCAGGAGACAGCAGAGCCTCCGCAGGAGGATGCAACAGAACAGCTATCTTATGGAAAGGTTGTTGATGCGGCGGAGGATGCAGAGTCGCTGGAGGGGGAATATATCCCCGTCCTGATGTATCACCACTTTGCAATTCGCAATATGGGAGTTGGCAACGGCGTTGTGACAACCACAAGGGAATTGGAGGATCATCTGCACTATTTCCAATCACAGGGCTATAAAATCATTTCCTTAGAGGAGCTGGACAGCCTGCTTACGGCAACGGAAAGGGATACCCATGCGGAAGGTCTTGGACTTGGACTGGGAAAGAAATATCTCTGTATTACCATGGATGACGGCTATTTCAGCAATTATGATCTGGCATATCCGCTGTTCAAAAAATATCGTGTGCCTGCGTCTGTGTTTGCAGTGACGGATTATGTGACGAATCAGATTGGTATCCAGAAATTCACATGGAATCAGGCGGCAACAATGGAAAAATCGGGCTATATGAAGGTTTACAGCCATACGGCAGACCATCAGCCTGTTGTGGCAGGGAAGGAAGAGGCATTCCTTGATTCCATGCACAGAAGCGAGGAAACGCTGACCGAAAACCTCGGCACAAAGCATGTGAAGGCAATGGCTTACCCCAATGGGCGCTATACAGAGGCGGCACAGCAGCTTCTGGATGAGGATGGCTATGTGCTGCAGTTTACCGTGGAAAACAGCGTGATTACAAGAAAGACCAAAAGAGATGCAATTCCGCGTATCACGATTGAATCCGGCATGAGCGGTGAGGACGTTGTGCGGAAAATTGAATTAACTGCAGAAAATACATTTGCTGCGGAAGGAGAAGGAAACGAGACATGAGGAAAAAAATCGTTGCAGGCAACTGGAAAATGAATAAAACACCGAAGGAAGCGGCAGAGTTCTGTAAGCTGATGAAGGAAAAGGTCGTTTCCGATGCGGTTGAGGTTGTATTCTGTGTGCCTTTTGTGGATTTATATCCTGTTCTGGAGGAGCTGAAGGGCACAGGCATCGGCGTTGGTGCGGAAAATATGCACTTTGCGGAAAGCGGCGCATATACCGGCGAGGTTTCTGTGCAAATGCTGCAGGAAATGGGCGTTGGCTATGTCATCCTGGGACATTCCGAGCGCCGTCAGTATTTCGGCGAAACAGATGAAATGGTCAATCAGAAGGTGAAAAAAGCCTTGGAAACAGGCATTGTGCCGATTCTTTGCTGTGGGGAAACATTGGAGCAGAGAGAAGCAGGCATTACGATTGAATGGGTGCGTATCCAGATAAAGTGCGCTTTGGCAGGTGTTTCTGCCGAGGATGCAAAGAAGGTTGTTGTTGCTTATGAGCCTATCTGGGCAATCGGTACAGGCAGAACCGCAACCTCTGCACAGGCGCAGGAGGTCTGCCATGCAATTCGTACCGTTCTGGCAGAGCTGTACGGCAGGGAAACGGCAGAGGAAATCCGTATCCAGTACGGCGGCAGTGTCAACAGCAAAAATGCGGCAGAACTGTTCGCAATGGAGGATATTGACGGCGGTCTGGTCGGCGGCGCAAGCCTGAAAGAGGAATTTGTTTCTATCGTACACTATTAAAGCATTTCCTGTGCAAGCAGGCTCACCATCATACCCCTTGGGGTTCGGGGAAAGGATTCCTCGAAGAATGGAGGAAAAAATGGAGAAAAAAACAACAGTTTTAATGATTTTGGATGGCTTCGGTCTGAATGACAAAACAGAGGGCAATGCCGTAAAGCAGGCAAAGACCCCTGTTCTGGACGGACTGGTGCAGAAATATCCCTTCGTTGAGGGCTATGCCAGCGGTCTGGATGTTGGCTTGCCGGCAGGGCAGATGGGCAATTCTGAGGTCGGGCATCTGAATATGGGCGCGGGGCGTGTCGTTTATCAGGAGCTGACACGCATCACAAAGGCGATTGAGGACGGCGATTTCTTTGAAAACTCCACACTGCTGGAGGCGGTGGAGCATTGTAAGAAAAACAATTCCGCACTGCATCTGTATGGTTTGCTTTCCGACGGCGGCGTGCATAGCCATAATACCCACCTGTATGCTTTGCTGCAGCTGGCAAAAAGAAACGATCTGGAGAAGGTTTATGTGCATGTTTTTCTGGACGGCAGAGATACCCCGCCGACCTCCGGCGCGGAATATGCCGCACAGCTGGAGGAAAAAATGCGCGAAATCGGCGTAGGCAAAATTGCAACCGTAATGGGCAGATATTATGCCATGGACAGAGATAAACGCTGGGAGCGTGTGCAGGAGGCATATAACGCCATGGTGCTTGGCAGAGGAACCACAGCAACCGATGCGGTGCAGGCAATCAGGGATTCCTATGAAGCAGGCAAGACGGATGAATTTGTTCTGCCTACGGTAATTGTAAAAGAGGACGGCATGGCAACGGCGAAAATCAGTGACCATGATGCAGTGGTTTTCTATAACTTCCGTCCGGACAGGGCAAGAGAAATCACACGCTCTCTCTGTGATCCCGATTTTGACGGATTCCAAAGAGAAAGTGTGCCGCAGGATTTGAAATATATCTGCTTTACGGAATATGATGTGACGATTCCCAATAAGGAGGTTGCATTCAAGCCGCAGAAGCTGAAAAATACATTAGGGGAATATATTTCCTCTCTGGGCTTAAAGCAGCTCAGAACGGCGGAAACAGAAAAATATGCACACGTTACGTTTTTCTTCAACGGCGGCGTGGAGGAACCCAATCCCAATGAGGAGCGTTGGCTGGTGCCCTCTCCTAAGGTTGCAACCTATGATTTGCAGCCGGAAATGAGCGCAGTTGCCGTAACCGATGGTCTGGTAAAGGCAATTCGCTCCGGAGAATATGATTTGATTATTGTAAACTACGCAAACTCTGATATGGTAGGGCATACAGGCGTGCTTTCTGCCGCAATTAAGGCGGTGGAAACGGTGGATGCCTGTGTAGGCAGAGTGGTGGATGCACTGCTTGCGGTGAATGGGCAGATGTTTATCTGCGCCGACCATGGCAACAGTGACCAGATGGTTGATTATGAAACCGGACAGCCTTTTACGGCACATACCACAAACCCCGTTCCCTTCATTCTGGTGAATTATACCGACGGCGTGGGATTGCGCGAGGGCGGCAAGCTGGCTGATATTGCGCCGACCTTATTGGAAATGATGGGATTGCCCAAGCCTGCGGAAATGACAGGCACAAGCTTATTGATTGGTAAATAAAATTTGGGGGACAGCGTCCACCGAAAAATAAGGAGGATAAACGAAATGAAAGGTTATTACGAAATTACAGATGTATACGCAAGAGAAATTCTGGACTCCAGAGGCAACCCTACGGTTGAGGTAGAGGTTATTCTGGATGACTGCATTCTGGGTCGTGCGGCTGTTCCCAGCGGCGCATCCACAGGTGCATTTGAAGCAGTGGAGCTGCGTGACGGCGGCGACAGATACAACGGCGTTGGCGTGCAGGATGCAGTGGATAATGTAAACGATATCATTGCAGATGCTATCATTGGTATGAATGCACTGGATCAGGTTGCAATTGATAAGGCGATGATTGCACTGGACGGCACACCCAATAAGGGCAAGCTGGGCGCAAACGCAATCTTGGGTGTTTCCATGGCAGTTGCAAAGGCAGCGGCAGAAGCACTGGATTTGCCTTTGTATCAGTATCTGGGCGGCTTTAATGCAAAGACAATGCCCGTTCCCATGATGAATATTATGAACGGCGGTAAGCACGCAGATAATACCGTAGACGTACAGGAATTCATGATTATGCCTGTTGGTGCATCCTCCTTTAAGGAAGCACTGAGAATGTGCGCAGAAATTTATCATAAGCTGAAAAAGGTGCTGAAGGATAAGGGCCTTTCTACAGCAGTTGGTGACGAAGGCGGCTTCGCACCCGACCTGCCGACAGCAGACGCAGTTATCGACTTGATTCAGGAGGCAGTTGTAGCCGCAGGCTATAAATGGGGCGAGGACATCAAGATTGCTCTGGATGCGGCTGCAACAGAGCTGTATGATGAAAAGGACGGCAAGTATCACTTCCCCGGCGAAAGCAAGATGCTTGGCAAGGAAATCGTAAGAACCTCTGAAGAAATGGTTGATTTCTGGAAGGCTTTGGTTGCAAAATATCCTCTGGTTTCCTTGGAGGACGGTCTGGCTGAGGAGGACTGGGCAGGCTGGCAACTTCTGACAAAGGAACTGGGCGATCAGATTCAGCTGGTTGGTGATGACCTGTTCGTTACAAATACAGAAAGACTGCAGAAGGGCATTGACCTGAAGGCAGGCAACTCCATTCTGATTAAGGTAAACCAGATTGGTACATTGACAGAAACCTTCAATGCAATCCAGCTGGCAAACAGAAATAAGATGACAGCAGTTGTTTCTCACAGAAGTGGTGAAACAGAGGATGCAACGATTGCGGATATCGTGGTTGCTGTGAATGCAGGGCAGATTAAAACCGGCGCACCTGCAAGAACAGACCGTGTGGCAAAATATAACCAGCTGCTGAGAATCGAAGAGGAACTGGACGATGCGGCAGAATATCTGGGCGTTGATGCGTTCTTTAACTTGAAATAATAAAAAAAGCGGCATAAAGAAAACCGCCGCCTATTTTCCGAGGGGAGTAGGCGGCGGTTTTTTCGTTATCATTCATAGGTTTCCTCTGCGGGCGCACCCCTTCTGCCGGTTGGGGTTGTGCCAAAGCGTTTGGCATAAGCACGCGTGAAGGAGGAATAGCTGCCGAAGCCGGAAAGGAAGCAGCTTTCCGTAGCGGAAATGCCCTGCCGAATCAGCTCTCTGGCGTGAAGCAGACGACGCTCCTGTAAATAGCCATGGATAGAATAGCCTGTTTCCTGCCGAAAAAGGCGCATCATGTGATATTTGCTGATGAAAAATTCCTCTGCCAGACGTTCAATCGGAATGTCCTCAGTCAGGTGTGCATCTATATAGTGCAGGATATCCAGAATACGGCTGTTGGTCGGTGCGATGGGCTTTGCAAAGGCGGCATCGGGGTTCTGCATTCGGCGTGCAAGCGCAATCAGAAGGCGCAGAAGAAGGCCGTTGCTTAAAATGACTCTGCCGTAGGCGTTGCCCTCCAATTCTTGCTCTAAGCCATCCGCCAATGTCCAGATGGCTTCGGGATTTTCCAAATGCAGAACTGCGCCTTTTTTGCCGTTGAAGATTTCCTCCAGCTGACAATCGGGCGTAGATTGCTGCTGCAAGAACTGCGGCGATATATAGATAATGATACGCTCATACAGCACTCCCGGCTCAAATTCCGGACGATGGACACATTGACTGCCGATTAAAACCGCATCACCGGTTTTTAAATCATCCCGCTGTCCGTCTACGGTATAGCCGCCATAGCCGCTGCGCAGGAGCAGCAGCTTGCAAAATTCGTGATAATGATAGTCGATATTTGTTCCGTTTTTATCCTTCAAATGAAATAAACGGAAATCATCCAAAAGATAGCCCCGTTTTTCATAATTCGTTTCCATATTATTTCTCCTCTGGTCGCACTTTTTGCAATAATCATAGCATAAAATGTATTTTATTTGCAAGTTGTGCTTCGTAAAATAATAGTAAAGAAACAGAGGTTGATAGAAAGGGGAATCGGCTATGTTAATCGTAAAAAAATTCGGCGGCACCTCCGTAGCAAACAGAGAGCGTATTTTGCATGTGGCAAAAAGATGCAAAAAGGAATATGAAAAGGGCAACGATGTAGTTGTTGTGCTTTCTGCTATGGGCGATGTGACAGACCAACTGATTGACTAGGCTAAGGAAATCAACGAAACCCCCTCCGAGAGAGAAATGGATATGCTCTTTACGATTGGTGAGCAGATGTCCGTTGCATTGATGGCAATGGCGTTGGAAGGTCTTGGTGTGCCTGCGGTTTCTCTCAATGCGTTTCAGGCGAAAATCCACACCACTTCTGTGCATGGGGATGCAAAAATTACCCATATCGAAACAGAGCGGATTCGGGAGGAGCTGGCGCATAAAAAAATTGTTATCGTGACAGGCTTTCAGGGCATCGATGAAAATGATGATTATACCACACTTGGCAGAGGCGGTTCTGATACAACGGCAGTTGCCCTGGCGGCGGCATTGCAGGCAGATGCCTGTGAGATTTACACGGATGTGGATGGTGTGTATACCGCTGATCCCAGAAAGGTACCGACAGCAAAAAAGCTGGATGAAATCTCCTATGATGATATGCTGCACATGGCGTTAAATGGCGCGCAGGTGCTGCACAGCCGTTGCGTAGAACTGGCAAAAAAATTTGAAATCCCCTTAGTGGTGCGCTCCAGCATGAATGAGAGAGAAGGAACAGTGGTCAGAGAAAAAACAGTTTGCCCCTGCAGATAAAAAGTCGATAGAATTTTATGTATGAAAAAAGCCCTTTTGCAGAGAATATCCGCAAAGGGGCTTTTTGTGTCAGGCTTTCCAAATCAAGTCATTTCAGAAGAAATCAGCCCTGATTTTTTTCAGCCATCATCTGTTCCTGCTTTTCAATCATCTTTTTTACCATATAGCCGCCTACATAGCCATTCTGTGCAGATGTGAGGTCGCCGTTGTAGCCCTTTTTCAAGGGTACGCCGATTTCGTTTGCTACTTCAAATTTGAACTGTTCCATTGCCGCCCTTGCTTCGGGCACGTTGATTTTGTTGCTGTTTGTATTGTTGTTGCTCATGTTTATAACCTCCTTGTTGTTTGCTGATTTTTGTGTTTTGTATTGCTTGGTGTTGCAAGGTTAGTATGTGCGGCAGGCGGCGGTTTATGTTAGGAACATCCTGCCATGAAAATTGGCGAAAATCAGGAAGAAGCCGCAGAAAAAGGAAAATCTGTTTTTATGGATATTTTTTGTCGAAAACGTGATTGACAGAAGGATTTTTGAGGCATATCATAGATAGGAATGACAATTTTAGGAGGAAAAGAAAAATGAATGTTTTAAGCCATCTGGGTTGCGATAAAGTTTTTGATTATTTTGAAAAAATCTGCAATATCCCCCATGGAAGCTTTCACGAAAAAGCGCTGAGTGATTATATTGTTTCCTTTGCAAAGGAAAGAGGGCTTTACTGCCGTCAGGATAATAGAATGAATGTTCTGATTAAAAAGGGCGGCACAGCAGGCTATGAAAGCTCTCCTGTATTGATTATGCAGGGGCATATTGATATGGTCTGTGATAAAAACGAGGATACCGCGCATGATTTTCTGACAGAGCCCCTCGAAATTTATATTGACGGGGACGATATCAAGGCGAGAGGGACAACCCTTGGTGCGGATAATGGCATTGCGGCGGCGTATATGCTGGCACTTCTGGATGCGGAGGATATCGCACATCCGCCGCTGGAATGTATCTTTACCGTCGAGGAAGAAATCGGCATGGGCGGTGCAACAGATTTTGATGCCTTTGATTTGGAAGGCAAACGCTTTTTAAATATGGATACCGAGGAGGAAGGGCATCTGATGGTAAGCTGCTGCGGCGGCAGACGGATGCGTGTGTATCTGCCGATTGAAAAAGAGAAAAAGCAGGCAGGCACAACCCTTTCCGTTCATATTCGCGGCTTGAAGGGCGGTCATTCCGGTTCGGATATTCATTTGCAGCGGGCAAGTGCGAATGTGCTTCTGGGCAGATTTCTTTTTGAACTGCGTGAAAGAGTGGATTTTGCACTGGTAAGCGCAAATGGCGGCAATATGGATAATGCCATCTGTCGGGAAGCAGAGGCGGTTGTTGTGGTTGCGCCGGAACAGGTGCAGACCGTAGCGGCTGTGATTGGGGAAGCAGAAGCTATGTTCCGAGAGGAATATAAAGACCGCGAAAGTGATATACTGATGACAGCGGAGCAGATGCCGGAAGCAGCCGAGGTGCTGACGACAGAAACGAGAGATTATGTAATTGCATTGCTGCGGCTTCTGCCCTATGGTGTACAGACAATGGATACGAATATGGATGGATTGGTGGAAACCTCCAGTAATATCGGGATTCTGAAAACAAATGAGGATCATATTTTCATTGATAATGCAGTGCGCGGCTCTATGGAAAGCAGAAAGGATGCTATCTGCAAAAAGATTGAGGTTCTGGGCAGTCTTTGCGGTGCGAAGGTGATCGGCGTGCATGATTACCCCGGCTGGCAGTATAACCCCAATTCTGAGCTGCTGCGCATCTTCAAGGAGGTCTGGGTGGAAAAATTCGGCGAGGAACCCAAGGTGGTTGCCATCCATGCAGGTCTGGAATGTGGGCTGTTTGCGAAAAAAATCTCCGGTCTGGATCTGATTTCTCTGGGGCCCAATATGTACGATGTGCATACACCCGATGAAAGGCTCAGTATTTCCTCTACCATCCGTATTTGGGAATATCTGAAGCTGGTTCTGGCAAGGCTGAAATAAGAAAATCAAAAAAATTCGTGCGAAAGAGGGCGGCGTATGCGGCTTCCGTGGAACAGAAAATACATGGAAATCGGTTTTCACGTTATTCTTACCGTTTTGCTTCTGGTGGGGATGATTGCACTGCTGTTGCGGCTCTCTGTTGCGAAAAATGTCATATTACAGACGGCGGGGACATTCCTCGCCGTTTTTGCGCCTGTTTTCTGGGCGTTTTTCTTTACACTGCTGCTTGAACCGCTGACGGCATTTTGGCAGAGGTTTTATGAAAAGCGGTGTACATTATATCACCGCAGCCGCATCCGCAACCGCAAGGCAGGCACAACCCTGACATATCTTTCCATCGGGCTGATTCTTTTTCTGATAGGCGGCTTTCTGGCAAGAAAAATCGGACAAACGAATCTGTCTGCCCTAACGGAGCAGATTGGTGACTATATTCGACAGGCAGGAGACATGCTTGTGCTTCTGAATTTGAAGCTGGCGGAAATGGGGATTCTCCGGAATGCGGAGTGGATTTTTTCTCGGTGGATAGAGCAGGCGACGCGTTGGATGCAGGAGAGGATGCTATGGCTGGCGGATGTGATTCCGAATATCGGCGGCAGTCTGTTAGACGTTCTGCTTGGGGCAGTGGTAGCATTTTATCTCCTGATGGAGAAGGAAAAAATTCGTGGGATTACGGGCGAATTGAGCAGGGTTTTTCTGGGAGAAAAAATCACGAAACACGCAAAAAATCTTTTTCATGAGGTGTATACGGTTTTTGCGAGCTACCTCAGCGGGCAGCTTCTGGATGCGTCTGTCATGGCGGTGTTGTTTTCGGCGGCGTTTACGATTGTCGGTCTGCCGCATGGAATTCTGATTGGTCTGGTTTCCGGCTTTTCTAATCTGATTCCGTATTTCGGGGCGGTGATGGCGTTTTTTCTGGCGGTGCTTGCAGGACTTTTCAGCGGTGCGCCCATGAAGGCGGTCTATGCGTCTGTGCTGATTCTTCTCTTACAGCAGGTGGACAGCATTTTCATCGTACCGAAGGCAGTCGGGCAGAAATTGGAGCTGCATCCCGTTCTGGTTCTGCTTTCTCTGGTGGCTTTTGGGCGGATGTTCGGCTTCTGGGGGCTGCTGTTTGCGGTTCCCTTGGGTGCGCTTTGCAAAAATTTTGTGCTTTGGTGCTATCGCAGAAAAAAATCTGACATTTGTCAATAATTCCGCAGAAAACCACTTTTTTTTATGACGATTTTGTTGTATAATGCGATAAGGTTAGAAAAGTAATAAAATGAGTTTTGAGCATATACTGTGCCCTGCCTTCAGCAAAAGCGGGATGCAGGGAAAGAGATAGAAAGGTGGTTACGCGTATGAGAGGTATCGTACATGAAGTAAAAGGCGATCTGGCAATGGTAAAAATTCAGAGAAAAGAAGCCTGCGGGGAATGCAGAGCTTGCTTTTCCGGTATGATGAAAACGGAAATGGATATCGAAGCAAAAAATCTCTGCGATGCAGAGGAAGGTGATTGGGTGGAACTGGAGCTGCAGGAAAACGCATTTTTTAATGCAGTAATCGTGATGTATGGTCTGCCCTTTATCGGCTTTATCGTAGGCATTGTGCTGGGGTATTTTGGTGTGCCGAAGCTGATTCCGAATATTTCTCCTGTTTTGCCTTCTCTGGTTCTGGGCGTGCTGGGTATTGTTCTTGCAATGCTTTGGATTCACAGCCAGAATCACCGTTGGGAAAGCGGTAAATATCGTCCTCTGGCAACAAAGATTGTGGAGGAAGATGAGCCTGAAATGTGCGGCGCATAAACACGAGAAAAGGACACTCTGAAAAGAGTGTCTTTTTTATGTGCGGCGATTTTTTGTCACAGTTGTCCTCTTTTTTCATAGAATGTAGAAAAAGGGGGCGAGGGGAATGCTAAAGGAACGCATCCGCACATATTGCGGCAACGGGGATAATTGCTCACAGGTGATTCTGCGTGCAGTGGCAGAGGAATATGGCATTTCCCTGTCGGAGGAGTTGTTCTGCGCCTGCCGTGGCATCCATGGCGGCTTTGGCATCAATGGGATGTGCAGTGGGATTGTTGCAGGGGTGATGGCGCTTGGGCTTTTGTGTGAGGAGGAGGAGTTGAAGTTGAAACGGATTCTGTTTCTTCTTCGGGTACAGAATCGATTCGGCAGTCTGGATTGCTGTACGCTTTCGGCTCTGGGCGCGGATTGCAGCGGCGTTTTGGAGGAAATCGGGGAGATTTTACAGGAGGTAATAGAAGAATAAAGGGCAGGAAGCAAAGTCGGCTTCTTCCCGGTTTCTTATTGGAACACATGCAAGGATGGTATTGGTTTTTATTCTTTACACAGAGGCGAAAGCCTATATTTTTTTGCAGATGCAATCGTTTTTTTGAAGCTTCTGTGTTACAATGATTCTCACGGAGGGATTACCATGAAACTGATTGCACCTGAGTATTATACAAAATTTCACTGTATTGCCGATAAATGCGGGCACAGCTGCTGTGTCGGCTGGGAGATTGCGATAGATCCCGACAAGCTTGTGTATTATCGCAGTATTGAGGGAGAGTTTGGCGCTCGCCTGCAAAAGGGCATTGCGGAAGCGGACGATGTGGCGCAGTTTATCTTAGATGAGGAGGAGCGCTGTCCCTTTCTGAACCGAACAGGTCTATGCGATATGATTACGGCTTTGGGGGAGGATGCGCTTTGCCAGATTTGCCGCGACCATCCCCGTTTTCGTAATTTTTACGCCGACCGAACGGAAATCGGCTTGGGGCTTTGCTGTGAAGCGGCAGGAGAACTGATTTTGTCGCAGCAGGAGAAGCTGACGCTTATCACACTTGAGGATGACGGCGCGGCAGATTTGCCGGATATTGCAGACGAATCCCTGCTTGCGTGGCGAGAGGAGCTTTTTGCTCTTGCGCAGGACAGAGACAAGCCAATCGAACTGCGTGCTGCGGAAATTTTGCAGACGGCGGGGCGGACGCTTTCCCGGCATTCGTGGGCAGAATGGGCGGAGATTTATCTGGAGCTGGAGCGTCTGGAGCCAAGCTGGACAGACCGCCTTCTGGAGCTGAAGAAAACCGATTTGACGGGGATTTCCCTGCCGGATGCGATGGCGTGGGAGCCTGCGTTGGAGCAGCTTCTGGTGTATTTTCTCTATCGGCAGACCCCCCTTGCGCTGGATGATGGAGAATATGAGGGAAGAGCCGCCTTTGCTGTGCTGAGCTTTGCTATGATTCGCAGGCTTTTATTGGTGCATTTTGCATTGCACGGCAGCGTCGTTTTGGCGGATTTGATTGAAATTGCAAGGCAATATTCCGCAGAAATTGAATATTCGGATGAAAATGTTGAAATTTTGTTATACAGAATACAGGAAGCATTGTAAAGAAAGTCGCCTTTTGGCGGCTTTTTTGCGTTTTCGATATACAGATGTAGAGAATTGTCTGGTTTTGTTTGCAGGGCGAGAACTTTTCATGCTATAATATTACCTATTATACTTTATTAAAGATGCGCTTTATTTTGTGATTTTACAAAGCGATTTTCGAAACGGAAAAAGAGGAGGAAAGGAAAGAAAAATGAGTTCCAAAGACTGTAGCGTAAACAACATTTATCAATTAGAGGGCAGGGTACCTTTGCTGAAAGCCATTCCCTTTGGCTTACAGCATATTCTGGCAATGTTCGTTGCCAATCTGACCCCGATTACTATTATTGCGGCGGCAGGGGGGCTTTCTCAGGCGGAGATTGCGGTGCTTCTGCAAAATGCAATGTTTATTGCCGGGATTGCAACGCTGATTCAGCTGTATCCTGTCTGGAAGGTCGGATCGGGTCTGCCAATCGTTATGGGGGTCAGCTTCACCTTTGTAACGGTTTTATGTACGGTTGCGTCTAATTATGGGTATCCCTCGGTTGTCGGGGCGGTGCTTGTCGGCGGTCTTTTTGAAGGCACACTGGGGCTTCTGGCAAAATATTGGCGAAAGCTGATTGCACCTGTGGTTGCGGCATCTGTTGTTATCGCAATCGGGATGTCCCTGTTTTCTGTTGGCGCAAGATCCTTTGGCGGCGGCTATGCAGAGGATTTCGGCTCTGCGCAGAATCTTCTGTTGGGGACGATTACGCTTGTGGTCTGTCTTGGCTGGAACTGCTTTGCAAAGGGTTATCTGAAGCAGCTTTCCGTTCTGGTGGGGCTGCTTGTGGGCTATGTGGTGGCAATTCTTATGGGCAAGGTGGATTTGTCCGTTATTTTCGCAGGCGGCTTTGTCTCCCTGCCAAAGCTGATGCCCTATAAGCCGGAATTCCATGCGGGTGCGATTCTTTCCGTCTGTATTATTTTTCTGGTTTCCGCAGCGGAAACGATTGGGGATACCACAGCCATGGTTGCGACGGGGCTGAACAGAGAAATCGAGAGCAAGGAGATTTCCGGCTCTCTGGCGTGTGATGGCTATGCGTCCTCGTTGTCCTCTTTGGTAGGCTGTCCTCCTGTGACATCCTTTTCCCAGAACGTCGGGCTGCTGGCAATGACGAAGGTAGTCAATAAATTTACGATTATGACAGGTGCAGGCTGCATGATTCTGGCAGGGCTTCTGCCTCCTGTCGGAAACTTTTTTGCATCCCTGCCCGAATCTGTTCTGGGTGGCTGCACCATCATGATGTTTGGTACGATTATGACAAGTGGGATGCAGATGCTTGCAAAGGCAGGCTTTAATCAGAGAAATGTGACCATTGCCGCATTGTCTCTGGCAGTCGGCGTTGGCTTTACGGCTGCAAGCGAAATTGATTTGTGGCATATTTTCCCCGAAATTGTGCAGTCTGTATTTTCCGCAAACGTGGTAGCGGTGGCATTTGTAGTGTCTATCATTCTGAATCTGGTTTTGCCGAAAAATATGGATGTGGATAAAATTTCGGAATAAGCAATCAAACAAACAACAACAGCATCGATGGAGGATGGAGCATCGGTGATAAAAAAGAGAAGGGATTTAGAGAACAAGAGGAAGAAGAAAAAAGGAGGAAGCTTATGAGTCGTTTATCTATTGAAACGCCGGGGCGCGCCCAAAATGTCTTGGATGGTCTGCATCGGGATATGGAGCGCCGCATTGGTGCCAGTGCCTACGGACTGTGTCCGGTGGATATGTCTTTGAATTACCTGCGGCTGTGCCATGCGCAGACCTGTGGGAAATGTGTGCCCTGCCGCATCGGTCTTGGACAGTTGGAGGTGCTGATTGAGCAGGTGCTTGACCGTACCGCAACCATGGAAACCATTAACATAATTGAGCGTACCGCAAAGGTGATTGCCGATTCCGCAGGCTGTGCGATTGGCTATGAAGCGGCATACATGGTTTTGAAGGGAATTCGCGGCTTCCGCGAGGATTATGAGGAGCATGTGCAGCATGGACGCTGTATCTCTGCGCTGAGCTATCCTGTTCCCTGTGTTTCCGCCTGTCCTGCGCATGTGGATGTACCCGGCTATGTGGCGCTGGTGAATGAGGGCAAATATGAAGAAGCAGTAAGGCTGATTCGGAAGGACAACCCCTTCCCGTCCGCCTGTGCGTATGTCTGCGTGCATTCCTGTGAAGCACACTGTCGCCGCGCGATGGTGGATGATGCCATCAATATCTGCGGTCTGAAACGCTTTGCGGTGGATAACGCAAAGGCAGAGCCTGCGAAAATCCTGTATGAGAAAACAGGCAAAACCGTCGGCATTATCGGCGGTGGTCCCGGCGGGCTGACGGCGGCGTATTATCTGGCGCAGATGGGGCATAAGGTTACGGTTTATGAGCAGCGTCCCAAGCTGGGCGGCATGCTTCGCTATGGTATCCCTGATTATCGTCTGCCGCAGGAGGTTCTGGAGCGCGATATCGAGCATATTCTGACAACAGGCATTAACGTGATTACGGATGTTTCCATCGGCAGAGATGTGACGATGGAGGATATCCAGAAAAGCTATGATGCAGTTTATATTTCCATCGGCGCGCATAATGATAAAAAGCTTGGCATTGAGGGCGAGGATGCAGAAAATGTTGTCAGTGCGGTCAGCCTGCTGCGCCGCATTCATGAAGGCAATGCGCCTGATTTCACAGGTAAGAGAATCTGCGTTATCGGCGGCGGCAATGTTTCTATGGATGCCACCAGAACGGCAAAACGTCTGGGAGCGGAAAGCGTCACCTGTGTATACCGCCGCCGTGTGGATGATATGACCGCGCTGGCGGAGGAAATCGAAGAAGCAATGGCAGAGGGCTGTCAGATTTTACCCCTGCAGGCACCTGCACGCATCGAAAAGGATGCAGAGGGCAAGGTTGTAGCGCTGTGGACGGTTCCGCAGATTATCGGGCCTTATGGCAAGGATGGCAGACCCAAGCCCATTCCTGCGGATGTACCCGAATTCCGTATCGCATGTGATTATGTAATCGTTGCCATCGGGCAGGCGATAGACGCGCGTCCCTTTGAAGCCATCGGCATTAAGACCTTTAAGGGCATGATTCAGGCAGAGGATACCAGTTCCGTTGCGGATGTGGATAACGTATTCGCCGGCGGTGACGCGGTTTCCGGCCCTGCTACGGTCATTCGTGCCGTTGCGGCAGGGAAGGTTGCGGCAGCGAATATTGATGCCTACCTTGGCTTTGAGCATAAGATTAAGACGGACGTTGTGGTTCCTCCGGCACATCTGACAAATGCACCTCCCTGTGGGCGTGTAAACTTGAAAAGCCATTGCGCACCGGACTGCAAGGGTAACTTTGATCTGGTTGTAGAAGGCATGAGCAGAAAAGAGGCGGATCAGGAATCCGAACGCTGCCTGCGTTGTGATTACTTCGGCTTTGGCAGCTTCAGAGGAGGGAGGACAGGAGAATGGTAAGAATAACGATTGATGGACAGCTTGCGCAGGTGCCGGCAGGAACGACAATTATGGAGGCGGCGAAGGCGGTCAATGTAAAAATCCCTCATCTTTGCTATCTGAAGGGAATCAATGAAATTTCCGCCTGCCGTATCTGCTGCGTGGAAATTGAGGGCGAGCGCGCGATGGTTGCAGCCTGCAGCAACCCTGTAAAGGACGGCATGGTGGTGTATACGAATTCCCCTCGTGCCCGCATGACACGCCGCACAAATGTAGAGTTGATTTTGTCTCAGCATGACTGCAAATGTGCTACCTGTGTGCGCAGTGGCAACTGTCAGCTGCAGGAGGTTGCGAATGATCTGGGTATCCTTGAGCTTCCCTTTGAAACACAGCTGCAGAAGGGGCTGCGCAGTGCGTGGACAAAAACATTTCCGCTCTATCGGGATGTGAATAAATGTATCAAATGTATGCGCTGCATCCAGATTTGCGATAAGGTGCAGACGCTGAATATCTGGGATCTGGCAGGGACAGGCAGCCGCACAACGGTGGATGTTTCGGGCAACCGTGTCATCAAGGATTCCGATTGTGCGCTTTGCGGTCAGTGCATCACGCATTGCCCGACAGGCGGTCTAAGAGAAAGAGATGATACCGCAAAGGCAAGAGCGGCTTTGGCAGATAAAGAAAAAATTACAGTCGTACAGGTTGCGCCGGCGGTGCGTACCGCTTGGGGCGAGTATTTCGGGCTGAAACGGGAAGAAGCGACCATGGAGCGTATGGCAGGCGCGCTGCACCGCCTTGGCTTCGATTATGTATATGATACAAACTTTGCGGCAGACCTGACGATTATGGAGGAAGGCAATGAATTTCTGCATCGGCTGAAAAGCGGCGCATTGGTGCGTTGGCCCATGTTCACAAGCTGCTGTCCCGGTTGGGTGCGTTTTTTGAAAGGGCAGTATCCTGAATTGACAAATCAGCTTTCTACGGCAAAATCTCCCCAGCAGATGTTCGGCGCGGTTGCGAAAACATGGCTGGCGAAGAAGCTGGATGTGGCACCCGAAAAAATCTGCTGCGTTTCCGTTATGCCCTGCGTAGCGAAGAAGGCGGAAGCAGATTTGCCGACCATGCGTGGTGAAAGCGGTGCTGATGTGGATATCGTGCTGACAACAAGGGAGCTGGTGCGCATGATGCGTGCAGACCATCTGGACCCGCATTTCATCGAGGAAGAAGCGCTGGACTCCCCTATGGGAACACATACCGGTGCAGGTGTGATCTTCGGTGCAACCGGCGGCGTTATGGAAGCGGCACTGCGTACTGCGGCGTATGTGCTGACGGGCGAAAATCCGAACCCGGATGCCTTCAGTGAGGTGCGGACAGGCCCCGGACTGAGAGAGGCAACCTATACCGTTGCGGGAATTCCTGTGCGCTGTGCGGTTGTCAGCGGTCTGGGTAATGCGCGTAAGCTGATTGAACGGCTGAAGGAGGGCAAGGTGCAGTATGATTTTGTAGAGGTTATGGCTTGTCCCGGCGGCTGTGTCGGCGGCGGCGGTCAGCCCATCTCCGCAGAGGATGAGGAGCTTTACGGCGTGAGAGGGGAACGGCTTTATACCCTTGATGCGGAAAATCCGATGCGTTTCTCTCATGAAAATCCTGAGGTACAGGCATTGTATCATGAATATCTGGGCGAACCCTTGGGAGAGACAGCACATCATCTGCTGCATACGGATCATAAGGCATGGAATATGCCCATGCAGAAATAAACGAATAGAAAATAAAAAGACTGCTGTACGTTATTGTACAGCAGTCTTTTTTTGTGCTGAAATACAAAAAAATGCTGAACAGAGAAAAATTTCTGTTCAGCAAAAGAATCAGCTTTCGGAATATAGCCTGCGGACAGAAATCCGGCTCAGCTTTTTGATGATATCCGCCCAGAAGGCTGTTCCGAAAAGGAAGGTCAGCAGAAGGGAAACAATCATAATCTCCAGAACGGCAAGATAGCCATTTGCACTGAGCAGCTCATAAAAGCCGCCGAAAATCAGAAAATCCTTAAACAGGCGGTGCAGGATATAAATACCGATGGTATTTTTTCCGAATTGGCAGAGGAAGGTTTCCTTTTTCGGGCAAAGGATGAACAGACCAAAGAGCATCAGCACAACCGCCGCCATCCAGAGGATACAGATGAGCGGTGCAAAGGGAAACAGCCGGCTTTTCAGCTGTGAATAGGGGGCAATACCGAAGAAGAATACCCCCAGATATTTCTGTACCCCTCGTCCATAGGGAATCAGCACGCAGGCGGAAAGCAGCAGAACGGCAGGCAATGCTTTTCTGCATTTCGCATTGTTGATGACTGCCTGAAACTGCTCCTTTTTGATGTAATACCCCATGAGGAAGAAGGGCAGAAAGTGAATGGTGCGGGAAAGGCTTAAAAATTTCCCGACCGGCTCCTGATAATGGATGACTGCCGCCAGAAGAACTGCTCCGATGAGGACATATTTCGGTTTCATATTTTTTGTCAGGTAAAGAAAAATATGCCACCAAATTAAAGAAAGCAGATACCACGGTGCTGCCCCAACTGTCAGCATATTGATTTTCAGAAGAGAGAAAATCAGAACGCCAAGAATAAATGCTTTTCGGAACAGCGCGGATTTGCTGTACGCAAAAGAGAGCAGCCAAATGCCGCCGCAGAACAGCAGAACAATGAGAGCCCAGACGGCAGGGTGGTGTGCCGTTTCAAAATATGGTCGCTCAAAGATGAAATGCACCAGTTCGATGACATCCTTGAACAGAAGATAGAGCCATGCGAAGGAGAGCAGCTTTTCCGCCTTATATTCCTTCGTGAGAAAGCCCTTTGCCAAATAGCCCGACATGAAGATAAACCCCGGCATGTGGAAAAAATAGATAAAGGTTCTCACGCCTGTGGCAAAGGCGGAATGGGTTTCCTGCAAATAGCCCAGCATGTGCCCCAGAACCACCAGAAAAATCAGAACACCCTTGATGTTGTCGATATGAAAATCTCTTGCTGTCTGCTGCTTCATGATGAATGACTCCTGTTTCATTTCTGTTTACTGCTTTCTTCCCAAAGGGCATGATAAAGCGCAGGCTTTCTGTCCGCCTTGACAGGAAAGCTTTTGCGGTATGCGTCTGCCTCGTTCAGGTCGATATCAACAATCGTCAGCCCGTTGCCGCCCTCTACATGCGCCAGCACTTCGCCTGTCGGGGAAACTGCCATGCTGTCACCGATATAGGAAAGACCGCCGCCTTCACCGCTGCGGTTCACACCGAGGATGAAGCACTGGTTTTCGATGGCGCGTGCCTTTAGAAGTGTCATCCAATGCTCTCTGCGTGCCGTGGGCCAGCTTGCGATAACGGGAATTACCTTTGCCTGCTCGGATACAATCTGAAAGATTTCGGGGAAACGTAAATCATAGCAGATTAACGGTGCAACAGGTACACCCTTTACCTCGCAGAGCTGCAGCGCATTACCACCGGTATAATGCTTTGCCTCTGCGCCGAAGGAGAAGGGATGAATTTTTGCATAATCTGCAAGCTGATTCCCGTTCTCGTCCAGAATGATGCAGTGATTTGTGGCAATACCGTTTTCGTATACAGGCAGACCATAGCAGATGGCAACATGGTTTTTCTTCGCTTCTTCGCGGAAAAACGCCATGGAGGGGCTGTTTTTTCTGTCCTCGCCGTAGGTTTCGGGGTTCAGCGTAAAGCCTGCCAGTGTCATTTCGGGGAAAATAACAAAATCCACCTGTTTTTCCTTTGCCTCTGCAAGCAGCCTGCTGCAAAGTGTCATGGCCTTTTCCTTTTCTTCAAAGCCCATATCAATCTGTCCCAATGCGATTCTCATAGGATTTTCCTCCTTTTATTCTCAAATGCGATTCTCAAATGCGATTCTCAAATGCAAAACTGATTTTTTATTCCCAATCCTTCCAGATATCGGGGCAATAGCCCAGTGTAAACGCTTTACCGTTGCGTACAATCGGTGTGGCGAACAGCTCCGGATTTTCAAACAGCGTCTGCTCGCGCTTTGCCTCGTCGATATAATCCATGTAAAGCTTGGTGTATGCCTTTGCCTTGCGGTCAATCATATCCTCAACGGGGATACATTTTTTCGCTGCTTCAAAGACTGCCTTTGCCATGCCGAATTGGTGCAAATCAATATATTGATATTTTATTTTTCTCTCTTTAAAATAACGCTCGGCTTTTTTGGTATCAAAGCTTTTCTTGGAGCCGTAAATTTGGATATTCATGCGAAAACCATCCTTTCTGTGATACCTCATTTTATAATATTTTTTCCGTGGGGGCAAGACAATAGAGAATGATTCTGTTATACTTATGTTATTTTCAAGCGAAGGAGGCAGAAAAATGAGATTCATTTCATGGAATGTAAACGGCTTACGCGCCGCAGTAGGCAAAGGCTTTTCGGAATATTTCAAGGAAGCCGATGCGGATATATTTTCCCTACAGGAAACAAAGCTACAGGCAGGGCAGATTGACTTAGAAACGGAGGGCTATCATCAATACTGGAATTATGCCGAAAGGAAGGGCTATTCCGGTGTTGCGGTATTCACGAAGCAGGAGCCGCTTTCTGTTGCCTATGGTATTGGCGTGAAGGAGCATGACCACGAGGGGCGTGTGATTACGCTGGAATTTCCTGATTTTTACCATGTGACGGTATACACCCCAAATTCGCAGCAGGAAAACGCCCGTCTGGCGTACCGCATGGAATGGGAGGATGCGTTCCGCGCGTATGTAAGCGGTCTGGATGCGAAAAAGCCTGTTGTCATCTGCGGGGATTTGAATGTAGCACATAATGAAATCGATCTGAAAAATCCCAAAACAAACCGCAGAAGTGCCGGCTTTACGGATGAGGAGCGCGGCAAATTCACGGAGCTTCTGGGTGCCGGCTTTGTGGATACCTTCCGCTATTTTTATCCGGAGCAGGAGGGCATTTATTCCTGGTGGAGCTATCGCTTTAAGGCAAGAGAGAAGAACGCAGGGTGGCGGATTGATTATTATGTGGTTTCCGCACGCTTGCAGGACAAGCTGGTGGATGCGAAGATTCATACAGAGGTGCTTGGCTCTGACCATTGTCCTGTGGAGCTGGAAATCAATCTGTAAAAGAGGAGAAATATGGAACCGTATTATTATCAAACCTTATCCAAGGCGGAGCAGAGCAGCTATCAGGCGATGCAGGCAGGACTGCAGGCGTTTGCGCCCTCCTTTCCTGTACCGCTTCTGGAAAACAGAGCGTTGACGGATGTTTTCATGAAGCTGCGTCTGGATTGTCCGCAGTTGTTTTATGCAGGGACATTTCAATATCGCTATTATCCCGATTCCAGAAATGCGGAATTGATTCCTGCGTATCTTTTTGAAAAGGGAAAGCTGAAGGAGCATCAGAAGGCGCTGCAGTCACGCGTGGAAAAGCTGGTTCGTCCTGTGGCAAGGTGCAGCGATGAGGAAAAGCTGCTGTATATCCACGATTTTGTCTGCAAAAATGTACGCTATGATAAGCTGAAAAAGCAGTATTCCCATGAAATCATCGGTGTTCTGGGGCATGGCGTTGGCGTTTGTGAGGGCATTGCAAAGGCAGTCAAGATTCTCTGTGATGCACTGCAAATCCAGTGCATCATTGCCTTGGCGGAAAATAACCCCGAAAAGGGCGTGAAGTATCGCCATGCGTGGAACGTGGTGCGGCTGGATAAAAAATATTACCATCTGGACTGCACCTTTGATCTTTCCTTAGGGAATCCGGAGGAAATTCGATATGATTATTTTCTGCTGAGTGATAAGCAGATTTTTCGCGATCATGAGAGATTGGTCTGGCGTGTGCCTGCCTGCGAGGATGCAGACAGATTTTATTATAAGAAAAAGAAGCTCTCCTTCACGAAGACGGAGGAGGTGCAAAAGCGCGCGGCGCAGGCGGTGAAAAAAGGAAAACCCCTGCTGTTTCATTGGCGCGGCGGCTATATGACAAGGGAAATCGTGCAGGAATTTCTGCGGATTTTCAAGGAAGAAGCAGCGAAAAAAGAAAAATTCGCACAGATTTCGCTGAATTGGGCGCAGGCGATTGTGAAGGTGTGCTTTATCGAACAGCTGCCGACACAGGAATTGACTATGGAAGAAGCAAATGAAGGCGAAAAGGAATAGAAATGCGAAAAGACCGAGGACAAAAACTGTCTTCGGTCTTTTGTATAAAAAGGGGTAGTGAGTTAGCGAAAGAAAGCTGAGATTATCCTTCAAAAGCAGTCAGTTTTTCCAGAAGAAGATTGCTTCTGTCGATGAAGGCTGTCATTTCCTCGGAGGTCAGCGGACGGTGGCTCATCAGTGCCAGATCATACAGCTGATGGCACAGAAGGGTTGCATCCTCCTTCTTTTCCTCCTTGCCTGCCATGGAAAGCAGTGCTTTTACCAGTTTATTATTTTTATTCAGCACCAGAGTTTCATCGGGCTTCATATTGGCAAACATTGCCTTAAATTCTTCGTTGTTGGCGTAAGCCTCCATCATTTCCATCATACGTCTGGATTCCTCGGAAAGCAGAATCATGGCGGAAACCTTTTCGGCTTTCAGCGCTTCCAGCTTTACATTCAGCTTTTCATTTGCAACCGCTGTGCGGAACAGCTCCTGCATCTGATTTGCTTCAAATTCGTCTGCCTGCTTTTTCGCTTCGGAAATTTCGGCATCCTCTTTTTCCTGCAAGGAATCAATATCCGCATCGACACGCTGTACCTTCAGCTTGATGTCCTGATTTTTATATTCGAGGAAGGAAACGAAGGGCTTATCCACAGGCGTATCCATGATGGCAGCCTCCAGACCCTGCTCCTTGAACAGGCGGATATACTGCGCCTGCTGATTGGTGTCGGTTGCAAAATAAATCACGTTTTCGTGCTTTTCCTTATTCTTTTCCAGATATTCGGCAACGGTTTCATAAACGCCGTCTGTTGTTTTCAGCAGCAGGATATCCTTTACCTTATCATACAGCTTTTCTTCCTTCATGCAGCCGTATTTGATGAAGATATTGATATCATCCCAGAAGCCTTCAAAGGCAGGACGGTCGGTTTTGAACAGCTGGTTCAGCTTGTCCGCAACCTTCTTGGTGATGTAGGCATTCATTTTTTCCACATAGCCGTCATTCTGCAATGCACTTCTGGAAACATTCAAGGGCATATCGGGGCAGTCCAAAGTCCCCTTCAAGAGCAGCAGAAATTCGGGGACAACCTCTTTTACGTTATCCGCAATATAAACCTGATTGCAGTACAGCTTTACCTCGCCGTCCATCATGTCCATCTGCTCCACCAGCTTCGGGAAATAGAGAATCCCTTTCAGACGGAAGGGGTAATCCATATTCAGATGAATCCAGAACAGAGGGTCATTTAAGTCATTGAATACCTGATGATAGAATGCCTTATAGTCCTCATCCGTACATTCGGAGGGCTTTCTCTGCCACAGGGGGTTGGTGTCATTCAGTGGCTTGGGCTCCTCTGCCTTTGCCTCCTCTGCGGCATCCTGCTGCTCCTGCAATAAATCCATGGCACCCTCGGTGGTCAGCTTTGCCGCTTCCTCGGGGGAAACATGAACGGTGTTTTCTGCTTTCTTTGCGGCTGCCTTTTCCTCCTCGGTTTCTTCCTTCAGCACATCCACAAAGATGGGAACGGGCATGAAGGCACAGTATTTTCTCATAGCGGCGTAAAGCGTTGCCTCATTCAGGAATTCCTCGCCGTCTGCGCCGATAAAGAGGGTGATGGTTGTGCCGCGTTCTGTTCTTGCGCCGGCCTCCATTTCATAATCAATGCCGCCGTTGCAGCGCCATTTTGCCGCAACTGCATCCTTCCGGTAGGAAAGGGAATCAATCTCGACCGTATCGGCTACCATAAAAGCGGAATAGAACCCCAGACCGAAATGCCCGATAATCTCACTGCCTTCGTCCTCGTTTTTCCCTTCAAATTTGGAAAGGAAATCGGTTGCGCCGGAGAATGCAATCTGGTTGATGTATTTCTTGATTTCATCTGCCGTCATGCCGATACCGTTATCAATAATCTGCAATGTTTTCTTGTCCTGATCCAGAACAACATGAATTTCGTATGCTTTCTCTGCGGGAATATCTGCTTCCCCCATCATGGAAAGCTTCTGCAGCTTTGTCACCGCATCACACGCATTGGATACCAGTTCACGAATGAAGATGTCCTTATCTGTATAGAGCCATTTTTTGATAATTGGCATAAAATTTTCACTGTTAATAGAAAGATTGCCTTTTTCCTGCATACTGCATACCTCCTAAAATTTTTTTTACAGAGCCAATGTGTTTGGCTCTTATCACTCTATATTGTAGCACCCGAAACGGAAAAGTCAAGAAAAAATTAGCACTCAATAAAAATGAGTGCTAACAAATTCGGAAGAAAAAAGAAGGAGATTAACTCTCCTGCTTCCGGATGCCGATGGCATTTTTTTTGAAAAACTTTAAAATATATTCCTCCCAGAGCCGCTCGGAGGATTTATCCAGAGAAAAGGCTTCCTGCGAAATGGCGGTGGTGCAGAGGATGGTATGCTCCTTAAAGAGAATATTCAGAAATGCCGCCTTGGTATTGGGGAGATTGGCAAGCTTTTCCTCCGCAAGAGAGAACACAAGCTTGATGCTTTTCGGCAGCTTATTCCCCTTGATTGCCTGAAATACAAAGGGACGCATTTCCTCCCAATGCACATAACGGGAAAGCCCTGCCTCCTGCTCCTCGGCAGTATAAAAATCCATGTTGCGCTTGCCCTCAATGATAAAAGAAGCGAAGGTGGTCAGCTCCCCCTGACGGAACAAAAACGCATCAAAGGTATCCCCCTTCAAAAGCAGATTCATAAATGATTTTGTATCATTGACGGTAAAAGCAAGCATAAAAAATCCTCCCAAAACAATTCTGTCCTTCTATTTTACATGCTTTGGGAGGATTTTTCAATTTGTTTCTCATTTAAAAGTAATGGTCAGCTTTCCGTCAGCCCATTGAATAAACTTGGAATCTGAAAAAATCGGATGCGGAGCAGTGTCCCGATAAACCTCACCCGTGCGGAACACAGAAAGCAGTACGCCTGCCAATGCCATATTGATGAGCAAAGCCGTTGCCCCATAGGAAAGGAAGGGCAGGGCAATCGGTGCGATGAGCCATATACCCAGATTTGCCAGAATATAAAGCAGGATTTCCGCTGTGAAGGTGCAGAGAATCGTCAGAGAAACCATCTGCCCGAAAATGCTTTTCTGTTTCAGCGCTTTGCGGAAGCCAAGCCCGAGAAAGACTGCCAACAGCAGAACCACAATGCCCGAGGCAACCCAGCCATAATGATAGGTCAGATAGGCCAGAAGATAATCGGAGCGAAGCATAGAGGCATCTGTCAGCAGATAGGCTTGTGTTTCCGAAAGGGCTGCACCTTCGCCCAGAAGAACGGAATGGGAAAGGATGGTTTTCAACTGTGTCGAAAGGTAGCCGCTGCCCATAGGGTCACCGGAAGGGACGAAAACCGTATACAGGCGTTCCCAGCCATACCGATACCGAAACGGTGCATAAAACATCAGCAGGACAATCAGGCAGACCACCGCTAACAGAAAAAGCAGCAGAAACATGTTGCGTTGTTTGTCAAACCATTTCTTTTTCGATGCAACGAGCATGAGAACTCCCGCGGAGAACACAAATGTCAGAACGCCGCTGAAGGTGTGACAGTATGACAGAAACAGGCAGAAAACCGCCGCCAGAACGCTGCTGATAAGATAGCCCCTTCTGCCCTGACTTCTGAGCCGATAAAACAGACCGCAGAAGGCAAGGGGAAACAGCAGAGAGAGTGCAAGCGGACTGAGGGCAAAGGAGCCGAGAATCAGCCATCTTTTTCCGCCATAGAATACCCCGAACAGATGCGCCGCAAGGTCAACCATCAATAAGCCGAGCGGCAGTACATAGGGATGCTTTCCGAAAAAGGAAAAATCCAGAAAATACATCCCGACAAACGTCGCTAAGCTAAGTGGCAGAAAGACGAAAAGCACCTGTGCGGAGCGCGTCGCTAACGCATCATTTCCTGCGGGTATTGTTTTCAGCAGCAGCACCTGAATGATGCCTCCCAGCACAAACAGCAGCAGTACCAGCCCGATTATCCCCCATTGGGGCGCAGGCTTATGGGTCTGGTCTAATGCCGCACCGACAGATACGGGGTCACCCATCTGCAACAATGCCTTTTCTTCGGCAATGCTTTCGGAATCTCCTGCGGCAAGGTAGGCATTTTTCTGGTCTGTCAGATGATCCTCAATTTCCTGTGCAACGGCAGGATGCGCCTTTTTCCAGCGAATCTGCTCACAGACCTTTTCGGCATAACGATGAAACGCATCAGAAACATTCACAGCAAAGACCTCCTTCCAGAATTTTGCTGACGGCGGAGGAATATTCCTTCCATTCGTCTGTTTTTTCCTGTAAAAATTTTTTCCCCTTTTGTGTCAGACGGTAATATTTGCGAACGCGTGCGGAATCCGCGTGTTCCTCATAGGATTCCAGAAGTCCCTTCTTTTCCAAGCCGTGCAAAAGGGGATAAAGCGTGCCTGCCTTCATCTGAAAGACGTTGTTGGAACGGCATGCCAGCTCCTCAATAATCTGATAGCCGTACATATCCCGTCCGTCCAGAAGCTTGAGCACAAGGGTGGCAGAGCTGCCTGCCAGCAGGGTTTTATCCAGTGCCATGCGATGCACCTCCTTATATATCGAGTATCTATATATCTGCATTATATATCGATGGTCTATCTATGTCCAATCAGAAAAATGAATGGCAGTATATATATAGATAATCTATATATATACGCAAAAAAAGTTTACTCATTTCTTGCCATCAAAGTCTCAATGTATTATAATAAAATATCATAAGAATGAAAATACAGGAGGGCGACCAATGGCTGAAGAAAAAAACACAGAAAACAACAGCGGTCTGGGTGCAACGGGTAATTTTATCCACAGTTATATCCAGGAGGACTTAAAGGGAGAGCTGAATAAAATCCACACCAGATTTCCGCCCGAACCAAATGGCTACCTGCATATCGGTCATGCAAAATCCATCTGCCTGAACTTTGGCTTGGCAAATCTGTACGGAGGCAAGTGCAACCTGCGTTTTGATGATACCAACCCCACAAAAGAAGATGTGGAGTATGTAGAATCCATTCAGGAGGATGTAAAATGGCTTGGCTTCGATTGGGAGGACAGACTTTTCTATGCGTCCGGCTATTTTGATAAATATTATGAAGTTGCGTTGAAGCTGATTCAAGAAGGCAAGGCTTTCGTGGATGAGCTTAGCGCAGAGGAAATGAGAGAATACCGCGGGACCCTTTCCACACCCGGGAAGGAAAGCCCTTACCGCAACAGAAGCGTGGAGGAAAATCTGGAACTGTTTGAAAGAATGAAGGCAGGCGAATTCCCCGACGGCTCCAAAACACTGCGTGCGAAGATTGATATGGCTTCTCCCAATATCAACATGAGAGACCCTGTGCTTTACCGTATCTCCCATTCCACCCACCATACCACAGGAGATAAATGGTGCATCTACCCGATGTATGACTTTGCACATCCCTTGGAGGATGCGATTGAGGGCATCACCCATTCTATCTGTACGATGGAATTTGAGGATCACAGACCTCTGTATGATTGGGTAGTCAGAGAGGCAGGCTATACCGTAAATCCGCCCAGACAGATTGAATTTGCCCGTCTGGGGATGACAAATACCGTGATGAGCAAGAGAAAGTTGCGTGCCTTGGTAGAAAACGGTCTGGTTGACGGCTGGGATGACCCCCGTATGCCGACCATCTGCGGTCTGCGCCGTCGTGGCTATACCCCTGCGTCTATTCGTGATTTCTGCGAACGCATCGGCGTTTCCAAGGCAAATAGCATGGTGGATAGTGGCTTGCTGGATTATTGTATCCGCGATGACCTGAAGGCAAAAGCAAAGGTTGTTATGGCTGTGCTTGACCCCTTGAAGCTGGTTATCACCAATTATCCCGAGGATCAGGTGGAAATGATGGAGCTGGAAAATAACCCCGAAACACCCGAATTGGGCAAACGTCTGGCACCCTTTACCAGAGAGCTTTATATCGAAAGAGAGGACTTCATGGAAGAACCCGTGAAGAAGTTCTTCCGTCTGGCTCCGGGGAAGGAAGTGCGCCTGAAGGGGGCATATTTCGTAACCTGCACCGATTTTGTGAAGGATGAAAACGGCATTGTGACAGAGGTTCACTGCACCTACGACCCCGAAACCAGAAGCGGCAGCGGCTTTGAGGGCAGAAAGGTGAAGGGCACACTGCATTGGGTAAGCGCAAAGGATAACGTACAGGCAACGGCAAGACTGTATGATTATATGATGCTGGATAACCCGGAAGACCCTAACGGCGAAATGATTATGAACCCCAATTCTCTGGAGGTAAAGGAATGCTTCATCGAGCCTTCCGTTAAGGATGCAAAGAAGGGTGACAGATTCCAGTTTATGAGAAACGGCTATTATATTGTGGATACAAAGGATACAACAGAGGAACATCTGGTATTTAACCGCATTGTTCCGCTGAAAAGCTCCTTTAAGCTGAAATAAAGAACAGATAGGAAGAAGGTAAGTCTTTGGATTTGCCTTCTTTTTTTGTTTGTAGGTTTTGTTAAAAAAATAAATCCTTTGCCCTCGATTGACAGAGACTATCTTTTTTGCTATACTCGTAAAAATGGTTTTTAATACCACATAAAATAGTGAGAGATACGGTTCAAATGCAAGAGAAAAATGAGGAGGAGCTGTGATGGAAGTAAAAGCATTGAAATTTGGCGGATTAACCGCAAAACGTCCGATTGTGCAGGGCGGAATGGGGGTGGGGGTATCCCTTTCCTCTCTGGCAGGAAATGTGGCGAAATGCGGCGGTGTCGGCACGATTTCCGGCGTGCATCCCGGCTACAGAGAGGCGGATTTTAAGGAAAATCCCTTTCGCGCCAATCTGAGAGCCATCGGGAACGAACTGGAAAAAGCCAAGGAGATTGCTAATGGCGGTATCATTGGTTTTAATTTCATGACAGTGATGAATCATTATGAGGAATATGTGAAGGAAGCGATTGCCGCAGGGGCGGATTTTATCGTTTCGGGGGCAGGTCTGCCTGTGAATCTGGCGAAATATGCAGCAGGCACAAGGGCAGCAATTCTGCCGATTGTTTCCTCTGCGAGAGCCCTGAAGCTGATTGTAAAGCAGTGGCAGAGAGCGGACAGACTGCCTGATGCAGTGGTGGTGGAGGGACCGCTTGCGGGTGGACACCTTGGATACCCCTATGGACACCTTGTGGACGGCACTTTTGACACCTTAGAGGACAGTCTTGTGGACGTAGTGGATTATGTGCGGGAATTAGAGGAGAAAAGCGGCGTTAAAATTCCTGTGGTTGCCGGCGGCGGTGTGCGCAATCATGCGGACATGGAACGGCTGATGGCACTTGGCGCGAGCGGTGTGCAGGTCGGCACAAAATTCGTTGCGACAGAGGAATGTGATGCCGCTCCCGCATTTAAGCAGGCGTATTTGCGGAGCCGAAAGGAGGATGTGCAGCTGATTGAAAGCCCTGTCGGCTTGGCAGCACGCGCCATTCGGAATTCCTTTCTGGAGAAGGTAGAGAAGCAGGGGCGGATTCCTGTGCAGAGGTGCTATCAGTGCATGAACCACTGCAAGCAGGCGGAAACGAAATACTGCATCTCGCAGGCATTGATTGACGCGGTGCAGGGGAGAGAGGGACTTGTTTTCTGCGGCGCAAATGCTTATGAAATCGAGAAACTTTCAACAGTGGAAAAAGTGATACAGGAGCTTTGCGGAGAATAAAAAAAGAACCATATTCGTGAGAATATGGTTCTTTTTTGTTATTCCTTATCGGTGATGGTGCTGTGCAGCTCCTGCAGGGATCTGACAACGCCGCAGCCGGGCTTATTCATGGATTCGATACCGGAGGCAGTTGCCTTCGCGGCAGCCATGGTTGTGATGTAAGGGATTTTCTTACGGATGGCTGCTTTACGCAGGTAGCTGTCATCCAGTGTGCCGTCTGCACCTCTGGGGGTATTGATAATCAGGTCAATTTTGCCGTTTGTAATCAGGTCGGAGATGTTAGGTCTGCCTTCGCTCAGCTTATAGACGAACTCGGAAACAATGCCTGCATCTGCCAGAACCTTCTGGGTGCCTTTTGTTGCGAGGATATGGAAGCCTGCATCTGCAAAGCCCTTTGCAACCTCCGGCAGCTCTGCCTTATCCTTATCACAGACGGAAATCAAAACGGTGCCGCTCATGGGCAGCTTTGTCTGTGTTGCCTCCTGTGCCTTGAAGAAGGCTTCGCCGTAGAATTCGGAAAGCCCAAGCACCTCGCCTGTGGAGCGCATTTCGGGCCCCAGAACAGGGTCAACCTCTTGGAACATATTGAAGGGGAATACGGATTCCTTCACGCCGTAGTAAGGAATATTCTTTTCCTTCAAACCGGGTACGGGAGAGGGTCTGCCTGTCAGCTCGCTTGTGACGATATCGATTGCCAGAGGAACCATGCGGATGTTGCAGACCTTGGAAACCAGAGGAACGGTACGGGATGCTCTGGGGTTTGCTTCCAGCACATATACCTTATCGTTTTCGATGGCATACTGCATATTCATCAGACCCTTAACGCCCATTTCCTCTGCGATTTTTCGGGTGTATTCCTTGATGGTTTTGACATTCTTTTCAGAAATATGTCTGGAAGGAATGATGCATGCGGAGTCACCGGAGTGTACGCCTGCAAGCTCGATATGCTCCATAACAGCAGGAACAAAGGCATGTGTGCCGTCACTGATGGCATCTGCTTCACATTCCATTGCGTGATTCAGGAAGCGGTCAATCAGAATGGGTCTGTCGGGGGTTACGCCAACAGCGGCATTCATATATTTTGTCAGATTTTCGGGGTCGTATACCACTTCCATACCGCGGCCGCCCAGAACATAGGAGGGGCGAACCATAACGGGATAGCCGATTTTTTCTGCGATATGAAGGGCATCCGTAGCCGTAACCGCCATGCCGGATTCGGGCATGGGAATACCCAGCTTATCCATCATTGCGCGGAAGTGGTCTCTGTCTTCTGCCAGGTCGATCACAGCAGGAGGAGTCCCCAGAATTTTTACGCCGTTCTTTTCCAAATCAGCCGCCAGATTCAGAGGAGTCTGACCGCCGAACTGCGCGATAACGCCAACGGGCTTTTCTTTTTTATAAATGCTCAGCACATCTTCCAGTGTCAGAGGCTCAAAGTAAAGCTTATCGGAGGTGTCATAGTCTGTGGAAACGGTTTCGGGGTTGCAGTTTACGATAATCGTTTCAAAGCCAAGCTGCTTCAACGCCAGAGAAGCATGTACGCAGCAGTAGTCAAATTCAATACCCTGCCCGATTCTGTTGGGGCCGCCGCCCAGAATCATAACCTTGGGCTTTTCTGTGCTGACGGGGTTTTTGTCCTCTGCATTATAGGTGGAGTAGTAATATGCCTTATCCTGTGTGCCGCTGACATGAACGGGCTCCCAAGCCTCCTCCAGACCCAACGCGATGCGCTTGTTTCTGATTTCTGCTTCGTCGATTTCCAGAAGTCGGCTCAGATATTTATCGGAGAAACCATCCTTCTTTGCGGCAATCAGTACATCATCCGCAGGCAGCTTTCCTTTGTTTGCCAGAAGGAATTCTTCCTCCTCAACCAGCTCCTTCATCTGATTGATGAACCATGCCTTTACCTTTGTCAGCGCATGGATTTCTTCTACGGTTGCGCCCTTGCGCAGTGCTTCATACATGATGAAATGGCGTTCACTGGAGGGAGAAACCAGCATTTTCAAAAGCTCTTCCTTGGATTTTTTATCAAAATCCTTTGCATGTCCCAGACCATAGCGACCTGTTTCCAGAGAACGGATGGCTTTCTGGAAGGCTTCTTTATAATTCTTGCCGATACTCATAACCTCGCCGACTGCGCGCATCTGGGTACCCAGCTTATCCTCTACGCCTTTGAATTTTTCAAATGCCCAACGTGCGAATTTGATAACAACATAATCGCCATCGGGAACATATTTATCCAGTGTGCCGTATTTGCCGCAGGGGATATCCTTCAGAGTCAGCCCTGTTGCAAGCATGGCGGAAACCAGAGCAATGGGGAAGCCGGTTGCCTTGGAAGCCAGTGCGGAGGAACGGGAGGTTCTGGGGTTGATTTCGATGATGATATCTCTGTCTGTTTCGGGGTCATGCGCCCACTGTACATTTGTGCCGCCGATTACCTGTACGGAATCGACAATTTTATAGGATTTTTCCTGCAGACGCTTCTGTACCTCCTCGGAAATGGTCAGCATGGGAGCGGAGCAGAAGGAATCACCGGTATGCACACCGAGGGGATCGATATTTTCGATAAAGCATACGGTAATCATATTGCCTTCGGCATCACGCACAACCTCTAATTCCAGCTCTTCCCAGCCGAGAATAGATTCCTCTACCAGAACCTGACCAACGAGGGAAGCCTGCAGACCGCGTGTGCATACGGTTTTCAGTTCATCTACGTTATAAACCAGACCGCCGCCTGTGCCGCCCATGGTATAAGCGGGACGCAGAACAACGGGATAGCCCAGCTTATCGGCAATGGCAAGGGCTTCGTCTACGGAATAGGCAACCTCACTTCTTGCCATTTCAATGCCAAGGCTGTCCATGGTTTTTTTGAATTCGATACGGTCTTCGCCACGCTCGATGGCATCAACCTGTACACCGATGACTTCTACATTATATTTGTCTAAAATACCTGCCTTGGAAAGCTCAGAGCAAAGATTCAGACCGGACTGACCGCCGAGATTGGGCAGCAGAGCATCGGGACGTTCTTTTGCAATAATCTGTTCCAGACGGTTGATATTCAAGGGTTCGATATAGGTTGCATCGGCGATTTCGGGGTCTGTCATGATGGTTGCGGGGTTGGAATTGACCAGAACGATTTCGTAGCCCAGCTTACGCAGCGCCTTACACGCCTGTGTGCCGGAGTAGTCAAATTCACACGCCTGCCCGATGATGATGGGGCCGGAGCCGATAATCAGAACTTTCTTGATATCCTTCTTTTGTTTCACAGGAACTCCTCCTTTTGTGGATAATAAACAAGGTGTTGTTGCTTTTGCTTCTTCTTTATTGTTTCATACGCTTCTATTATAGCACGATTTTGCATAATGAGTGTTTTTTTCTGCTTATGGGGGCAATCAGCTTTCTTATAGAATGGAAAATTGTATTTTTTTCAATGAAAACTGTTGAAAACGCATGAAAAAAAGTGTGCTTTCTGCAAAAAATTACAGTTTGTTTTGTGCAAAATCCGCAAAAACAGACTGTTTTTCAGGGAAGCTTTGGAGAAAAAGTCAGCATACGAAAATTTTGCATACAAATTGTAAGAATATAATGGAAATGCGTCCCTTTTATAGGGACATTTGTCTATTGAATTTCGGGGGAGTTCTCAGTAAGATGGAAGAACCATTCTCAGAAAAAAGGAGGACAATCAGAATGAAAAAAGCAGTGGTAACGGTACTTGGTCAGGATAAGGTGGGCATCACAGCAAAGATTTGTGGTGTTCTGGCAGAAACAAATATCAATATCCTTGATATTTCCCAGACCATTGTTGGGGGGTATTTTAATATGGTGATGGTGGTTGATATCACCGAGGCGAAGGACACATTTGAGGAAACAGCCGAAAAGCTGTATGCAGTCGGGGAAGAGCTTGGGATGAAAATCAAAATTCAGCATACAGAGATTTTTGATGCGATGCACCGCATTTAAGGGAGGCTGCGAGAATGATTACAAGGAATGAAATTCTGGAAACCAACAGCATGATTTCTGACATGAATCTGGATGTCAGAACCATTACGATGGGCATTAGTCTGTTGGATTGCGCAGATGCAGATATCAATAAATTTAATGAAAAGGTATACAAAAAAATCACAACCTACGCAAAGGATTTAGTGAAGGTTGGGGATGAGCTGGCGAAGGAATACGGTGTGCCTGTAGTAAACAAGAGAATTTCCGTAACACCCATCGCGATTGCGGCGGCAGGCTGCAAAAATGCGGATTCCTATGTGAGCATTGCTCAGACACTGGACAAGGCAGCACAGGAGGTTGGCGTAAACTTCATCGGCGGCTTTTCCGCGCTGGTGCAGAAGGGCTATACCGAAAGTGATAAAATCTTGATTGATTCCATTCCGGAGGCACTGGCAGTGACAGAAAGAGTCTGTGCTTCTGTGAATATCGGGACTTCCAGAAACGGACTGAACATGGACGCAGTGAAGAAGATGGGCGAGATTATTGTGGAAACAGCGGAACGCACGAAGGACAACGAATGTATCGGCTGTGCGAAGCTGGTTGTATTTTGCAATGCAGTGGAGGACAACCCCTTTATGGCAGGCGCATTCCATGGCGTTGGGGAGGCAGACCGCTGTATCAATGTCGGTGTCAGCGGCCCCGGCGTGGTAAAACGTGCGCTGGAGGAGGTCAGAGGGGCTGACTTTGAAACCGTATGCGAAACCGTAAAGCGGACAGCCTTCAAGATTACCCGTGTGGGTCAGCTGATTGCGAAGGAAGCGGCAAAGAGATTGGATACACCTTTTGGTATCATTGACCTTTCTCTGGCACCGACCCCTGCGGTTGGGGACAGCATTGCGGAAATCTTCCAGGAAATGGGTCTGGAGGAAGCAGGCGCACCCGGCACAACGGCAGCACTGGCACTTCTGAATGACAATGTGAAAAAGGGTGGTGTCATGGCATCCTCTTATGTTGGCGGTCTGAGCGGCGCATTTATTCCCGTCAGCGAGGATCATGGGATGATTGATGCCTGCGAAAAGGGTGCGTTGACATTGGAAAAGCTCGAAGCGATGACCTGCGTATGTTCCGTTGGTCTGGATATGATTGCTCTGCCCGGGGATACCTCTGCGGCAACGCTTTCCGGTATCATTGCGGATGAAGCGGCGATTGGTATGGTGAACAACAAGACAACGGCGGTGCGCCTGATTCCCGTGATCGGCAGAAAGGAAGGCGAAAGCGTGGAATTCGGCGGTTTGCTGGGCTATGCGCCTATTATTCCGGTAAATCGTTTCAGCTGTGAAAAATTTGTGGCAAGAGGCGGCAGAATTCCTGCACCCATCCACAGCTTTAAGAACTAAAAAATAAAGTAGAAAACAGATAAAATTAGGGTTGACTTACCGGACAATGCTTGCTATAGTATTCAAAAAAATGTATTAAAAAATTTTTTTAACACTTACAAAAGACTTTACAAAAGACGAGGAAACGGAGTGAAGAAGAATGAGCAAGCTACAGACACCATTCAGATATGACTTTGTTGGGAGCTTTTTGCGTCCCGAAAAGCTGAAGCAGGCAAGAGCCGACTTTGAAGCAGGAAAAATCAACAAGGAGCAGCTGACCGCAGTGGAGAATGACTGCATTCGCGGACTGGTTGCAAAGCTGAAGGAGATTGGTTACCATGTGATTACAGACGGGGAATTCCGCAGAGCAACATGGCATCTTGATTTTATGTGGGGCTTTGCCGGCGTGGAGCACAAAAAGACCGTAGAGGGCAATCAGACCTTTGACGCAGAAGCGGCAATGATTGATGATACCTTTATGACAGGAAAAATTTCTGTGAAGAATCATCCCTTCGTGGAGCATTTTAAATTTCTGAAGCAGTTTGAGGATGAAAATACCGTTGCGAAGCAGACAATTCCTTCCCCCTGTCAGTTTTATGCGTTCTTTACAGGGGCAGAAACACTGGATAAGACGCTGGAATTTTACGACACAGAAGAAGCATTTGCAGAGGACGTTGTGAAGGCCTACAGCGAATTTGTACAGGAAATTTATGCGGCAGGCTGCAGAAATTTGCAGTTTGATGACTGTGTCTGGGGCGGTATGGTAAACCCTGAGCTGGCAGTGGCACTGACAGGCAGAGAGGGTGCAGCACTGGAAAGCTATAAAAAGACGGTTCTGGAACTGAACAATCAGGTGATTGCACAGGCACCCAAGGATCTGATTATCAATACACACGTTTGCAGAGGGAACTATCATTCTACATATTTCAGCTCCGGTGCGTATGATGGCGTTGCAGACCTGCTGTTCGGCGAGGAAAACGTAAACGCATATTATCTGGAATATGATGATGAAAGATCCGGCGGCTTTGCACCTCTGGCAAAAATGACAGGGGAAAAGAAGGTTGTTCTAGGTCTGGTTACAACAAAGACACCCGAACTGGAGGATAAGGCAAAAATTATTGCAAGAATCCATGAGGCGGAAAAATATATTCCTCTGGATCGTCTGTATCTGAGCCCCCAGTGTGGGTTTGCATCCTGCGAAATCGGCAATAAGCTGACAGAGGAAGAACAGTGGGCAAAGCTGAAGCTGGTAAAGGAAATTGCCGAAGAGGTTTGGGGGAAATAAGGGCGGTTGCCCACCCCTAAGTCGAAAACGGGTTTTTGAAAATAAAAAATTGTAAAAATAAAATCAGTCGGGACGAGGTTTCGGCTGATTTTTTATATGGAAAATTTTTTAAAAAATTGCATTCTCCTATTGACCTAAAGTTAGCTTTAGGTAGTATGATGGGAAATGTAAAAGGAAGAACGAGAAAGGGAGTGTAAGGAACGATGTATATTGAAAATATGAAAGGACCGGAGGATGTAAAAAAACTGACTTTGGAGCAATTACCCGTACTGGCGGAAGAAATGCGCCACGCACTTTTGATTCGAGCAAGCAAGCATGGTGGTCATTTTGGCCCTAACTTTGGTATGGTAGAGGCAACGATTGCACTGCATTATGTATTTGATTCCCCGAAGGATAAAATTGTTTATGACGTATCTCATCAGAGCTATCCGCACAAGATGCTGACAGGCAGAAAGGATGCGTACCTGTATGAAGAAAAATATGATGATGTATCCGGCTACAGCAATCCGCACGAAAGCGAGCATGATTTCTTTACGGTAGGACATACGTCCACATCTGTTAGTCTGGCGGCAGGGCTTGCGAAGGCAAGAGACCTGAAGGGCGAGGACGGCAATATAATCGCGGTGATTGGGGATGGCTCTCTGAGCGGCGGCGAAGCACTGGAGGGTTTGGATTATGCGGCAGAGCTGAGCAGTAATTTTATTATTGTGGTAAATGATAATGATATGTCCATCGCGGAAAATCATGGCGGTCTGTATCAGAATCTGAAGCTGCTGCGCGAAACAAACGGACAGGCAGAGTGCAATTTGTTCAAGGCATTTGGTCTGGATTATATTTATGTAGATAAGGGAAATGACACAGCGGCGCTGATTGATGCGTTCAAGCAGGTGAAGGACAGCAAAAAGCCTATTGTGGTGCATATCAATACACTGAAAGGGAAGGGCTATGCGCCTGCGGAGCAAAATAAGGAGCGTTGGCATTTCAGCGGCCCCTTTGACATTGAAACAGGGAAGCCCTTATATGCCGGCGGCGAGGAAGGTTATGAAGAAATTACCTGCAAGTACTTGCTGGATAAGATGAAAAAAGACCCCTCTGTGGTTGCGATTACCTCCGGTACACCTGGGGTTATGGGCTTCACCAAGAGCAAACGCGAAGAAGCGGGGAAGCAGTTTGTGGATGTCGGCATTGCGGAGGAAACGGCGGTTGCATTGGCATCCGGCATTGCGGCAAACGGTGGCAAGCCTTTTTATGGGGTATACAGCACATTTGTGCAGAGAGCCTTTGACCAGATTTCGCAGGATCTGTGTATCAACAATAACCCTGCGACGATTGTTACCTTCTTGGGCTCTGTTTATGGTATGAATGACGTGACGCATTTGGGGTTGCAGGATATTCCCATGCTGGGGAACATCCCGAATTTGGTTTACCTTGCGCCTGTAACAAAGGAGGATTATCTGGCTATGCTGGATTGGAGCATGGAGCAGAGAGAGCATCCTGTTGCAATTAAGCTGCCCGGCGGCAAGCTGATTTCTGATGGCAAGGCTGTGACAAAGGACTTTGGTCAGCTGAATAAATATGAAGTAACACAGGAAGGCAGCAAGGTGGCTGTGATTGGTCTGGGTGCGTTTTATGGACTGGGACAGGCTGCGGCGGATTTGCTGAAGAAAAAAACGGGCACACAGGCAACGGTTATCAATCCTTATTATATTACAGGGGTAGATACAGGGCTGCTAGAAGGACTGAAAAAGAATCATTCTGTTGTGGTCACACTGGAGGATGGAATTCTGGACGGCGGTTTCGGCGAAAAAATCGCAAGATTCTATGGGGATTCTGATGTAAAAGTGCTGAATTTCGGCTTGAAGAAGGAATTTCTTGACAGATACAATCCCGAAGACGTTATGCAGGAAAACCATCTGACTGCAGAGCAGATTGCGGAGGATGTACTGGCGGTGCTGAAATAACATAGAAGAAGATATAAAAAGGCAGCTTTGATTCTCAGGGGAAAAGGGCTGCCTTTTCCTTTTTTTGAGGGGGAGGAAAAAATATCGAAAAAAGGTGAAAAAAGGTGTTGACATTTTCTGCTAAGCGTGTATAATAAATAAATGTCGCTGCACGAAAGCAGTCGGAAAAAGAGTATAGGCATTGGTCAACAGCGAATGTTTGGAAAGAAAAACATTGACAAGCGGGACTGCGGATGATATACTGATATCCGCTGACATAAACAGCGAAAACAAGCGCAGAAAAATAAATAAAAAAGTGCTTGACAAACTGAATGATACTTGATAAAATATCATTCGCTGTCGAAAAAACAGCAAACAAAATCGAATCAGGTATGAAAAATAATACTTGACAAGAAAATGAAGATTTGATAAAATAATCTTCGCTGCTGAAAAGCAGATTGATCCTTGAAAACTGAACAATGGATATGAATAAACACAACCCATAGTCAATTCTGTCAGCGGAATTCTGAACCGTTTACAAAGCGCGA
>OBRJ01000146.1_pt1 | contig 63285 bp, 74 predicted proteins | sample 1494831 | NCBI WGS metagenome assembly OBRJ01 (sample SAMEA3360658, study PRJEB22359) | human gut metagenome | biome: ENVO:urban biome; feature: ENVO:human-associated habitat; material: ENVO:feces | place: Bangladesh | collected 2011
AATTCATAGCATCACCCCCTTTTCAGAGAGTGACTGAACCGCCAAGCGATAATCCTCGCTTACAGCATACCATAAATTTCATTCTTCGACAACTACAGCCATCTCCAACGGGGCTGTATTTTTATTTTGCTGACATTCCCCGTCCAGCGGATTTCGTTCTGCCCAACTTCAAATCTCGGAAACTCCGCACCGCCGTATTTGCTGTTTTGGTTGGTGTTACCCTTAAACACCTCCATCATTTCACTGTCAATCGTGATGCTCTCCTGCACGCCGTACAGGGGGAAATCCGCCCCATTGATAGTAAGCGTGATATCCCCACTGCCATAAACCGTAATGAGCGGTTCGCTGTATACTGTGCCGCTGTTGCGGATGGTGGTCGGGGCGGTCAGCTCTAAGGCATCCCCTGCGGCATTGACACTGTATTTGAAGGGCTCAACATCAAACTGTACCAAAAATTCATTGATATTTTTCAGAATACTGCCAAACTCAATCTGATTTTTGATGTACGCACGGTATACCTTGTCCGGTTCACTGGAAAAAATAACCTCTCCGAACCCAGTCAGCCAACCGCAAACTTCGTCAATCTGCCCCCTGTCCATCACATGACATTCGGCATCCTTGGTGTAGTTCTGGTAGGTCTTTTCATCCTCATGCAAAACACCATTCCTGCCGCTGACTTTGATTTCGTTTATCTTTCTCTGCGGAATGAAAATAGAGGGTGCTTTCAGCATCACAACACCCATATCCAGTGAATTGACACCGTTCCAGATAAAATATTGATACATCAAACTGCACCCCCTACCGCACTCACACGCCGTTTCCTGTAAAATTCCATTTCACGCATGAAATCGTTTGTAGTTCTTTCGTCCTTGTTTTCCACCGTCCCGATATACACATTGAAATTTTCTGTTTTGGCTACCGTTTCGCCCTTGCGGTATCTGTCTGCCTCCGGCTGTGTCAGTACCCTTTCGCCTTTGTGCAAAATCGCACGGTATCCATCGAACGGCACTTCTCGCAGACCTGTTCTGTGACTGCCGTCCGAACCACCGCCGCCCATGCCTGCCTCTTCCTTCGCCGCCCGAATGGCATCCCGAATCGCCTTTGTAATGGCATTTACAATACTGCTTTTGCCATCCTTGATACCCTCTGCAACACCGTCTGTTAATGCCTTGCCAACGTCATTGAAATCGTCTGCATAGCCCTTTGCCTGTTCCACTGCGTTCATGGCTAATTCCTCCATTTCATCGGAATAGAACTGCTTTGCAACCTCATTCGCTAAACGTCGCTTTTCCTCGAATTTCTCGACATATTCCTCAAATTTTCCGATCTCGAGCCTGTCCAGTTTCTCCGTAAAATCAAGCGCATCCTCAATATTCATATCCGCAATCTCGGAAAGCAGTCCGCCGGAAAGACCTTTCTCCTTCAGCTTTTCAATCTGTTCGTTATACTGCTGAATTTTCTTGATGCTTTCATCCAGATCTGTCAGCTTGAAAATTTCTTTTTCGCTGTTCTCGTCCTGCACTCTGGTAAACAGTTCGCCGTAATCAAACAGCTTATCGCTCAGGCTGGATTCCTTCTGCTCGATTGCCGCCAAGTCAGCTTCATATTTTTGCTTAAATTCCTGCAAGGCAGTCAAGCGCTCCTGCAACTTTTTCTGCTCTGCCTGCTTCGCCGCTTCAAGTTGCTTTTTGTTCCAGTCCTTTTCGATTTTGGCAATTTCGTCCAGAATGGATTTTCTGTTTTTCGGCTCTGCTTTTTTCAGTTCCGCCTGTTTCTTTGCAAGATTTTCCTTATACTGCGCCAGTTCCTCCTTGGCGCGCTCGTCCTCTGCCTCCTTCTGGATTCTGGAAATTTCCGCATTTACTGCGTCAATCTCATCTGCAATCACATCCTTGATTTTCGCAGTTGCCTTCTGTGCCGCCTTGGCTGCTGTGTTGTCGTTCATCATGCCATTCGCAAGCCCTTCCATCACAAAGCCGCCAATCATTTCAGACCATTTCGAGGGGGAATGTGTATCGAAGCCATCCTTGCCGGTAAACCAACTCTTGATTTTATCGACTACGCCTTTGACCTTGCTTTTCAGCCATCCGACCTTATCATTGATACCATTCCACAGCCCCATCAGGACGTTTTTGCCGATACTGACAAAATCCGAAACCTTACCGCTGAACCACGAAACCAGTTCACTCCATGCCGCCCTGATATCACTCACAGCATTTTTATAGTAAGCAATCCCACTCTGGAACACGCCGATAATTGTGTTGATTGCGGCGTTCACCTTATTCCCGACTGCATCAAAAACGGCGTTGACCTTATTTCTGAATTCCTCGGAAGTATTATAGGCATGAATCAGCTTCAGCACCAATGCCGTAATAACCGCAATCACAATCGTTACAGGCCCACCAATAGCGGCAATCGCAATCTTGACCGTACCAAGAGCCGTAGCCACCGCAGGGGCAACCGTCATAATCGCTCCTATGGATTGTATCAGCGTGCCGATAATAATTATCACAGGGCCAAGAGCCGCAGCCAATAAACCGATTACAACAACAGTTTTCTGCTGTTCTTCACTCATACCATTCAGTTTGTCCATGAAATTTTGCAGATGGGTGACAATATCTCTAATGACAGGCATCAGAATTTCACCAACGGAAATTGCCAACTCGTCCAGCTGGCTTTTTAATATTTCCAGCTGTCCCGGCAAATTATCCTGCATGGTATCCGCCATGTTTTTCGCCGCACCGTCACAGTTATAGACTGCATCAGTCAGTTTATTAAAGTCTGCATCCGATGCGTTTACAATAGCAAGCATCCCCGCAAAACTTTCTTTCCCGAAAATCGTAGATGCCGCTGCCACCTGTTCTGCCTCAGATAATCCGCCCAGACTACTGCGAAGATTATTGACAACCTCGCCGAAGGATTTCATTGTGCCATCGGCATTTGTAAGGCTGATACCATATTGTTTCATGGCGGCTGCTTGCGCATCCGTAGGTTTTGCCATGTTCGCAAGTGCCGTTTTCAAGCTTGTCCCTGCAACCTCTGCCTTGATACTTGCATTTGCCATCAAGCCAATCGCCAAAGACATATCCTCTACGCTATAGCCTAATGCACCTGCTACAGGAGCTACCTTCTGGAATGTAGAACCCATCATGCCTACATTCGTATTTGCGTTACTGGATGCCTGCGCCAGAACATCCGAAAAATGCCCTGCATCCGCTGCACTCAAACCAAACGCAGTCAGTGCATCCGTCACAATATCCGAAACAGAGCCCAGATTTTCACCGGATGCAGCGGCAAGGCTCATAATACCTTCAATGCCGTTCAGCATATCTTCGGTTTTCCACCCTGCCATAGCCATATAGTTCATTGCCTCTGCCGCCTCGGATGCGGAGAATTTCGTCTGTTCCCCCATTTCTCTTGCCTTTTTCCGCAGGCGTTCCAAGTCCTCGCCAGATGCACCGGAAACAGCGGCAACCTGACTCATAGCAGCATCAAAATCCGCGGCAGTCTTTACAGCAGCAACACCCAGTCCTACAACGGCACCTGTAACAGGCAGTAGTTTTTTCCCTACTCCTTCAACTTTTCCGCCGACATCCTGCATTTTTTCCCCTGCCGCTGCAATCTGCTGTGCGGAAACGCTACCGAAATTTTTCATTTCCTTTGTCAGATTTTTCAGACTGTTTTCCGTTGTGGAAATCTCCCGCACCAGACGGCGATACTGCTCTTGATTGACCTCCGTACCGTTTGCCATGTCCTTATCGGCTTTTTCCTTCGCCGCCTTCAAGGATTCCAGCTTGCTTTTTGTTTCCGATACGGATTTTGTCAAAAGCTCCTGTTTCTGCCGCAGAAGGTCTGCGTTTTTTGGGTCATGCTTCAATGCCTTGTTGACATATTTCAGTTCATTCTGCAAATCCTTTGCGGACTGGTTCAAATCCTTCAAGCCGCTTTTGAATTTTTTGGTATCCGAACCAATCTCAATGGTAATGCCATTAATGTTCCCCATGCTCTGCCCCCTTTCTGAATTTTTCCCTCAATGCCCTTCTGTCCGGCTCGGTCTGCTCCAAAAGCCAGCACTCCTCCAGATATTCCCGACCACTTTCCGTCTGCTGTAAATTGAAAATAAACGCATCCCGCTGCAATCCCAGATAAACATCTATCTGCAAATGCTCGATTTCCAAAAAATTCAAATGTGCATAGTCCATCACTGTTTTTTCGGATAACGAAAAAATGCTGTAGTGCAAATCGTCCGCCTCTCCCGGCATAGAGGGTATTTTTAGTTTGGGTCAGACACAACACCTTTTACAAATTCCAGATAATCCTTCAGCAGCTCCACTGCATCCCCAAAATCAAACATTGCCGAAATCTTCTGGAAGCTGTATTTTTTCTTTTTGTTCTGGTTGATGATGGCGGTCAGCAGCTCATAAACATCGTTGACGTTTTCCATATCCTGTGCCGCTACCAGCTTGTCAAACATTTCCTTGTCTGGCATTGGCAGGATTGCCACAAAGCCATCATGCAGCTTAACCATGTATTTTTTCTTTTTTCTCGTTGTAAAATCTAACATTCCTTTTCCACCTCACAAAAATGAGGGGCTGTTATGCCCCTCTCCTCACGCAATACTCGCGTCCGCTTCCTTATACAGAATCAGCGTGCCTTCATTGTCCTGTGGCTGCGCCTTAAATTCCGCATTGATGACAGTTTCTTTATCCTTCGCAAAGGACAGTTCGAACCCTGCCTCATTACTGCCGACGATGGTCACACGAATGTCACCGTCCGTCTTATCCTCATGCACAAAATGCAGAACGTATTTCTTGCCGTCATTATGGCTCAGACCGCCGATTTTGACCGTTCTGGTCTTTTTGGCTGTATCCTCTGTCACTCTGGCGGTGGGTGTCAGCTTTTTCAGCGTTTCGCCGTTCCATGTCATTACGCCGCTTTTCAAAATTGCTTCTTCATCCGTAATGATTTTCTTGGAAACGAAATTCAAATCGTCCTTCGCTTCGTAAAATGTCGGCTTATAGGACAGTGTCGCACCGCCCTGAATATAGCCCAACAGCTTAGCCTCAACCTCAATGGCTGCATCCTCAGGCAGTTCCCCTGTAAATTCATCCACATACAGCTTACCGCTGCCAAGTACAATTCTTTCCATTAGTTTTCCACCTTTCTTGTAATGTCAAATGTAAATGTTACCAGATACATTTTTTCTTTCTCGATGTAGATTTCCATTGCATCGTAGCGAATCCCAACAGAATCCAACGCCTTCTCAATTTTTTCCTGATTGACAAAATCCTTCCTCGCCGAATAAAGCTCCACAATGTAGCTATCTTTTCGCAGGAAGTTTCTGCTATCCGAGCCCCAAGCGGCTTCTCCGTCCTTCAGATAGACGATATAGGGCAGCGCGGGGCTTTGGTCTGCCTCATAAAAATAGACCTCAAGCCCTGTACTGCGCAGCAGCTTGTATAATTCACTTTGCCGCATCCTCTATCGCCTCCCTTATCTGTTTTTCGTAGTCCCGAATGACCTGCTCCTCTACGGGCTTGATGTGCGGAATCGCTTTCGTGCGCTTGCCGTTTGCCGTCACATGCCCATGCTCCAGAAGATGTGTCAGCCGATACCGTTTTTTATTGTGAACGATATATTTCGCATTTTCACCAAACGCACCTTTCTCTCTTGTCACGCCCCAGCTTTTGGCGTATTTGCCCGTTCTTTTGGGGCTGGTCTGCCGCAGTTGTTTTGCACCCTTGTCCGCAACCGCCTTGCCGCTGGCATCCACGTTTTTCACGATTGCCGCTTCATATTCGGAAAGCATTCTCGCAATCTCGCTTGCTAAAGCATCAACCTTTATGCTCATATAACCCACTCCTTACCTCGCAGTACAACTCTGTGTGACGGAAATCGTTTCGGAAGCGATACACGCTGTACAATCTGTCCCTAAATCGCAGGACTTCTTCCTGTTCATATTCGCCGTATGGAATCCGCAGGCATAGGGCAGGGCGCAGCCCCGTTTCTCTACACTTGAAAAATTCGCTTTGGTTGATGGGCAATTCCTCCGCAAACACTTCACGCTCCTCGTAAAACGTCTGCTTCATGCCGATTTCGTCCCGTATCGTTTTTTCGACCAACAGCGTCACAACATCGTTATACATTGTACTCACCACACAAACTTAATCCGTTTCTCATGCCCTTATAGGCTTTTTCATAACGCTCGCCCTCGCCCATGAAGTCATACTGCCATTTGAGGTACAGCTCAAACACCTTCTGAATTGCGGAATCCTCCTCGTTAATGACAGTAATGCCGACACGCATCATGTCTTTTTTGCAGGCATCCACGTTGTACTGAATTTCCTCATCCAGCTTATCATGCGAAATGCGCAGTGCCGTTTTCAATCTCGCTAAATCTGCCATCCCTTACGCCTCGCTTTCCACAATCTCCACAGTAAACTCCACAGTTCCTGCGGATGTTGTCACTGTAAAGGTTTCCACGCCGACAGGGAATTTCTCCAGATAAGCCTTTTTCAGCACAACCGCAGTGCCGCCGGAAACAGACCAGTTCGCCCCGCCTTCCTTCGGCACATCTGCGCCGTGATGCAGCAGGGCTGTAATGGTCTGACCGCTTTCGGCAGCCGTTACGATAATGTCAGCATAATTTTCGCTGTCTGCACGCTTATCAAAGGTGCCGCCGCTTACTGCGTTACTTTTTTTTTAAGGATCAGTACACCATTGGGGTCCGCCAGCTTCCCGTCACAAACCAGAGTAACCTTTACTTTTTCCTGATTGTTGTCGTTATCTCTCCAGCGGTCGGTGCGCATCTGCATATTTGTATTGATGATGTAATCATTCGGATTCACAAACACACCGAATACCTCGCCGTTGGATGCCGCCGCAAAGCTTTCCAGCACATCCTCCTCTGTGGTGACAACCTCCTTACCGCCGAATCTGTAGGTTTCGCCCTCGGTAATGCCGTAGTTTACTCTTGCAATAGGCTGCCCTGTGGAATCCACCATACCGTCAATCTGTGCATCAAAGGTGCCCTGCGCAAATACGAACACGCCGTTTCGATAGGCTTTTTTCATCTTGGCGAATACCTTTTCCTTCCACGCCTTCCAGCTTGCCACATCCTCCGCCGTCATTTCAATGACGTTGCCTGCGGGTACTCTGCTGTCCTTCGTAATGCCAAGCATCTGACCGCTGCCTGTGCCGGCGATAATACCCTTATCCAGTGCGGCAATGATAGCCTCTACCGCCAGAGGAACAAACATTTCGGTAAACTCCGTAAAATCAACCACATTTGCAATCAGGCTTTGTGCGATTTTGCATTCCAGACCGTAATAGCTGAAGGATACCTTTGTATTGGCGGTTACCTTCTGGTCTGTGGATGCAGAGCCGTCCGCAACCCAGCTTGCCGTAGGGCACAGGGACAGGATAGGGATTTCCACGCCGCCCTGCACGTTTGTCTTTCTCACTCTCGCGTACAGCTCGCCATGCGCTTTCAGCTCTCTGATAAATTCCTTCATTACGGTTGTGGGAATCACCGCTGTAGTTTCCGTTACCGTGGTCACTGCGTTCTGCAGCTTGCCTGCAATGGCATCCTTGTACTTAACTGGCAGTGCTTCTCCCTTGCACACCAGATTCATGAAGGCATTTTTATATTCATCTGTATCGAATACATCCTTTCCCGCTGCGTTGCCTGTGGAACCGACCACGCCGTTCGGATGCGCTGTCCCTCTGCCCTGCATGGCGGCAAGGTTTGCCTGCGCCGTCGCAAAGGCTTCATACGCGTTATCCAGCTTCTCCACCTCTTCCATTCTTGCATTTGCACCCTCTACATCGCCGTTCTGCAGCAATTCCTCCGCCGCATTGTAAAGTGCTTCTCTCTGTGCTTTGTAATCCTCGTAATTCTTAAACTTCATCCTTCATTTCCCCTTTCAATCTGAGTAATTTTAATTTTGCAGTTACAGTTTTAACTTCTGCGTTTTCCTCTCCCCTTGCAGGAAGAAGATCCTTCAGCTTATGAATGGTCTGCGCAGGCAATACACCGATGCCGTTTGTCAGCGTCGGCGCAGATGCAAACATAACCTCATCCACAAAGCCATATTCCACCGCCTTCTGCGCATCCATCCACGTTTCCGCATCCATGATGCCAAGCAGCTCCTCCATGCTTTTGCCTGTCTTTTCCAGATATGCCGCCGCGACTGCTTTATTTGCTGTCTGCAAAATCTCCGCCTCCTGCTGCATATCGTGAAAATCCCCTGCGGCAGAGCCGGAAACATTATGCACCATAAACAACGCTGTCGGGCTGATTCTGGAATGTCCTGCCTGCGCTATCACAGAGGCGGCACTCGCAGCCAGACCCACAATATTGATTTCTACCGTGCCCGCGTATGCTTTCAAGGCGGTATAGATTTCACTGCCGGCAAACACATCCCCGCCGCCGGAGTTAATTTCCACAAGGAGCGGCTCCCCATTTGCCTCGCTGATGGCAGCATTGACATCCTTCGGACAGGTTGCATCCATGCCGAACCACTCATAAATCCACTTGTCCGCATTTCCGACAATCGTCCCCTTCACCTCGATTTTCCTCATTCTTCCTCACCTCCTTCCATAAAGCCTGTATCCTTGCGCCGCAGCAGCCTGTCTCCGCCGTCCACAGGTGCCATATTCAGCACCGCACGCACCTCGTTCGGTGTCATAATGCCCCTGTCAACATACTGCACCAGCTCCAGCTTTGTTTTCATGCTTGCAAAGGTCAGATTAGAGCACTCGAAAACAATCTTATTCCCGAAGGCACGCTCCCTTCTGGTAAACAAACGGCTGCTGTAGGTTGCACTCATCTGCGTAATCATCGGCTCAATGGCATTTTCGTAATACGCAATCCATTCATCCTCTGTATAAAGAGAGCTGACGATTTTCTCGTTCGTATTGAAAAAATCATAGATCCGTTTAATGATGCGGTCGGTCTGTGCGGCGTTTGGCACATAGTCCTTCGGTTCAATCCGCTGCACATCCGCCTTACTGTCCACGCCCGCTGCGCCGAAGGTTTCACTCTCCACAGAAAGATAGGTACCCGCAAATTCCTGCACGTTTTTCCTTACGTCATCCGGTCGCATGGCATTTGTAAAGCGCAACAGCCAGCGAATCACACCACTGTTCTTGATAGCCTTCACAAAGCCCTGATCCATAATGCTGACACACTCCATCAGCTGAGAAAGTGCCTCCATCGGACTTTCCCCGAAAATATCATCCTCATTGAAATCATCACGCAGATGAATGATATCACTGTATGGGAAGGTGCTTTCCCTCCCGTTCAGAAATACGAACCGTAAAAACAATTCGTTGTCCTTGTAAAAAGCCTCCACCCCCGAACAGGGAATGGGATACAATTCTATCGGCTTTTCAAATTCATCCCGTACAATCAGAATAAAGGCGTTGTGGTTCAGTGCCAGCTGATTTGCCACCTTCTCCTGTAGCATCTGCCCGCTCATCAGCGGATTGGGCTCCTCCAGCAGAAAACGGATATAGGCATCCGGATTGACCTCTACCCGCTCCCCCTCCTGCGTTCTCGTGGTACGGATATGCTTTGCAACCGCCTTACCGATGGCTTTTGTTTTCGGGCGGATACAGGCACGCACCACATCGGAATGGTATAGCCTGCCGTTCCACGCATAAAAGCCGTTCCCCCTCTCCTGCACCATCTTGAAAGTTTGCTTGCTCATTTTTTGCACAATTCTGTTCCATAAACCCATTTTTCTCACCTCCTTAAATCAGACTTTCAAATTCATCTCTTTTATTGCAATACACCACATAGGCATCCAGAAGTGCCGCTGTGCCGTCAATGCGTCTTGTGCGCTCATCACTCTTGACAGGCTGCACATTGCCGTTGACATCCTTTTTCTCCTCGGTGTTAATCAGACACCATTTATCAATCGGATTGTTGTTGTAGACGATTTTCTTTTCTTGAAATTCTGCTTTTAAATCCTTCATCGGCTGGGATAAGGTCAGAACGCCCTGCCGAATTTTAACCATGACGTTTCGCCCGAACTCCTGCTCAAATGCCGCCAGCAGCTCATCCGAGATATGCCAAGGGTCATAGCCGATATAAAGCGGATAAATATCTTCTCTGTCCCGTAATTCGCAGAACCAATCCAGAATTACCCGCTTATTCACGCGCCGACCTTCACAGGTGCGCATCAAGCCCTGCGACACCCACAAGCTGTACGGCACGCCGTCCCGTTCCCTTCGGTCTCCTCGCTCCGCCTGTTGGTCCAAAACCGCCTGCGGAATCCAGTACATCTGCTTAACGTAAAGCTTATCATCCCCACGCCGTTTGCAAATTGCCTTTGCAGCGTTTAGGTCAATGCTGTCTGCGGCATCAAAGCCACCAATGCAATAGCGAAACGTGCCGCCCTCCGGCAACAGCTCCTCGTTGTTCAAATCCTCAAACGTCAGCCATGCAGACTGCGCCGTCTGCGGAATATTGAAATCCTTTACCAGAACCGTCGGCTTGAAGGATGGGTCGTTCTTCGCCTTCTGTACCATCTCCTCCAGATATTCCTTTTTCTTGATGGTACCAAGACCGGGGTTTGCCTTTATCCACATCTCCGGCTTATCCCACTCGGAAGCATCGTCCAACTCATAGATAAACGGCAGAAACCGCGGCGCTTTTATTTTCCCGTCCAGCACCTTTTTTGCGTATTCATACTGCGCATCAAAAATACCGCTGCGGACAAAGCCGTTTGTGGTAATACAAAAAAGCAATGGTTGTTCTCTCGCCCCCATTGCCTGTTTAATCAAGTCATAGATATCTCTGTTTTTAATTGCCGCCAGCTCATCAATGATGGCACCATGCACATTCAAGCCGTCCAGACTGTTTGTGTTGCTTGCCAGTGCCTTAATAAACCCAAGATTGGAAGGGGCGTATAAATCCGCAGCACGTTTGCGGATATGCTTTCGCAGGGTCGGACTTTGCCGCACCATCTTGTAGCACGCATTGAACCCCAGCTTTGCCTGGTCAAGCATCGTTGCGACGTTGTAAATCTCCGGTGCACCCTCTCCGTCATTCAGCAGTAAATCCGTTTCCACGGCGGCACACTCGGTTGTTTTCCCGTTTTTTCGACCTTCCACAATCATCACTTCGTTGTACTGTCTGAGGTTATTGTCATCCACAAAGCCGAAGATTGCCTGTAGCCTCGCCTTCTGGAATAGTTCAAGCTGTAACGGCTGCCCCAGTTTGCCTGTCGGCTGCTTGCAGAAACGCTCAATAAATGCGATATGCCACTTTGCAACCTCATAATCGAAATGAAATTCCCCGGGGCTTGCAAACTGATTCAAAAGCATTTCACTGACCCGCTTCATTTTGTCGCAGGCAAGAATCATGCCGTCATAAAGCGCCGAAAAGTATTGTTCAAACTCCGTCACTTGACACCACGCTCCCGCTGGAACAAAACAAGCTCATCCGCCGCCGCTTCATCTGTTTCAGGCATCAGATCCAGAAGCTGCTTGATTACACTGGAATAATTTTTAATCGTCGCGGTGTAGATTTCAACCTCCGGAGCCTTCTTCGTCCCCCACTGGTTTTCACCGTTCTGGTACTCCGAAATATATCCCTTCTCCTCAATGTCCGTTTGCAGATGATCCAACTGCTCCGCCATAAAGGCAGCGTTGTCCATCAGTTTTTCCACGATTTTCTTTTTATTTTCGGGAATTTCCTTGAAGATACGCTTCAATTTCCGCATTTCCGCCGCTTTGATTTTTCCTTTTTCCATTTTCTCACTTTCTCTCTTTTCCGCCCTTATACTACACCCCCCTCGCACACGCACATCCGTTGAAATCGTTGTCCACTCCTCGGTCTCCACGGAAATAAGTCAAAAATAAAAATAGGGGGGCTTATTCAAAATTTCTTTTGTCTATCGGCTGTCCCTCTGCATCGAATCCGCAGCAGCATCCCTTCCGTTGGATGAGGTGTCCTTCCTCCTCATCGTGGCAAGGCTTGCAGACGTATTGCAGGTTGTCAAAGGATAGGGTTATGTCTGGATTGTTTATGTTGGTCGGTGTCAGCATTTGTTTGTGATGAACAATATAGCCAACCCGTTTGCCGCATATCTCGCACATTCCACCATCTACCCTGATTCGACTGTCTATGTATGCTCGCCGACACTTCTTCCACGCTCTGGAGTTATAGAACCTTTTCGCAAATTCCTTCATTGTCTTTCTCCTTTGCCGCAAATAAAAAATCCCGATAAGCATTGTAGCTATCAGGATTTCTTTTGATTTATTTTTCTATTTCGCTTGACATACTGCACGCAGTATGCTATAATGAAAACATAGAAAGGAGGTGCAAAAGTGATTGATGCAATAACAAGTATAGCCAACTTAATAAGCTCACTGTTAGCCCTAATAACAGCGATAATAGCTTATAAGCTGGCTAAAAACACAAAAGGGGGCAAATAAAGCCCCCGCCCTTCGGGGTTAAGTATAGTATACTTCAATCACAGACATTATGCAAACAATATCTCTTATTATCAGTATCATTGCTTTAGTTATCAGTATTGCCGCATTTGTTACCATCCTGAAAAAGAGGTGATCTTCCATGGGCGCAACGTCTACCGCCTCCAAGAACAAGTACAATAAAAAAGCTTATGAGAATTTCAATGTCCGCATTAAGCCTGAGCTTTTTGCACGCATTGATGAATACTGCAAAGCTAACGGGTTAAGCCGTTCCCAATTCCTGCAGAAATCCATTGATGCTTTTACTGCTGACATAGAGAAGGACCGCTGATGCGGTCTTTTTCTTTTTTCTCCATGATATTACTATAGCATAAAAGTACGTCCCTTTTGTTACCCTTTTTTCTTCGAGAGAAGATAAAAGAATTTTCTTCTTGCCTCGTAAAATTTTCTGCGTCCGACAGGTATACCTAAGTACTCCAAAGGCACGCCGTCCGCTACATTACTGAGGATGTATGTATATATCTCCGCATCCGCTTCAATCGCCGTCTGCTCAATCATCTCTAAGTCCCGCTGCAGCTCCGTCCTTCTGATTGCTGTGCTGGCGGTCTTATCTGAAAGCTTGCCGCTACCACCACCGCTGAGCGGAGGTGAACCGACTTCCGTAATCGACCGCAGGAGCGATTGCTTTTCTCTGTATTGACGGCAGAAATATTTTAATTCTCTGTAGCGGTTGCCAGAGATATTATATCTGTCAAGCTTTAAGTCTCTGTCCTTCATGGCATCCCCTCATTCCCATAATCTTTATTTCTTCAATATTCTTTCCCACTTATTCTAAAACATCTGCAAACTCACCATACCTTTTAGTCCTCCTCGGTTAGTTTTTTTCTGTCATTATTCAGCGCGTAATTTTAACTCTTAATACCCCCTTTTTCTTTAGGTGGATTTTTCGATTTTCGTCAAAACCTCAAAAATCATTGATTTTTCGGGAAATATTCCCTATCAAAAAATGCCAAACCCATGCCAAACTGCCAATACCCGTTTTGGCACTCCAAAAACCGTAATTTTCTAAGAAAAATACAGGTCATTTGGATGTAAAAAAGAAAGAATTTGATTGCACCTTTCCTCTCTTTTTACTCTGGCAGCTACCAGTTTTTTTCGATAAAAAATGTACTCTCCCATGGTTTATTTACCTGTTTTTTCTCTCATTCTTTTTGCTTGAAACAGTCTGTCTGCTACTGTAATTTCTCTGAAATTTACCATGACTTAATACCCTTCGCTTCGTTCACACTCAGCCCAACAATCCCTGCACTTTCCCTGCTGTCTGTTGCACGAAAATGTCCTTTCGGATGCTGTGGATACATGAATTCAAACATGGCATAATTCGCCAAATCGCACAAATATTCTGTGTTTCCGGTCTCTTTATATTTGTCCAAACACTTCTCCAGAGTTGGAATTGCCTGCACAAATCCTTTCCCGTAATTATCTGCCACAGAGCCGTATTTGTGAAAGCTTACCCTGATTCTATTCTTCCGTAACTCGTCAAATTTCTCGCTGTATTCCTTGTTAAAATCCATTATCTTTCCTCCTTCTCTCCAGTGCCGCTTCCGCTTCTTCTCTTGTAAAATACAGGTTTTCGTAGTCATACGATTCCCATTCGTCAGCATACTTGACAGCCTTTACCGATACATCCTGCACCTTGTGCTCGCTGATATAAAAATAGTGGTTTGGTACGGTTTCTTCGAGGATTTCATACACCGTATCTCCGACCTTGCAGTGCAGCACCAACAACCGCCCCTGTTCTTCCAGGTCCTCATAATATTTGAGCTTCTCTCTTAACTCCGCCATAGCCCAAAGATTCTGATAGAAATTGGCAATCAAGCCTCTTGGTGTGCATATACCATCCTCTCCGATGTAGCAACCCATCCAATCATCGAAGTCCTCATCTGATTCAAAGGATACCTTACCTTCTGTCATTTCTTTCAGCAGTCCCTTTGCCAACTCTCTTGCATCAATATCTATCTCAAAATCCCTATATCTGGTATTGCCATTTTCATCAATGTAACAACAGTTATGTGCCAGACTGAACATACCCATTTCTTCTAAGTTATCCATTGTCAGCCTTTTCATTTGTTCTGCTTCAATCCATTTCTCTTTCATGTTCATTCCTCCTTCGGCTTATCGCACCGTTCAAAATCAATCACCCAAACCCAAGGATTAGCGTCCCATCCGTAACGGTCAATGTCGGATTTCTTGATGGTTGAATCCCACAGGTCATGATACATCCCTTTTACAAACTCTTCTCCGACATATTTTAAAGGTTCTTCTTCAATTCCTTCTTTCACACACCCTTTTCCGTCAATATCCTGCAACCGCTCAACTCGAATATCTGTAACCTTCAGCCAGATTCTCGCTGCTTCTTTCGGCATGTGAATTGATGGTCTCCATGGCACATAATCGTGTTTCACTCCATTTTCATCAACGTATGTATTGAACAGAGTTATATCTGTTGCCGCATAATAATATTTCCCTGTTTCTTCGACAGGTTGTTCATTATCATCTAATTCATATAAAAACTGCCATGTTTCCCGAACATACAGAATGTCTCCCTGCTGGTACGGTAATCTAAAAAATTTTTCGCCATATTCATCAGCATACACCCCCCTGCAAGATACACAGCCTTTTGGTGTAAACATGGTATACCCCCACATCGCATCATCAGGGATAGCACCTTTCACAATCCGCCGAGTGCAAGTCTTTTTCCCGTCTAAAATCGCCCGCACCATTTCGGTATTGAATAAGATTGGTTTAAGCGCCATCCGCTTCACATCTCCTTTTCTCCAATGCCGCTTCTTTTGGAATAACATAAAAATCATTCAATAATTCTTCAATATGTTCCCCTGTCCAAACAGGCGTATCTTTCTGTGTTACGGAAGTGACATACCAATCATATAAAGTACTCTCGTCCATGGCTTTCTCTAAATCGACTAATCTTTTTTCATATTTTCCAACCTTGCACGGCAGCACCAACAACCGCCCCTGTTCTTCCAAGTCCCTGTAGCGTTTCAGTTCCTCCAGCCAGTCAGCAAGCTGCTTATTTTTCTCTGCCTCATGTTCTGCGACCTTTTTCGCCTCTGCTTCAAAAGAATTCTGCGGTTCGGCATTTGTGTTTTTCCTGTATTTCTCCGTGGCTTCTCTCAACCGGTTAATCTTTTCTTCAAGCGTCATGTTCATCACTCCAATCAATCGCCTGCCCGCAATTAGGACAGAACTTATAATCGTCATAATCTACCTCGTATCTGGTTCTGCAGCAGGGGCATAACCACTCGTCAAATATGATCTCTCCATCCTCGTCATACCCATCACCTTCAAAGTCCGGTTGCTTCGGCACATGCTGTTCCAGTGCAGAAATTGCTATACCAATGGCTCCATAATGTCTCTTAAGTTCTTCCAATGATTCCCATGATGGGTTCAAAGGACTTCCGGTCTCCATAAAACGATGTTTCAAATATTCCAGAGCTTCTTTTCTTGTCATGCTTATCCCTCCTTAAAACGGCAAATCATCATCTTCCAGTGTTTCGTCTATGGGATAGAACCCCTCCTGCTCCGCCAACCCCATTTGTTTTCCAGTCTGCGCCGCAGGCTTGTTCTGTGCCGCTGTGGGTCTGTTCTGTTCCGCCGCCGCTTTACTCTCTGCAAAATGCTGTTCCTCTATGATAACCTCGGTACTCCACCGCCGTTCGCCGTCCTTATCCCAGCTCCGCACCTGTAACCGCCCGGTAATCGCAACCAACTGCCCTTTTTTAAAATATTTTTCCGCAAATTCTCCCGTCTTGCCAAATGCAACGCAAGGGATGAAATCCGCATCCTGCTCGCCGTTCTTCTTCATCCTGCGGTTGACCGCTAAGGTGTAACGGGCAACCGCTAATGGATCTGCCCCATCGGAATATCTAACCTCCGGGGCCCGTGTTAGCCGCCCCATCAAAATCACCTTGTTCATATCTGCCGCCCCCTTCTCTTGTAATGGCTTACCGCTGCGCTCTTTCTCTTATCCGCTTCGTGCAGTATGCTTGCCCTTTTGATTCTCTCCTGCCGCTCCGCTTGCCGCTTCCCGTCCCATGCTTTATACTGGTCGCACTTTCCATGACAACCGACAGCTCTCTCTTGGCATCTGCAGCAGGGGCAGTCCCTTCCGCTTGTGCTATATGTAATGCCTTTACCCATGCTTAGCCCTCCAAACCAATCTCATACCTTAATTTCATTTGTGCCGGATATAGGTCAACCTCTGGCTTTCTTTTTCCCGTCCAGCGTAATCCGCCCGCTTGTCCGATGCACTTCCATCCGGCAGCACGTAGGCTTGTTCCATTTTCCGTTTCCAGAATGTATGTAATAACCCGTTTATATCCCATAGCCCTTGCCGCTCGCCACGCTGCTGCATAGAGCATGGAGCAGGCATTACGAGTGCCATCCGTACAAAGTCGGTTGACCTCTAAAGTCCATCCGTCATCCAGGAAACGTGATACAGGTCTACCTACAATCGCAACTCCTACGATTTTGCCTGTTTCAACATCTGCGACAGCAATACTGAATTTATGCCCAATAACTTTGCCGTGGTGCCTATGATTACGCTTAACAAATTCGTTTGCCTCCGCAAGCGTTATCGGTACTATGTCTAATGCCATGCTCACACCTCCTACAGTAAATAAAACCCACCTGTATCCGCAGGCATCTGCGTTTTTTTCTGTTCTGCTTCGTCCGACAAATAGTTCCGTCCGATGATTGCCATAAATTCTTTTCTGCTGTTTGTCTCCTCAAATTTTCTCTGGCAATCCTGTTTCAGCCGCAAATCAATCTTATGCCCGTCCCTTCCGTGGACACCCGACGTTCCTCTGTGCCATTCCGGCTTGAGCCATACCCAGAATCCGTGTTTATCTGATATCTGCCGCATTCCTACGCCGAAATAAATATGGTGCCGCTCCAACGGCCCGGTTTCTGTGTCTGTAAAATAGCAGCGTTTACTTTTTCCCTGCAAAATGGAATAGCTATGACTGCCTTTTCTTGCTCCCTGCATCTGTTTCCGCTCCTCCCTCATATTCTCCGTAGTCCATGCCGCCCCGACGGACAGCCTTCATATACCGCACCCAACCGATTTCTGCAAAATAGTCCTCAGTTTGCACAATCACATCAAATCCCTTCGGCGGTCTCAGAGAAACCTTCCTTTTGGTTTCCTTGATAACCTCCAGCTTCACTTCGGGCTTTTTCAGATTCCTGCTGGTGCTCCAACGCTTTGCGCCCTTTCTGACATTCTCCTTGGATATGTAGCTTGCAAGGCGGTTGTCCTTCTGGTTCTTGTAGAGCTTTTTTATCAGAACTGTGCCATGCCCCCATTTTTCCAGAAGGATCTCCAGTCCCTCCTTCATGCTCAGACCTTCAAATCCGCTCATGACAATGTGATGATGCACCCTTCCGTTCTTCCCCTGGGTTTCCGTTACCGCGACATACTTCAATTCTGAAAATCCGTTTTTCTTGCGATACCGTTTCAGCCGCAGGAGAAAATTTGCAAGCAGCTTTCTTGCCTCCTCCAGAGATACCTCCATTCCGTAGGTCAGCAGAACGAAATAATCATCCCCATTGAAATTTGTATTGATAATGCGTGTCAGCTTCTTTCTGGCGATTTGCAGATTTCTTTTTGCCTGTTCCTCGGATGTCAGATTTTCGCTCCGACCTCTTTCGTATTTTTTCCCGATTGTCCGAGGGCAGTAAAATTCCTCCACCTCGTATACGTCCCCCGACCGAATCTTCTTCCTGTACTTTGGCATTCCCGTTCCTCCTTTATATAAATAATGGTGTGTCCATTCAGTTAATTGCTTTATGGACAGTCTAAAGAGACCGCCGTCTCTTGAAAAAACAGTCTCGGGAATACCGCAAAACCCTTGATAAATCAAGGATTCTGTGTTATATTAGATATAGATATGTACGGTCTCCCAAGACCTTCCCGCCTGCGTCAACAGGCGGGCTTTTTTTATGTGTTATCGTGTTTCTTCCTTATATACTGATTCTGCTTCTTCCTCATAAGAGGATGCGCAGTCACACTGCTCCCCATGGTCCAGATGTGCGCCGCAGTCCTGACAGACCTCATACTTTCCTTTATTCCTTCTATCCGTCATGCCGATCACTCCTTATAAATTGTCCTGTACGCTCTGGCAAAGCGATTTCAGAGCCTTTCTCAGCTTATCCGCTTCTTCCTTGCCTTCGGATTCCTCCACATTGCCGATACAGGTCAGCATGTGATTGATTTCCCCCTGCACCGCTTCAAAATGCACTTTAAAAACCGTAATGCCGGAGGAGCCTGCCGCTTTCAGCTTCTTTTCGGTGTCCGCCTTTACCTGCGCCAATTCCTCCTTAGCTTTCAGCATCGCTTCTTCTGCTTCCTTCTGTGCAGCTTCATGCGCTTCAATGGCTTCCTGTGCCTCCTTTGCCTCTTTCTTCGCTTTCTCTGCATCCTTCTTGGCTTTATCCAATTTCTTCTGCATGGCTTCTTCCGCCTTCTTTTGTGCGGTGTTCTCCGCTTCTCTACGGATCCTCTCCAATTCGGATTCGTCCGGAAGGGCGGTCTGCTCTGCCTGCATCCGCAGCTCGTCCATTTCTGTTTCCATGGCGGCAATCTTTTCCTCTGCTTCTCTCTTGGCTTGCTCCGCCGCCTCCTTCTGGTTAACCAGTGCTTCCAGCTTATCCTCTGTTTCTTTATAAGCGGCATCCACAGCGTTATCCTTTTCTGTCCGGAACAGATCCAGCTGCGACTGCAATTTCTCTTTTTCTGTGCGTTCCGCTTCCAACTCCTTCAGCAGACGCTCCATTTCCTTTGTTGTCATGGCGGCAACCGTTTTTTCTTCCCCGTCAATCTCATGGGCCTCGCCGACAAATTCCTCCCGTTCCTCTGCCGGCAGGGAAAGCAGGAGCAGTGCCTTTGTTGCACTGTTCCCCATGTCCGCAATCAACTGCGGATTTCTGTATTCCTTGGCAATCCGCATGAAATTCTGTGCGGTACGTTCCGAAAATTCCACCTCGTTCTGCAACCATGCACCCCATGCGCCATGCGGCAGTGTCAGCTTCGCCTCATGCAGACGTTTTCCAATTTCGATAATGGCGTTGCCTGCCTGTAATTTATAAAAATTGATTTCCTGTGTAATGACCTCAATCGGTCTTGTAATTTCGTTCATGCTGCTGCCTCCTTAGCCTTCTTTTTTCCGCCTTTTTTCACAATCTTTTCCATCCACATATCCACAAATTTCTTCACATCCGGTTTTCTGTCATAGGATGCGTTATGCTCTGTTCTGCACTGGATCACCCTTTTCTTCTGCAATTCCAATGTATAAAACGGCTTGTCCGGTTCGTTTGCTTTTCGCAGGAAGAATATTGCGGTCTCTCCCTCTGCCATACGTTTGATGTATCCGCCGACACAATGATGCAGGGCTTTTCCCTCTGCCATCAGTTCCATCTGTTCTCTTGCAGGGCGAATGAAAAATTCTCCTTCGCTCCATGCGAATTTTTCCAGCTTTTCTACTGCCTTTTGGAATTTCTCTTGGTCAGCCTTATTTCTTTCAAATTTGACCTGCTCCATCGTGCGATTGTGCGCCGCCGTCAAATCCTTCGGGAAAAGAATCTCCTTATCGTGTAAATCAAGGTGGAGCTGCTCACACTCCTGCAAATAATCCCGATAAATTCGTGCCGATTCATCCTTTGATACATTTCTTCTGTCTGGATTTTCTTCTTTCCGTTTCTCCGTCTGCTTTTGGATATACTTCAAGATTCTTCCTACACTCGCATAAGCCGTTGCCCTGCTCCAAAGCTGTATATCCACCTTCGATTCCAGCACCAACCGTATCTCGGTATCTGTGATTTTTCCGCCGTATCTTTCCCAAAGGTCATTCACGCGCTGAATATCATTCAAACTCCACTTCTCCGGCGGCATCAGCTTTAAAATCCGCAGCGGAAATTTAAAGCAAGCCCTTAGCTTTTTTTGCTCCCAACGGATAGCGTTTCTGTTTTCCTTGGACATTCCAAAGATACGGTTATGTACGATGTTCCGATAGCCTGCTTTCCAGAGAAATTCAATCACAGGATATTTTGCGTGGTATTCCAGAAAATAGATTGGATTTCTGTTGTGTCCCCTTTCTTCCAGATACCCCTCCAGATCGGCATACTGCATTGCCGTTTCGCTCAGGGCTTCTTCTATGCCACCTGTATAGAAATAATACCCACCGCCATAGATGCGGTTGTCGCTCCATCTGCTCCATTCGTCCAGCTCGTACCGCTCCGTACGCATATAGTAGGTGTACTTTCCCTGCTTTTGCCACTTAGCTGTTTTTGCTCCTCTGATGGCATAGCGCACAGTCTCATGTAGAAAATCTTCGATATGCTCCCACCTCGCCGTATGGTCTCTGCGTAACAGCCATTGTCGGAAAAAGACCGTCTTTCCGTCCGTCCCCTTCTGCACTGCAACGATATTTTCAATGTAATTTGATGCAAACACAGAGCCATTCTCCAGAACACAGGAAACCCCTGTGCCGCAGTTCGGACAGTTAACCCTTGTACCCTGCACGAATCGTCTGTCTCTTGCATGGACTTTCCTGCCACAAACAGAACAGGTGCCTTGGACATTTCCTTTTTTATAAATGATTACTCTATCCTTTGGTAAAACCTCTCTGCGGATGTAATCAATCAACCCTTCCGGTAAAGCTTCGGGGCAAAGCCGATAGTCCTCATCCATCAGCTCGCCCCGTTCCTCCATTGACCGTTTCTTCATTTCCTGCCTTGTTTGCTCTACCCATGTGCAGAGATTGTCCAGCTGATGATTCCTCGTTTTTTCTGCTTTTAAGAAACGCCGCAGGGCTTCTTCCTCTCTGGGGGAAATCATGGCGTATTCCCCTGCGAATCTCCGGAAGGAATCCAGAACCTTCTGCTGTATCTTTCCTTCGTGCGTGATGCCCTTTACCTCTCTGCTTTTCTTGGCGCAGACGATACGGAAGGAAGGCGTTTCTCGTTTGTACGAAACACAGGCGGTGTTTTCAAGAAAATCGACCACAAGCAGACGTTCCCCGTCCACCACAGGCTCCTTTACCGTAACTCTCCACCGCTCCATGCTTTCCCTGCGGAATGGGGCAAACGGCATTGCCTTTATCTTTTTCAGATTCATGCCCTCGCCCCCTTACAGGAAATCTTCCAGACTGACGCAGATACCCTTCGCTTCTTCCGCAGGTGCCTGCGGATTTGCCGTTAAGCCGAAATATTCTCTTGCCCATCCGTATACCACAGAATCCTCAATCACAGCGCAATCCCCTGTCTTTTGTTTGGATGCTTTATTTTGGATGCCGCCCAATGCCTTTGCAAGCGTCTTTTCCTCCTTCAGCACCTTTTCCGCAGCCGCTTCGGATGTAATATTATCAATAATATGTTCGCCGATGAGTGCCAGATATCTGTTACTCGGCTCCTTCTGAATCTCTGTATTTATCTTCTTGATTGCATCTTCGATTTTTCCCATTGTCAAAACCTCCGCCTTTTTCCTATTTCTTTTGATTTGTAATAAAATGAATTTATATGGCTCCTCGAAGCAGCATCCCCGTTCAAAAGGGGTGATTGCTTTCTTCTTCTTTTTCTTTTTCCACAATGTATTTTCCGAGCGTCTGACACACGCTATGGAAAAAATGAATATGGATGTCAGCACGCTTGCTCTTCTGGCAAACATTTCTCCTATTACCGTTCAGCGTTGGTTAAACGGAACTTATCAGCCGCGGCATGTGAATCTCCCAAAACTCATTTGCGCGCTCCAAGTTCCGGCTGACTATCTTTGTATAGAATAGCCATAGTCTTCTATGTTGCATTTTTATTTCATCATTCGGGGATGCTGCTCCGAGAAGTCATATTTTCATTGCACAAATCCTACTTTTCTGCTACTATGTAATTGATTGTTTAGCTTTTCCCCCGAGGCGTGCCACCGCCAAAGGGGATATTTTATTTTTCTTTGAAACACTTTTCGTATGTCATGCCTGTCTCCTTCAGAATCAGGTCAATGACATATTTCGTTGTTCCGCCCTCTCCCTTCATCAATCTGATTACTGTTTTATGTGCTACCCCGATTCTTCCGGCAAAGTCACTGATGGATTTGCAGTGCCTCCATATCCATGTTTCCAGATTCGGGTAAATACTCCATCCTGCGTCCTTCATTCCTGCACCCGCTTTCTGCGAAATTCATCTTTAAAGAAGAAATACTCCGTCAGAATATTCACCCCCAGACACACGCCCAGAGCCGCCATGATGTACATATCTCCGAAGTAATACAGAATTGCACCGATAACCGTCAGATCCGCTACGATTGCCGCTACGGCATAGCACACAAACCGTAACGCCCAGCGAATCGGTTTCCGCAAACGTCTGCGTTTTTTCATAATCTCACCTCTCTTTTTCTCCAATTTCCCTGTTCGTTCATGGATGCCTCCAGATGTATCAGTATGATCCCGTCCTCCTCCAGAAGGTCTAGGATCTGCCGCTTCGTCAGCTCCATTAAGCACCTTTCTCCGTTCTTCCGGCAAAACTCCAGAAGATATAAAGGCTCAGAAGATAGCAGAACACCCTTCTTGAAGCTTTCCGGCTTCCGCACCCGAATAATATGTTGATTTTTCATCTTTAATCCTCTAACTTACTTTTTCACTCTCCACAAGAACATTCTCCAGTGACGGAAAATCCTTCTCATTCATTGCGGACAGCTTTTCTCCAATAGCCTCCTGCAATTCCTCCATTGTTCCGCCAATCACCTTGGAAGTAATCGGTACGCCAAACGATGTTACGTATTCTTTCATTCTTTACCCTCCTTCCGCTTTCTCATTGCATCCAGTGCTACTGATACCGAATACAGAGCAATCACCATTGCCACCAGCCCCACCACACCTGCAAAGGTCAGCAGGGCGAGAGCGGCAAGTAAATCTGCCATTACATCCCTTCCCTTCTTTCTTCGCTTCGCTTGACAATTTTCTCCCCTTGTCCTATGCTAAAAATACAGGCTATTGTAGCAACTGAATATATATTTTAAACAAGAAGGAGGACTACATATGAAACTTAACTTTACCCTTTCTGCCGCCGACCTTAATACCATTATTTTCGCTCTTGGCATCCTTCCGGAATTAGAATTAGAAGATACCCCCGAACAAGCCGATATAAATCAACTCTGTTGTGTGAGCGCAGTACACAAGATTACAAGCGGCAACACTAAATTGACAGCTAATGAATTTCGTGTTATATCCGCTGCTATTCAGGCTTTATATCTCATTATTCACGGCGAATTAGAGGTTGAGCCGAAAACTAAAGCCGAATGTTCCCGTTATATATTTGATGTCAACCGATTGATGCCCATGTTTGATTTTGATTTTGATGAATGTTCTGAAAAATAAAATATAAATACATGGTCATTTCCTTCAACACTTCTATTGATAAGCACTTTTAATTTCTCAAGAGTGCTTATTTTTTCTTTTTCCGTCATACTCGCACCTCCCTTCGCTTGCGTCCTTATCCTTTTGCTGTTTAAAAGCAACTTTTAAAGTTACTCCTCTGCAAAAAAAATTTCAATCGGATTATCAATGTGCAATTCATCAATCATAATCTGAATTTCATCACTTCCGAATACCCCAATTTTCATCTTTTCGTAAAATGTTTTTGGCGTAATTCCAATTTTTCTTGCAATATCAGACTGAGAATACCCCTTTTCCGCAATAACTCCACGAAGTTTATCTGTTCTAATCAACAAATCACCTCCATTCTTTATATATCTGCTACCATTATAATTTATAATTGTAACTTTTTAAGTTACCATTATAATACCTACATTTTGGTAACTTGTCAAGATGTTTTTTCTTGCATTTATAACTTTTTTGTGCTATCATTAAGTTACTTCGAAAGGATGTGTTTGTATGGATACAATCGGAAAAAGAATCAAAAACCTACGTTGCAACAAAATGCACATGAGTCAGGTTGCTTTTGCTGACGAAATAAATGTTTCAAAACAAACACTATATAAATATGAAAATGATATTGTAACAAATATCCCTTCGGACAAAATTGAGGACATTGCAAAATTCTGCGGTGTTTCCCCCTCTTATCTCATGGGATGGGAAGATACAACCCCCCTCCCCGAAGGTGCCATCCCCTACGTTCCCGAACCAATGGTAAACGTCCCTCTGGTCGGCTCTGTGAACTGTGGCACGCCGCTATTCGCCGAGGACAACATTGAAGGCTACATCCCCACCCCCGAATCTGACCTCCAGACAGGCGAAACCTACTTCTGGCTCAGAGCCAAGGGGGACAGCATGATAAACGCAGGCATCCATCATGGTGATTTGCTCCTTATACGCCAACAGGCTGATGTGGATAATGGAGATATTGCCGTTGTCGCCGTCAATGGTGACGAGGCTACCCTGAAAAGAGTGAAAAAACAGGAAAATGCGCTGATTCTCCAACCCGAAAACCCCGCCTGTGAACCGAAAATCTTTGTTGGCAAGGATATGGAAAATATACATATCCGAGGTAGGCTGATGCAGCTTAGGAAGGAATTTTAGATTTTTAAAAAAAACTCCCCCTGTGATACTGCCATATCACAAGGGGAAAAGAAAGTCGTTGCCTAACAACCCTCCAAACAGAAAATATCACAATTCGTGAATATTGTCAAATTAAGGAGGGTAAATCATGAAGAAAGAAAAGCCAACAACAAAAACTTGTAAGCACTGCAAAACGGAAATGCCTATTGATGAAAAGGTATGCCCGAACTGCGGTAAAAAACAACCAAACGGTTGTCTCATTGCAATCATTGCTCTGGTAGTGGTTATTGTGATTCTCGCATTGCCTTTTGGCGGCAGTGATGACACAAAAGAACCTGAAAGCAAGTCAACAGAAACAACAGAAACAACGAAACCCGAAAAATTAACCGAAACATCCGCTCCCGCTAAGACGGAAACAAAGCCAACCGAAACAATGGGTCAAAAGAATGCAGTAAGAAAAGCGTTGAGTTATCTTGATTATAGTGCGTTTTCCTACAGCGGCTTAATCAATCAGCTTGAATACGAAGGCTTTAGCACCGAAGATGCTACCTATGGTGCGGATAATTGTGGCGCAGACTGGAACGAACAAGCCGCAAGAAAGGCACAGGACTATCTCGATTATTCCTCTTTTTCCAGAGATGGTCTGATTGACCAGCTGAAATATGAAGGTTTTACTGCCGAACAGGCGGAATATGGTGTCACAGCTGTCGGATACTGATAACTGATTAAATAATAATAAGGGGTCGATTTCGACCCCACTAAAAAAATCCCCCTTCCCGCTACCAACAGGAAAGGAGATTCATATAGCGGTCATACCGTGGTATAATCCGCCCTCGACAAGCAGATTATAACACAAGACCGCTTTATTTGCTATACCCAAAATCAAATAAAGGAGGTCTGAATATGTTAAAAGCAGCATTATACGCCCGTGTATCCTCTGAGGAACAGGCGAAACGGGAAAACTCTATTCCTGCACAGCTGCGTGCCCTGCGTGAATATTGCCAGAAGAATAATATTGAAATATTCAAAGAATACAAGGACGAAGGCATCACCGGGCAGATCAGTAAACGCCCTGCATTTCAGCAGATGCTTTCCGCTGCCTTTTCTGGAAAAATCAATGTGATTCTTGTCCATAAATTTGACCGCTTTGCTCGTAAAGTAGAACTGTCCCGCTCTGTCAAAAACAGCTTGCAGGCTGCCAAGGTGAATGTGGTTTCCATCACAGAACCTATCGAGGATAGTCCCATGGGGTTCTTTATGGAAGGGCTCTATGAGCTGATGGCTGAATATTATGTACGCAATCTCTCCGCAGAGGTATTCAAAGGAATGAATGAACGCGCTTTGAAGGGTAAACACATGGGACAAATGCCCTATGGCTATTACTGCAAAGATGGAAACGTCTATGTAAATGAGACACAGGCGGAGGTTATCCACAAAATCTACAGGTTTTATGACAAAGGTTGGGGACACATGAAAATCGCTAAATGGCTGAATGAAAGCAAAATCCCCACCTATAAGGGCATCATCGGAGGATGGCAGACATTTCAGGTCAAGCAGATTTTGAAAAATTCAAAATACATCGGCGAAAACCTCTGGAATGGCACCGTATACCCTGCTGATTTCCCCGCTATCCTAGAGCCGGCTCTATTTCACCGCGTGCAGGAGAAATCCAATCTCATGACACGAACACATACCTACAGAGGAAATAACTACACAAAGCATCACCTTCTGGGACTGCTCTACTGTGGCGAATGTGGCAGCATTATGCGCGTCAAGCCAAATCAAGATTGGCAGCGTCGCAAGTTCGACACCTACACCTGTCGGGATGCCAGCCAATACAGGGGAGATTGCCGCTTCACAAAGATATTTGATGCCGCAAAGCTGGAAAGTGAAGTGGATGCTTATCTTAGAAGCGTCCTCGCAGGTGCGCCTATTTCCTTAATTGTCAGCAAGGATGCAGAGAAGGTGAAGCCAGCAGATTCTTCCAAAAGCCAGATCGAAAAAATAAATGCTGAGCTTAAGCGAGCGAAGGATGCTTATTTAAGCGGTGTTTTCGATTTGGATGAGTACAGGGAAATTCGTCAAGGTCTGGAGAAAAACAAAAAAATATTGGAAGCAAAAACGGAGGATGCTCCCGCTCCTCTCCAGGCAAATGAAAAAGAGGATATTCTACGCAAAAAAATAAAATCCGCTTGGGATTTATACGAAAATGTGCAAACCGCAGAAGAAAAACGAACCATCCTAAAGACATTTATCCATAAAATTCTCATATATAGGGATAAATGGGAGGTTGTTTTCTATATCTAGTGGTTTTTATATACACCTAAAACAGATAGGTGGATGACCGCCGATATTGGTTGGTCTTTTTCTATCTGACACAGAATCATCTCCTTTTAACAGGTACTTATTATAGCATATCAAACGCGTTTAAGCAAAACGCTTTTATTGACAGAATCACTTTCTTTTGCTATCATAGAGATAAGAAAAGGATTACCGCTTTTGTCGAGGCGGTCAGTCCGTAATAATTGGTGCTAGACCGTCTAACTCTTGTTAGGCGGTCGTTTTTTATTTATCCCCTGTTTTTACACAGGGCGATAATAGCTACGATGAGTATTCCAAACTGAAATAAATCAGAATATGTAACACAATTCATAGCATCACCCCCTTTTCAGAGAGTGACTGAACCGCCAAGCGATAATCCGTTCCTACAGCATATCATACTTTCCTTTTTTCGACAATCTTTCTACATGAAAAAAGAGCGAAGATCCTGCGATCTCGCCCTTTTTATCTGTCTTGATTTTTTGCAGCTCTGCAATCCAAAAAGAATTACTTTCTGCCGTATTTCTTGTTGAACTTTTCAACTCTGCCGCCGGCTTCCAGAAGCAGTTTCTGGCTGCCTGTGTAGAAGGGATGGCATTTGGAGCAAACTTCGACTCTGATTTCGTCCTTTGTGGAACCTGTTACAAATTCATTGCCGCAGTTACATCTTACTTTTACCTGTTTGTATTCGGGATGGATACCTTCGCGCATTTTCTTTCACCTCATTTTTCGTATTTGTTGATCAATAATCTACGTTATTTAAAGACAACATGAGCATTATAGCATATTTTTTTCGGATTGGCAACCGCAATTCCCCGAAAAATCAGCATTTTCCGTATTCTTGAGAGATTTATCCAAAAACCGAGGTTACTTTTCATGCAGACCTAACGTTTTTTCCCAAACGTGCAGCCGCTCCATAAATTCCTTATTATTTTTGGACTTGCGCATCAGGTCAAAAAAGCCCTCGATCATATCCGTATGATTCAGCTGTGCCGCCATCCGCCGCAGGGCATAATTACACTCCAGCTCCTCAGGGGTAAACAGCTTTTCCTCTCGTCTTGTGCCGGATTTCATAATATCCACCGCAGGGAAGATTCTCCGCTCTGCCATGCGCTTATCCAGCACCAGTTCCATGTTGCCGGTGCCCTTGAATTCCTCAAACACAACCTCGTCCATTTTGCTGCCCGTATCCACAAGCGCAGTTGCAAGAATCGTCAGACTGCCGCCGTTTTCAATATTTCTGGCTGCGCCAAAGAACCGCTTCGGCATATACAGCGCCGCGGGGTCCAGACCGCCGGACAGCGTACGTCCGCTTGGCGGAATCGTCAGGTTATACGCACGCGCCAAACGAGTAATGCTGTCCAGCAGGATAACCAGATCCTTCCCCTGCTCCACCATGCGCTTCGCGCGTTCCAGAACCATTTCCGTTACCTTTTTATGATGCTCCGGCTCCTCGTCAAAGGTAGAATACACAATCTGCACATTCTCCCCTTCGATGGAGCGTTGAATATCCGTTACCTCCTCAGGGCGTTCATCAATCAGCAGCACAATCAGATGCACCTCCTTATGGTTGCAGGTGATTGCATTTGCCATCTTCGTCAGAAGGATTGTTTTCCCAACCTTCGGCGGTGCAACAATCATCCCTCTTTGCCCTTTGCCGATCGGCGCAATCAAATCAATGATGCGACCGGAGAGTTCTCTCTGCACTGTTTCCAGCTTGAGCTTCTCCTCAGGATAAATGGGTGTCAGATCCTCGAAATTCGGGCGATGAATCGCAAGATACGGCGCATCTCCATTGACCGTCTGCACATAAACCAGACCGCCGACCTTTTCACCTTCTCTGGCAGGGCGCACATTCCCCATCACTCTGTCGCCTGTTTTCAGATTAAATCTGCGAATCTGCGCCGGAGAAACATACACATCATTTGCACCGGGCAGGCAATTTTCCGCACGCAGAAACCCATATCCATCCGGCAGTACCTCCAGAATCCCCTCTCCCAATTCCTCAAAAAACTGCTTTTCCCTTTCCGTATGCTCCTGCGGAGCTTCGGTTTTTTCATCGAAATTTCTGTGAGAAAAGTCGGAAGCAGCCGACCGAGGTACAGAATCATTTTTCTGCACCTCAGAGGACTGCTCAATTTTCTCAATCAATTCCCTTTTCTTCAAACCGGAAATGGCAGGAATCCCCAGCTCCTTCGCCATTTTTCTCAATTCCACAAGAGTTCTTTTCTCCAAATCGCTCATGCTACACTCCTGTTCTTACTGTGGGATTTTAATCACTGTGCCGGGCACTAAGGTATCGCTCTCCTTCAGGCCGTTGGCATCCAGAATCTTCTGATATTCCGCGCCATTGCCAAGCTGACTCTGCGCAATCGTCCACATGGTATCCTTTTCTTTTACGGTGTATTCCTTGGTGCCGGAGGATGTGGATGCGGTGTCCTTTTTGGTGTCCGCTTTGGTGTCCGCCTTGGTGTCCGCAGTATCAGAATTGCCTGTCGTTTTGGTGTCCTTACCGTCCAGTTTTTCCTGCAGCTGCATATTTTCCAGCTGCATATCCTCGTATTTCTGCTTATAATCCTGAGACTGTGTCAGCTGGTTCTGTACCTCCTCCAGCTTACTGCTCAGGCTAACGGTACGGAAAATGAGGAAAATAATCAGCACAACGGCAACCACGCCGAGAATCATCGGCAGCTTTCCTCTGCCTCTGCCGTAATCGTCATAATATTCCTCGTCATAGAGGCTGTCAAGGTGCTCCTGCTTTGCGCGCTCCTCAAAATCCATATCCTCATAACGGGGGCGATAATCTCTTTCCTCCATGCCCATATCGTCAAATGACTCTCTTTCTTTTTTATGCTTTTTCTTTTTGCCATGGTGCTTCGCGGGGGCAGCGGTCTGCAGGGTAACCTCCTCCACGATTTTGGATTTCCTACGCGCAGGCAGTACGCTTACATACTGAATGCCATCATCATAATCATCCTGATTCATTGTATTCCCCTTCGGGGCGGAAGTATGCGCGCTTTCCGCATTTCTTGCGCGGCGGGAAACGTAACGGGTGGGGTCGCCCTCCTGCTGGGGTGCGCGGCTCACCTCGTTAATCTCGTTGCCGACCTGCTGCATCCTCGCCTCTTTGACCTCCTCCACGTCCTCGCGTCTCTGGGGGCGGCGTGCGCGGTAGGCGGTTGCCTCAAGGTCGTCATTTTTGCCCATGAGGGGGTGCGTCTGCATGAGGATATCCACAACCTCCTTCGGCAGGTCGTTATATAAATCCTCATAATAGCCCTTATCTGTTTCGCTCAGACCCTCCGGGCCTGTTTTATTGCCGATTTTATCATCGCTCATGTGATTCCCTCCAAAAAAAATATATCCTTTGAAAATAAAACATTTTCACACAAAAATCGCATTTTATCTAATATATTTTACAGGTTTATTGGCGCAGTGTCAACCAAAGCGGCAAAAATTCAAGAAATTGTAAGAAATTGGGGTGTTCATAAAAAATTCAAAACTTTGGCGGCAATCCCCTCTTTACATCCGGCGCAGGATTGCATATACTATAGTAATAAATTGACCGTTTCCGCATCATGCCCCGCAAAACGGGAAAAAGGGAGTGATAGCATGAAAATAGAACGGATAAGCGAAAACCAGCTAAAGCTGACCCTGACAAAGGCAGATTTAGCGGAAAGAAAAATCAAGCTGGAGGATTTGATTTCCCCTTCGGAGCGCACGCAGAAGCTGTTTCGGGATATTATGGAGCAGGCGTTGGATGAGGAGGATTTCATTTCGGAAAACACACCGCTGATGGTAGAGGCGATCCCTTCGGGGGGCGATGGTATCATGATCATCGTGACGAAGGTGAACAATAAAGAGAAACACGCGGACGAGGATTTGCGCCGCTGGAAAAAGAAGCCAATGGATACGCTGGCGCATCAGGAGGAAAAAAATTCGGATATTCTGATTTATTCCTTCCCTTCTCTGGATGATGTGATTGGCGTGAGCCTGCGTCTGGATGGCGCGTTCAAGGGCGAAAGCGCGGTTTATAAGAACGATGGGAAGTATTTCCTTGTGATGCAGGGGGATACATACACCACGGAGGAAACCGCAGAGGATGCGGAGCGCATTTTGAAGGAATACGGTCAGAAGCACATTTCCACGCCACTGGCGAAATATTACCTGCTGGAGCATGGGGAAACGCTGCTTGCGGAGCAGGCGATAAAGGCGCTTGCGAAAACCTTCCGCTAAAGAAAATAAGACCTGTGAAAAACAGGTCTTTTTTTTATGCCGAAAAGACAGCTACAACAAAAAAAGAGTACCTCTTGCGAGGTACTCTTAGAGATTCTACTTGTTCAGTTAGAATGAAGGAAAGAATAATTACTTATTCTGGTTGCCGTTCATTGTAGCTGTCTTTGTAGCTGCATCCCATGTGATGTCTGTTACACCCAGAGCTGTAGCCAGATCTCTCATAGGCAGGAATGTTCTGCCGTCTTTGATCTGTACTGTAGCGGATGCGGGGATTGTGTTACCGTTAACTGTAACAACCTTCTGGCCTGCAACCATAGTGATGATTCTCTGACCATACAGGATTGTTACTGTTCTGGAAGCCTGGTTCCACAGAACGTTGTTGTTGTTGATACCCAGTGCTGTAGCAACTGCTCTTACGGGCAGCATTGTGTAGCCCTGAGCGGAGATGTAAGCGGGTACATCCAGAGCAACCTGTTCTTCACCTGCGATGAGGTATTTTTCGCCAACGGGAACTACTACCTTCTTTGTGAAGGAAGCGTCATCCTGGTCTCTACCAGCTGTGATGATGTTTACGAAGCCTTCTTTTACTGTCTGACCGAACCGTTTGTCGTTGTCATAGTAGTTGGAACGAACTTCTGCTTCATTTTCGTCCTTTGTCTTTGTATCATCTGTTGCACCCAGAACGGTCTGAGCCATAAATGCATCGGAACCTGTTGTATCCAGTGTCAGGTCATAAGCACCTGCTGCCAGGTTTCTGCCCATGTACAGGGAGATATCGGAGATTGTTACTGTTGCTGCTGCGTCGGAAGATTCGTCATCAACCTTAAAGCCCAGTTCATTTTTGATTGCTTTAACTTCCATGCCGGACTTGTCATCTACTTTGTAAGTAGCGTCATTTTCCATTTCCATCTTTTCGATATCGAAGGTGAATTTGGAATCTTTCTTCCACAGACCATCTTCAGCTTCCTTCACAACGATGTTGGTAGGAACCTTTGTGTTTCTGTAGTCGATAATCAGGTCATTCTGAGCTGCTTCTACTGTGTAAGGAGATACAAACTTAGCAATCTTTACTTCCTGAGCCTTATCCAGACCAGCGCCGTTTACTTTCAGAGTAACGTCGCCTGTGAAGCCGGGTTCAGCAACCAGTGTCAGTGTGAATTTCAGTTCGCCCTTGCCTGTTGCGGTTGTTGTAGCTGTCAGTGTTCTTCTTGCAAATTTGAATGTTTCGAAATCGCCCTTATCGTAAGCAGTTTCAAATTTAGCTTTTGTTGCACCAAAATCGTTGCTAGTCTTAACATCTGTTACATAAACGCCTTTGGGCAGTTCCATTGTCAGTTCTTTCTTAACGTCCAGAGTATCAACGGAAGGTTCTTTGATTGTTACTTCCAGAGACTTGTGGTCGGAATCATCTGTGATACCTGCGTTGTCAACATTAACGCCGCTGTAGATTACAGGCAAATCTTCGTCTTCATCAACGGAAACTGTAATCATGCCGTCTACAACCTTAACAGCTTCTACTGCATCTGCTGTTGCCGCAAAACCTTTATTCGTTTCGCTTTTTTTAGCCTTTACAGTGATTTTAGCAACTGCGCCAACCTTGGAATCTGCTGCGTCGATTGTTACATCGCTTTTAGCGATTGTGATTGTATCTGTAGCTGTGCCAACAAATTCACATGTCAGAACATTGTCATCAACGTCTGTAACTTTCAGATCATTACTAGCGATCATATCGTTCTTGCTCAGACCAGTCCATTCGAAACCGGATGTCAGCTTCAGTTCGATAATCTGACCTGCTTCGAATTTGCCAACTGTTGCTTTGATTTTCAGTTCTCTTTCCAGTTTTGTTGTTTCATTTTCAGCAACTTCTGCAACCTTCTTCAGTGTTGCTGTGATACCTGTATCCAGAACTGTTGCGAATGTCAGAGCGTCGGAATCACCGAAGTCGCCGCCAACTTCTACTGTAGCCTTTGTGTTCTTGGATGCTTTTGTCAGTACCAGACCCAGTTTTTCCAGATCGATTACGATGATATCATCATCGTCCAGATCGCCTGTCTTGCTAGTGGGATCGATAACTTCCTGTACTTTAATCTTTACAGAATCATCGCCTGCTGCTGCTTTTTCCTTCAGTGTAACTGTTGCGGTCTTGCCAGCACCAGTAACAGAACCTACGCTAAGGGTTGTGTCTGTCAAAGGATTCTTCAGTTCAGCATTGTTGAAATCCAGAGTGATTTCAAAATCATCTGCAACACCCTTTGCTGTGTCAACGTCTTTCAGTTTCAGCTGAACCTGAGGACCAGAGATAGGTGTTGTTTTGTGTGTTGTAGCTTCCGCTTCGGTATATTCCTTGTCGTTAACAACTTTGAATGTTGCTGTGTTTGCAGCAAAAGCTGTTGCGGGCACCAGAGATACTACCATAGCAGCTGCCATGACCATAGAGATAAATTTCTTCATTGGTCTCATTCCTCCTTTTTTAATTTTGAATGTTCGCTTCGTTTCATAATTATACAACGAAATGCAGTTCATTCCGCCGCCGCCCTTTCCGCCGCCCCTTCCCTTCCGGCCCTTCCGCTTCCTCCACACCCATTCAAGGATTCGGCTTCCGTTTCTTCCGTTTCGGTTTGGTTTCCATTCCTGCGTCAGTTTTACTTTGCATAGCTATCATATCAATAGAATCGGAAATTGGCAAGGGGTTTGCCCGTTTTGTAACAAAACTGAAATATTGCAGCAATATTACAACATGAGACCCCATGAGACTAAGAACCCGTTACTCTAGGGCAGAAAGGAGGTGAAACACATGAGCACATTTACAGAAAATTATGATTTCATCAAGCCCGATAACGAGGATTATTATGACATTCAGGATTTCAATGAAAACATGGATGCCATTGATGCCCAGCTGGCACAGGCGGAGAAAAAGGCGGCGGCGATTCAGGCAAGCATTGCCACAGCGGAGGAACGGCTGGAGCAGCTGCACGCGAAAATCGGCACGCCCGCAGATGAGGGGAAGGAAACGCTTTTCGGCTGCGTGAAGGATAGACCCGTTTCCCTCGTGAAATCGATTCAGTATCTCCGCTATACCATCCCGAAGCAGACCACAAGCAGTAGCTTGAAAATTAACGAGGTCGACCCGAAAAAGTGTATCGTGCTTTTCGAACGCTTGCAGGATAACTCCAATTTTTTGGTGCGCATGGATTATACCCTTACCGCAACCGCGCTGAATGTGGTGCATTATAGCTATACTTCTGTGGATAACCTGAATAACCTGTTCGGCTTCTGGATTGTGGAGCTTTATTAAAGCAAAAAAAGAAAGTCCTCGAAAGAGGACTTTTTTTAGTGGTTAATTATAGGGTAGAAAAACGCAGTTTTCCTAGCGAGAAAAAGTTTTATGGTTGCCCAATAGAAAATACTTTCCCGAAAATGAAAAACACAGTTTTCCTAGCGAGAAAAAGTTTTATTGTCGACCGATAGAAAATACTTTTTCGAAGATTAAAAACGTAGTTTTCCTAATGAGAAAAAGTTTTTTCTGTCGGATAATGAAAACGCGAGCAGGCCTGTAAGCCGGGTTCTGTTTTTCAGACAGCCATCTATCTTGGTCCGTTGTTGCCAACGGCATCGTGCGACTTTTTCGAGACGGAACGAGCAGCCCCATGGTCTCTGTTTGTCTTGCTTCGGGTGGGGTTTACAGGGGCCCGCGACGTTACCGCCGCAGCGGTGGGCTCTTACCCCACCTTTCCATCCTTACCGAAACGAATTCGGCGGTCTATTTCTGTTGCACTATCCTTGGAGTCGCCTCCACCGGCCGTTAGCCGGCACCCTGCTCTGCGAAGCCCGGACTTTCCTCACTCCTACGAGCGCGACTGTCCAACCTACTCACATAATCCAAATTATTATAAATGAATTTCGTTCCCTTGTCAAACCTTAAAGCAGCTTCCGCCGACAAATTCCTTAATCAAGGAATTATTCGGGATTTCCAGCCCCGGCGCGGCAAGGAAATAGCTCAGGAATTTAATCAAACGCTTTGCCGTGGGGTATTCCGGCATGTTTTTTTCAATCGCGAATAGCTGTGGCTCTGCGTATTGCTTCAGCACACAAAGCTCATATAGCGTTGCGGAATTGAACACCGCATCCGCATTCTCCTGAAACGGGAAAATATTATCCTCCTCGCCCTGACGCACCTCTCCCCAGGATTCTATGGTCGTTCTGGCACTTCTGCCGCGGAACTGGAAATCGCGCACAATGCGGCGGATAAGCCTGCTGTCGGAGGTAGAAATGCGGTTGTGGTCGTCTACGTTCAGCTGCGTAATAGCACTGATGAAGATTTTGAATTTGTATTCCGCCGGAATTTCGGGGGTCAGGCGGTCATTTAAGCCGTGGATGCCCTCCATTACCAGAATTTCGCCCTCGCCCAACTGCACAAATTCGCCGCTGTGCTCACGCTTGCCCGTCAGGAAGTTGTAATAGGGCAGCTCTATCTTCTCTCCTGCGATAATCTGCTTCAAGTCCTGATTGAGCCGCTTCAAATCCAACGCCTCCATGCGCTCGAAGTTTTTCTTGCCGTGCTCATCCAGAGGGGTATCGTCTCTGTTGAGGAAATAATCATCCAGAGAAACCTTGTGCGGCTTCACCCCCAGCGCGCGCAGCTGAATACATAGTCTGTTTGCGAAGGAGGTTTTGCCGGAGGAGGAAGGCCCCGCAATCAGCACCACACGCACTTTGTCCATCCGCTGATGGATCTGATCTGCGATTTCCGCAATTTTCTTTTCATGCAATGCCTCATTCACGCGAATCAGGTCGCCGAATTTCCCCTCGACAATCGTGCGGTTCAGCTCCGCCACGTTACGCACCTGCATCAGCTGGCACCAGTGCATCTGCTCCAGAAATACCTTGCTGATTTTTCTGGGCTGCTCCTCCGGCAGAAGCTCCCCTGTCTTTGCAGGATCGGGGAAACGCACCAGAAAGCCTGTTTCAAAGGGCATCAGCGTAAACCATTCCAATGCGCCGACGGAATCCGGCATATACCCGAAGAAATAATCATAGAAGCCATCCAGTTCATAAAGGTTGATATTGGAAGCCGTGCGATAGCGGAACAGTTCCACCTTATCCTGCAAGCCCTGCTCCTTCACGATGGAAATGGCAACCTCTCTGGGGCAGACATGCTTCACAATAGGCGTATCCGCCGCAACATATTCCTTCATGCGCGCCTCAATTTTGGCAAGCAGGTCTGCATCCGGCACCTGCTGTAGGCTGCGCAGCTCGCAATAAAGATTGCCCCGCAGGGAATGTTCGATTTCCACGCCTGTAGCTGCCCCCAGCACATCGCGCACCGCCTTCACCAGCAGCAGGGAAATCCCTCTTTCATAAACGCGCACGCCCTCCTTATCCCGAAAATCCAAAAAGGTGATATCCTCATCGGTGCGGATGGGGCAAATCAATTCGCGCAGGGAATTCCCCTGCTTTGCCACCAGAATTTTACCGAAAACCTCGCCCTCAAATTCCTTTGCCAGCTCCCCGAAGGTCATGCCCTTGGGAATCTGCATTTCCTTTCCCATTACATTTACTTTTCTTGTTTCCACTTGTTTTCCCTCCTTACTCTATCGTCCAGAAGGTCTGCCCATCCACTGCGGAGCAGACAACCTCGATATTCCAACCGTTTTTCTTTGCCGCCGCCTGCAATTTTTCCTGCAGAACAGGCACAATCAGCACCTCGCTCGCGTAATGCGTCACATCCGCAACGGCAATGCCCATCTCGACCGCCTTCTGCGCTTCGTGATATTTGATATCCGCCGTCAGATAGGCATCACAGCCCTTCGCCGCCGCCAAAGAAACAAATTCCACCCCTGCGCCTGTGCAAAGACCAACGCGCTTGATGGGCTTTTCCCCGTCCCCGACCAGACGAATGGCATCCAGACCAAGCCTTTCCTTCAGCTGCTTTGCAAATTCCCTGAAGGGGATTTCCTGCGGCAGCTCTCCGATGCGCCCAATGCCCTCCTTTTTCCCTGTCTGTTCCACAGGATAAATGTCATACGCCGCTTCCTCATAGGGGTGCGCCGCAAGCATTGCCTGCACAACGGCGTGTACCTTCTCGGCAGGAACAATCGTTTCCAGACGGATTTCATCCGCCGTTTCCAGTCTGCCCTGCTCACCCAAGAAGGGATTTGTCCCCTCCAGAGGAAGAAAGGTTCCCTTCCCTGCCGCGCCAAAGGTGCAATGGGAATAGGCACCGATCTGCCCTGCTCCTGCGCCGCACATGGCATCGCGCACCGCCTGCTCATGCCCCACAGGAACATAAGCCACGATTTTTTTCAGGCTCTCCGCCCATGTTTCCTCCAAAATCTCAATATTCTTCAAGCCTGCCAGCTCCGCCAGCACATCATTCGTACCGCCTGCGGCAATGTCCAAATTCGTATGCGCGGAGAAAGCGGCAATGTTATTCTGAATCAGATTAAAAATGCGTTTCCCCAGAAGGGTATCCGCCGTAATGCTTTCGATTTTGCGGAACAGTAGCATCGGGTGATGTGTCACAATCATATCCGCACCAATGCGCCTTGCTTCCTCCACAACGGGGTCAATCACATCCAGTGCAACCAGAATTTTTTTCACCTCTCGTTCAGGATCACCGATGGCAAGCCCCGGCTTATCCCAGCTCTCCGCCAGCTTTTTCGGTGCGATTTCCTCCATCACACCCATGATATCCTTTACCCTTACAGCTTTTACAGACATTCCAACGCCTCCCTCATCAAAGCCAGCTTCTTCTCCACCTCAGGCAAACGCTTCTGCGCGTTTTCTGTCGGGTTCCCTTTGAGGCTTTCAAGCAAACGGCTGTATTTTCCTTCTTCGTGCAGAAGCACCTCTTTTAAAATAGGGTCTTTCTTCTCCAACAGCCTTTTGCCGTATAGATACTCAATCTCCCTGTCATAATGCTCCTCTGCCCTTTCGCACCGCATCAGCACATACGGTTTATTCTCCTCTTTCAGTGTATGCTCCTCTCGGATGGCAAATCCGATTTGATGCAAATATTTTCGCACCGCACCGAAATCGCGCTGCGGCGAAAGCACCAGCTCCGTAAGGCTTGCCGCAACCTCAGGGCTGTCCTGCAAAATATGTATGATTAGCATGCCGCCCATCCCTGCCATGATTGCCGTTTCCGCCTCTCCTGCCTTCAGGGGCGTTAAGCCGCTGCCAAGGCGCGTTTCAATGACATCCTCCGCACCGTAAAGCGCAATATTTTTTCTGCATTTTTCCAAAGGCCCCTTGCGCACATCGCAGGCGTATGCCTTTTTGATTCTGCCCTGCTTGTATAAATAAATGGGGACATAGCCATGGTCTGTGCCGATATCCGCAATCCGCTCCTGCGTCACCAGACCTGCGACCATCTCCAATCGTTTTGATAACTCCATAGCCTCGACTCCTTATTTTCAAAAAAAGGGCGCAGCAAATATCTCTATTTGTTTCGCCCTCTTTTGTTCCAATTCTCTTATTCAAGATAATCCTTCAGCTTTTTGCTTCTGCTGGGATGGCGCAGCTTACGCAGAGCCTTTGCTTCAATCTGGCGGATACGTTCTCTGGTAACATTAAATTCCTTACCAACCTCCTCCAGTGTTCTTGCTCTGCCGTCATCCAGGCCAAAACGCAGACGCAGCACCTTTTCTTCTCTTTCCGTCAGCGTATCCAGAACCTCCATCAGCTGCTCCTTCAAAAGCGTAAACGCTGCGGCTTCCGCAGGTGCGGGAATATCATCATCAGGGATAAAGTCACCCAGATGGCTGTCCTCCTCCTCACCGATAGGCGTTTCCAGAGAAACCGGTTCCTGTGCGATTTTCATAATCTCGCGCACCTTTTCCTCCGGCATCTGCATTTCCACAGCCAGCTCCTCCGCAGTCGGTTCTCTGCCCAGCTCCTGCAAAAGCTGTCTGGAAATACGAATCAGCTTATTGATGGTTTCCACCATGTGTACGGGGATACGAATCGTTCTTGCCTGATCTGCAATCGCACGGGTGATTGCCTGACGAATCCACCATGTTGCATAGGTGGAGAATTTAAAGCCCTTATGGAAGTCGAATTTTTCAACCGCCTTAATCAGCCCCAGATTGCCCTCCTGAATCAAATCAAGAAAGAGCATCCCACGCCCAACGTATCTTTTTGCAATGCTGACAACCAGACGCAGGTTGGCCTCTGCCAGTTTCTTCTTGGCAGCTTCGCCCTCAGGGCCGCCCGCCTCCATCTTCTGCGCCAGTTCGATTTCTTCTTCTGCCGTCAAAAGGGGCACCTTACCGATTTCCTTGAGGTACATTCTGACGGGGTCATCAATATTGATGCCCTCCGGGAGAGTCAGGTCAAGCTCCTTCTCAACCTCCTCCTCCGCTTCGATATTCCCCAGAATATCAATATTCTGACTTTCCAGATATTCATAGATTCTGTCAATGCGGTCGGGGTCCAGATCCAAATCCGCCAGATGATCCATGATCTCCTTATATTCCAGTACATTCTTTTTCTTTTTGGCCAGCTGCACCAGTTCCTCCAGCTTGGTCAATAATGTTGTTTCTTCGACGGATTTCAACATGATCCTTCCTTTCTCTCTGTTCCTATAGTCTAACCATATCAAATGGTAATATACAGGGAATCCAGTTTTCTCTTGGCCTCCACCAGCCGTTGTATCTCCTCAACGGTTGCGGCGTTTGCCGTCAAATGGTCGATTTTCGTCCGTTTCAGCCGCTTCACCTGTTCATTGATGGCTTTTTCCATATCTGCCCCGTTTTCTGTCGGCAGCTGTACGGCAAAAATCTCTGTCACCTGCTTCTGTTCCTTTGCATCCTCAAAGCGGCTGACCAAATCGGCAGGGAACACATGGCCTGCATTCTGCCACAAATCCCCGATATCGCCGAAGGTGCGCCAATAAATTCCTTCTGTAAAATCATCCTCTTCCAGAATCTCTTTGAGCGTATCATAGATGCCCTGATGCTGGGCAGCATAATATAACAAGCTTCTCTGGGCTTCCAAAAGCCCCTTATCCTTTCTTCTGCCCTCCGGCGTGTAATTCTTCAGATTCTGCTGCCGCTTTTCGGCCTCCCTTTGGTAAGCCGCATCCTCTTTTTGCACCAGCTTCCGAATTTCACTGCGGATAGCCTCCTCCTCCACGCCTGTCACCCTGCTTACCTCTCCAAGGTAAACATTACGCTCAATCTCACTGTCCAGCTTTGCAAGGATTTCCGCCGCCTCTGTGGCAAAGCGAACCCTGTGCTCCGGATTTTTGAGATTATATTTGCGCTGTATGCAGGCAATTTCAAAGGATATATAATGCACAGCATTCACCAACAGCTTGGAAAATTCCGCTGCGCCCTTTGCCTTGATAAATTCATCGGGGTCCTTTCCGTCCGGCACCTGTGTCACCTTCACATGAAAGCCGTTTTTCACCAGTACGGGAATGGCGCGAAGCGCGGCATTGGTGCCCGCCTCATCGCTGTCATACAGCAAAATCACATCATCCGCAAACCGCTTCAGCGTTCTTGCATGCTCCTGATTGAAGGCTGTTCCCAACGATGCCACTACGTTATGGAACCCTGCCTGATAGATGGAAAGCATATCCATATAGCCCTCCACCAGAATCAGTTCTCGTTTTCTTGTCTGCTTCGCAAAATTCAGCCCATATAGGTTTCTGCTTTTGCTAAACAGCAGTGTTTCCGGGGAGTTTAAATATTTCGGCTCCCCCTTGGCAAGTATCCTGCCGCCGAAGCCGACCACACGCCCCTGCACATCAAAAATGGGGAACATCAGCCTGCCGCGGAAACGGTCATGGTAGCCCTTGCCATCCTTATTTTCCAGCACAAGGCCGGTTTTCAAAATCTCCGAAATCTTGAAGCCCTTCTCCTGCAAATGCCTGAAAAGCGCATCGTAGCTATCCGGAGAGTAGCCTATGCCGAATTTTCTTGCCATACGGGGATCCATCTGCCGTTTTTGCAGATAGGCTCTCGCCTCTGCCCCCTCCTCCTTTTGCAGTGCTTCATAAAAAAACCTGCCTGCCAAGGTGTGCATTTCAAATAATCGTTTCTTGAGCTGCTCCGCCGCGATTGCCTGCGCGTTCTTTTCCGGTTCGGGCAGGGTAATATGCGCCCGCTCCGCCAGTCGCTTCATGGCTTCTGGAAAATCGCAGTTTTCCATCTCCATTAAAAAGGAAAACACATTTCCTGCCGCACCGCAGCCGAAGCAATAATAAAACTGCTTTTCGCTGTTGACGGAAAAGGATGCCGTTTTTTCATTATGAAACGGGCAAAGCCCAAAATAGGAGCTGCCCTTTTGCTTCAGCGGCACATACTGGGAAATGACCTCTACAATATCATTTTGCAGCCGCACCTCATCCACGACCTCCCTCGGATATCTCATGGCATCATCCCCCCTTCCATAACAGTCGAAAAGGAAGTTCTTTCACTCCCTTTTATATACTAAATTCGACACATTTGAGAAAAATCCTTCTCCTTGTATACATTTTGTAGAAATCAACAAAAATTTTGCAAAAAAGCCTTGACTTTTTCAAACTATGTGCAAAATGCAAGAATATTTTACCCCAAAATTGGTATCTTTTTCAGCCTGTAGCCAAAGTGATTTCGACTTACCCTGTCAAAGAATCGTCCATTCCTGCGGAATAAAAAGCGTCTTATATTTCGCAACGGCAAAGCGATCCGTCATGCAGGCAATATAATCGCAAACCCCCTGCCGCACCGGATCTCCGTCATCCAGAAGTGCCTGAAACTCTCCCGACATTTCCTCCGGATATTCCAAATAATAATCAAATAAATCCCCCACGATTTTCTCTGCCTTTTTATGCTCCGCCACCGCAATGTCACTGGCATACACATGACGGAACATAAAGGCGCGCAGCTCCTTTAGGGTCTGCCGCATTTCCTCGCTCATGCGGATATCATTGATACCCATGCTGTGAAAAATGGTATCCCGCACCATGGCATTGATGCGGCTGCTGGAGCGTGTGCCGATGCGCGCAACAATATCCCTTGGAATATCCTTCGGCTTGAGCATGCCTGCGCGGATGGCATCGTCAATATCGTGGTTCGTATAAGCAATCTTATCGGAAAGCTGCACGATTTTCCCCTCTAGGGTAGAAGGATTGCCGCTGGTGCGGTGGTTCAAAATCCCATCCCGTACCTCCCATGTCAGGTTCAGTCCGCGTCCGTCCTTTTCCAGACGCTCCACCACACGCAGACTCTGCACATTATGCGCGAAGCCGCCCGTATCCCTGCAAAGCTCATCCAGCTTGCGCTCGCCTGCATGCCCAAAGGGGGTATGCCCTAAATCATGCCCAAGGGCAATGGCCTCTGTCAGATCCTCATTCAGCCGCAATGCGCGCGCAATGCTTCTGGCAATCTGCGAAACCTCAAGCGTGTGCGTCAGCCGTGTCCGATAATGGTCACCCTCAGGGGAAATAAACACCTGCGTTTTGTGCTTCATGCGGCGGAAGGATTTACAATGGATGATACGGTCTCTGTCTCGCTGAAAATCCGTCCGAATGTCGCATTTTTCCTCAGGTCTTTCCCTGCCCCTCGTCCGGCTGCTTTTTGCTGCATATTCCCCAAGGATTTTCTCCTCCAATTCCTCCTGAAACCGCCGTAATTCCATAGCAATCCCTCCTTTTCCGCCTTTCGTATCAGTCGAACGCTTTCCTATTACTTTTTAGAATACGCCATTTTCCCGAAAATTCCTTTTTCTGCACGAAAAAAAGCCTTAAAGCTTCCGATTCTCTAAGACTTTTCATTCCTCCGGCACCTTTCCGCCGCCGTGATATTCCGCATATTTTTTGCCGCGCACCTGCACAAATTCAATTTCCGGATAGCGCAATGCCGTCAGATAGCCGCCATAAACACAGCCCTGATCGATATCAACGGTGCGGTTGATGATTTCGGGCCGTTCCGCCACCGTATGCCCATAGACCACAAAGGGCTGCCCGTCATATTCCGCCGCCCAGTCCAAGCGCTCAGGCTTACCGTTTTCGTCAAAATTGCCCGTTGTTTCGCCATATAAACAAACCGCGCGTATTTTATTGGAAAATTTTCCGATGGATTCGGGACGCAAACCCCCATGCACCACCGCAAGCCGCTTTCTATCCAGCAGAAGATAAAAGCATTGGCTCTCATAGCAGCGCATATATCGGCTGCGAAACACCATGCGTTCTTCCTTCGGGAGTGCCTCCAGCTCCGCTACCGTCCGCTCCAGTCCGTGTGACAGATGCACACGATTCCCCAGAAAATAGCGGTACAGCTTATTGCAGTGGTTGCCATGCACCCAGAATGCGCCGCCGTTATTGACCTGCTCAATCCAGAAATCCAGACACGCCAGATTCTGACAGCCCTTATCCGCCACATCTCCCACGGAAATCAGCCTTCTGCCCTCCGGATGCGTATAACAGCCATCCTTTTTCTCATAGCCGAGCCTTTCTATCAACTCCATCAGCTCATCATAGCAGCCATGCACATCCCCAATGATATCAAATTTATTTTCTCGAAATTCCAGAATACGGAAATTTCGTTCTCTGCGCTCCTTCATTTACAGCTTCCTTTCAGGAGTTTTCTTTTTTCTCGTTTCTCTTATGATATATGATACCACAAAAGCCTGTTTATTTATAGGAAAAACATAAAAAACTTTTTTAGGCATACACTATAAAGGAAAGAAAACCCACGGAGGCTGTCATGTATTCTCGAAAAAAAATTCCTGCGCCCTTCGGCAAAACGCAGAAAACAGCCGAAAAAAAGAAGGAAACCACTACAGTCCTTTCCCAAAAGGAAGCCTCAAAAGAACCCATTTTTCTTCACGCGGAGGAAAAAACAATACCGCAAGGCGGCAGCTCGCCTGTGCTTGCACTGCTGCTGCTGGAACTGCTTTCCGCAAAAAAAGATGCCTCTCCGGCGTGTATCGATAACCAGATGCTTTGAGGGTTGCCCGTCTGCATACGGATGCGTCTGTCAATGCATTGCCCTCTTGAAAAAGCAGCTTAGACTATGTATAATGCAATATATACATACTCTTTAAGGTTATCCAATCAGTACCATGGAGGAAAAATGAAGCTGTCATCCTTTTTTCACTTTGCTGCCTTTGGCGTAAAGACAATTCTGTTTAAAAAGAAATCGGCAATTCTCGGAACGATCATCGTAACCGATAAATGCAATCTGCACTGCAAGCACTGCTCCGTCAACAATATCACAGCAATCATCCATCCCTATAAACAAATTCGGCAGGAAATGCAGCAGCTCTATGACATGGGCGTTCGCATTTTGTTCTTCTGCGGGGGCGAAACATTTCTTTGGCAGGATGGCACACGCACGCTCAGGGATTTGGTGATAGAAGCAAAGCGCATGGGCTTTCTCATCGTCAACGTGGTTACGAATGGGACGTTCCCCCTTCATCTTCCGGAGGCGGATTTAATCCTTTTGAGCCTGGATGGAGATAAGCAGCGCCATAATGAAGTGCGTGGCGATACCTATGACACCATCATGCAGAACATCCGCAATGCTCCCTCGGATAACATCTGCTTCTATATGGCAATCAATCAAATCAATAAGAACCATATACGAGATGTTTGTCTAACCGCTCGGGATACCAAAAACGTAAGGGCAGTGTCCTTCAATTTTCACACACCATATCCCGATACAAAGGAATTGGCCTTAAGCAAAGAGGAAAAAGCCAAGTGCTGTGCTGTGATAACCCAAATGATGAAAGAGGGCGCACCCGTTTTCAACCTCAAAAGTGCGTTTCCCTATCTCATCGAAAATCGTTTTCCCACGCCCTGCCATCAGTGCGTAGTCATGGAAAACGGAACGCTGTCTACCTGCGGACGCTGTATCTCTGTTCCCGGCCTTTGCGACCAATGCGGATACTTTTTCGTTGCCGAATATACGCTTTTGTTTAAAGGAAATCCAAAAATAATCTGTGAGATGCTTCATACCTACTTGAAGTACATTTAGGAGGAATATGCGTTTTATTACAAGCTTAACAAGAATGTGGCTTACCCGAACAATACAGCCATTTACATTCAAAAATGAATATGACCGTCTTTTGCCGTTTGCAGAATGTGAAACCCTCGGGTTATATGTGCATATCCCCTTTTGCAAGCGCATTTGCAACTTTTGCCCCTATTGCAAAGTGCGGTATTCCGCCGAACTGTGTGATACATATATAGACTCTTTGATACAAGAAATCCATCTTGTAGGGAGCCAACATACAGAACGGAAAAAAGTAACCTCCCTCTATTTCGGCGGAGGGACACCTGCGCTTGCGGCCCATCGGATAAAAGAAATTGTCGCTGCACTGAAGGAGCACTTCGTAATCACAGAGGGGATTGGCATAGAGCTTCATCCCGATAATGTGAATGTGGAGGTGCTGCAAGCATTGAAGGATGCAGGTGTAACAAAAATCAGCATTGGTGTGCAATCCTTCTGCCACAAGTATCAAAAGCTTCTTGGCAGAAAGAAGCTTGATACCGACAAAATGCTGTCTGCGTTGTCCGCCGTTCCCTTTGAAACCGTTTCCATGGACTTTATCTTTGCCTTGCCCGGACAAACCTATGATGATTTGAAATCGGATATTGAAACCGCCTTTTCCTTGGGTGCAAATCACATTGCCATATATCCGTTCATTGATTTCACTTTTACGGAAAGTCCCCTTGCCGCAATGCCTAAAAAAGCGAAACGCAGGCTGTTGGATGCCATCACACAATATTGTTTGGATATGGGATATTTCCGCAGCTCTGTTTGGACATTCTCAAGTGAGCCAAATGCAAGCTATTCCTCCATGACCAGAGATACCTTCCTCGGCTTCGGCTGTTCCGCAACCAGTCTTTTCAAAGGGCAATTCAAAATCAATACCTTCGATGTTGCCTCCTATTGCGAAAGAATTTCCTCCGGCAACCTTGCCACAGCATTGACCATTCGCTTTACCAAACGGCAACGGATGATTTACTGGCTGTTCTGGACAGCATACAGCACAAGAGTAAATGCAAAGGCTTTTGAAACATTCTTTGGTGTGCCGCTGAAAAAAATGTATGGCATTGAGCTTTGGCTTGCAAAACAATTCGGGTTGCTCAAGGAGCAAAACGGCACTTATGAAATGACGCTAAAGGGTGCCTTCTATTATCATTACTACGAAAATTTTTATACGCTGTCTTATATCGACAAAATGTGGGGAATCCTGCGAAAAGAAGCATTCCCCAAGCAGATTAAGCTGTAAAAGAACGAAAACCGCATCCTGCCAAGCAGATCCGCTTGGTATAGATCCTTGCATAAGCTGAAAAGCGGAACAGGCATACCCAAAGTCATGCCCGTTCCGCTTTTCAGCCTTTTTTACTGCCTTCCTTTTATACGCCCATCATCTGCATCAGCTGTGTCAGCTGCTTCTGCTCCTGTTCGGGCAGGCTTGCCGCCACCGCCGCAAGCAATGCCTTCTGCTCCTGTGGCGCAAGCTGTCTCCCTTCGGATAATTTTTCGCCATATTCCAGAAAAATATCCAGCCGCTCCATGCCGCTTTTCCCTCTGCATTTTTCTGCCGCCTCCTGCATCAGGCGCAGCCGTTCCTCGCCCAATGCCTGCACCTGTGGCATTTCCCATGCGTTCATTTTCATTCCCCCTGCCCCAGAATTTCCTTCATATCCATCATTTTCAGCAGCAGCTGCACCTGTCCGCGTTCCTGCTGTGATACATATTTTTCAACCGCCTGCAAAAGCTTCTTCTGCCGCAGACGCAGCGGCTCCTCCTGCCGCTCTCTGGTTTCCAGAAGCTCACTGCCCATCACGCGCCGCAGCTCCATCAGCCGCACCACCAGATACAGCTCCTTCTGATATTCCCGATTCAAAAAGGGAATGGCGGCGGAAATCATATTTTCCCTGCGGCTGCGCGAAAACACATCCGCTTCCTCCTGCGGCGCAGGTGGCAATGCCGTATCCTGCGGCGCACCCAGCAGCCTTTGCAGTCTCTGCATCCGCAGGAGCATTTTTGCCGCATCCTGCCCTTCCTCTCCCATCAATGCCGAAAGCATTTCCATCTGTTTCTTCTCTGCCACAGCACTTCCCCCCTTTTTTCTTTCTCAAATAAAGATATGCAGGGCTGTGCCGAAAAATGCTTTTTCACATATTTTGATAAGGAAAGGAGATGCTTGCCATGTCTTTGATGAAGCGCATCTTTTCCACAGAATCCACCGGCAAAAGGCTTTCCATCGCCTTTCTGGATACGGGAATTTCCCCTGTGGCGGATTTTATTCTGCCCGAAAACAGGATTATTGCCTTCCGGGATTTTATCAACGGAAGAACAGCACCGTATGATGATAACGGTCACGGGACACATGTCACGGCATCCGAAGAACGCATTTTCCGCATTAGATATTCTGCTCTCCTGCTATCCTTCTTCCCGTCACCCGTTCCATCACCCAATAAAACGCAACGCAGAACAGCAGGGCAAACACAACCCCAAACACATTTTGCGCCACACGAAGCCCCACTGCACCCTTGAGGCCGTAAAGCTTCTCTGCAATGGCAAGCGCACCAAAGGTATTAAACACTGCCTGCCAGCCATACTTCGCAGAAAAGCCAACGCCGATACCGCCAAGGATTCCGATATAGGCATAAATCGAGGTAGGCAGAAGAGTATAGAGCACCAGAAAGCAAAGCACCCCTGCCACGTTGCCGATGATTCTGTTTTTCACCCGCGCCTGCATATCTGCCATCAGCGGCACAATGGCAGACATCGCCGCAATGCCTGCCCACATGGCACGGGGCATTTTGCACAGCTCCGCAAGAAAAAGCACCATGGGTACGCAGATAATCTGGCAAAGCTGCCAATTTGTGCGGGAGGAGGTCAGATCAAATGCCTGCAAAACCCCCTTGATTCCTGTTTGATAGGTGCGGCTTTTATGGTTTCTGTAAAACACCAGACAGGAAAGCAGTGCGCCGACAGCCATGGCAATCAAACGCATCCGGTAGCTGTCTCCCGAAACATCATATCCATAAAGCAGCAGATATCCCAAAACCAGAGTGGACTGATTAAACATAAACGGATTATGGCACCCGAAAATAACAAGAAACGCAAGTGCCGCCACATTCAAAAGCAACGCCGGCAGTGGTGCCGCCTGCTGTGCCAAATGCGGAAAAACCGCCATGTCCACAAAAAATAACGCCAGCAGCAGGGTAGATTGCCCTGTATGCAGCCCAAAATCCGCATTGCGGAATACCATTAAGCACAATAAAACAACAACGCCCACAACGCTGTTTTCGTTACCGAATAAAATGCTGAACACGCTGACGAAAGCAAAGCAAAACAGCATTGTAATTGCAACCTTTGCCAGATAAACCAATGCGTGATAGTGCCTTTCCTGCGCCGTTTCACTCTTTCGCAGCAGCTCCTTTGAGCCCGCCTGATTCAACTGTAGCTCCTGATAAAATGTCATACTTCTCCATTCCTTCCGTTTCGTTTTTATTTTGCAAAAAAACGGCAGTATCGCCTGCCGCATTTCTGTTTGCCTTTCGTACGCCGCTTCATTGGCGTAAGCCTCGCAATGAGGCTATCTTTTTTATTATAGCACTCTTTTCTGTTTTGTAAAACACCCTTTTTCAAGGCATCCGTAAACAAAAATTTTCCGCAGTATAGCAATAGCCCCTCTCCCGGACAGGGAGAGGGGCTACGCGGAGTTCAATATGAGCCACATCTATTTAGGATAGATGAAGGTCAACGAGTTTTAACCGTAGTAATAAAACATACAAAGCGCTGTCATCAAAATGATGCCGCAGTCCAGCAATCTTTGCACTATTCTTCTTGAAATACTCATATTTACCAACTCCTTGAGAAGCTTTTAACAATACTGTCTTAGCCCATCAGATTAGGCAAGAACATGGAAATTGCAGGGATATAGGTGATGCACAGCAGTGTAATAATCATCAGTGCCAAGAAGGGAATGATACCCTTAATAACCGTATCCAATGTGGTTTCGCCAACACGGGAGGCAACGAAAAGGTTTACGCCCAGTGGAGGTGTAATGAAACCGATTGCAAGGTTTACTACCATGATGATACCGAAGTGTGTTACATCTACGCCCATTGCTGTTACAACGGGGTACAGGATGGGTGCCAGAATCATGATGGCACACAGTGTTTCCATAAAGCAGCCAACAATCAGCAGCAGCACGTTGATAAGCAGCAGAATTACAATCTTGCTGTCTGTCAGTGCCAGCATTGCGGATGCAACTGTGGTAGGGATACGACCCAGTGTCAGAACCTTGGAGAAACCGGCAGCACAGCCGATAACAATCAGGATGGATGCTGTTGTTTCACAGGCATTTTTGGTACACTGAATCAGCTTTTTCAGATCCAGCTCTCTGTAGATAACACAGCCAACGATGATACTGTAGATTACAGATACCGCAGCTGCCTCTGTCGGGGTAAAGATACCGCCGTAGATACCGCCCAGAATGATAACGGGGGAAAGGATTGCCCAGAAGCCTTCCTTTGTTTCGCGCAATGCTCTCTTTACGGAGAAGGGTTCGTCATCGCCCTTGTAGCCCATCTTTTTTGCATAGAAGTAGGAATACGCAATCAGTACCAGACCAATCAGGATACCGGGTACGAAGCCTGCCAGGAACAGTGTAGATACGGAGCTGTTTGTTGTTACAGCGTAGATAACCATAGGGATACTGGGAGGGATGATAACACCGATGGAACCGGCAGCCGCAATCAGCGCCAGTACGAATTTTTTATCATAGCCCTTTTCCAGCATGGTAGGGATAACCATACCGCCTACCGCAGCAACAGTTGCCGGACCGGAGCCGGAAATTGCCGCGAAGAACATACATACAACAACGGTTACGATTGCCAGACCGCCCTGGATTCTGCCGAAGAATACGTTCGCCAGATTCAGCAGTCTTTTGGAAATGCCGCCGCCGCCCATCAATTCACCTGCGAAGATGAAGAAGGGAATCGCCATGGTAGGGAAGGAGTCGCAGCCTGTTACCATGTTCTGTGCGATAAAGCCGAATGTCAGCTGTTTTGTGTAAAGAATGTAGCCCAGAGATGCAATACCCAGAGAGAAACCAATGGGAACTGTCAGCACCAGACAAGCAATCAATGTAAGAAATACTACTGCAGCAATAGAACCTGTCATGCCTCAGTCACCTCCTCGTGATTTTTCAACGCCTTGATTCTTCTGTAAATGCACTGCAGCTGACGAATTGCTGTCAGCCCCATGCCGATCATAGGTGCCGCATATACGAACTGCATAGGAATACGCATTGCGGGAGACATCTGACCGGACCATGCAATCTTACCGAATACGGTGTAGCCTGTTACGGCAATAAAGATAGCAAAGCCCAGAACAATCAATTCACTGATAATTTCAATGTAAGGACGTGCCTTTTTGGGATACAAATTGATTGCAGCATCAATACGGATGTGCTTTTCTCTTCTTGCGGTATAGCTTACAGAGAAGTATACCAGCCATACGAACATATATCTTGCCATTTCTTCAGACCATGTCAGAGAGTTCTGGAACACATAACGACATACAACCTGAATGAAAATGATAATACTCATTGCGAAAATCAGTGGAATCATGAAAAATTCTTCCACATGGTCTAAAACCCATTTCATAGTATTTTACGCCCCTTTCCTTTTTAGCCTTCTTCAGGGAATTTTTCCTTTGCCTTAGCAACCTCATCATACAGCAAATCAATAACGGAAGGATCTGTTACCTTCTTATAAGCCAGTTCCTTCAGTCCTTCGCAAGCCTTCACCATTTCGGCCTTAACCTTGGGGTCCAGATCGCTGTACTGCATGGTGCCGCAGTTTTTGATGTTTTCCAGTGCAACCTTTTCATATTCGTCACATCTCTGACGTTCATAAGCAACTGCTTCATCAGAAACCTTCAGCACGATTTCCTGCTGTTCGGGAGTCAGCGCATCAAATTTATCTTTACTCATCAGAATCAGGTAAGGAGAGTAAATGTGTTTTGTATATGTATAGTGGCTCTGTACTTCATAGAATTTTGTCTGCCATGTCAGCTCGGCACCGTTGTCCTGTGCGTCAACTGTTTTCTGCTGCAATGCGGTAAACAGCTCTGTGAACGCCATGGGTGTGGGGTTCGCACCGTAGTTTTTCCACTGCTGCAGCTGCAGCTCGTTTTCCATGATACGGATTTTAACGCCCTTCAAATCGGACATATCGTTGATGGGCTTGTTGGTAGACAGTGTACGGAAGCCGTTTTCCTGCCATTGCAGCAGCTTAAAGCCGGATTCCTCCAGACCATCTGCCAGTCTGTCGCCCAGAGGCCCGTCCAGAACCTCATAAACCTGCTGCTTGTTATCAAACAGCCAAGGAATATCCAGACAGAAAATGTCATTTTCAAAGGATGCTACCGTTGCGTTTGTTGCCAGAACGATGTCATAGTTACCAAACTGACAGCCCTCCAGCAATTCACGTTCAGAACCAAGCACGTTGTCGGTGTAAATATCACAGCTAAGTGTGCCTTTGGATTCCTGCTCCAGACGCATTTTAAAGAATTTTGCCGCGTCGATGGTAGCAGGCGCGTTGCCCAGCGCATAAATGAAATGATAGCAATCGCTTGTCAGCTCTACGTCGGAGTCAAAATTTACGGGTTCGACCTTCTTTTCCACGAAACCCTTTTTAACTGTTGCTGTGTCTGCCTCTGCTGCATCATCGGAACCACCGCAGCCCGCCAGACCAATCACTGTGACCGCTGCCAGAGCAGCAGCAAGGCCTCTCTTTAAGAACATAATATTCCCTCCTCATATTGAACTCTACAGTCCGGTGTGTTGCATTTGGATTTCCTTTTCTTCGGTTGGACCCCACCGAAGGGAAGGACTCCTCTTTTGTTTCTTGTTTCTTGTTTCTTGTTTCTTGTTTCTTTGTTTCTCTCTCATTTTTCATTTGTATCACAAATATCGCAAAACAAATCTTCTTTTTCGCGAAAAAAGTTTTATTTGAGATATGAAACGTCTTGTTTATGATTATATATTTGTCTTTCTTGTGCGTCAAGAGATAAAAAAGACGAAAAACAAGTGTCTTTTTGTGTAAAAAAATCCTATTTTTTGTGTAAAATATCCAATATAAACTAGTTTTACTGCATTTTGAGACTTTTATAAGACACTTTTCGTCCCACATAAAGCTATTTTTTCATTTAATTTCTAGTATTTCTCAGTTAAAAAACACCATTTAAAATTCTTTTTCAATCCGTTTTATATCTCATATTATTGAAAAAAAGTTGATTTTAAAAAATTAATAGACTTTTTATACCTCCTGTTGTATAATAGAGCAAACAGGCATACAGAAGAACATTTTTGTGCTGTCTTTTTGCGGCAAAATCTAATTTGAGAAATCGAAAGAAGGTGAGACCTGTGAAAGAAGAAGAAAAGAACCACGAAACAACGGGTAAAAAAACTACCCTGACTGATAAGATTTATCAGGATATTAAAGATGATATTCTCATGAAGGTATTCCAGCCCGGAGAAAAGCTGAATATCAAGGAGCTTGCTCGTGAATATCAGGTCAGCGATACCCCTGTCAAGCAGGCACTGCAAAGATTGGCGGAGGAAAAGCTGGTTGTGAACACTCCCAATAAGGGCATGAGCGTCAGAGCGCTGACACCGCATGAATTGCAGGATATTTTCGATATGCGTCTGATGATGGATACCTTTTTTGTAAAGGATATCGTAACCACGCTGAATTATAACCACACCCTGCGTCAGCAGCTGATTGACTGTCTGGAAGCACAGAAAAGATTCATCGAATCAAATGATTCCAATCATAAGCCCGATGAATTTTTTGAACTGGATTTAGAATTTCATACTCTGTATCTGGCAGCCTCCGGCAATCAAAAGGCAGTCAATGTATTCCGGGATATGCAGCCCTTCACCTATGCGTCCGGCACCTATGTAAGCCAGCCTCACTACAGAGACTGCGAATGTGTCGAGGAGCATCAGGCAATTCTGGATGCGGCGCTTGCGTCCGATTTAGACGCACTGAAGGCAGCCGTTACCGCGCATCTGAATAACTCCAGAAAGGCATTGCAGCTCATCTTCAAGGTAAATCAGATGATTTATCCCGAAAATTAAAAATAACGAAACCCATCATTCATTAGGCTTCGCCTAATTCATGTGTTTGCTCCGCAAGCCTACGAAAAACAAAAAAAACACCCTGTTGAAAACCATCATTCATTAGGCTTCGCCTAATTCATGTGTTTGCTACGCAAGCCTACGAAAATCAAAAAACACCATGTTGAAAACCATCATTCATTAGGCTTCGCCTAATTCATGTGTTTGCTACGCAAGCCTACGAAAACCAAAAAACACCATGTAAATTCATAAATGATTTACATGGTGTTTTTAATTTTCTATGGTTTTCTCCGCTATTTACAATTTACAAGATGAACAGCGGATAAACCTGATGTGCATCCATCGTCATTTCGTTCCAGTAGGTACGGAAGGTATCGGCGTTCATATCCTTTTCATTGGAAAGCACACAAACGGTATACGCTGTGCCGCCCTCCTCCAGCGAAAAATCATCCAGTATCGTCATACATTCATAAATCTTCCGGGTGTAATCCTCTTTTTCGGTATATTCGTAGCCGTCTCTGGTCACATCCGTCACAACCAGATAGCCGCCGCCTGCCAGCCGCTTTACGGAATCCAGCATTGCGCCGTCATTTTTGGAGAACTGGCAGATGATAATTTCATCGGTTTTGCCTGCGGCAAAAGCATCCCAGTTTTCCTGACCGCCCACAACCGCGCCGTTATGAATGGTAAACATCCCTGCCGCCGCTGCATCCTCCGCAGTCAGGTCTGCCGCATAGCCCTCCAAGGCCTTTTGCAGGGTATCCGCCTCCTTCTTCATTTTGCTGTCCAGCTCAGCTGTCACCCGCTGTCCGTCCGTAGTGTCCGTCTTATCCTTCCCGCAGCCTGCCACGCCGCATACCATCGCAACAGCCAGCAGCATTGCCAAAAGTTTCTTTTTCATGTGTTTTCCTCCTTCGCTATTCTTGTTCTGGCGAGCCTGCGCTCTGCCATTCGTTTTTTTACGTCCCCGAAAATTTCTTCCTTTATAATTGCTTCGTGGGTATGCTCCACCACAATCCATTGATTTTGCGGCAGCTCTCTGGTCTTTTTCTCCTTAAAGCTGATTTTTTCTTCTTTCCCCTGCACCATGTGCCCCAGATAAACGGGGTTTTGCAGGATTTTTCGGATTGTCCCCTTCGACCATGCCGCAGAAGAACGCCTGCCGAGATCCTCCCCTCGCGCCCGCTTCATCGCGGAAGGGGTAGGGATACCCTGTGCCGTCAGCCGCTCTCCAATCATTTTACAGGAAAGACCCGATAAGTACAAGTCATAGATTTCTTCCACAATAGGTGCCGTTTCCGCATCGGGAATGAGGTGATGCCTGCAACGGGGGTTTTTGCGGTAGCCATAGGGCGCATAATTGCCCAGAAACTGCCCTGCCTCCATCTTCCTGCGAAAGACGGCACGGATGTTTTCCGAAAGCTCCTCGGAATACCATTCATTGACCAGACTGTTGATTTGACGGGCTTTTTTGTTGGCATGCGAAGCAGTATCCACCCCATCCACCACCGTCACAAAGCGAATCCCCCAGAGAGGAAACAGCGCATGCAGATATTTTTCCGCTGTGCCTGCGTTTCGGGTAAAGCGGGACTGCGTTTTGCATAGAATGATTGAAAATTTTCTTTCTTCCGCGTCCGCAAGAAGGCGTTGGAAGGCAGGTCTGTCCTCTCTCAGCCCCGAATAATCCTCATCCGCATAAATGTCATAGACCGCCCACCCCTGTTTTTTGGCATATCCCAGCAAAAGTGCGCGCTGATTGCGTATACTCTCACTTTCCGCCGCTCTCTTTTCCGCATCCTCCACAGAAAGCCTGCAATAAATCGCCGCAATTTCTTTTTTCATCGCCGCCGCTCCTTTTTTCTCTCTTAGAAAAAATATACGGCATAAGGCGCAAGAAAAGCCCTAAAACCCTGCATATAAAAAATGGAAAACCCCTATTTTCGGGCTTTCCATCCTTCTGCTTCCATCATATACTGCTCAGCCGCAAAGCCTTTACAGTCCTCTGAAGATATACTTTTGGCACTTCGGACAAACCGTGTCCTCGTTCACTCTGCGGCGACAGTCCAGCCCCTTGCCGCAATGAGGGCATCTATACAACTTTATTTCCAGGAAGATATCCAGCGCCACAATAATAATCGCCAACAGAATATTTCCGGCAAATACAAATGCCATTGCCGCCAGAGCATAAAGTACCAAGCTGAGCTTCTGGAACTTTTTGAACTTTGCCAATAATGCGGTGCCTTTTTCTGATAAAGCCTGCATAATTTTGACCCCCTTTTTTCATCTGATTTGTCCTTATTGTACAACAAATATCCTGCAAATGCAATAAAAAAGAAGAAAGGTCTCCAAAAGCATGCGTCCGTATAGAACGCACCCGTCACCCATGTCACGGGTATCGCCTGCGGCAACGGGCACAATGCCGAAGGGCGTTACGCAGGCGTTGCGCCGGAGGCAGGGATTGTTTCCATCAAAATTCTTGACCGATACGGGCAGGGAAATTCCACCCACGCCGTACTGGGGCTGAGATGGATAATGGACAATGCACACAAATATAATATTAAAGTAGTGAATCTTTCCATCGGCACAAATGACAGAAAGGTCAACCTGCCGCTAAAAGAGGCAGTCGAACGGCTCTGGCAGATGGGAATTGTGGTGGTGGCGGCGGCAGGAAATCCGGATGGACGCAATGGCTACCGTCCGCCGCCTGCGGTAAGCGGCGGTGTAATTTCCGTCGGCGCATGGGAGGATAGAAGCTATTTCCTCGCGCCTGCGTTTCCGCTTTTTTCAAGGGAACGGGATGTATTGCCCGATCTTTGGGCACCGGGAGATGATATCATTTCGGTGCTTTCGCCCGATTTTGATTTCACCCTGCCCAACCGCAGCCGTAAAAATATCGTGGACGAAAATTATATCACCATGAGCGGCGCATCCATGGCAACACCGCTCATCAGCGGCGCGGCTGCCCTGCTGCTCGCAGAAAACCCACACACGCGTCCTGCGGAAATCAAACGGCTGCTGCTGCAAAAAGCCAAGCCCTTCGGCGGTCTTCTGACAGCGGAGGTCTGCCGTACCATTTAAAAGAAAGGTGGTTCTCTTATGTCCGAAAACACGGTCTATACCCTTGCAAAAACCCTACAGAAAACGGACGGACTGGAAAAGGATTTTGCACAAATGCTTTCTGCTTTGCGAGATACGGTCGAAAAAGAATATCTTCTGAAAATCCGCTCTGCCGCCAATGCCGAAACGGCATTTGCCAAGGAGCATCCCCCGAAGGAGGTCACATTGCTGCGCGCGCTTTCCGCCTTTATGGATGAGAGCGGACAGGCGCAGCTGGACCGCATGACAAAGGGTCTGATGTTTCTGCATACCCTGCAGCATGTGCAGAGAGGCGTGGCGGATTTCTCCGAAGGCAATCTTCTGGCGGCGCGCAGTGCCGAGGGCGGCGCACCGGAAGATTTGCCCTCCGCCCAATCCGCAAGAATGGCAGGTCTGCTGCTGACATTGGCACTGGCAGAGCAGTTTTAAGCCGAAATCAGAATTTCACCCTGTTGCAAAAAAGCCCGAACCATAAGGTTCGGGCTTTTCATCCGCTTAAGCGTGGTCGCTGACAACAAACATATTCATTTTTTTCAGAAGGCGGATATCCTCCTTAGAAACCTTGAGCTTTTCCTTCAAATCATCCGTTTCCTCCAGAATGTCCGATACCATCAGAAATTTGAAGCAAGCAGGCAAAATCGGCTGCGTGGATAAGCAGCAGCAAAGTCCTTCCATTCTGCCGCCATTATTAAAGGAATTGATGGCGTACATAAACATTCGCTCTACCTTATTATTCTGGTTTTCAAAATTGAAATTGATGAAGGTATCACCCTTGCGCATCGTGCCGTGATAAAGGAGCTTACACTGATAATAATTGGATAAATCCTCAAGCGAAGCGTACATATTCGCGCTGAATACACCGCTGTCCTCTCCGCCATCCTGCACCTCAATAACATTGCGCGCAATGCGGCTGCGTCTGCCATCGTAAAAGTACATATAATATTTGCTTTTGCTGAGGTTGTGCTTGATGATTTCGCCCTTCTCGCCCTTTTCCTCCCCGATTTCTTCATAATCAATCAGCTGGTTGACGGGCACCCCTAACGCCTGCGCAATCGTAAACAGGGTTTCAATATCAATGGAAATATCCCCGTTTTCGTATTTGGAAACCGTTGCCTTGCTTTTATGAATCATGCCTGCGAAGGTTTCAATGGTCAGGTTTTTCGTCTTTCGATACAGGCGAATTCTCTGCCCCACATGGATACTAACTTCTTTCATCGCTTTTCACCTACTCATCTATACTGTAAAAAAATAATCTCCCTCTATTATAAACCACGCGTTCCATTATAGTATAAAGTATCCAATAAAAAAAGTATTCCGCACAAATCTTTTCACTTTTTTATGGAAACTTAACGAATCCATTTCTTTTTTTGAAAGCAAGCATTCGCTTTTTCTGAAACCGGTTTCGCAAAACCGCAGATGTTCTGAAAAAAACACAATAGGTTTTTCATGATTTTCGCGCCATTTTCCTGAAAAAGTTTCTTTAGAATATATTATTTCCAGTTTTATACAAAACGGGATATTATTTATTGTTCATCATTATACCAGATAAAAAGAGAAAAATCTACGTTTTTATCACCGAAATATCCAAAATCTATTTATTATTTTTGGTGAAATCTATCGTTTTTGTCCATTGTATTCATTTTCAAACCAAGGCTCCCCCCTGTCTATGTTCGCATTATGTCAATTTCATAAAAATAAGATAATTCTTGAAATTTTGTGATTTTTCAGTCTTTTCTGCGAAAATATATGCTTTTTTCGCGCTTTTTCCACTCTGAGTATAAGAAATCAATAAATTCGTTTCACTAAACTATATTTCATTCATTTGCCCAAATCAGATTTTTCGTGCATAATATCGTTTGTAGGACAACTAAGAGAGATTTTCTTGGTGTCGGATGTAAAAGAAAGTTTTGTTTAGGAGGCGTTTACAAATTATGAGAAAGAAAACGAGTTTAAAGGACATTGCCGTAATCGGGTTGGCACTGTTTGCAATGTTCTTCGGTGCCGGCAACTTAATCTTCCCCCCTTACCTTGGTACAAATGCAGGGAACGAGTGGTTCATCGGGTTTATGTGCTTCTTTATCGCGGACGTTGGTTTGGCTCTGGTTGCCATCCTCTCCATGATTAAAGGCGGCGATGTTTCCATTCAGGGCGTTACCAAAAAGCTTGGTGCAGTCCCCTCTGTCATTATCAATACATTAGTCGTTCTGTGTATCGGGCCCTTCCTGGCAATCCCCCGTACCGCAGCAACAACATTTGAAATGGGCGTTATGCCGATTTTCCCCAAAATCAACAGCTGGATTTTCGGTGCAGTCTTCTTCGGTCTGGTTCTGCTGTTTACCGTTCGCCCCTCCGGCGTTGTTGACGTAATCGGCAAATACCTGACACCTATTCTGGTAATCTGTCTGATGGCAATGATTATTCTGGGTATTGTTCACCCCATTGGCGATATCAGCAATGTTGCAAAATTTGAAACAATCAGAGAAGGCGTTATGGCAGGCTATCAGACCATGGACGTTCTGGCTTCTATCGTATTCGTCATCATCATCATCTCTGCAGCAAGGGATAAAGGCTACACAGAAACAAAGGACACCATGAGCGTTGTTATCAAATCCAGCGTTTTCGCAGCAGTTGCACTGTTCGTCATCTATGGCGGTCTGGCATTTCTGGGTGCAACCACATCCGCAGGCGGCTTTGAAGGCTATAACCAGACAGGTCTGGTTGTTGCAATCACACAGTCTCTGATCGGCAGCTACGGCGTACTGGTTCTGGCAATCATCGTATTCTTTGCCTGCCTGACCACAGCAATCGGTCTGACCTCCTCCTGCGCATCCTATTTCGCAGAGCTGACAAACAACAAGGTTTCCTATACAAAGGTAGTTATCCTGACTGTTGCATTCAGCTACATCGTATCCAACTTCGGTATCTCTACAATCATCAGCATTGCAGCACCTATTCTGAACCTGCTGTACCCTGTTGTTCTGGTTATGATTGTGCTGAACTTCTTCGGTAAGCATATCAAAAACAACAACATTTATATCTTCGCAGCAGCCTTTGCACTGGTTGCAAGTGCGGCAGAAGTGCTTTGCGGCTTCGGTCTGCCCCTGCATTTCGTAGAAAATCTGCCTCTGGGCTCCTTCCAGTGCGGCTGGGTAGTTCCTGCCATCGTAGGCGGCATCATCGGTAAATTCGTACCCGCTTCTCAGAAAGCAGTCTCTCTGAGCAAGAGCGACAACGAATTAGGCTAATGCCTGCGGCATTCCGTCGAAATCTCTATAGAAATTCTCGCACCGTATCGAATCGGATACGGTGCTTTTTTTTATTATTTTTATTTTTTTTAAAAATTTTTCAGACAATTCAAACTTTTTTCCGTTACAATACATCTATAAGACAGAAAACGAAAAAAATGGTTTTCACGCTGACCGGGAAGCAACAAGGAGGTAACACCTATGCAGGATATTTACGACTGCACCGTACAATACATCATAGAAAATCAAAATAAATTTTATCGTCTGGCATACAGCTATGTAAAGGAGGAGCAGGCAGCTCTGGATGTGATACAGAACGCAATCTGCCGCGCCTTGGAGGGCTGCTTTGGGCTGAAAAATCCTCTGGCACTCCGCACATGGTTTTATCGGATTCTTGTCAATGAGGCTTTGCAGTATCTCAGAAAGCAAAAGCGCGAAGTTCCTCTCGGCGAGGAGCATACCGAAACCATGACCTACGAAGAGCCGGCATTTGATGAAGATAAGCAAGCCTATGAGGCTGTGATGCAGCTGTCAGAGCCTATGAAAACCGTCATTATCCTTCATTATTATGAGGATCTGACGCTCAAGCAGATTGCAGAAATCACCGATACCCCACTCAGCACCGTAAAGACACGACTCTACAGTGCCCTGAAAAAGCTGAAACTGATTTTGAAGGAGGAAGAAAAATGAATCCCGAAAATGGCAAAAAAACCTACGAATCCATCGATATTCCTAAAAATTTAAATGAAACGGTCATGCAGACGATTGCATCCAAAAAAAAGGAGGAACTGAAAATGAAATACGAAAGCAATGAAAATAAGAAAGCATCCGAAACAAAGAAATCCTATCGCCCTGTCTGGAGAGGCTGTGTTGCGGCGGCAGCAGCCGTTCTGGTCGCAGGCACCATCGGGCTGAACACAAGCCCCGTTTTTGCGGAAAACATGAGCAAGGTTCCCGTTGTGGGGCAGCTGGCGCAGGTGCTGACCTTCCGCTCCTTTGAAGGCACAGAGGGCGATGTGCAGCTCCATGTAAACGTGCCCGTTGTGAAGGGTCCCGATGGTAAGGAGCTGCCCGCAAAGGTAAATGCACGCATCCGGCAGCTGACCGCTGACTATGAAGCGCAGGCAGAAAAGGAAATGGCGGAATATAAGGAATCCTTCTTCCAAACAGGCGGCACAAAGGAAGAATGGGCAGATCGCACCATGGATTTGCATATCGATTACGATGTAAAATATCTCAGCAATGATGTTCTCTCTCTGGGCGTAACAACTGCAAAGAGCTGGGTTTCCGCGGATGAGGAGCATACCTACTACAACATTGATTTGAAGAATGATAAGGAGCTGACCCTGCAAGATGTGCTTGGCGATGATTATGCTGCCATCTGCAATAAAAGCATCGTATCTCAGATTGAGGAACGCATGGCGGCAGATGCAAACGCTTCCTTCTTCGGCTATGGTGACAGCGCAGATGAAACCGATTCCCTTGGGAAGTTTGAAACCGTTGACGCAAACACCTCCTTCTATCTGAACGCAGAGGGCAAGGTTGTCATCTCCTTCCCCGAATATTCCATCGCCCCCGGATATATGGGCATTCAGGAATTCACCATTACAAAATAACATAAAAGAAGGCTATCCCTTAGGTGTGTCCCAATAAGAAAACATGAAGAAAATGAAATAGCTGAAAGACTGCGGATACAAGGAAGTTTCCCGCAGGCATCCTTTGACTTAGGCTGTCAAGGGGAACTGACGCAGTAGCCGTAGCTTTCAGCATTTCAGAATGCAAGGTTTCTTATCTGGGCGCACCTTTCGGGATAGCCTTTTTGCGTTAATTATTTTTGTCCGTTTGCCTTCGTCCGCTGCCAGCTGCCGTCCGCATCCTTGTGCAGGATTTCCTCATAGCAGTTCTCGTTCCGATAAATCCCAATGATGGTCGTATCCGCATCCAGCGGCAGCGTAAAGCTGCTCTTTGCGCCAATCCTGCCATTGATACCCCCAAAGGCTGAATAGCAATCAATATAAAGCTTTCCGCCATACTGTTGGGATACCGCCGCCTTCCTGATATACCCCCTTGATGCCGCAACGCCAATATCCAGCGTGATTTCTCTGCCGTCCCCCGAAACGGAATATCCATCCATATAGACAGAACCGTTTCTCAAAAACCCCGAACCGATAAAATAACCGCCGCAAAGCACCGCTGCCACAATAATCCCAATCACCATTTTCTTCTTCATAAAACCACCTCCGCAAACAGGACGTTTGCTATTTCGTTGCAACAATACTTATCCAATGATTTTTTGTATTTGAATACGTTTTTATCTCTGTAAAACCTGCTTCCTTCAAAGCAGCAATGAGTTGCTCAGAGGTATAAATCTTCATACCATCAATCAACCTTGTCCATTTTTCATCTGCGGCATTCGTTCCGTCAGATTCGTTACAAATCAGGAATGTCCCTCCGTTTTTCAGAACTCGATTTACCTCAAAAAAACATTTTTCCAATCCCGGCCAGAAGTAAACTGTCTCGAAAGCAGAAACATAATCAAAAACCGCATCAGGAAAAGGGATAGCAGCTACATCACCTTGAACCACGCAGCATTTCCCTTGTTTAATGGCGGCGGCGTTCAGTTTTTGAGATTCTGCCACGCTGACCTCCGAATAATCCATTCCTGTCACATGTCCATTTCCGCATTTGCCCAACCAGGCTACAATATTTGCACCGCCTCCGCAACCAACATCCAGTACCGTAGCGTCCGGATTCACTGAGATATTTGAGAATCCCCATTGTGATAACTTGGCGTGACCGATGTTCATCATCTTCGTCATCAATTTTCCGCCGAAGCCTTGTGGCTTACGAGTATTTTCAAAGAAGTTCATTGCATGATTCCTCCTCTTTAAATTCCGATTTTTCAGTTTCAAAAACAGGAAGTTATCGAACAGCACCCCCTAATTGCAAAAAGCCACTACGGATACTTTCTCCTGCTCCACCAATAGCCTGCGCTATAATGATTGCGGCAACTATAATTGCCACAGCGACAATAATCTTTCCAATCAAATATTGATATTCTTTCATTTTGATTACCTCCAAATTTCGATTTGTTGTTCCTTTCAGACGCACCTGCGCCGCCTTTCTCCCTGCCGTTTCCGGCACTGTGGGGAAGGGTTTGGAAAGGGAAACCTTGTGTCCCTTTCCTCGTCTGCGGAGGTTTGGAACCCATTACGAAACGGGTTCCAAGTTTTTGTTACTTTTTAGCATAAAAAGTAAGG
>OBRJ01000152.1_pt1 | contig 62425 bp, 64 predicted proteins | sample 1494831 | NCBI WGS metagenome assembly OBRJ01 (sample SAMEA3360658, study PRJEB22359) | human gut metagenome | biome: ENVO:urban biome; feature: ENVO:human-associated habitat; material: ENVO:feces | place: Bangladesh | collected 2011
TCTTTGGAATTGTTAAGGGCGAGCAGCCCTTAACTCGTTGCGGGGAGAGTGGAGTCCAGAGGTAGGGAGGGGGGATTCGAAACACCCCTCCCTACCTCTGGCCCGCGCGGAGCGCAAAGCCAGTTGACCGAAAAAGAAACCCAAATCCGCGCCACAGGCGCGTGATTTTACTTAAAAGAAACCTCGACCCGATGGAAGAAGCATCTTCCCTCTATCAAAGGAGAACCAAAATGAAAGTCTTTGATCTACATTGTGACACCCTGAGTGAGCTGCGCTACGCCGAAAAGGCGGGTACGCCCAAGAGCTTTGCGCAGAATGATCTGCACATCGACCTGCAGAAACTGAAAAAGGGCGACTATATGCTGCAGTGCTTCGCCGCCTTTGTCAATCTGGGCGACAAGACCCCCGGTGCCGACCCGCTGGTGACGGCGCTGGAAGAGATCGACGTCTTCAAACGCATCATGGAAAAATACCCGGAGGATATTGCTCCGGTGTATCGACCCTCTGACATCCGCAAGAACGCCGCCGAGGGCAAGATCAGCGGAATGCTCACCATCGAAGAGGGCGGCTGCTGCAAGGGCAGCATCGGCGTGCTGCGCCGGATGTACGAGCTGGGCGTCCGCATGATGACCCTGACCTGGAACCACGAGAACGAGCTTGCCAGCCCCAACGTCGTCCCCGGCGGGGGCCACAACATCTGGCCCTGCGCCCCCAACACCGAGACGGGCTTGAAGGAGAAGGGCTTCGAGTTCCTGGCCGAGATGGAGCGTCTGCACATCATCGCAGACGTGAGCCACCTGTCCGACAAGGGCTTCTGGGACATTGTGGAGCACTCCACCCGCCCCTTTGCGGCCAGCCACTCCAACTGCCGCGCCCTCGCGCCCCACTGCCGCAACCTCACCGACGAGATGATCCGCGCCTTCGCCAACAAGGGTGGCCTGGTGGGGCTGAACTACTGCAGCGGCTTCCTCGACAACCAGCCCGAAGAAAAGCTCTGCCGCAGCACCACGGCCCTGATGGCAAAGCACGCGGCCCACTTCAAGCAGGTGGGCGGCATTGAGATCATCGGTCTGGGCAGTGACTTCGACGGCATCGGCGGCAAGCTGGAAATGGACGACTGCTCCAAGCTCCCGCTGCTGGCCGACGCACTCCGCCGCGAGGGCTTCACCGAGGACGAGGTAGAGGCCATTTTCTACCGCAACGCCCGGCGGTTCTTCGAAGAAAACCTCTAAATAATATATAAAACGACAGGGAGATTCCAAAATGGATAAAAACATGACGCTGGAAAAGCGTATTGCCGCCGAGCTGTATTCCTATCAGGGCAAGATGAGCGTCTTTGTGGACGACCTCCACGGCCACACGGTCGAGATCGGCGCTGACGAGGAATTTGAGACGGCTTCCACCATCAAGGCATATATCCTCGCAGCCCTGTATCTGCAGGCCAGCCGGGGCAAAGCCAGCCTCGAGGAAAAAATCACCTACAAGCCCGAGCACTTTGTGGACGGCTCCGGTATGCTCCGGGCGCTGGGCGTGGGCGCAAGTCTGAAAGTTAAAGACGCTGCCACCATGATGATCATCTGCTCCGACAACATCGCCACCAACATGGTCATCGACTATCTGGGGCTGGACACCATCAACGCCTGCATCCGGGAGATGGGCTTTGCCCACACCGTCCTGCACAACCCGCTCCACTTTGATATTTACGACGACCTCGGCATCACGACGCCCCGGGACTACGCCTCGCTGTTTGCGCAGGTGGCAAAGGGAACGCTCGTCAGCGCTGAGGCCAGCGCCGAGATGCTGGCCATCTTCCGTCAGCAGCACTACAATACCATGCTGACCCACGACTTCCCTCAGTTCTATCTCGACTGCGAGGAGACCGGCGAGCCGGAGCTTATCTGGGTGGCCAGCAAGAGCGGCAGCATGAACGCCTGCCGCAACGACGGCGGCATCGTCCACACCCCCTACGGCGAGTATGTCATCGTCCTGATGAACAAGGACTTCCACGACATCATCGAGTACAATGACCATCCCTCCATGGTCTACGGCGCCCGGGTGTCCCGGATGATACTCGACCAGATCTTGGCCTGCGAGGGGGAACTGTACAGGTAAAATCGTGGAAAAAATAGGAATATTAAGGGGAATCATAACAATGGGTATTCAAATCGGCCTGCCGATGATGGCATTTCTGGTGTTCATGACCGGCTTTGCGGGCTTTGTCGATTCAGCAGCGGGCGGCGGCGGACTCATCAGTCTGCCGGCCTATCTCTTCGCGGGCCTGCCGCCTCACTATACTTACGCCACCAACAAATTCAGCGCCGCCTGCGGCACGACGTTCGCCACGGCCAGCTTCTTCAAGAACGGCGCGATGAACCTCAAGGTCGGCATCCTCGCTGCCATCGGCAGCTTTGCGGGCAGTGCCTTGGGCGCACACATCGTCCTGATGCTCAGCGATGAGGTGCTGCAGATGATGATGTTCATCATCCTGCCCATCGCGGCAGTCATCATCCTGTGGCGGCGCAACCTCCCGGACGAGAACCGGGACGACGGCACCCTGAATTTGAAAAAGGCCCTGCTGGCCCTGGGCATCGGCCTCGGCATCGGTCTGTACGACGGCATGGTGGGGCCTGGCACCGGGACCTTTGCCATCATCGCTTTCACCAGCCTGATGGGCTTCGACCTGCGCACCGCCAACGGCAACGCCAAGGTGCTCAACCTCGCCAGCAACTACGCCAGCCTCTTCACCTATCTGAGCGGCGGGCTGGTGGTCTTTCCGGTGGGCATCCCCTGCGCCATCAGCAACATCGTCGGCAACATCATCGGCTCCCACTTCGCCCTGAGAAAGGGCGCAAAGTTCATCCGCCCCATGATGCTCGTGGTGCTGGTGCTCCTGCTGGGCAAGCTCATCACGGATATGCTGTAAGGAAAAACGAAAAGAGGCTGCCGTGCAGATGCACAGCAGCCTCTTCCTATATACTCTTAGTCGATGACCAGCCCGTTATCAAAGAAGGCCAGACCAAACGCACCGGGACCGGCGTGGGTGCCGATGACGCAGCCGATCTGGCGCACCAGCGGCTCGGGAAGGCCGAGATTGTCCACCAGATAGGTCCGGATGGGGTTCACCTCGCGGGTGCTGATGGTGTAACCGGCCAGAGAGGGGAAACGGGGATTGACGCCGCCCAGCTCCTCTATCTTCTTGAAGAGGGCGACGTATGCGCCGGGCAGGCCCCGGGCCTTGCCGGCCATGGCGACTTTGCCCTCCTTGATGGTGATGAGGGGCTTGATGCCCAGCATCCCGCCGGCCACAGCGACGGCGGCGGGCAGACGGCCGCCCTTGCGCAGATACTTCAGGTCGTCGATGGCGGCGACGAGGTGCAGGTGCTCCTTGGCGTGCTCGAGGGTGGCGGCGATTTGGACGGCAGACTTGCCTTCATCCCGCAAGTGTGCGGCCAGACGCACCAGCAGACCCTCGCCGAGGCAGACATTGGTGCTGTCCACGAAGAGGACGTTGTCCACGTTGGCCAGGTCTGCGGCCAGCTTCGCACATTGATAGGTGCCGGACAGCTCATGGGACAGGAAGATGCCCACGACCTCGTCTCCGGCGGCAGCGGCCTCGGCGTAGAGCTTTTCGAACAGCTCAGGGCTGGGCTGGCTGGTGGTGGGCAGCTTCTTGCAGCCGGCCATGTGCTCGTAGTACTCGCTGGGGGTCAGGTCCACGCCGTCCCGGATGACGGTGCCGTCCTCGAGGGTGACGTTGAGGGGGATGACGTCCACACCCAGCTGCGCGGCCTCGGCGGGCAGGATGTCGGATGCGGAATCGGTAAGAATGCGTATCATATAGCTCGTACCTCCATGGGTGCGTTCATCGTGTGTCTTTGGTAAAACGACAAATCTACAAAAAAGTCGTACAAAGTATACCAGAACGCCGGGCGGAATGTCAATCTTTTGAGTAAAATTTCTTCGAATGAACGAAAAACTGCTTGCAAAACGGGGCGGCAGTATGGTACAATGTCCGCCGACAGGAGGGGGCGCCGTGAAAAGACTGATAAGGGAAACGGAAAAGCCGTCTTTTCCGGCTCAGTGCCGGGTCCTGGCCGAGGCGGCCGTGCTCTGGGCGCTGCTGGCGGCGGGAGCACAGCTGCTGCTCCCGGCGGAAAAGACGGCTCTGCCCGAGGGCGCGGCCCTCGCGTGGGCTGCGCTGCGCATCTGCCTTGTGACCCCTCTGGCGGAAGAGCTTGCCTTCCGGGGCGGGGCGCTCTATCTTTTGCAGCCGCTGGGCGGCGCGGGGGCTGTGGTGGTGCAGGCGGTGCTTTTTGCGGCCCTGCACGGCAGCTGGACGGCCCGGGCCTATGGGCTGGGCATGGGGCTCATCTTCGGCTGGGCGGCCCGGAAAGCGAAGAGCGTATGGCCCGGCAGCGCGTTACATATTATAAATAACTGCCTCGTGTTTGCCGCACGGCTGGCAGAAAGGGGAATGGGATGACCGATTTTGAGCTGATGGGCGCGGCGCTGGAAGAGGCCCGGAAGGCCGCTGCGCTGGGCGAAGTGCCGGTGGGCGCGGTCGTGGCGAGGGACGGAGAGATCATCTCTGCCGCCCACAACACCCGCGAGACGGAGAAAAACGCCCTCCACCACGCGGAGCTGCTGGCCATCGACGCGGCCTGCAAAAAGCTGGGCGGCTGGCGGCTGTGGCAGTGTGAGCTGTTCGTGACGCTGGAGCCCTGCCCCATGTGCAGCGGCGCCATCATCAACAGCCGCATCAAGCGGGTGGTGTACGGTGCCGCCGACGTCAAGGCGGGCTGCTGCGGCTCGGTGACAGACCTCTTCGCCCAGCCCTTCAACCATCACCCCGTCATCGAGAAGGGACTGCGGGCCGATGAAGCACAGCAGCTTTTGCAGGAATTTTTCGTTTCACTGCGGGCCAGGCGGGCCGCAAAGCCCCGCTGGCAGCCGCCCGTGAACCCCTGAATCTGTGAAAAAAGTGGGAACTGCGTGAAATAATCACCGGTGACCACTTTATTTTTTCGCCCGATTGTGCTATATTATTCAATGGAAACTTGTCGAAACCACACAAATGCCGCCGGGCGCGCCGCAGAGCCGGACTAGACCGGAAAAAGTGAGCAGAGCGCAGCTCCGGCGGGGTGGGGGAAGCTGTTTCCTTTCCCGCCGCAGAGGCTTTGACACGAAGAGGCGCTGCGGCCGAAAATAGTGGACAGGAGGGTTTGACTCTTGTACAACGACGAATTTGAGCTGACATTTGACCTTGCAGACGCCGGGCCGAAGAAAGAACAGCGCAGGCCGACCCTGCCCGAGCCGGAAGAAGCGGCTGCGGCCGCACCGCCGGTGCAGGAAACGAGGGAAACGCCGGTCAGCGCTGCGCCGGAGAACACACCGGCACCGGAACGCGAGCCGGGATCTGCGGCAGAGCCCCGGAGCACTGCCCCGGCGGCGAAGGGGCGCACCGTCCTCATCTCGGGCGGCGACCGGGGCATCGGCGCAGCAGCAGCCCGCGCATTCTACGCGGCGGGCTGCCGGGTGGCGGTGTTCTACCACACCAACGCCGAGGCCGCCGCAGCCCTGCAGAAGGAGCTGCCGGGCGTACTGGCCATCCAGTGTGACGTGGCCAGCCGGGCCAGCTGTGAGCTGGCCTTCCGCGCCGCCGAGCAGGCGCTGGGCCGGGTGGATGTGCTGGTGAGCAACGCGGGCATCGCCCAGCAGAAGCTGTTCACCGACATCACGCCGGAAGAGTGGCAGCGGATGCTGGACGTCAACCTGACCGGTGCGTTCAACCTCTGCCAGCTGGCCCTGCCCGGGATGATACGCCGCAAAGCGGGCCGTATCCTCACCGTGAGCAGCATGTGGGGCCAGACCGGCGGCAGCTGCGAGGTACACTATTCCGCCGCCAAGGCGGGCCTCATCGGCCTGACCAAGGCGCTGGCAAAAGAAGAAGGTCCCAGCGGCATCACCGTGAACTGTGTGGCCCCCGGCGTCATCGACACCGATATGATGGCCTCGTTCACTGCTGAGGACAAAGCGGCGCTGGCCGAAGAGACCCCTGTGGGCCGTCTCGGCACCGCCGAAGAGGTGGCAAAGCTTCTGCTGTACCTCGCCGGAGAAGACGCCGGCTACATCACCGGCCAGGTGTTCGGCGTCAACGGAGGTCTTGTGATCTAAGAAGCTGTTTTCACAGCCATTGCACACCGTCTGGCCATGAAAACAACTTCTATGCATCAAGACCGAAACTATGAGACAAGTTCACTTGCGGGGCGCTTCCCCCGCAGTGAGAAGGAGAGAGCGAAATGGGCATGACTTTGAAGGAACTGTTGACGAAAGGCGAAGGCACCCTGTCGGCACAGGAGGCCAAAACTTTGGCCGCACAGTGCAGGATGGATGTGGAAACGCTCTATACGCTCCTTGAAGAGCGCGGCATCAAGATCATCGAGGATGAGGCCGACGCCGATGTGAATCTGGACGTGGACAGCATCATCGCCGAGGTGGAGAACGCCGAGAACAACAGCGACGAGCTGAGTCTGGGCGGCGACGACGAGGAAGAGGCTGCCGAGGAGAATCCCGCCGACCTGAAGGCTGCGATGGATGAGCTGCTGGACGACCCCGTCAAGAACTACCTCAAGCAGATCGGCCAGATCCCTCTGCTGAGCGCGGAGCAGGAAGTTGACCTGAGCAAGCGCATCCACGCCGGCGCCGAGGCTGCCCACATCCTGCAGGCCGACCGCCAGAAGTACAGTGCGCCCGAGTACATCAAAAAGAACAGCGCCCGCTTCTCGTTCGAGGAAGACGAGAACAGCCGCAGCTACACCGAGGACATCGACGAAGAGGGCAGCGAGAAGCCAAGCGAGGACGCCGAGGAAAAGGCCGCTGAGGAAGAGGCCATGGAGGCTGTGGAGAACGGCCCCCTGACCGAGGAGCGCCGTCAGGAGCTGCTGAAGACCCGCCGCGACGGCCTGAACGCCCGCCGCAGCCTGAGCGAAGCGAACCTCCGTCTGGTGGTCTCCATCGCCAAGAAGCATGTGGGCCACAATCTGGCCTTCCTCGACCTCATCCAGGAGGGCAACATCGGCCTCATCAAGGCGGCTGAGAAGTTCGACTGCGACCGCGGCTTCCGCTTCTCCACCTATGCGACCTGGTGGATCCGTCAGGCCATCACCCGCGCCATCGCCGACCAGGCCCGCACCATCCGCATCCCGGTGCATATGGTCGAGACCATCAACCGGATGCGTCAGGCCACCAACCAGCTGGTCTACCAGAACGGCCACGAGCCCACCCCGGAAGAACTGGCAAAGGCCATGGACATGAGCGTCGAGCGTGTGCGTGAGATCCAGCGGATGGCACAGGAGCCCGCCAGCCTTGAGAGCCCCGTGGGCGAGGAAGAGGATTCCTCTCTGGGCGATTTCGTCGCCGACGAGAACGCCGAGGCTCCCGGCAAGGCTGCTGACCGTGCCATGGTGGCCCAGCAGATCAATCAGGCCCTCAAGAGCCTGACCCCCCGTGAAGAGAAGGTCATCCGTCTCCGCTTTGGTCTGGACGATGGCCGTCCCCGCACGCTGGAAGAGGTGGGCCGCGACTTCGGCGTCACCCGTGAGCGCGTCCGCCAGATCGAGGCAAAGGCCATCCGCAAGCTGCACAGCCGCAAGTGCCTGGCCCTGCTGAACGGCCTTATCGAGTAATAGTTTCAACAATGCAGACGGCTGCCGTGGAAAAACGGCAGCCGTTTTTCTGCATCCGGGCGGAAAAACGCAAAATGCCAGATTTTTTTGCAAAAAACGCTTGCAATGCGGCAGAGTTTATGGTATTATAATCGAGCTGTGAGTGTGCTGCTATAGCTCAGTTGGTAGAGCGCATCCTTGGTAAGGATGAGGTCTCCAGTTCGAATCTGGATAGCAGCTCCATAAAGAGTTACCGGTATAGGTGCGTCTGGCGCAAAGCCAGGCGCATCAACTGTTTCCGGGCTTTTTTGAGCCCGGATTTCTTCTTTTGAACCATAGATTTTTATGGAGGCTTCGGGGCAACTGACCGGATTTGAACCGGAGGCTCTCATGTCTTGGACAGTTTCCAACCTCCAGCGCCCTTTGAGAGAGGACGTTTCTCTCGAAATAAGCGGCATCATCGCAGAAAAAGAATCACAAATATTTGGGCGTCGTTTTGTCGGCTTTGACGGGCCGAAAAAAGCGGCGCCCTTTTTCAATTTCTAAAAGGGCGCTGGAGTATATGGCCGCTATGGAAGCCGCCCCGCAGCTCAAAGCCAGCGGACTGGATGGCGGCTGCCGCATCCTCGCTGACTTCGGCGGAAGGATGTTCCGCCCGCTGCAAAGACGGCTGCGAGATGAGCTGAACCGGAAGTCCTTCGCGGCACACCAGCCGGGAAAGGCATATCAGGACGGGCTTGGCATATCGATTGACCGAAAAGCGGCGGCAGAGTGGTTTCAAAAATCGGCAGAGGCCGGTAATCCCTGCTCCGCATACGCGCTGGGCAAGCTGCTGCTGGAGAAGGAGCAGATCCCGCAGGCCATTCACTTTCAAAGCGGTTGGTCGCAATGGGAAGCGTCGTATATCCTCCTATTTCCGTGTAAAAAGCTGTGTTTCAATATCTGTGATCGTAATGTGCGAGAGGTAGGCGGAGCATTCCTCGTTCATGTTCCGGTACAGCGTGTCCATCACGCCCGCCATGCCGGAGCAGATGGCGCAGTCCCGGTCAATGTCGCCACTGTGCCACGCGCAGTCCACAAAGCGGGTATTCACCGCCTCCGCCACCTGCCGTAGGGTAAGGCTCGCCGGGTCTGCCGTCAGACGGTAGCCGCCGTCCAAGCCCTCCCGGGTCTCCACCATCCCCGCCTTTTTCAGCCCCGCCAGCACCCGGCGAACGCGGGTGGGGTTGGTGCAGATGTTCTCCGCCAGAGCCTCGCTGCTGAGTGATCGCCCGCTGTGGCTCAGGCAGACCAGCGCGTGGACGGCCAGATTAAAGGAACTGTCCACCCTTTATCCCTCCTTCACAAGCTCGTAGGGCCAGTCGATGACGCCGCCGAAGTCGTAGATGCTCTGATACCCCAGTGCCAGCAGCTTTTGAGCGGCATCTTTGCTGCGGCGGCCGCTGCGGCAGTAGACCAACAGCGTGGCTTCCTTGTCGGGCAGCGCCTCGGGCATTTCACTCCCGATGCTCTCGTTAGGCACAAGGACGGCGTTTTCAATGTGCCCGCCGTCGTATTCCTCTCGGGTGCGGACGTCCACCACCACGACCTCCTGCGAGGCCATCATCTCATAGGCTTCCTCGGCGCTGATCTTCTGATACGCTGCCTTGCCTGCCATGTCCTCCGCCTTGTCTTCTTTTGCTCTGGACAGTGCGCAGCCGCTCAGCAGCGCAAGCGAGGCGGCAAGTGCCGCAAAAAGTAATATCTGACGCATGAATACACCTCCAATGCAACTGTGTTCACTGCTGATACAGTTTATACTGTGACAATAACAGGCATAGTTGGAAATGTCAATAGATATTTGCAAAAAAAGTGAGAAATCTTTAATTGTAGTTGACAAAAAGAAGAATATGGATATAATAAGGATGTAAGAATAAGACTTATTCTTGTATTTAGGGGGCGGCAGTATGCCGAAATACGCAGAGGAAATATTGGCTGTCGTAACGGAGCTTCAGCGGCACCTCACGGCGGAACAGGTGTTCATGGAGATGAAAAAGGAGCATCCCAGCATCGCCATTGGCACCGTGTATAAGCATCTGAACACCTTGACGGAGGAGGGTCTGCTGCGCCGCATCACCGAGTCGGGTTCGCCGGACCGGTACGACCGAACGGAACGGCACGATCACTTGATTTGCAGCCGGTGCGGGAAAATCGCGGACGTTCACCTGCCGGATATACAGAGCCGGATCGAGTACGCGCTGGGATGCGATATCCTCTCGTATGATCTTAAAATCCGGTATATCTGTCCCGATTGCAGGGAACAGGAAGAAAACAACGCTGAAGGAGGCACTCAATGAACGCAAACGTATCGAAGCTGCTCAACGAGCAGATCAACAAGGAGTTCTACTCCGCCTATCTGTATCTGGATTTTGCAAATTACTACGCCTCCGTGGGCTTAGACGGCTTTGAGAACTGGTATCGGGTGCAGGCGCAGGAGGAACGGGATCACGCCATGCTGTTCTATCAGTATTTGCAGAACAACGGCGAGGGCGTCACCTTTGAGGCTATCGCAAAGCCGGAGTGGGAACGAGACGATCACATGACCCCTCTGAAAAAGGCGCTGGCGCATGAGAGGCTCGTCACCGCCGGCATCGATGCCATCTACGCCGCCGCATACGATGTCAGGGACTTCCGCACCATGCAGATGCTGGACTGGTTCATTAAGGAACAGGGCGAGGAAGAGAAGAATGCCGCCGACCTTATCACCAAGATGGAGCTGTTCGGCGGAGACAGCAAGGGGCTGTATATGCTCAACGGCGAGCTGAAGGCACGGGTCTACACCGCGCCCTCCATGACAATGGAATGACGCCGTCCCCCGATTCGGCAATTAAACCAATCAAACCAATTAAAACGAAAAGGAGATCAAACCATGTCACTTATTAACAAAGAAATCAGCGATTTTTCCGCACAGGCATATCAGAACGGAGAGTTTCGGACCGTGACCAAGCAGGATGTGCTGGGCAAATGGAGCCTGTTCTTCTTCTACCCCGCAGACTTTACCTTTGTCTGCCCCACCGAGCTTGAGGATTTGCAGAACAAATACGCTGAGTTTAAGGCGGCCGGCTGCGAGGTTTATTCCGTATCCACCGACACACATTTCGTGCATAAGGCGTGGCATGACCACTCTGAGCGCATCAGCAAGATCACTTATCCCATGCTGGCCGACCCTACACATGCGCTGAGCCGCGACTTTGAGGTGTATATCGAGGAAAACGGCCTTGCAGAGCGCGGAAGCTTCATTGTGAACCCGGAGGGCAAGATCGTAGTATACGAAGTCAACGCAGGAAACGTGGGACGCAATGCCGACGAGCTTCTCCGCAGGCTTCAGGCCAGCCAGTTTGTGGCGGAGCACGGCGACCAGGTCTGCCCCGCCAAGTGGCAGCCCGGAGCCGAGACCCTCAAGCCCAGCCTTGACCTTGTGGGGATGCTGTAATGGAGATGGAACAGCTCTATGATGTGATCGTGATAGGTGGAGGGCCGGCCGGGCTTACGGCGGCCCTTTATCTTGCCAGGGCACGCTATCGCGTGTTGGTGGTAGAGAAGGAGCGTTTCGGCGGCCAGATCACTATCACGAATGAGATCGTGAACTATCCCGGCGTAGCAAAAACCAGCGGTAGAGAATTGACGGACACAATGCGGCAGCAGGCAGAGGGCTTCGGTGCAGAGTTCCTGCTGGCCGAGGTCACGGCTTTTGAACTGGACGGAGACGTCAAGACCGTGAAGACCGGGCGCGGAGAATACCGCTGCTTTGGCGTGCTTCTGGCCACGGGCGCCCATCCGCGTATGATAGGCTTTCCCGGCGAGGCGGAGTTCCGTGGACGGGGCGTAGCCTACTGCGCCACCTGCGACGGCGAGTTTTTTACCGGCAAGGAGGTTTTTGTCATAGGCGGCGGCTTTGCCGCGGCGGAGGAGAGCGTTTTCCTGACACGCTACGCAAAGCACGTCACCATACTGATTCGCGACGAGGACTTCACCTGCGCCGAGGCTGTGTCGCGCGCCGCTAAAGAGCATCCGAAGATTACTGTCCTCTCCCATACCGCAGTGGTGGAGGCCACGGGCGATACGGCTCTGCGGAGCCTGCGATACAGAGATTTGAGAACCGGGGAGGAAACGGTTTTCGCACCGCATGGGGATACCTTCGGCGTGTTTGTGTTTGCAGGCTACGAGCCGGAAACGGCCTTGATCCGGGACAAGATCGAGACTGACCCGAGAGGCTATATCGTTACGGACGGCTCGCAGCGGACGAGCCTTGAGGGCGTATACGCCGCGGGCGACGTGTGCGTGAAGGAGCTGCGGCAGGTGGTCACCGCCGTGGGCGATGGTGCAAAGGCTGCGACTGCGCTGGAAAAGTATGCCGCAGCCATGCAGGAAAAAACTGGTCTTCGCCCCCGAAAGCCTGAGATAAAAGAAACGAAGGCGGCATCCGGCGGCGAGGCTCAGCCCGAGGGGATATTCCCGCAGCAGGTAATGCAGCAGCTTGAGGCAGTATTTGAAAGAATGCAGGAGCCCCTGATACTGGAGCTTTGCCTTGACGAAAAGGCTGTTTCAGAGGAACTCCGCTCCTATATGGAGGAGCTTGCACGACTCACACCCAAACTCACAGTAAGAAAAGCTACCGAAGGCGCTGAGCATATGCCGCTGGTGCGTGTGTTGCGCTCTGACGGCAGCGACTCCGGTCTCGCTTTCCACGGGGTACCGGGCGGACACGAATTTACTTCTTTTATCATGGGGCTTTACAACGTGGCCGGACCGGGACAGGCTCTTGACGGGGAAACTATGGGCCGAATAAAGGCTCTTGATGCGCCTACAGATATGCAGATATTCGTTTCGCTGTCCTGCACCATGTGCCCGGAGCTGGTGATTGCAGCCCAGCACATAGCCGCCCTCAACCCTAATGTCAGGGCAGAGGCATACGATCTGAATCACTTCCCCGCCTTGAAGGAAACGTATAATGTCATGAGCGTACCCTGTCTCGTGCTGAACGGCGAAAAGGTACTGTTCGGGAAAAAGAGCATAAGCCAGTTGCTGGACACGCTGGAACAGCAAGAGCAAAAGAGCCGCACATCGGATCGGCCCGAGGGATGATGGCCGGAAGCAGTACATATCAGTTACTTGAGTAACCGCTGCCGGCCCCTGCGCTGACAACGGCGTTGTGATAACCGGGGTTGATATGCGACTGAAGCCAAGGCAGGCTGCACACAGGCGGCCTGCCTTTTCTTCCGCCAAGCGGTTAGAGGCGGCTAACTGAGATACAGAGCAGAAAGGAACTCAGAGCTTGAACAGGGAAAAGGAGATCGAAACCGTTACCCTCATGGTGCGCCGGTATTGCCGGGGCGTACATGGGACAAGGGACGGGGCACTTTGCCCGGCGTGTGCCGCCCTGCCGGAATACGCCAGGCAGAGGCGGGACGGATGCCCGCATGGGGAGATAGACAGCCGTGAGTGAACAAAAAAGCTTCTGGGACAGAAATGCCGGTCGTTACGACCGCTTTATGCGAAAGGATCGGGCGGCGTATGAGGAGATGTACACGCTGATCCGGCCGGTCGTGAAAGCCAAGACGGTACTGGAGCTTGCCACCGGTACGGGACCGATCGCAAAGCACATTGTGAACGCGGCGGCGCATATTGAGGCGACGGACGCCTCTGCGGAGATGATTGCAGAGGCCAAGCGGGACAACGGCTCGGCGAAGCTGCACTTTTCCGTGCAGGATATGTTTTGCCTGCCCTACGCGGATAAGTCCTTTGATGTAGTGATCGTGTCCAACGCGCTGCACATCGTGCCGCAGCCGGAGAAAGCCCTTGCCGAGATCCATCGGGTACTGAAAGAGGACGGCGTGCTCATCGCGCCCACCTTCACCCACGCGGGGAACTCGTTTTCCGGCAAGGTCAAAGCCTTTTTCATGAAGCTGGCGGGCTTTCCCCTCCACAGCAGGTGGACGAGCGAGGGATACCTGCGTTTCCTGCGGCAAAACGGTTGGTCCGTGCGGAAAAGCGTTGTTCTGAAAGCCTCGTTCCTGCTGACCTATGCGGAATGTGTGAAATCGGAGGGGCAGGATGTTATTTTTTGAGAGCACCCGCAAGCCTGTGGGGCTTGGCGGGAAGCTCATGGTCGCCATGATGAATGTCGGGCGCAGTGCCGTGGCCCGGTGGGGGCTTCAATTTCTGAATGCTGCGCCGTTGTGCAAGGCAGTGTGGCGGATATGATCTTCGCAGACGACTGGTTCGATGCGGTCACAGCCTTTGAGACCCTCTATTTCTGGCCCGATCTTCCGCAGGCTGCGGTTCGTGGACCGCAACAAGCCGTTCTGGAGGAAACGGATGTACCAGGCATTTGTGCGGGCGAAAGGCGGCTGCGACAAATGGCACGATTACGAGATGACGATTGCGCCTTACGAAAACGGCAAGCGCACTTGTCCTGTCCCTTGGCATCGCCATTCAGAACTTCCCCGAGGGGGCGATCATCTCCATGCCCCTCCGGGCGGAGAGCGAGAGCAAGGGCAGGGCGTTTCTCGGCGGCATGCTCTCCGGCGTGGTGGAGCCCATCGGCGCGGTGCTGACGATTCTTGCGGCGCAGCTGGTGATCCCGGCGCTGCCGTATTTTCTGAGCTTCGCGGCGGGCGCCATGCTCTATAAGGCATTGGCGGAGTGAGAAATGATGCCCGCCGCTGACGATAACTTTAGCGACAGCTTGCGCGGTTTGCGTTTGCCAAACAGCCTATCCGAAAAGGCAGGGACACCACTTGCGGGGTTCCTGCCTTGCGCTGTATGGCGATGCTTGGAGTATTGAAAAGAATATGCGCAGGCATCCAGGACAGGCGGACAGAGAGTCTCTGCATTGAACTGGGCAAGCAGAAAAATCACGAACCTCATTGACAAACTCGATCTGCTCGGTTATAATATACCAGTAGTATATACTACCGGTATATCAGGAGGCATCAATGGAACGTACAGAGACTCAAATGAAGATCCTCGAAGTGGGGAAAAAAGAATTCCTGGAAAAAGGATTCAAGGACGCATCTCTGAATAAAATCGTCGCAGAGGCGGGCTTCACGAAAGGCGCCTTCTACGGCTATTACCCGGATAAGGCTGCGCTTTTTGAAGATCTTGTGGGCGAGGCGGCAAAGGGACTGTTGGAGCAGTTCAAAGCCGCACAGGCCGCCCATTTCGATCTTGTCTCCGAGGAAAAGACGAAGGACAGCCTGAAGCTGTCCACTGAGTATTTACGCGTCTTTGTGGAATATATGTACGCCCATTTTGATGCCTTCAAGCTGATCCTCTGCCGGGCGGAAGGTACGCGCTATGCAAATTTTTTGGAGGAGCTTGTGGAACTGGAGGTAGAGTGCTCAGAGGAATACTACGCACTTCTCCGCAAAAGAGGAAAGCTCTCCGGGAAAATGACAAAGCAGCTTCACCACATGATTACCAGCGCCTATTTTACGGCGGTATGTGAGACGATTGCCCATGATATGCCCAAAGATGAAGCGATGCGGTATATTGAGGAGCTTGCAAAGTTTTTCAACTCTGGCTGGAAAGGCTTGCTCCGGCTGGAATAATGCACGATCACACAAGCACTTTAATTTTTTGCACGCGAGTTAGCATATTCTAACCAAACGATATAAAATTGGAGGTCGTTTATTATGCTTAAAACAGATTCGAAGAAGCTGGAAACAAGGGACTTTATATCAGTGGGCATCTTTTCGCTCATCTATGCTGCGGTGGCGTTTGTGATTGGCGGTGTTGCGCAGATGACGCCGGTCACTTTCCCGTTTATGCCAATGATCGTGGCGCTCTTTACGGGGACAGTTTTCATGCTCTATGTGGCAAAAATACCGAAGAAGGGAGCTCTCTCCATTCTCGGTGTAATCGCGGCGATCTTGCTGTTTGTTACAGGAATGTTCTGGATGATGTCCGTATTCTTCCTGGGCTTCGGCGTGATCGCGGATCTTATCTGCGCTTCCGCTGATTTCAGATCCTTTAAGAAAAACCTGCTTGCCTACTGCGTCATGGCGCTTGCGCCGATGGGGGCATACATTCCAATGGTTGTCATGCCCGCACAGTTTGATGCTTTTATGAAGAATAAAGGTGACTTCTCCTCCTTTGAAGGAGTGATTCATTCGATTGGGGCTGCCTGGTGGGCGATCCCCGCAATGATTATCGGGACGATCGTCTGCGCGATCATCGGCGGACTGATTGGAAAGAAGCTTATGAAAAAACACTTTGAAAAAGCAGGGATTGTATAAATGAGACTCGACCCACGGACGAAGCTTCTGATTCTCGCGGTCACAAGCGTTTCCGTTTTTATGAATAAAAGCATCGCGGTGGAGTGTGTGCTTGCGGGGATTCCGCTTGTGCTTCTGAGCACTTCCGGCGATCTGAAAAGAACGCTGAAATACGCAGCTTTTTTTCTCACGCTTCTGCTGATCCAGCTTTTTATCGTGCCGAGGCTGCCCGTGACTTTCGGCGGGATCGTCTATATGTTTGCAGTGTATATCCGCAAGCTTCTTCCCTGTTTTATGCTGGGCAGCTTTCTGATTGCAACGACAAGCGTAAGTAAATTTCTTGCGGCGATCACAAAGCTCCGATTGTCGAAAGGGCTCACGATCACTCTTGCCGTTACGCTCCGTTATTTCCCGACCATGAGAGAAGAGTGGGCCTCCATACGGGATGCCATGGCGCTGCGAGGGATATCAGCGTCCGCGGCTGGGCTGATCAGCCATCCTGTACAGACGATGGAGCATGTCTATGTTCCCCTGCTTGTTTCTGCTTCCAGAATTTCGGACGAGATCACGCAGGCAGCGATTACAAGAGGCATTGAGCACACAGGCGAAAGAAGCTGTATAGAGGAAATCGCGTTTTCGTTTGCTGATTTGCTGGTGGTAATTGCTTACGCTGCGCTCGTTGCCGGCATGGTCTACGCGGGCATGAAAGGGGTGTTTTGATTATGATATCGTTTCAAAATGTCTCTTTTACATACGCTGAAAGCGGGAACGGCGGAGTCCTTGATTTGAACCTTATCGTTCGGTCCGGCGAATGCGTGCTGCTTTGCGGACCATCCGGATGTGGAAAAACAACCGTTACACGGCTCGCAAACGGACTGATTCCCCATTTCTTCCACGGCAATCTTTCGGGGCAGGTGAAGGTAAACGGTATGGATACCCGGGAGACAGAGATTGCTGCGCTATCGGATGCGGTAGGGACGGTTTTTCAGAATCCTCGAACGCAGTTTTTCAATACGGATACGGACAGCGAGATCGTGTTTGGGCTTGAAAATCGGGGCATTCCGCGAGAGGCTCTGCGCTCCCGATTAGATGAACTTACGGAGGAGCTGCATCTTAGCGGGCTCCGGGGCCGAAATATCTTTGAACTGTCCGGCGGCGAGAAGCAGAAGATCGCGTTTTCCAGCGTGTATGCTTCGGCTCCCGATGTCCTTGTGTTTGACGAGCCATCATCGAATCTCGACATGAAGGCCATCGGAGAATTGGCGGATTTGCTCCAACGGGCGAAAATATCAGGAAAGACCATTCTGATCGCAGAGCACCGCATCTGGTATCTGATGGACATTGTGGATCGCGTCGTTTATATGCAGGATGGCCGGATTGCGTCGGACATGGAGGCTTCAGCGTTCAAGGCGCTGCCTGAAGCGGATATTCGCAGAATGGGACTGCGTGTCAGGGATCTGTCGGTATCCGAATCGGGCGGCGTGAAAACAATCGCTGCCGATGGATCGCTTTCCGCTCAGAAAATCAGCGTCCGTCTCGGCGGCCGGTATGTATTGAATGATATCTCTTTTCAGGCAAGCCGCGGAGAAATCATCGCCATTGCGGGCGTCAACGGCGCCGGGAAATCGACCCTCGCCAGAATGCTCTGCGGATTGCAAAAGAACGGCTCCGGTACTGTTTTGTGGGCCGGAAAACCGATGAGCCGGCGGTTGAGACGGAAAAAGGCATACATGGTCATGCAGGATGTGGGGCACCAGCTCTTTACCGACAGCGTGGCGGCGGAATGCGCGCTTGGTATAAAGGCCCCGAACAAAGACGAGATCGACCGCGCATTAGAAAAGGTGGATCTGCTGGCGTATAAGGAACGGCATCCCTTGTCTCTTTCCGGCGGGCAGATGCAGCGCCTTGCGGTTGTGGTGAGCGATATCTGCGGCAAGGAGCTGCTGGTGTTCGATGAGCCTACCAGCGGACTGGATCGGAAGAGCATGGAAGAGGTCGGCACCTTGACACGAAGCCTTGCGACGCAAGGCAAGGTGCTTTTGATCATCACACATGATATTGAGTTTATGATGCGGATCTGCACAAGAATACTGTTCATCCGGGACGGAGAAATCGCGGAGGACCTTTCCGGTGGGCAGAAAGAAAAGATTGTAAGACTTTTGCGAGGTGAGGAATGATGGCGGGAAAAGAAAACTCGGAGATGACGATCCTGATGGATTTTGCAAAGCCGTGCAAAGGGAAACTGATCGGCTCCGTTGTACTTGCGGTTTTGGGGGCGCTTTGCGGCATGATCCCCTATATCGCGGTGTCCCGCGGGATCATTATGATCTGCCACGAAGACTATGCTTTCAGCAGGTTGGCGTTTCTGGCATTGATTGCGTTTGCGGGCTATCTCGGGCAGGTGTGGTTCGGAACGTTTTCTACAATGAAAAGCCATGAGTCTGCCTTTATCATTCTGCGGAATATCCGCATGGCGATAACAGAGAAGCTCTCCCGTGTCCCCATGGGAACGATCCTTGATACGCCGTCCGGGAAATTCAAAACGATCATCGTGGACACCGTGGAAAAGCTGGAGCTTCCGCTGGCGCATATGGTGCCGGAGCTCACTGCCAACATCCTGATCCCAGTTCTAATGCTCGTTTACCTCTTCAGCCTTGATTGGAGACTCGCGCTGATCTCTCTTGTGACGATTCCGGTGGGTGCCTTCTGCTATATGGGAATGATGAAGGATTACGAGAAGAGATACGCCAGAGTACTTGCCGCAGGGAAAAACATGGATGCCGCAACGGTGGAATACATCGGCGGCATCGAAGTGGTGAAGACGTTCAATCAGGGTGAACGCTCATATAAAAAATACGCCGACGCCGTGGCGGAAAACGAGACAGCCAAAGTGACCTGGTTCAAGCAGACCAACGGCTACTATGTGATGGGGCTTTCCATCCTGACGGCAACGCTTGTGGGCGTGCTGCCCTTGGGGAGCTGGCTCTTTATAAACGGAAGGGTCGAAGCGGGTACGCTGATCACCTGCATCATCCTCGCCCTTGGACTCGTAAAACCACTGATTCAGGCATTGCAGTACACCGACAGCCTGGCCATGGTGGATTCCACCGTAAAAGAGGTAGGGAATCTTCTGGATGAGCCGGAGCTTGTGCGGCCGACCGAGAGAGCTGTCCTTGCGGATGCCGACGTATCCTTCGATCATGTTACCTTCCGGTACAAAGAGACGGAGGTTTTGCATGGGATTTCCTTTGACTGCGCAAAAAACGGTATGACGGCCATTGTGGGTCCCTCCGGCTCCGGTAAATCTACCATTGCGCGGCTCATCGCCTCCTTCTGGGAGGCGGAGAGCGGCTGCGTCCGTATTGGCGGCGTGGACGTGCGGAACATTCCTCTCCCTCAGATAATGGAGCTTGTCTCATATGTATCACAGGATAACTTCCTGTTCCATCTGTCTATCCGGGAAAACATTCGGATTGGAAAACCGGAGGCCACAGACGCAGAGATCGAGGCGGCGGCAAAAAAAGCGAGCTGTCACGATTTCATCGCCGCTCTGCCGGAGGGCTATGATACGCTGGCGGGCGATGCGGGAAGCCACCTCTCCGGCGGAGAAAGGCAGCGTATCGCCATTGCAAGGGCGATCCTGAAGAACAGCCCGATCGTGGTGCTGGATGAAGCCACGGCATTTACCGACCCTGAAAATGAGGCCGTTATTCAAGCATCCATCGCGGGGCTTGTAGCAGGAAAAACTTTGATCGTCATTGCGCATCGGCTGTCTACCATTACAAAAGCAGACAAGATCCTTGTCGTGGAGAAAGGGAATGTCGCTGCGGAAGGAACCCATGAGGAGCTTCTTGAAACAAGCGATCTATACAAGGAATTGTGGAAAGCCCATATGCAGGGCAGAGATACCGCAGAGGAGGTGGCGGGATGATAAGGCTGTTTCAAAGACTTTTGTTGTTCTCGGGCTTACAGAAGAAGCGTCTTATCCGCTCTTTTCTTGCATACCTCGTCAGCTCATTCTTTGAGATGATCCCGATCATGGCCATCCTAACGGTGCTCACAGGAATCCTGAAGCAGCTTTCCGGCGATGTTATGCCTGAAAGAACGATCTGGATCTCGCTTGGCATCATGATCGTTTCCATTGCAGGGCGAATCGTGTTTGTCGATCTTTCTGCCAATGCCAGAACTCTTGGCAGCTTCGCGTTCGGGTCGGAAAAGCGCATGGAGATCGGCGAACGCCTGAAAAGGGCGCCTATGGGCTATTTCAATGAAAACAGACTCGGGGATATCACTGCGGCGGTGACGACCACACTTGGCGATCTGGAGCAGCAGTCCGTTACCATTATGGAAAATGTGGCGGGCGGGTTTATCCACGCCATCGTGATCGGCGTTTGGCTTATGATCTATGAGTGGCGGATCGGGCTGATCTCCTTGGCCGGACTTGCTGTGGCGCTCCTTGTTTATTCGCTTATCGGCAAGGTCGGCAGGAAACACGCGCCCCGCCGTCAGGCAGCCCAGGCTGGCCTGGTCACTGCCGTTTTGGAATATGTGCAGGGCATGGGCGTAGTCAAGGCGTTTGGGCTGGCGGAGCGCACCGGAAAAGCAGTTGACACCGCAATCGAGGAAAGCAAAGAGGCAAATATCGCGCTTGAAAAGGCGTTTTCCAAAATGACGGCGCTCTATCAGACGGTGTTCAAGCTCGCACGGGCGGCTATTCTGGTTTTTGCGCCCTATCTTTTGGCAGGAGGAAGCATCACGCCGGAGAAGTGTCTGCTGCTTCTCGTGTCCAGCTTCATGATCTATGCCGCCGTGGAGGTGGCGGGCAGTATGTCCTCCGTTGCCCGCGCGGTGGAGGCTTCCCTGGACCGGCTGGATAACATCATGGACATTCCATCCCTGGACGAAAACGGGGCTGATCTTGTGCCGGAAAATTTCAATATCGAAGTGAAGGATATGTCCTTTGGATACGGGGAAAAGGAGGTATTACATCAAATCAGCTTAAGCGTACCCCAGGGAAGCTCCTGCGCCATCGTTGGTCCCTCCGGCGCCGGAAAAACTACGCTGGTCGGTCTGATCGCCCGTTTCTGGGATGTGAAGGAAGGACAGATCACGCTCGGCGGCCGGGATGTGCGGGAATATACCAGCGGCAGCCTTCTCAAGAATTTCGCCATCGTGTTTCAGAATGTGTATCTCTTTGAGGACACCGTCGAGAACAATATCCGGTTTGGCAGACCGGACGCAAGCGAGGATGAAATCATAGCAGTCGCAAAGAAGGCCTGCTGCCATGACTTTATCATGGCGCTGCCCGACGGTTATCAGACAACGATCGGCGAAGGAGGCTCCAGCCTCTCCGGCGGAGAAAAGCAGCGGATCTCCATTGCAAGGGCAATCCTGAAGGACGCACCCATCGTCATTTTGGATGAAGCTACAGCCAGCGTGGATCCCGAAAACGAGCAGGAGCTGCAAAAGGCCATCCGGGAGCTGACAAAAGGCAAAACGATCCTGATGATCGCCCACCGTCTGTCCACCGTGCGCACGGCAGATCAAATCATCGTGCTGGAGAACGGCAGGATCGTTCAACGCGGAAACCATGAGGAGCTGATGCGCGAAGACGGCCTGTACAGGCGCTTTGTGGGAATGCGCAGCCGGGCGATCGGCTGGACGCTGAAAGGCGGGAAAGCAGATGGATAGAAGGTTAGACAAAAGATACTTGACCGGAGCGGTATCTGCAATGGAAAAACAGTATGGCGTGGAGAAGACAGACGCGATCATAGAAGATGCATGGAGACGTTATGCGGAAATCGTAGACGAAAACGCCGACGAGCCGAAAAAGATGTATATGCATACGAGGAAACGCATCTATCCTGCCATCGCCGCCTTTGACGCCATGACGGGAAATGGGATCTCCCGTGAGGAAGCGGCGGCTTTTCTGAATAGATATTATGAAAAGCGGGCAGCGGGCGTTGGTGCAAAAATCCGAGGGGCAATGAAGATACCGGGTCTGTATAAGCTGGTGCCGAGGTTCTTTGCCAAAATGACAAAAAGCTCCTTTGGAGAGGACTGCGGTTTTCGGGCTGATTGGATACGAACAGAGCAGGAGGAAATGTGCTTCGACATGCTGGCCTGCCCCTATCAGGACACCTGTGTGAAATACGGCTGCCCGGAGATCGTGGCCGGCTTTTGCCGCGCGGATGACGAGGCCTACGGGCATATGCATCCAAAGCTCAAATGGGGACGGACAAAGACGCTCGGACAGGGCGGAGAACGCTGTGATTTTAGACTGATGATAGAGTCATGACCCTATGGAAAGACGGATGAGGTACAAGACCCGCCAATGCTTTCTTGCGGCGCTGACTATGGTTGCGTTCCTCGCTCCTGCCTCATATGCATCCGGTACACCGGACGCATATGAGGCAGGCGTAAACGCTGTTTCCGAAAAATATATTGGCAAAACGGTTCCGGGCGCCTGTGTCGTGATTTAGGAATTGCAGCGGCCATCTGCGGGTCTTTCACGGGGATCCGCCATGCCGTAAAGAGAAAAACCAGAGCATCGGTCCTTACGATTGTTTTATTTGCATTGCAAATTATAGCTGCGTGGATGCTCGGATTCTTAACAGTAGTATAAATCAACAGAAAACGGAGGAATGGATTTATGGACAAAAAGAAAAAGTGGACGGTCAAGGATGTTATTACAACTGTATTGCTCTGCGCAGTGCTGATCGTGATCCAGCTCGTCGTCAATATGGTCTGCATGGCCAACGACTTTGTCAGCATGGTGCTGTCGGTGGGGATCACCATGTTCCTCTGCGCGCCGGTCTATATGCTCATGGTCAGCCGGATCGGCAAGCGGTTTGTGACGCTGATCTATATGACGATCCTCGGCGTGATTTTCCTGCTGATGGGCAACTGGTTCTTGCTTCCTTATTATGTTCTCGTGGGGATCCTCTGCGAGGCGATTCTCTGGAAGGAAGGCTCCTGCCAAAAACCGAAACGGCTGACCGCCGCCTGGACGGTGGCGAGCCTTTTATACAACGGGGTCAATCTGCTGCCCATCTGGTTCTTCTGGGACACCTACTACGATTTTGCGCTGGCAAGCGGCATGGAGCAGAGCTACATCGATTCCTATGTGCGTTACTACACCTCTCCCGGCTGGCTGACCTTTATTCTGCTGTTCACGACGCTGATGGGCTTTTTAGGCTGCATGGTGGGCAGTCGGCTGATCCGCAGGCATTTTCGGAAGGCCGGCGTCCTATGAGAGCGGACGCATCCTTTGCGGTGCCGGTCAAGCTGTGGGCGCTGCTGTGCGTCTTTGCCGGAGTGACCATCGGCGGGAATGTGCTGCTCACCTGCATCCTGACCGGCGGCGCGCTTCTTTATCTCGTCTTACAGCGGAACTTCCGCCTTGCCGCGTCCTATGGCTGCTTTTATCTGCTGCTGGCGCTGCTGCTCTACGGCATCCGCTTCCACGGGCTGCGCATGCCGGTCTTTTCGGAGTTTTATGTCCTGATGTTCTGGAATCTGTCACCAATCTTTCTGGTGTCATGGGATCTGATCACCACGCCGCCGGGGATGCTCTCCGCGTTCTTATCCCGCCTCCGTATGCCTACCCCGTTCATTCTCGGGCTTCTTGTGGTCTTTCGCTTCTTTCCCACCATGCGGACGGAGCTGAAGGGCGTAGGCAGGTCCATGAAAAACCGGGGGCTTACCGCGGCGGGACAGCTGCTCGCACATCCCGTGCAGAGCATGGAGTATGTGCTGGTTCCGTTTCTTCTTCGGGTATTGCAGCTTGCGGATCAGCTTTCCGTTTCCGCCGTTGCAAGAGGCGCGGAGCGTCCGGGCGTGCGCGGCAGCTATTATGAGAAAAGGATCGGGGCGCGGGATCACATCGCGGCAGCCGCATGTGCGATCGTCACGGCTTCCTATTTGGTTTTGGAAAGGAGCATGGCATGATCGAGCTTACACACGCTTCCTTTCAATACGAAAACTCGGACAGAGGCGTGCGGGACATTTCCCTTTCGGTAAAAAGCGGCGAATGCGTCGTGCTGACGGGGCTCTCCGGCTGCGGCAAGACCACCGTGACAAGGCTTGTCAACGGGCTTGCGCCGTCCTATTATCCCGGAGCCTTCAGCGGAAGTGTGAGGATAGACGGCAAGGACATATCAAGGCTTTCCACATGGGAGATCGGGCGTTTGGTGGGAAGCGTTTTTCAGGACCCCAAAAGCCAGTTCTTTTCCTCCGAGCTTGCCGGAGAGGTGGCCTTTCCCTGCGAGAATTACGGCCTGTCCACCCGGGAGATACGGGAGAGGACGGACGCCGCCATAGAGGCATTGAAGCTGTCCCGTTTGAGGGACAGGGCAGTTGACGTCCTCTCAAGCGGAGAAAAGCAGCGGGCGGCCATTGCGTCCGTATATGCCATGAAGCCAAAGGTCTTTGTGTGCGACGAGCCGACGGCCAACCTCGACGCCGCCGGGACGCGGCAGCTTGCGCAGACCCTTCGGCAGCTCAAGGAGCAGGGCTTTACCCTGCTCATCGCGGAGCATCGGATCGACTGGCTGATGGGGATTGCAGACCGCTTTTTATATCTGCGGGATGGCAGAATAGCGGCCGAGTATACACCGGAGGATCTGCTCCTCCTGCCAAAAGCAGACATCTTAGGGATGGGCCTGCGTTCTCCGCACGAGGGAAAGTGCCCTCCCGCTCCCTCCGTATTGGACGAGAGCCCTGCCGTCTTGAAGACAGCAGGGCTCTCGAAAAGAAGATGCAAAGAAGTCATTTTCGATGATGTTTCCCTCTCCTTTCCGAAAGGCAGGGTGACCGCCATAACGGGGCAGAACGGCGCGGGGAAAACCACCCTTGCGCAGATCCTCTGCGGGCTGGCAAGGCAGACAAGGGGACATATCCTGATAGATGGGAAAAAAGCAAGAGCGGCAGTCCGGCGCAGGGAGATCTATTACTGCGGCAACGACACGTCAACGCAGTTTTTTGCGGCGAGCGTGGCGGAGGAGCTGCTGCTGAATGCCAGATTGACAGAAGAAAGCAAGAGCCGTGCAAGGAACCTGCTCAAAGAGCTTGGGCTTTACGAGTACAGGGACGCGCACCCGTCCACCCTGTCCGGCGGGCAGAAGCAGCGCCTTGCCATCGCCTGCGCCGTCTTTTCCGGCCGCGGGATACTGATCCTTGACGAGCCCACCAGCGGTCTTGACGGTCAGAATATGCGCCTGATCGCGGAAAGGCTGAAAAGCGAAGCGCGGAACGGCAGAACCATTCTCGTGATCACCCACGACAGGGAACTGATCGAGAGCTGCTGCGATAACATTGTGGAGGTTGAAAAACGATCATCATGAAACCGCCAAGGGGCGCTATGGGATATCCGCGCCGGAGGAATCGTTTTCCCCTCCTGCCGGCAGCTCCACCGCGATGGTCGTGCCCTTGTCCGAGCTTTCCTCCACCCAAACGGAGCCGCCGTGGAGGTTGGCGATCTCCCACACCAGAGAAAGTCCCAGTCCCGCGCCGCCGTACTCGCGGCTGCGGGATTTGTCTACCCGGAAGAAGGGATGAAAAATGCTCCGCTGATATTCCTCCGGAATGCCGCAGCCGGTGTCGGAAACGCGAATGATGCACTTTTCCTGCCCCTGTGCAAGCTCGACCCGCACTGAGCCGCCGGGACGGTTATATTTGACGGCGTTCTCCGTCAGGTTAAAGAGCAGACGGTAGATCAGCGCGTCGCTGCCGGTCAGGGCGGCATCGCCCTCCGCTTCCAGCGAGATGCTTCGCTTCTCCGCCAGCGGCGCGAGATCCGTGAAGATCTCCTCGACCATGGGGGCGAGCTGGAGCTGCTCGTTCCGCGCCACCTGCTGCAGATTGCTCATCTCCAGCAGCGTCTTGCTCATCTGTGTCAGCCGCTCCGTCTGCTCACGCAAAAGCGTGAGGAACTCCATCGTCTCCGGACGCACATCGGGATGCTCCGCGGAAAACAGCTCCAACTGCGCCTGCATCAGAGCCAGCGGCGTGCGCAGCTCGTGGGCGGCGTTGCCGGTGAACTGCCGCTGGGCGGCAAAGGCGTTATTCAGCCGCTCCAGCATCTGGTTGAACGAGCGGCTCAGCTGCCGGAACTCCGGAAGCACATCTTCATCGATCCTCATATCGGCAAGATTGTTCAGCTGTACCTGCTCCACTTGCGAGGCAAAGCTGCGCAGGGGCTTTAGGGCGCGTCCGCTGACAAAATAGGCGAGGAAACCGCTGAGCAGCGTTACCGCCGCCGTGATGTACCAGTTGGTGGTGCGGAAGCGCCCCTGCACCCCATCGACGACGATAGTCAACTCCTCGTTGGGCGCCATGAGCTGCGGGTCAAAGCTCGCCGCTCCGCAATCATTCAGGATCACTGTGCCGCCGCCCTGTAAGCTGTCTGCAATGGTGTCCATATAGTACACACCGGAGGAGCACAGCAGCAAATTCATGGCCACGCAGGTGATGCCGATGAGCAGGACGGACATCAGCGTGATGCGCCACTGCAGGGAAAGCCGCTTCATACTTCCCCGCCTCCCATCAGATAACCCTCGCCGATGCGGTTGCGGATGGGGTCATAGCCCAGCACGGCGCGGAGTTTTTTGCGCAGGGCGGAGATGTGGACGCGGATGGAATTGCTGAAGCTGTCCACGCTGTTGTCCCAAACATGATCCATCAGCTCTTCCTGACTCACGGGCCGCCCCTGATGTACCATCAGGTATTCGAGAATCCCCGTTTCCTTGCGGGTCAGTGTCAGCGTCTGCCCGTTAACAGCGGCGGTGCGGGAGCGGGTGTCGAAGCTCAGGCCTCCGCAGCTCAGCAGCACATCCTGCTGGGTGAACTGCCGCAATGTCAGGCTGCGGATGCGGGCCTCCAGCTCGGCCAAGTGGAAGGGCTTTGCCAGATAGTCGTTCGCCCCGGCGTCCAGCCCCTGCACCTTGTCCTCCACCTCACAGCGGGCGGAGAGGATCAGCACCCGCGTCTCCCGGTCGGTCTGCCGCAGGGTGCGCAGCACCGTCATGCCGTCCTTTTTCGGCAGATTCAAATCCAGCAGTACCAGATCGTAGCGCTCCACGCCCAGAAGCGCCAGCGCCTTTTCCCCATCATAGCAGTAGTCCACGCTGTAGGCCAGCCGCCGCAGGCTGCGGACGATCGTCTCGCACAGGGCGCGTTCATCTTCAATTACTAAAAGGTGCATGAGAGCCCTCCTTTTTATTTCTCCGTTTTTATGCTGCTCTCATTATAGCAAGAATAGATAAGGTTTGCATTAAGTTTTCGTTCTTAACAGAGACTTTAACTCTCCCGCGCTATGATGGGGGCAGAAAATCGGAAAGGGTGATGAAAAATGAGCTGCGGGAAAAAGGCCGCGGTGCAGATCGCGCTGCTGATGGCCGGAACCGCCATGCTGTGCTTCGGTGTATGGCGGGGCGAGGCGGCGACGGTGCTGAGCAAGGCCATCAAACTATGTCTGGAGTGTGTGGGCATTGGGTAAAACATTTTCAGGCGTTTCACAGACCATGTCCCGCTTCCGGGGCTGGATCCAGGCAGGGGCAACGCTGCTGACCAACCTGCACCTGCCGAACTTTCTCAAAGGCGGACTGTATCAGGGGGCGGGGAAGACTGTCTGCGTGCCGGGGCTGAACTGCTACTCCTGTCCGGCGGCCTCCGGAGCCTGTCCCATCGGGGCGTTTCAGGCGGTAGTGGGGTCTTCCAGGTTCAGCTTCTCCTATTATATCACAGGCTTTCTCATTCTGCTGGGCGTGCTGCTGGGGCGCTTTATCTGCGGCTTCCTCTGTCCCTTTGGCTGGTTTCAGGAGCTGCTGCATAAGCTCCCGACAAAGAAGCTCTCCACAAAGAAGCTCAAGCCTCTGACATACCTCAAGTACGCCGTCCTGCTGGTGATGGTTTTCCTGCTGCCGGCGTTCCTTGTGAACGATGTGGGCATGGGAGACCCGTTCTTCTGCAAATACCTCTGCCCCCAGGGCGTGCTGGAGGGAGCCATCCCGCTGTCCCTTGCCAATTCCGGCATCCGGGCGGCGCTGGGCAAGCTGTTTACATGGAAGTTCAGCATCCTGCTGGCGGTGATCGTGCTGAGCGTACTGTTCTACCGTCCCTTCTGCAAGTGGCTCTGCCCGCTTGGCGCATTCTATGCGCTGTTCAACCGGGTGTCCCTCTTCCAGATGAAGGTGGACAAGAGTAAGTGCGTCTCCTGTGGGAAATGTGCCAGAGCCTGCAAGATGGATGTGGATGTGACGAAAACGCCCAACCATACCGAGTGCATCCGCTGCGGAATGTGCATCCGCGCCTGTCCGACGAACGCCGTGTGCTTCCGTTACGGCTTCGGCAGCGGGAAAGAGAAGGAAAACGCAGCAACGCTGCGAGAAAACAACAAAGCTTAAGGAGAAACGAATATGAATGCAAAGAAGATTCTGGCTCTGCTGCTGGGCGCGATGATGCTGCTCTCCCTTGCAGCCTGCGGCGCAAAGGGCAACGACAAGCAGGTGGATATGAGCGGAGGCGGTTCCGCCATGGCCAGCGAGCCGAAAACCGACGAGGAGGCGCTCACCCTGCACAAGGAGCTGCTGGAGCGGGAGAACGCGATCCTGTCGGAAAATGCCGAGCTGTGGGAAAAGGTCTATATGGAGGCCGACAAAGGCATGGCAATGATCGAGGACGGGAAAAACTACGGCGATTTCCTGCTGGATACCGTCGAGGCCGCGAAAGAGCAGTTCACCGACAAGGAGTATGAGTGGCTGAAGGAGTCAACCACGGAGATCAGTAATATTGAAAACAAGCTGACCGAGTTGGAAAAGAAGTATCCCGAGATCATGCAGAAATCCGTGGACGGCGCTATGAGCATGCCCGCGGGCAGCGACACGAGCAACCCTCCCGACGACGGCAGTATGCAGAAGTTCCCCGCCTTTGAAGGCAAAGACCTGGATGGCAACACGGTGAAGAGCAAGGAGCTGTTCTCCGGCAACGCCGTCACCGTAGTGAATTTCTGGTTCACCACCTGCAATCCCTGCGTGGGAGAGCTTGCCGAGCTGGACGCGCTGAACAAGGAGCTCGCGGAGAAGGGCGGCTCCCTCATCGGCGTCAACACCTTCACGCTGGACGGTGACAAGGCGGCGATCGCGGATGCAAAGGACGTGCTGATGAAGAAGGGCGCCACCTATCAGAATGTGTATTTTGACTCCGACGGTGAGGCGGGAAAGTTTACCACCAACATCTTTGCCTATCCCACCACCTATGTGGTTGACCGCAGCGGCAATATCGTGGGCGAGCCCATCGTCGGCGCTGTCACCGGCAAGGCGCAGGCCGAGGCGCTGCAAGCCCAAATCGACAAGGCGCTCGCCGCCGATATGGGCTGACGCGAGATTAAAAAAGCGCCTGCTGAGCGCCGCTGCATTGCCCATGGCGCTCGAAGGGTCGGAGTGAGTTCTGATTCCCCTGAAAGGAGGAAACGCGATGTATCGGAGCGTATTGGCACTGCTTTTCGCCTCGGTGCTGCTGCTCAGCGGCTGCGCTGTCGGGCAGCAGACTGTGCCGAAGGAAAAGAGCGGACAGAAAACAAAGATGGACGGAGCGGCTTTTGACCGGTCCGACGAGGAGATCACCTATATGGATACCAAAGACAATGTCATCTATCTGGCGGGCGGCTGCTTCTGGGGCATGGAACAGCTGATGCAGTCCATCCCCGGCGTTATCGACGCCGAGAGCGGCTACGCCAACGGCACCTGCGAGGAGGACGCCGACTACCAAACCGTCTGCGCGGGCAACACGGGCTTTCGGGAGACCGTGCGGGTGGAATACGACCCCGAGCAGGTGAGTCTTGACGCGCTGCTGCTGGCCTACTTCTATGTCATTGACCCCACGGTGCAAAACCGGCAGGGCAACGACCGCGGCAGCCAGTACCAGACCGGCGTCTACTACACCAACGAAAGCGCGAGAGAGACGGTGAAGCGCATCGCGGAGATCGAGCGCGGCCGCAGCGAGAAATTCTTCGTGGAGATCGGCCCGCTCAAGAACTACTATCCTGCCGAGGAATACCACCAGAACTACCTCGAAAAGAACCCGAACGGCTACTGCCACATTCCGCGCACGGAGATGGAGCTCTTTTCCCGGCTGCGCATCGACCCGGGTGACTATCAGAAGCCCGCGGCGGAGTCCATTCGGGACAAGCTGACGGCGGAGCAGTACCGCGTCACGCAGGAGAGCGGCACGGAACGCGCCTTCACGGGCGAGTTCTGGGACAAGTTTGAAAAGGGCATCTATGTGGATGTCGTGACCGGCGAGCCTCTCTTTTCCTCCACAGATAAGTACGGGAGCGGCTGCGGCTGGCCCGCCTTTACAAAGCCTATCGAGGGCCCCGCTGTGGTGGAAAAAGAGGATCTGAGCCACGGAATGCGCCGCACGGAGGTCAGAAGCCGCGCCGGAGACTCCCATCTCGGTCATGTGTTCACCGGCGATCCGGAGTCGCCCAACGGCGTGCGCTACTGCATCAACAGCGCGGCCCTGCGCTTCGTCCCCTATGAAAAAATGGAGGCCGAGGGCTACGGATACCTGCTGTACCTGTTTGAAAAATAGGACGCAAGGGGTCGGCAGTTCTCATGCAAGGAACTATCAGCACATCACAGCATATCGGACTGCCACCGGGCAGTCCGATATGCTGTGAACGGAAGTTTCCGTCACTCTCAATGAGCCGATTTCGAAACGGAGCAGCAAAAGCAGGAGGATACCGAAGATCCGGCTGACCCTGAGCAGAATACCGAGACCGAAAATAAGGATAAAAACAACGACCCTGCTGACGAGGAAATCGAATACCTACGCGGCAGAGAGGCCCGGCTCACCATCGACGGTGCAGCTCATAACGAGCTGATCCACTAACTTACCCCGGCGGGGCATACCGCACCGCCCTGCTTCCTCCATATTGCAAAGCCCCCCGGCACGTCCGCATGGTGCCGGGGGGCCTTTTTGCGCAGCAAAAAGAAAACCGGGTGGTAAAAATGACCGAAAATACAAAAAACCACCTGAATCTCAAGGATTCAAGTGGTTTTTTCTCGATGGAGCTGCTATCCAGATTCGAACTGGAGACCTCATCCTTACCAAGGATGCGCTCTACCAACTGAGCTATAGCAGCAAATGGCGACCCGGATCGGGCTCGAACCGACGACCCCCAGCGTGACAGGCTGGTGCTCTAACCAACTGAGCTACCGGGCCATGATTGCTCAAGTGCATCGTTTCTGGCGGTTGACCGCCGGAACGTGTGTTATTATACCTGAGAAACGCGCGGTTGTCAAGCATGAATTTCAGAAAATGTCAAAAAAGTTTTGGAAAGTCCGACATTCCGGGGAAAATACAAAAACAAAACGCACAGAGTACTCTCTGTGCGTTTGTGGCAGGGGTAGTAAGTCTCGAACTCACGGCACGCGGTTTTGGAGACCGCTGCTCTACCAACTGAGCTATACCCCTACAGATATTCCGCATTCGCTGAATGCTTGATTATTATATAAGATTCTGTGCGGAATGTCAAGCATGAATTTCGCTTTTTTGCAAAAAGCGGGAGACCGGGAACGCTTTTTCGCAAAACGACGCCGAAAACAGGTGGAACTTCGGCTTTCCACCTTGAAGGAAAGCGGGAAATAGTGTATTATAAGGGGTATCAAACGTGTAATTCCGGGCTTGCTATGCCCTGACAGGGGGAACGCCACTATGGCAGATAAAAACTTTTTGACCGAGATCATTGACGCCGACCTCGCCGAAGGCAAGATCCGCGAGATCCATACCCGCTTCCCGCCGGAGCCCAACGGCTACCTGCACATCGGCAGCGCCAAGGCGATCTATATCAACTGGTCCATCGCAAACCAGTACGGCGGCAAGTTCAACCTCCGCCTCGACGACACCAACCCCGCCCGCGAAGGGGAGGAGTATGTCAACAGCATCATCGAGGACCTGCACTGGCTGGGTGCCGACCCCAACGGCGGCATCTTCTACGGCAGCGATTACTTTGATAAGTGCTATGAGTACGCCGAGAAGCTCATCACCGAGGGCAAGGCTTATGTGGACGATTTGACCCGCGAGGAGATGCGCGAGTACCGCGGCTCCGATGCCGGCAAGCCCTCCCGCCCCTCTCCGTGGCGCGACCGCAGCCCGGAGGAGAATCTGGACCTGTTCCGCCGGATGCGTGCCGGTGAGTTCAAGGAGGGCGAAAAGACCCTGCGTGCCAAGATCGATCTGGCAAGCCCCAACATGAATATGCGTGACCCGGCCATCTACCGCATCAAGTACGCCGAGCATCACCGTCAGGGCAATAAGTGGTGCATCTACCCGATGTACGACTTTGCCCACCCCATCCAGGACGCCATCGAGGGCATCACCCACAGCATGTGCAGCCTCGAGTTCGAGAACCACCGCCCGCTGTACAACTGGGTCATCGAGAACATCTTTGGCACCGAGTTCCCCAAGCAGCGCGAGTTTGCCCGCCTGAACATGACCAACACCGTCATGAGCAAGCGCTATCTGCGTGAGCTGGTGGAGATGGGCATCGTGGACGGCTGGGATGACCCCCGGATGCCCACCCTGTGCGGCCTGCGCCGCCGCGGCTACACCGCTTCTTCTATCTTCACCTTCGTGCGGGAGGCCGGCATCTCCAAGTCCGACAACCTCATTGATATGCGCCAGCTGGAAGCCTGCATCCGCAGCGAGCTGGACCTGACCGCACAGCGCCGCATCGCTGTGCTGGACCCCGTCAAGCTGGTGGTGGACAACTACCCCGCCGACAAGACCGAGTATTTCGACATCGCCAACAACCCCAACCGTGAAGCCAACGACCCCACGACCCGCAAGGTCGCCTTCACGAAGGAGCTGTGGATCGAGAACGAGGACTTCGCCGAGGTGCCGCCTCCGAAGTTCAAGCGCCTGACCGTCGGCGGCGAAGTCCGTCTGATGGGCGGCTATCTCGTCAAGTGCGAGAGCGTCGAGAAGAACCCCGACGGCAGCATCGCTGTCATCCACTGCACCGCCGACCTCGAGACCGGCAACGGCAGCCCTGCCGATGGCCGCAAGGTCAAGGGTACCATCCACTGGGTGAGCGCCGCCCACGCCGTGGATGCCGAGGTGCGCCTGTACGACAAGCTCTTCACCGAGGCGAACATGAATGCCATCCCCGAGGGCAGCGACTACAAGGATTATCTGAACCCCGACAGCGTTGTCGTCCGCAAGGGCTGCAAGCTGGAAGAGGCTCTGGCCGACGCAAAGCCCGGCGATAAGTTCCAGTTCGTGCGCACCGGTTTCTTCACTCCCGACTCGAAGAACCCCGGCGTGTACAATCGTGTCGTGACCCTGCGCGACAGCTTCAAGCCCGCAAAGTAACGAGCGGACCCCAAACATCGCAAAAGGAGCACTTCACAGACCATGAAAAAACACATGACCCGCAATATTATCCTCATGCTGGTGCTGGACGTCATCCTCGGCATCGTGCTGGCCCTCTATATCGCCAACACCGGCACGGTTCCGGCTGCCGATAACGCCGACACCTACACCGACGGCACCTACACCGCCAGTGCGCAGGGTTATCTGAGCGAGGTGGGCGTCACCGTGACCATCACCGGCGGCAAGGTGACGAATGTTGTGATAGATGCTTCCGGCGAGACGCCGGAGCTGGGCGGCAAGGCGGCAGAGACGCTGTCGGCCTCCCTGCTGGCGGCTGGCTCGACCGTCGGGGTGGATGCTGTCTCCGGCAGCACCATGACCAGCGACGCGGTATTTGCGGCAATGAACGATTGCCTTGCACAGGCCGCACAGTGATGAAGTTTTGAACGGAGCTGCTGCACGGCGTGTCTGTGCGGCAGCTTTTTTGTGAGCGAGGTTCTTATGATACTGGATATTCTGCCGCTGGCGGGCGGCACGGCCCGCCTTGTGCGGGTGTACGGCGGCGAGCCCTGCGTAAAGCTGCCCGGGGCTGTTCCTGCGCCGGAAGGGGAGGGCCGGTGGCCCATCACCGAACTGGGAGATTACTGTTTTTCCGAAAAGCCCCGGGGTCTGCCCGGGCCGGAAAAGATCTGCCGCTATGAGCGGGCCGAGGACGGCAAGCTCTGTCTGACCCGTGCTTTTGGCCGGGATGTGGGCGGCAAAGAGCGGTACAGCTTCGACTTCGACGCCCCCGCCGCCCCGGCGCAGGACGACGAGCTCCACCCCATCTGCGGGAATTTCCTGGAAGAAGTCACCCTGCCGGACAGTCTGCGGGTCATCGGCAGCTGCACATTCTACAACTGCCGCAGGCTGCGCCGCCTGACTGCCGGGACAGGAGAGCTGACCATGGGCAGCGATGTCTTCCTCAACTGCTTTGCGCTGGAAGACCTCGTCATCCACGCTGCGCCCGAGCAGGCCACCGGCCTGTTCGCCCTCGTGGGCAGCATCGCCGAGGCCGTGCGGGCGCTGTTCTGGCCGGTGGGGGAGACCGCACCCCGGGCGGGGCTGTGGTATCCCGCCTACTGGGAGGAGATCGAGGAGACGCCCGCCCACATCCTGCTCCACACCTTTTCGGGGCAGGGCTACCACTACCGGCAGTGCTTCCTCGAAAATAAGCTTCTCCCGGCGGAGTACGACGCCATCTTCCCGCAGGGCCACGACGCCGACGACGCTTCCGTGATGGCGATGCTCTGCTTCGACCGTCTGCGCTGGCCGTGGCAGCTGAGCGATGCCGCCCGGGATGCCTACCGGGACTTCCTCAAGACCAACACCGGGCGGGTGCTGACCCGTCTGCTCAAGGCACAGGACACCGAGGGCGTCAAAGCCCTGCTGGCGCTGGATGTGATGGATACGGATGCCTTTGCCGAGGGCGCAGCCCTCGCGGCCAAGGCCGACAATGCCGAAGTTGCCGCCCTGCTGGCCGACGCAGAGCACAAAAAGCGCGCCGCTGCGCCCCAAAAGAAGAGGTATGATTTTGATTTCTGAGAAGGAAACGTTTTTTGACCCCCGCAAGCCCTTCCGGTCGGCCCGGCCCGAGACTCACGAAGAGTGGCAGGCCCGGATGGGCGGCGAGGTGCTGGCCGTGGTGCGCAGCGGGCTGTATCTGGACTTCCGCTTTCTGGACCAGGCCCTCTCGGCCCTGACGCCCACCGCCGACGAGCGGTGCGGGGTGCTGGCGACGGATGGGACCATCCTCTGCTACCAGCCCAGCGCCCTGCTGCGGCTCTACCAGAAGAACCCCAAATATCTCAACCGGCTCTACCTCCACACGGTGTTCCACTGCATCTTCCGCCACCTCTGGCTGCGCGGCAAGCGGGACAAACGCCTGTGGGACCTTGCGTGTGACATTGCGGTGGAGAACGTCATCGACGGTCTTGGCCGCAAGAGCGTCCAGCGCCCCCTGACGTGGGTGCGCCAACACGCCTATGAGGAGATCATCGCGCAGGAAAAAGTGGCTGCTGCAGCTCCCATCTACCGCTGGCTGGTGCGGCAGACTCCCGGCGTTCTCCGCCAGCTGGAAAAAGAATTCTACACCGACGACCACCGCCTCTGGCCCAAAGATGCCCCCGAACAGCCCCAGCAGATGCCTGCGCCGCTGCCCCAGAGGACGTGGCAAAAAATCGGCGAGCGGATGCAGACAGAGCTGGAGCTCCGGGACAAAGAGGCCGGTGAGGGCGCGGATGCCATGCGGGAGCAGATCAAAGCCGCAAACCGCAGCCGCCGCAGCTACGGCGACTTCCTGCGCCGGTTCTGCGTCACCCGGGAGGAAGTCCACCTCGACCCGGACGAGTTCGATCTGAACTTTTACACCTACGGCCTGTCGGTCTACGGCAACCTGCCCCTCATCGAGCCGCTGGAGACCCGGGAGAGCAAGAAGATAGAAGAGCTGGCCCTCGTCATCGACACCAGCTACTCCACCTCGGGTGAGCTGGTGCGGGCCTTTCTGGCCGAGACGTACACTCTGCTGAAGGGCAGGGAGAATTTCTTCCACCGGATGAATCTCCGCCTCATCCAGGCCGACAACGCGGTGCGGCAGGATATTCCCGTCAAAAACGAAGACGACCTCATCCGTGCCATGAACCATTTCGAGCTGCGGGGCGGCGGCGGCACCGATTTCCGGCCCGCCTTCGAGTACGTCAGCCGGCTCTGCGCCGAGAAGAAGTTCTCGAACCTCCGGGGCCTGCTCTATTTTACCGACGGTATGGGGACTTACCCGGCCCGACGCCCGGCTTACGACACGGCATTTCTGTTTCTGGGCGACCGCTTCGACGACGCCAATGTGCCGCCATGGGCGATGAAAGTGGTGCTGGACGAAGAAGAATTTACCGGTGAGGCAGCCCGCAGCGCCTCGGCCCTGTCCGAAGCGCTGGCGGAGGAAGACGACCTCTACCGTGACCTCAACAATTCGTGATAACGAGGGAAAGAATATGAACATCAAACGAGCCAAAGAAGAGATCGAGCATACCGTCAAAGCGTACCTCGCCAAGGACGCTCTGGGCGAATACGCCATCCCGGCCATCCGCCAGCGCCCCATCCTGCTGATGGGGCCTCCGGGCATCGGCAAGACCCAGATCATGGAGCAGGCGGCGCGGGAGTGCGGCGTGGCGCTGGTGGCCTATACCATCACCCATCACACCCGCCAGAGCGCCGTGGGCCTGCCCTTCATCCGTCAGCGCAGCTACGGCGGCCGGGACGTCTCTGTGACGGAGTACACCATGAGCGAGATCATCGCCAGTGTCTACGCCAAGATGGAGGCCACCGGCCTGAAAGAGGGCATCCTCTTCATCGACGAGATCAACTGTGTCTCCGAGACGCTGGCCCCCACCATGCTGCAGTTTCTGCAGTGCAAGACCTTCGGCAATCAGGCCGTGCCTGCGGGCTGGGTCATCGTGGCGGCAGGCAACCCGCCGGAGTACAATAAATCCGTCCGCGATTTCGATATCGTCACCCTCGACCGCGTCCGCCGGATGGACATTGAGCCGGATCTGCCGGTCTGGAAGGACTACGCCCGTGCAGCCCACATCCACAGCGCTATCCTGAGCTACCTCGAACTGCACCCCCAGAACTTCTACCAGATAAACGCCGACGTGGACGGCACCCAGTTCGTCACCGCCCGCGGCTGGGAAGACCTCTCCAACCTGCTCAATACCTATGAGTCGCTGGGCCTGCAGGCCGACGAAGAGCTCATCCACCAGTATATCCAGCACCGGAAGATCGCCGAGGACTTCTCGGCCTACCTCGACCTCTACTACAAGTACCGTGACGACTACGGCGTGGAGGACATTCTGGCCGGTCAGGCCAAGCCTGCCGCTTTTGCGCGGCTGCTGCAGGCCCCCTTCGACGAGAAACTGAGCCTCGTGAGCCTGATCTTGTCCGGCCTCGAGACGCGCTTCTCTGCCTCCCGGCGGGCAGACGCTGCGGCCGACAGCTGCTATGCCTTCCTGCGGGAGACGAAGAAAGCCTTTGTCGAGATGCCCGCAGAGCTGGCGCAGGAGCCGAACTGCTGGGCGCAGCTCTTTGACCAGATGACCGCCGACTACGAGGCCGAGACCCAGAAAAAGCGCACCGCCGGTCTGCTGGATAAGCCCACGCTGGAAGCCCGCTTGCAGACCGCCAAGACCCTGCGCGGCTGGGAGAAAGAGCTTCTGCGCGCCGCCGTGCCGGACGCGGACGCCGCCTTCAAGGTGCTGCGCACCCAGTTCACCACCCTGTCGGACACCCGGGACACCGCCCAGCAGACGGCCAGCGCCGCGCTGGAAGCGGCCTTCGACTTCATGGAGCAGGCATTCGCCGAGAGTCAGGAGATGGTGGTCTTCGTCACCGAGCTGACCCTCTCGCCCGCCGCCCATGCCTTCATTGCCGAAAACGGCTGTGAGCGGTATTTCCAGTACAACAAAGACCTCTTGCTCGACCACCGCAAGGCGGCTCTGGAGCAGGAGCTGGAAGCCGAACAGCGTCGGCACGGGATGCTGTAAAAGATATAAGCGCAAACGAGGGGCCGCACAGCTGTGCGGCCTCTCGTTTTGTATGCAAAAAAGAAAAAGCATCTTGATAAAATCAAGATGCTTGGTGGTTGCGGGGGCCGGATTTGAACCAACGACCTTCGGGTTATGAGCCCGACGAGCTACCAGACTGCTCCACCCCGCGATATTTACTTTTTGCTGTCGGCCTCTCGCTGACTGCTCAAGTATAATACCACAAGGCGGGGGACTTGTCAAGCGTTTTTTCAAAAAGAATATGACTTTTTTTGAAAAGGCCGCTGCCGGAAACAAAAAGCGCCCCATTCCGGGGCGCTTCGACAGAGCGAATATCACTTGCGGGTGCGGCGGCGCACGAAGCGGACGACGAGGGCGGCTGCGGCCAGAACGACCAGCACGGGCCAGACGCCCACGACCCAGACCGTCAGCTGCTGGATGCCGGAGACAAAGCCCGTCCAGCCATTGTGGAGGGCGCTGGACAGCTGGGAGAGGTAGGAGCCCTCGGTGGGGGTGTATTCCTTCACCTCGTCCAGCGAGAGGTAGACCGTGGAGCAGGACACCTGCTGGCTGTACCAGTCCAGCTGCGACTGCCAGCTCTCGATCTGGTACTGGACGTCGCTGAGGGAAGATTCGATCTCCAGCAGGTCGGCGAGGTTTTCGGCGCTGGCCTGAAGCTCCTGCAAACGTGTGCGCTGGGCCGTCAGGTTGGAGAGCCGGGCCTCGATGTCCATATACTGGGTGGTGACGTCCTGCACCTGCTCGCTCTTGTCCACGAGGTTGCCCGCCTGCGCGGCGGCTTCGAGGAAGCTCGCGTAGTTGTCCTGCGGGACGCGGACGGTGAGGGAGAGGGTGCGGCTCGAGCCGGTGTAAGAGGATTCGTTGCTGGATTCCAGATAGCCTCCGGCGGCGCTCACGGCGTCGGTGAGGGCGGTGCGGGCGGCGTCAAAGTCCTTGCTCTCGATGGTGAGGTTGGCGGTGTAGATGAGCTTTGTGCTCGTCTGCGCGGCCTCGGCGCTGAGGGTGCCGGTGCCGCCTGCATCGCGGGCGCTCATGGCATCGGCGCTTCCACCGGCCGGGACGGCCGTCTTGGGTGCGGCAAGGGGGCTGTTCACGTCGTCCATCGAGTAGGCGGCGTAGGAGGCCGTCTCAGGGGCAGAGCTGAGGGCCGCGCCGCCCGCAGGCAGCAGGCTGATGGGGGAGTAGACCGCCGCATACAGACCAACGCCGCAGAGCAGGCAGCAGGCGGCGATGCTCAGAGTCCTGCGGGGAAAGTGGATGGCTTTTTTGGGCTTTTTGGCGGGTTTCGGTGCCTCTTCCGCCGGCTGCATGGCGAGGAGCTTTGCTTTCAGGTCGTCCGAAGCGTGAAGGTCGTCTAGCTCCATCTTGTACTCATACCACCTCATCTTCGATCTCCTCCTTCAGCATCGTATGTAACTGTGCGCGGGCGCGGCGAAGCCAGCTGAGCACCGTGTTGGTGGGGGCGCCCAGCATCCGGCCCACCTCGGCGGCGGTGTACCCCTCGTAGTAGTGGAGGTAGACCGCGTTGCGGTAGTTCTCGGGCAGGGCGCGCACGGCGTCCAGCACACTGCCGTCTTCCATCTGCTCCGGAGCGGGAAGATTCTCGTCCAGCTCGGTGTCCTTCTGGCGGGCGGCGCGGGTCAGGTCGTGGCAGCGGTTGACGGTCACACGCAGCAGCCAGGCTTTCAGGTGTTCCTCGCTCTCGAAGCGGCCGTTGTAGCACAGCAGCTTTTCGAAAACATCCTGCACCACATCTTCCGCATCGGCGGTGCAGCTGCAGTTGTGCATGGCGGCTCGGAACACCGTGTCACTGTATCGCTGCACGGCCAGCGCAAAAATCTCGTTTTTGGTCAGCTGTCCCATAGTTCTATGCTCCTTTGATGTCCTGTGTACAGCAGGACCCGGTGGAAAAATCACCTTTGATTGGGGACATCCACCCTGTATACGGATGAGCGGCCCCGATTATTGCAGTTTATGGTGCAGAGCGGAAAAATCTTCCGCCCGGCACCGCACAGGGTACTCAAAGTATAACATGAATACGCCAAAAACAAAAGGGCCATTTGCCGCCATGTTTTGGCAAATGACCCTGAGAGCTTCTGTTCGGTTATCGGTAGAGCCGCTGGAAGAGGGCTATCCGCTCGGAGAGATAGGTCTCGGCCCGGGGGTGGCGGAGCCAGCGCTTGCCCGCCTTGCCGCAGGCGAGACGGTGGCCCAGCGCGGCGGGGCAGGCGTCTATCTCTTCCACATCCCGCATGGTGAGGGTGAGGCTCAGCGCCGCCGGAGCGTCCGGAAGGGGCGGGAGCGGGTCTTCCCAGACGAAGGGCGGCAGCAGCTGGACAGCGTACACCGTCCGGGTGCATTCCTCGGTGAGCAGCAGCGCGGCGGGCGCACCATCCGGCATGACGTGCAGGGAGGAATAGAGCAGCTGCAGCTGCGCCGGGGCCAGCAGATGGGACGCGCCCTCTTCCTCATCGGGCAGAAGGGTGAGAAAATCCGCCGCCTCGTCGGCGTAGATGCGCCGGGCCGGAGCGCGGAACTGCGCGTACAGCGCGGGCAGGGCGAACACGCCCTCCCGGTCTAAAGCTCGCTGCAGCAGGCAGTAAAACTCTGTCAGCGGGTGGGAAGGATCCGGCTGCGGCATCCCGAAATCGGGGCGCGAAACGTGTCCTCCGCCCATCAGCCGTTATAGCCCAGCGTGGCCGCCATGACAGCCTTGATGGTGTGCATCCGGTTCTCGGCCTCGTCGAAGACGATGCTCCGGGGGCCTTCGAAGACTTCGTCGGTGACCTCCATCGCGTCGCGGCCAAAGCGCTCGCCCATCTCCCTGCCCACGGTGGTCTTGTGGTCGTGGTAGGCGGGCAGGCAGTGCATGAACACGGCCCTGGGGCCGGCGATGTCCATCAGCTGCTGGTTGATCTGATATGCGGCCAGGTCGTTGATGCGCTCGGCCCAGACCTCGACCGGCTCGCCCATGGACACCCAGACGTCGGTATAGAGGACGTCTGCGCCCTTTGCGGCCTTGGCGGGGTCTTCCTCGAAGGAGATGGCCACACCCGTCTCGGCGGCGATGGCCCTGCACTGCTCCACCAGCGCGGCGTCCGGCTGGTACTTTTTGGGGGCGCAGGCGGTGAAGTTGAGGCCCATCTTGGCGCAGCCCACCATCAGGCTGTTGCCCATGTTGTAGCGGGCGTCGCCGAAGTAAACGAAGTTGATGCCCTTGAGGCGGCCGAAGTGCTCCCGGATGGTGAGGAAGTCGGCGAGGATCTGGGTGGGGTGGAACTCGTTGGTCAGGCCGTTCCACACCGGCACACCGGCATAGCGGGCCAGCTCTTCCACGATGCTCTGGCCGTAGCCGCGGTACTCGATGCCATCGAACATCCGGCCCAGCACCCGGGCGGTGTCGGCGATGGACTCCTTTTTGCCGATCTGGCTGCCCGACGGGTCGAGGTAGGTGACTTCCATGCCCAGGTCGTGGGCGGCGACCTCAAAGCTGCAGCGGGTGCGGGTGGAGGTCTTCTCGAAGATGAGGGCAATGTTCTTGCCGCGCAGGGCGTCGTGGCGGATGCCGGCCTTCTTCTTTGCCTTCAGGTCGGCGGCGAGGTCCAGCAGAGCGCCGATCTCTTCGGGAGTGTGATCAAGAAGCTTCAAAAAGCTGCGGCTCGTAAGATCCATTGTATATATTCCTCTCTATGCACTGAAATTTGAATATTTATACTTTCATAAACTCTATTATAATACAGAGCAAAGATGGGGTCAAGAGGAAGCGGTTGACGCACCTGTCAAAAATTGCAATGCTTTGTCGAATATGCGATACTAAAGACGCTGCCCTTCTCCATTCTGGCAACAGAAGGGAGGTGAGCCGGATGGTCCAGATCCTAACCGATATTATCGTAGCTGTCGTAGCGCAGGTGATTGCCGATCGCCTGTGCAAGTGGCTTGACAGCTGCCGCAAGGGCCAGTAAGCACAAAGAAGCCCCCGGTATGCCGAGTACCGGGGGCTTCATTTTTGTGAGCCGATGGCAATAATCCTAACCGATATTTTGCCTACTTCTAGTATATGCAATCTGATGCAAAAGTCAAGGTGCTATGAAAAAATTTAACATCTTACAACTCCAGCTCCGCCTTCCGCCCGCTGGGCTGGTAGGGGGTGAGCCGGACGCCGGCCTTTTGGAACATGAACCGGGCGGCCACGCTGGAATCGGTGTCGTGGTACTTGTCGCTGTAGTAGACGACCTCGGCGATGCCGGACTGGATGATGGCCTTGGTACACTCGTTGCAGGGGAAGAGGGTGACATACACCCGCGCGCCCTTGAGGTTGTTGTGGGCGCTGTTGAGGATGGCGTTCAGCTCGGCGTGGCAGACGTACATATATTTCGTGTTCAGCGGCTCACCCTCCCGCTCCCACGGCATGGCGTCGTCGTCGCAGCCGATGGGCATGCCGTTGTAGCCCAGAGAGAGGATCTTGTTTTCCGGGCTGACGATGCAGGCGCCCACCTGACTGCTGGGGTCCTTGGAGCGCATGGCCGTGAGCAGGGCAATGCCCATGAAGTATTCGTCCCAGTTGATGTAATCCGTGCGTTTCATCGCAAAAAACCTCCGTCCGGCGTGCCTTTTTGGGGGGCTGGGCAGGCCCCGGCCCCCGGCTGCCTAAAGCATACCATAAAAGCAGGTTGATTGCAACAAAGCCCCCGCCCCGCCGCCCCGGGGCTCTGTTTCAAAAAAATACAATTTCTGGAAATGAAATTTGTGAAATTTTAATCTTGACAGCCAGAGGGGGGGGGGTAGACTAGGGACAAGCACTCCTGCCGGGCGAAGCCGACGCGAATGCAACGAGATGTAACAACAAACAAGGAGGATGAACAAGATGAAACTGTTCAAGAAAGTTCTGGCTGTGGCGCTGGTGGGCGCTATGGCAGTCTCCATGCTGACGGCGTGCAGGGACAGCTCTAAGACCGCAGACATCAAGGATGCGTTGAAGGATGTTGGCGTTACTACCACCAAGACCATGAATAAAGAGACCAATAAGGTCATGACTGAGATGCAGAGCGCTGCTGTGAAAGTGGCCGCTCTTGACTTTTCGGATACGGCGGCAGTTGGAAAGTTTGTGAGCGAAGAGCAGGAAAAGCTGAAGGAAATGACTCAGTACACCTTCTCTAATGCAACAGGTGCTGGCTCTTATGATCTCTACATCTGGACGAACGGTGCAGATAGACGTGCAGAGGCAGGCACAGGTAGGTATCCGTACCTGAGAAAGGTTGACTATGAAAACCACGTCAGTAAGCCGAAGACCCTTACAGCTCTGTTTTCCAAGCAGTTTGTTGAAAAGGGCGCGTTCAGCGGCAGCGATGAGTCTATGGAGGCTTTGCAGAATGTTTTGAAGGCTGCAACGAAGGATGGCAAGCCTGTCGAGAACCTGAAAGTCGGTATTTCCTGCCAGAAGGTCTATGGTTACGATGTTCTGCTGGTTACCGTACCTTCGGATATTGTACTTAGCCAGACCGATGCACCCAAGACGGTGAAGTAAACATATTCTGTTTCTCCCATAAATAAAAATCCCAAGCCCCGGCGGACGATAAGCCCGCCGGGGCTTTCTTTATGCCCGGAAACGCCGTAAACCGCGCCTGAACCGCCGCCCGGCGGGACAAAATGACAATATGCACAAAACAAAGCCGGGAAGTTTGGCAGGGTAAAAGCCGGAAATTTCAAATGAAATATTCAAAAATCGTTTTGGGTGTGGTATTATCTTTGTAAAATATGCCACAAAAACGGAGAGAATGCTCCGTGCGGCGGAAATGAGGGAAAAACCGATATGAAATACGCAAGCAACAACATCCGCAATATCTTGATCGCGGGCCATGCCGGCAGCGGCAAAACGACGCTGACCGAGGCATTGGTCTATTTTTCGGGCGCTGCCGAGCGTATGGGCCGGGTCGAGGACGGCACCACGATTTCGGACTTTGACCCCGAGGAAGCAAAGCGGAAGGCCAGCCTGTCGGCATCGGTCGTGCCGGTGGAGTATGAGGGCATCAAATACAACCTCATCGACGCTCCGGGCCTGTTCGACTTTGAGGCAGGCGAGTACGAGGGCATCCGGGCGGCCGAGAGCGTGCTGGTGTGCGTGTCGGGCCGCAGCGGCGTGACCGTCGGCGCAGAAAAGGCCTTCCAACTGGCCCGCAAGAACGGCAAGGCCACCATGGTCTTCGTCTCCAAGTGCGATTTGGAGAACGCGAACTACTTCAAGATCCTCGAGGACATGAAGATTAAGTTCGGCGCCACCGTCTGCCCCTGCGTCGTCCCGGCCAAGCTCGACGACGGCACCCCCGTGTACATCAACCTGTTCAGCCAGAAGGCCTTCAAGTATGAGGGCGGCAAGCAGGTGCAGGTGGACCTGCCCGACATCGGCCACCGCTTCCAGGGCCTGATCGAGGCCATGAGCGAGGCCATCGCCGAGACCGACGACGAGCTGATGGAGAAGTTCTTCGGCGGCGAGGCATTCACCACCGAGGAGATCGTCGAGGGGATGCGCAAGGGCGTCAAGGACGGCCTCATCACCCCCGTGTTCTGCGGCAGCGCTGTCAACCAGCAGGCTCTGGATATGCTGCTGTACAATATGCACAAGCTGCTGCCCAGCCCGGAGCATAACGCCGTTCTGGCCGAGGATGCCGCCGGTGAGCCGGTGGAGCTGACCTGCACCGAGGCCGACCCTACCGTGGCCTACGTCTTTAAGACGGTGGCCGACCCCTTCGTGGGCAAGCTGAGCTATCTGCGCGTCGTCAGCGGCAGGATCACCGCAGGCGCTTCTCTCATCAACGCCCGCACCGGCGAGACCGAGAAGATAGGCAAGCCCCTCACGGTCCTGGGCAAGAAGCAGACGGAGGCCGAGAGCATCGGTGCCGGTGACATCGGCGCTGTGGCAAAGCTGGTCAGCGCAAAGACCGGCGACACCCTCTGCGACGCTTCCCGCGTGGTCAGGCTGCCCGCACCCGTCTTCCCGAAGCCCAGCCTGTTCATGGCTGTCACCGTCGCCAAGAAGGGCGACGAGGGCAAGATCAGCAGCGCTTTGGCCCGTCTGATGGAAGAAGACCCCACCCTGAGCTACCTCAACAACGCCGAGACCCATCAGCAGATCATCGGCGGTCTGGGCGAGCAGCACCTCGACGTGGTCAAGGCCAAGCTGAAGAATAAGTTCGGCGTGGAGATCGGCCTCGAGGCTCCGCGTATCGCCTACCGCGAGTCCATCCGCAAGTCCTGCCAGAAGCAGGGCCGTCATAAGAAGCAGACCGGCGGCCACGGCCAGTTCGGCGATGTCGTCATCAACTTCGAGCCCTGCGACAGCGAGCAGGTCGTCTTCGAAGAGAAGGTGTTCGGCGGCAGCGTGCCGAAGAACTTCTTCCCGGCTGTTGAAAAGGGCGTCCGCCTTGCCGCCGAGAAGGGCGTGCTGGCCGGTTATCCCGTGGTCGGACTGAAAGCCACCCTGCTGGACGGCAGCTACCACCCCGTGGACAGCTCCGAGATGGCCTTTATCATGGCTGCAAAGCTGGCTTATAAGGCCGCAATGCCCGAGGCCGGCCCCGTCATCCTCGAGCCGATCCACACCCTGAAAGCTCATGTTCCCAACGATAATACCGGCGACATCATGGGCGACGTCACCAAGCGCCGCGGCCGCGTGCTGGGCATGGAGCCCGACGAGGACGGCCTGCAGACCATCATCGCCGAAGTGCCTCTGGCTGAGCTGGCCAACTTCACCACCTTCATCCGTCAGACCACTCAGGGCCGCGGCTGGTTCACTACCGAGTTCGCCCGCTACGAGACCCTGCCTGAGATGCTGGTCCCCGCCGTGGTCGAGCAGGCCAGGAAGCTGGGCAACTTGGATGAGTCCGCAGACGACTAAATAAGACATTTTCCAAGCCCTGTCGGCACTTCCCTCTGTCGGCGGGGCTTTTTTGCGGCCTTTTTGGCCCGCAGGGTGGCAGTTTTTATTGACAAGGCCGCGGCTTGCTATTATAATGAATAGGTCAAAATGGCATTCGTGTGCGGTTTTATGTTTTATGACACTCTGCCGTACCCCAAAAAATAGATAAGGAGATTTCCAAATGGCACAAGAGATCAAGATGTCCGCTGCTGGCCTGAAGGCAATGCAGGAGGAACTGGAATACCTGAAGACTGTCCGCCGCAAGGAGCTGGCAGAAGAGATCAAGGAAGCCCGCAGCCACGGCGACCTGTCCGAGAACAGCGAGTACGATGAGGCCAAGAACACCCAGGGTCTGGTCGAGAACCGCATCACCGAGCTGGAGCAGATGGTCAAGAACGCTGTCGTCATCGACGAGAGCGAGCTGAGCGTTGAGAGCGTCTCTGTCGGTACCCACGTCACCATCCAGATGGAGGGTGAGGACGAGGTCGAGGAGTACGACATCGTGGGCCGTACCGAGGCCGACCCCCTGAACGGCAAGATCAGCGACGAGAGCCCCGTGGGCCACGCCCTGCTGGAGAAGGCTGTCGGCGACACCGCCGAAGTCCTGCTGCCCACCGGCCTTACCGTCAACTACAAGGTGCTGGGCATCACCCACTCTGCAAACTGAGCCAAGCGGGAGGAAATCATGGAAGAACAGAAGAAGAACCCCGCACAGGGCCTGTCTGAGAGCGAGCAGGTGCAGGTGCGCCGCCAGAAGCTGACAGACCTGCAGGCCGCAGGCCGCGACCCCTTTACCCTGACCAAGTTCCCTCAGGATGCTTACTCTGCTGACCTGAAGGAAGAGTTCAAGGACCTGCCCAACGAGACCGACAGCGGTAAGAAGGTCGCACTGGCCGGCCGTCTGATGTCCAAGCGCGTCATGGGCAAGGCAAGCTTTGCCCATCTGCGCGACGATAAGGGCGACATCCAGCTCTACGTCCGCCGTGACGAGCTGGGCGACGACGCTTACGCTGCTTTCAAGAAGCTGGACGTGGGCGACATTATCGGCGTCAAGGGTGAGGTGTTCCGCACCAAGACCGGCGAGCTGAGCGCCCGCGCTGAGGAGATCACCCTGCTGGCCAAGAGCCTGCGCCCCCTGCCCGAGAAGTTCCACGGCCTGACCGATACCGAGATGCGTTATCGTCAGCGCTATGTTGACCTCATCGCAAACCCCGAGGTCAAGGAGACCTTTGTCAAGCGCAGCAAGATCCTGAAGGAGATCCGTGCTTATCTGGACGAGAAGGGCTTCCTGGAGGTCGATACCCCCATCCTGACCCCGTTCGAGATCGGTGCGTCCGCACGTCCCTTCTACACCCATCACAACACCCTGAACATGGACATGGTGCTCCGCATCGAGACGGAGCTGTACCTGAAGCGCCTCATCGTGGGCGGCATGGACCGCGTCTATGAGGTGGGCCGCATCTTCCGCAACGAGGGCATGGACCCCAAGCACAATCCCGAGTTCACCACCATCGAGCTGTATCAGGCATTCACCGATTTCCACGGCATGATGGACCTGGTGGAGGAGCTGTATAAGCGCCTCGCTCAGAAGATCTGCGGCAGCCTGGTCATCCCCTATCAGGGCAAGCAGATCGACATGGGCCACTGGGAGCGTCTGACCATGATCGAGGCCGTCAAGAAGTATTCCGGCGTTGACTTCAACGACTGGAAGACCGATGAGGACGCCATCGCCGCTGCCAAGGAGCACCATGTGGAGCTGCCCGAGGTTCCCACCAAGGGCGCCATCCTGGCCGAGTTCTTCGACGCTTTCGTCGAGGACAAGCTCATCCAGCCCACCTTCATCTACGACTACCCCGTCGAGATCAGCCCGCTGGCCAAGCGCAAGCCGGACGATCCCGCCTTCACCGAGCGTTTTGAGTACTTCATCGACTGCACCGAGTACGGCAACGCTTTCAGCGAGCTGAACGACCCCATCGACCAGAAGGGCCGCTTCGAGCGTCAGGTCGCCGAGCGCAAGGCCATCGAGCCCGACTGCAAGGCACAGGTCGATTACGACTACGTCAACGCTCTGGAGTACGGTCTGCCTCCCACGGGCGGCCTCGGCTTCGGTGTTGACCGTCTGGTCATGCTGCTGACGGACAGCGCTTCTATCCGTGACGTGCTGCTGTTCCCCACGATGAAGCCGATCGAGCAGTAAAATGCAAAAAACAAACGTATCTGCGTTTGATAAAATTCCATAAAATGTAAATTTCCTCGTTCCTGTACCAATTTTGTACCAATCTGCGGCACGTTTTGCCAGGAATCGAAGAGATTTGGTACAAGACCACCTGTTGTCCGTGAGGATGATGGGTGGTCTTTTTTGTTCTAGGCAGCAAGGGAGGTATGTGGTAGAATAAAATCAATAAAATAGAGGAGGACGAAACATGTCACTTATCTATGATGATCTTTGGACAGGAAATATTAACATTCTTTTTGAAATAATCGCAGATGTCAATGAAGCTTTTAGTTGCTTATCTGCCATTCGAAAAAAGTTTTATCGCAGCTGCACAAACACAGACTATACTATTGGGGAAAGTGTGCCAATCAATCCTCAAAGAGAGCGATTGCTTCTTGAACTTGCAAAATGCACCTCTGACGATGAGATATGGGATAAGATTGAACTTTCTGATGCAATAAAAAACAAGTATTGTGCCCTCTTTTTAAACTGCTTTGGATATACATCAATTCGAGGTCTTCTATGGGATGACAAAAAAGATCTGGTCTTTCGGTGGCTGAGTACTCACCATATGGGAGATCTCGCAGACGATATTTTTGGTACAGTAGACTGGAACAGCCGTAAAAATATGCACTGTGAAAATGACGCGTTAAGGCAACAGCTGAATCAGCGTCACTCGGAGTGCAAAAGCCCCTATTATAAAGAAGTCTACCTTACAAGAGCAGGAAACTATAGTTATATTCCGCCAGTTAAAAAGGGCATCGTTGACTATACCGGTTCTCGGTATGTCTATCGAGCCTTGGTGGAAATTCTATTCTCAAAAGAGGATAAAGAAGAATTTTTTAATGAAAAGCCTAAGGGAAGACCACCTAAGAAAAAAGAGAGCTTAACACCATCCGCACAAAAATATCGCAGAATTGTTTCCGGGTTAGGTGTCAAGCCATTTTTCTATTCATATGAAGCCGATTGTTTTCGTCTTCGAATACCCAGAACAATACTGAATCAGGAAAGCGAGCTTGAGAAACTTGATAAATGGCTACTCCAATTTGCAGATCTTTTTCTTGAAGATAAATCAAAAACATACAAACTAAAATCACAACTAACATATCGGGAATATATTATAGCCAAACAGGATCTGTGGGCATTGCTTCCAACACCAAACGGTAATCCAAATCATCAAGAGGACTGTTTGGAAGATCTCAATCATAAAGCAAAAGAGTTCCACGACCATCAAGAGGACTGTTTGGAAGTTCTCGATCATAAAGCAAAAGAGTTCTACGACCATCATAAGTTCAGCGATGGAAGCCAAAACAATGAGTACGAAACGGATGTCCTGCTCGACCTCGTCCAAGGGTATTGCCATGACAATGCCGATATGTTAACCTGCTGGGCGAATATTCGAAATCGTAACAAAGGAGAACTATTCTCCAAACTGTTAGCAGGAAGCCTTTCCTCTGCATTGAATAACACACTTCGAATGGTCGACTTTATACTAAAAAAAGAATCGCTCAACGAGGATGCCATCGATCAGACCATTATTGAAAGCAAAATTCAAAAGGCAATCATTGATGGTTTTCATTCGGTTTGATAATATTTGAAGAGTAAAATCAGCTGTTTATTATTTATTACTGCTTTTTCTGCTGTATTCACAATTAAAATTGTGCTTCACTTGATTGAGCACAATGTCTATCAATTGCCCCCCAGGCAGGAATTGAATGAATGTGCTATAATAATGCCATCAACTGAAGCACACCGATGGAGGACAGACGCATGGCGAACAGTTATGAAAAAGTTCTCAACAGTGCGGGGAAGATTGTCTGCAAAGTTGACCCTCTGACCCTTACGGTTCAGATTGTTGGCAAGGGTATGGAGACCCGGATCATCTTTGATGCAAAGGGTTCCTATCGTGTAGAACATACTGCTCCCGCAGCTTGAGCAACAAATTGAATCATCTGATTCCCAGACCGCTAGACGGCAGTGGAACACCTCTCTGAAAAGAGAATGTGTTTTACTGCCGTCTTTTTTTCATCGAGAGACTGCATAGGAGGTTCAGCATGTACTGGATTAGAGGTCCTACACTGTAAATCCATTTTCTGCAATGTGGCGACTTGCTGCCGCATACACACCACCAGCACACCGGAACACGGTGGTGCGGGCAATCAAAAAGTGACGATGTTTCACATTGTTGCCATAAAGCTGCCACGTTGCCACTTTCCGGTGGATGTACCTTGATAACTGAATATGCAGGCTGCAAGCCGGATGTGAAAGCGTCTGGCTACAGCCCAAGTACTGCGGAGAGTGCCGGTGGTTTTGTGCTGCCTGTGTTCTCTGTGGTGTCCGCCACTCAACTGATAAGGAGAATTGCTATTATGTACAACGAAGATTCATATGACGAAACTGTAAATCCTGCCTTTGATCTCTACCGTGAGTTCAGAGCCGAGGATGAGCGGAAATTCCGTGAAGCGCTTGGGGAGAATGAATCAGATAATTTCGATGATCAAGCTTCCGAAGCAGGTGCTGATTCTTCTGGCGGTGCTGTTATAGGCACTCCTGAGAGTTGGTGCAATATGACCGGTGGCAAAGCCGTGAACATGGAATTTTTCGGTGACGAAACGGTTTCTGAACCGGACGACACGGAAAACACCATGTACAGCGAACCTGACTATTCGGAGGAGAGGGAGACCGTGGAAGCTGAAAAAGCCTTCCCGACTTCCTCTGGTCCTGAAGCGTGGGCCAAAGCTGCGGTTGATGTACCCACCGCCCCGAATCCTTCTGATTTCAAGGCGATGAATGCGCTGGACAAGTTGAAAGCTTTGTTTCTGGCTAATCAGACCGGGGGCAAAGATTCCAAGGCAAAGACTCCTTCCAAAGATTCCAAGCCGGAAAAGCAGAAGGAACCGCTCCGCTTTGAACCTTCGGTCACTCCCCATGATCTAATGTTCTACGCAGATACTCCGTATGTAAGAGATGATCGAAATCCGGCACTGTGGCGCTGCCTCTATAAGCTGGACAATCTGATTCCGTGGCTGCGCAAGCGTCTGCCGAAACAGGAACAGCTTGAGGTAGGCAGCGGCCCGCTGAAGGCCATTGCTCAGATTTGTTCCGAGCATCCGGATTACCGTGTGGACACAGACCCGTTCTGCAAGAAGGATGGTGTGATTCCTGTACAGAACGGCGTTGTTGATCTGTCCGGTAACGTTCCCTACCTACGTGAATCATATGACGATGAAATGTTCGATCATGTGGTGCAGGCAGAGTTTATTCCGGATAGGCAGATTCCCTCTTTGGAGGGCAGCTGCTTTGAGCACTTCTGCAAGACATCGCTGGGTTCCGACCCGGCCAAGCACCAGCTGCTGCTGGAGATCATCGGCTATACCCTCTGCAACACCGTCAAGGGAAAAAGTCTTTTCCTGCTGATCGGTGAGCGGGACTGCGGAAAGTCGGTAGTGATCAACCTGCTGGCGGAAATGCTTCCGCCGGACAAGATTACCAACTTTACGCTGGGGCAGTGCGGTGACAACCGGAACACACAGCAGTTGTGCAATGCCTGCGCGAACCTGTCCGGCGAAAACGAAGAGGACAGCATCAAGTCCATTCATATCCTGAAAGCCTGCACCGGCGGAGACCGTATCTCTGCCGGTCGCCGGTATAAGGACAACATTATGGTCAAGCCCTGCGTCCACTTTGTATTCGCGCTGAACCGGATGCCGGACAACCAGTCCGCCGACACCTCGGATGCGTTCTACCGCAGAATGCGCCCGCTTGTTTTCCCCTACAGCATCCCGTTTGAACAGCAGGACCCGTTTCTGCTGGACAAGCTACTGGAAGAGAAAGACCTGATCGTGACTGCCGGCATCTGGGCTCTGCACCGGGTAATGCATGATGCGACCTCGAACTACCCCTTCACGGTTCCTGAAAGCTCTAGGGCTTTTATGGATGAGTACCGGGATGATGCAAACTCGGTACGTGCATTCATCCATGACTGCCTTGCGTTCAGCACGGAAGAAAGCGGGTACTCGGAGGACTTCAACAAGGCTTACAAGGCCTACTGTGACCGGAATGGTCTGGAAAAGATGAGCACCAAACGGCTGATCGGCCAGATCAAGTCTGCCCACAGCGGCGTGGAGTCTTTCCGCAAACAAGAAAATGGAATCCTGCGCCGTGGTCTCAGCGGCGTTGGTTTCCGGAAATAAAACATACATATTAAGATAGGAGCGTTTTACAATGAACGAAATGAAGAAGGACACCGCAGTCAACCCCACTGATATTCTGGCGAATATCAACCGCAACAAAAATGCACTACTTCGTGCCGTGAGTTCCAACCGTGCATTGATCTACTGCTCAGCTCAGAAAGCTTCTGTTGCAGGCTGGAATTATCAGATGCCTCAAATCATTAAGGAAACCAGCTATCTGAATGTGCCGGAAAAGCCTGCGCTGGAATCGATTGTTGATTTAATTGAGCAGGCATACCGCAAGCAGCACCGTTCTGAACTGGGGCTGAAGGTGATGCTGGAAGAATGCTTCAGCATGACAAACTGGTATCAGACCCTTTACAGCCGGTATGAAAACTTCAAAAAAGGACACGCGCGTGACCTGACCTGCATCAACCGGGATCTTCTGTTGACCCTTGAGACGATGCTGAGCCTCTGCGTCAACAGCTATTATCAGTCCACCTTTGTCCTTCACCTGAAGGAAGCGGTCGATGAACTGAACCGGGTCGTTGCACAGGCTGCTGAACAGTAAAATTTGTGTCCTCAGATGCCGATTGGTGTCTGGGGACATATTTTACTGAGAATATTATAATTTGTTGCAAATTTGATTGTATTTTCAAGGTCATATCCGTTCCCATACGGAACTATATCCTTAAATTATTTGAATCACTTTTGCGACACAGAAAATGGTGAGACATTATGATAAACAGCAGCATTCATACCGTTGAACTGTATAAACGGGTATGCTATTCCGACCAGCTTGCCCTCTCCCGTACCATGAAACGCCTTGGAGTTCCATCCTATTCTAAAGGCCACGGTTTCGTTTATGTACTGGAAGGACGAGAGAGCACCGGGATCACATCCATGGGACTGTTTAGTCACTACAGCAAAGCACTCGGATACAATGTGGACTTCCATCTGGAAATCGCCCTGAACCCGATGCGTGCTGTCTGTGATACTGCACAGAAAAATGCAAAGGCAATCAGCCCCGATCTGCTTCCCGATGCACTGGCAGCGGTACTTTTCTCTGCTGACCAGATGTTCAGACTTGACCTTTTGGATGATGTAAGTCTTTCGCGGGTCGATTTCTGCACAGACCTGAAATTCGACCGGCAGGAACAGGCAGATGAATATATCCGCCTGCTGAAAAAAGTGCCCTGCAAACGGGTTCTTCGGGAGGTTCTTCACTGGGACAGTACGCAGCGCCGTTGGGTTCCCTATTCGGAGTCCAAATTAGTACGCTGTGGTTCCTATGAGTTTCAAATCTACCCGAAGCAGCCGCAGATGCTGACACGTGGTCTGTCCGGGGCAGAGTATGCCAAAGGCGTTGTCCGGATCGAGCTCCGGGCGGGACGGAAAAAACTGAAGTCTTTACATTATAAATATGCCGCTCTTCTGAACCCCTGTGAAAACTGGTGTCAGGAGCTCATGGTCATGGCAGGGCTTTCAGGCAAAATTATAGAAGGGATGATGATTGACATGCTGGGCACCGGCGATTTTTACCCCATGAAGACCATTCTGCAAAAATCGATGCATCCGGCTTCTATGCCTGCACGAAGCAGCAGATGAAGCGGGTCCTCGACTACTTTCCCCTTCACAGCAGTGGGGAAGATGCGCTGAAGCACCTTGGTCTGTCACAAAAGCAATGGCGGGAAGTGATGAATCACTTTTCAAAAATTGGGTGCTGCCCGATTCCAATTCCCACAAGAGCGTGTCAGCCATGGTATCCCGGTGTCACAAACTGGGACGCTTACTTCTGCACGGCTTGAAAATCACGTATCTGCAATATTATAAAGTATATATTATATACCCGACCGTATATCAACCATACCAGAAAAGGAGTGTTATTTATGGAAGCTATTGAAATGCCCATCGTCCCCAAGGAACCTATCCACTATACCCGTGACAAGGGTGTGGTGCCCATCAGCCAGAAGTGCGTCCTCACACTGGAAGAGGCCGCGCAGTACAGTAACATCGGCATCCACAAGCTGCGTGAGATCAGCGATGATGAAAACTGCAAATTTGTGCTGTGGAACGGCAAAAAGCGGCTCATCAAGAGGAAGAAGCTGGAAGAGTATCTGGACAACTGCTACTCGATCTGAGCTGTTGTACATCGGGCTGGGGCCTTCGGGTTCCAGCCCTTTATTATAATAATAAGGAGAATGTTATGATGAAAGACCGTAGGACTAAGAAGCGTGTCAGACTTAGAAAAGGTGAAGTGGAACGTGCGGATGGCTATTATGTTTACCGTTGGACAGCACCTGACGGCAAACGGCACGGAGTTGTCGCCAAAACGCTAGACGAGCTTCGCATCAGAGAGGATGAGATTCAGCGCGACCAGCAGGACGGGATTAAGACTATTACCCGTGATGTGACGCTGAACACGATTTATCTGCTATGGAAGAAGAATAAGCGTGGCCTGAAAAACAACACCTTTACCAACTATTGCTATATGTATGATTTATTCGTGAAGGAGGATTTGGGACAACATCGGCTCCGAGAAATCCGGCGTTCCGACGTGAAAGCCTTCTACAACAAGCTGGTGGAGCAGCGTGGTCTGAAGATCAACACGCTGGAGATCATCCACAATGTCCTGCACCAGATTTTGCAGGTAGCTGTGGACGACAACTATATCCGGCAGAATCCAAGCGACCGGATTCTCAGTGAGCTGAAGCGTTCCAGCTGCTATGAGGAACCGCACAAGCGTGCCCTGACCATTCAGGAGCAGGAGCTTTTTCTGAATTACCTGCGGAAAGAAGCCAATCCCTATCATCATTGGTATCCTGTCTTTGCCGTGATGGTTGGTACTGGAATGCGTGTGGGTGAGGTCACAGGCCTGCAATGGGAAAATGTTGATTTTGAAGAAGAAGTCATTACCGTTGACCATACGCTGGTCTACTATAACCATCGGCAGGAGGTTGAAAATGCAGGCTGCACTTTCAATGTCCACAGCACCAAGACCGAAGCGGGCAACCGCCAGATTCCGATGCTGCCTGAAGTGAAAGAGGCGCTTCTGATGGAAAAGGAGTATCAGGAGTTGACTGATACCCATTGCACCTCCAGTATTGACGGCTATAACGATTTTATCTTTGTCAATCGCTTTGGTGCAGTGCAACATCAGGGTACACTGAACAAGGCTCTGCGGCGCATCATCAGGGACTGCAATCAGGCTCAGCTGGACTCCGGCAAGGAGAACCCTGTCCTGCTGCCTAATTTCAGCTGCCACTCCCTGCGGCACACTTTCACTACACGACTGGTGGAAGCCGGTGTCAACATCAAGGTGATTCAGAACCTCTGCGGCCATACGCGGTCGGACATCACCCTTGATATTTATACCACCGTCACCAAGGAGCTGAAACTGCGTGAGTTCGGCAACTTCTCGGAGAAGATGGCCCAGCAGCGTGCAGAACTGGACAAGATGAATGCTGCCAACGCTGTGGATAGCGAATAAAATAATGAAACCAGAATAACAGGCGCATCGTGAAATGCCTGCCGTTCTGGTTTTATTTTTTGTTTTTAGATTGTTTCTTTTGCTGGTGCAGCTCTTTCAGATCATCAATTGCCAGCTCCGGGGTCATAGTGTGGAACATCAAATAATTGATATTCATGGTCTTTGCCGGAGCCTGCGCATAAATTTCCTTGCTGGATTCGTTGGTCTGGACATGCCAATAGCGGTAAAGGTAGCCTGCCCAATACAGTACTTCCTTATCATATTGGGCACCACCCTTTTGCGTCTGCGGGCACTCGTCTGCAAATTCTTCCAGAAGGTATTCTTCTCCCGCCCACTGCATCCGATTGTACTCCGAATCCAGATCACGGGCAACCTTGGAGCGCATGAACTGCTTCATGAAATCTTCGCTGTTGTAGCCTGCTTGCAAAGAAAGCTCAAACAAGCGTCCCTGAATATCGCATAGTTTCAACTGAATCAGATCCATAGCGATTCACCCCTCCTGCTTGGCATCATCAAGAATCTCATCAAAAAAGTGGCCTTCCCTACGATAATCTTTACAAATCTGGTTTGCAAAAGCAATACCATTGCTGCGGTTCTGCTCGCTGGCTTTTTTCAGCGCCTGCCGTTCCATCCAGAGCAGATGAACTTCGCGCTCGACCATGACCGCATCGCAGGCTTTCTGCGTAACAGCAACATACTGACGGCCAAGTTTCAAGGCAGACAGGCTCTTCACCAATGCAGTATCGGTAATAGTTCCTTCAAAAAAGCTATCTAGAACATAAAACATTCGATCATCTGCAATGCTGCCAATCACCATGTCGTAGCCTTTATCCAATTTCTGATACTTTTGAAAGAACTTAGTTCCTCGTGCGGCTTCCATTCTGCCACGATGGTATGCTACCAGCATGGCCCATTCAATGTCAGCCGGAACATCCAAGGTTTTCAGGCTATGAAGATCAACCGATAAAATATAAAAAACAGATTGTTCATAGTCGCAAATCAGCGTAAGCGGTTGAAGCGGATCGGTTCCCATATAAAATCCAGCTCCAAAGTCACAGCGATCCCGGCTGGCAGGTTTGATTTTCCCTTGAATACCTGATTTAGAGCCATGATACAAAACTATCTTGTTCGGATGTTGGGCAGCAATTTCTGTAGCATCTCTGATGATAGCATCATGCACAATTTCGGCCAGCACAATACGGTTTTTTTCACAAATCGAGAGCATTTTTTCCTGCGCAAGACGATTTGGCGTAGATTTTTCATTTTCCCAACGGTTTACGGTTGCAAAGGAGACCCCAATTTCATCCGCAAATTTTGACTGACTCCATTGCAAAGCCGAACGAATCTCAAAGACTGTGTTCATAGGGTACCTCCTATCGATATAACATTTATCTTCAATTCCATTGTATCAAATGTTATATCATTCGTCAAGCACTGTCTGTTCGCCTTCTTCCATATAGCGTAGCAGCTCGTTTTTTAGTACACGCCACTTTCTGCCGACCTTAAAAGCGGGAATCTCTCCGCTTTGCAGACGGAATAGCAGCTGGTTGCGACCGATACGTAAAATCTCCTGAACCTGCTTGAAGTCCAGAAGATACGGATAATTTTCAAGCACAGATAACACCTCTTTTTCTATGTTTTCTTAAAGAAGTGTTGTTTGATACGGTTTAATACAGTACCTCTTTATAGCTCAGAACACAGGCAAACCAAACTGGACAGTAAAAATTGTAGAACCCTGAAAACAGCCTGCCTGCCAAACACAATTCGTCTGAACCCTATTTGAAAATGTATATTATACCCCTGTATGATGCACGTCCGGCAGAACCGGCTGCTGCGGAACATAGGAAAGGAGCATAGAATTTCAGAATCTGGTACTTAAAATCAGGAGGTATATCATGAAAAATTTACACACCGAAAAATTATTTGACAGACTGCTTGTTCAGAGCATGGAGGATGCACTATCTAATCTTCCACCTTGGCAGGAGACGGAAACCAGCCACAAGGCCGAAGATGTTCTGTCATCCCTGTCCAAAGAGCAGAATGACTGTCTGCGCAGCTATCTGAACGAACTGGCTGAACAAGAAGCCGCCGAAAAGCAAGCTCTCTACTTACAGGGTATTCTGGATGGCATTGCGCTTGCTGGCATTGTTCAGTTGGAGCAGCACATGCCTACGGACGTTGGAAGAAGTTCCGAAAATAAAATCGTCGAGGCACTCTTCTACGTTCTGACTGCAAAAAGTAAAAGTCGAGGCACAAATTGATAATTCTAACTAAAAAGGAGCAACTATTATGAAATCAAATTTTAAGGCGCAGGTAGATGCGTTTGAATTGATCGGCAAGTACCATGGAAACATCAGCCGGGTGATAAAGAATCTGCTTGACTTGACGGACGGTGGGGAACTCATTCGCAAAAACGAAAAGGACAAATTTGAATGGAATCGGAAAGGGTTGACGATTGAAATCTATAAAGACAAGCATGAGCAAAGGGCTTTCATCAGAATTTTTGTTGAATTACCGATTCTTTTGGACATAGAACAGCACGAACCGGTAGAGTTAACTCCAGAATTGGTCAGCCAAGCAGAAAACAAAATACTGGATATTCTGCAACGAATTGGTATTTGGGACTTAGCACCTAGTGCGCAGTGGAAGATGAACACGGTTCAGCTGAGCAAGGATTTTTATGTTGAACATGATCCTCACCTGCTTATGAAGATTATAGAATACTATGTAAATATCAAAGACGGCAGACAATCCTGTGAAAAAGAACGCCTTCAAGCAAAATATTCCGAATCTGAAGTAAACTCGATTGAATTTTGTGATGATGGTGTCTATCACACATTGAGCATTATTCAGAAAAACGTACTGTCGAAGGAAGCTGATACTACTGTAGGCAGATTTTCTCAAACACCAACGCACAGGGTACAATATAAAATTGTCTGTTACCGCAAGGAATTGACCTGTTTTGAACAGCATCACGCTGATTTAAGAGAAAATTGTGACCTTAGAAGCAAATTCGTTTCAAGGTATCTGACTCAGCTAAATAAGGCTACACTTAAAATTCTTCAGGATGAGGCTGTAGCCTATTTTGATTCCTATTCGTGGGGAATTTCCGATACCGTACATGAGCGGATGAAAAAATTCTCCGAAAGGACAGGCATCAATTTTAGCCAAGAAGTTCTGAGCAAGATAGAGAATTATCTGATTATGGTCAATACAAATGACATTGCTGGCATTGTAGACGGTTTGCTGAGTATGGGGCTATCAAATGCAGCGGCGTTGGATGCGATATTTGAAAAGCTTGCATTGAACAGTCTGGTGATTCCAGATGATATTTTGGAACCAGAGGAGCGGAAGCTTTTCCCCTATCCAAGTCTGGAGCTACTGCTTCAGGACAAAGTTTGTGAAGAAAACTTATAACCAATCAAAAAACAAGGCAGTCAGAGGTGTAAATTTATCACCTTTGACCGCCTTGCTTCTTTCTGATCCTTTGTTCAGTTGTTCCCAGATGCTTTATAGTGTTCTTGCCTGTCCTTCAGCCCTTGCATATAGGCCAAGGCAAGCTGCTTGCTGGTTTCGTCGAGCTTATCCCACTCAGTCAGAAATTCACATTGGTCTTTACTGAACGCCACTGTTTCATCATCCAGTGCGAAGAACTGCGCCAGCGTGATACCGAATCCTGCGCACAGCTTTTGCAGTGTGTGGACAGTCGGCGCATTGGTTTTCCGTAGCATTGTGCTCAGGGTGGAGTATGGAATGTCCGCTTCCTTTGCCAGACGGTAATACGTCCATGAGCGGAGATCACATAACTCCTGAATCCGCGCAAGAACATCAAAATCTTCCACTGCTCCGTCCTCCTATGGGTAAAAATCTTTCTTATACTGCTATTCTACCCACAGAAAGCTGGAAGTCGAAGATGCTAAAAGACGCAGCAATTTCATTGACTATATAGCGGAAAACAGCTATAATCTTAGACAAGATAGTGTTTCTTTTCGTTACATTCTTATGAAATCCATAGTGCTTATCCGTTGGAAGGAGGATTTTTGCGGAGGTACGGTAAATATTGAGGGAGTTGATAGTATTAGTAGTCTTTGCTATTTTCACGGCAGCATTTTCTCTTTTTGATTGTACAAAAATTTACTAGCTGTTGACATAGTCAATCTGTCTTGTTGCCGCCTTCACTATGAGTAAACATTAAAAGGAGCTTTTTTCTATGCCTCAAAAGAACACACACCTTTCCAGCAAAAAAATTTTTGTTGTGATAGGCATTATTGTAGTGATTGTTGCAATTATTTTTGCTCTTTCTCGCAAAAATGATACTGCAAATATCGAACTTCCTACTTCAACCGCTTCTGTTTCAGAAGTATCAAGTACCGTATCCGATTCTGAAAATGCTGTTAATTCTACTCTCTTCGCAGTTGAAAACTATTCCGATTACTGGTTCAATGGATCACACAGCACGCCGTATTATATTCAAATTGTTCCATATGAAAATTCCGGAATCGAAACAGATGTGTATTCAGAATATCGTCATTGGCACTTTATAATTCCAGATATTGCTGAAGCCTATATCCCTGCTGACCCCGACAAAGAAGTAAAAGATAACCGAATCTGGCTCAATTTTAAAAATTGTACTTGCACTTCCTATGATGGAAAAGATTCAACACCTTATATTGAAGGCTGGATGATCTTTGATTTTGAGAAAAACACTGTCTACGTTTCAGATGTAAGTGTTGACTTTTACTATCCGATTTCTGAAGATAATTTCAATGATGCGGTCTACGAATTATCTGGAGCTTATCCTTCCAATGGTGCAGTCAATTCACCCTCGGCAGCCGATAATATTGCCTCAACTGATTGGAAAAAAGAATATCTTGATTTCATTTCCACAAATGATTCAGACTATTCCTATATGTTAGCTGACTTGGATGGAAATAGTATTCCTGAACTTTTTGCGTTTGAAGATGGCATCGGCGATATCTACTGGTATGCACCCGGAAATGGCTTTGGGGATACTAATCTCGACTGTACTGTGATGAGCGGATATGATCCAATTTACTATGTGACAAAAGGTTCGTATTCTATCATTTTTGCATTAACTTACGATGGATATTGCATTGGACAATTCCAAGGCAATGATTATTCAACGGTTGCTATTATATCTGCGTGGAATGCTTCTGATGGTAGTACTTCCTACTCACTTCATACAGATGAAGCAATTCGTGAAATTACAGCGGACGAGTACGACACTCTGCCAAATGACTACATGAATAATTTAGCAGGTTCAGATTGGTGGGATGTTAGAAATGAAGCCTACAGTGCCTATAGCGCATCTGAAATCAGCACTATCATTCAGTCTTACTAAGACAATCGCATTATTAGCATTTTGAATCATATATTATACTCCTGAAACAGCACGAAGCTATTCCACACAGCTTCGTGCTGTTTTTATTTTACCCATCGAAAGGAGTCTGCTATGGAATCACTTGACCCTCAGATTATCGTTCACATCATCGAAGTTGCCGCTGAGGGACTGATTGCAATTCTTAACGACGAAGAATAACCATCATTCACAATTAGGAGGAAATTACTATGTCCGCAAACGTTGAAACCATGTTCTCTGTCCGTGAAACCCCTTGGCACGGTCTTGGCCGTATCGTGATGGATGCCCCTGCAAGTCGGGAAGCTCTGGAATTGGCTGGTCTAGACTGGCAGGTGGAAAGCCGCAATATCTATTCTGGTACAGGTGCTATGATCCCCGGCTATCGGGCGAATGTCCGCAGCACCGATGATGCTGTTCTGGGTGTGGTGTCCGACCGCTACCGCATTGTGCAGAACGAAGAAGCATTTCAGTTCACCGATGACCTGCTGGGTGAGGGCGTTACTTATGAAACTGCCGGTTCTTTGCAGGGCGGCAAGAAGGTCTGGATGCTGGCAAAGCTGCCGGAGAAGTACATTATCGCCGGAGACGAAGTGACCCCATATCTTGTGTTCTTCAACAGTCACGATGGCAGTTCTGGTGTAAAAGTTGCCATGACCCCGGTTCGTGTGGTCTGCCAGAACACTTTGAATCTGGCTCTGGGTACTGCAAAGCGCATCTGGACTGCCCGCCACACCGAAAATGTTCTGCTCCGGGTTCAGGATGCCCGTGAGACCTTACAGCTTGCCAACAGCTACATGGGGGAGCTGGGCAAAGGCATCCATGAGCTGACCACCATCAAGCTGTCTGACCGCAAGGTGCAGGAGTTCATCAACGAGTTCTTCCCCATCACGGAAGACTTAACCGATGGCCAGCGGAAGAATAACCTGCGCTTGCAGGAAGAACTGAAGGCTCGCTATTATAATGCACCCGATCTGGAGTGGGTCGGAAAGAACGGCTGGCGGTTCGTGAACGCTGTTTCCGACTTTGCCACCCATGCAGATCCCATCCGCAAGACCCGGAACTACAACGAAAATCTGTTTCTGCGCACCGCAGAGGGCAATCCCATGATCGACAAAGCCTACAAGATGGTGCTGGCAGCAGCATAAAGGAGGACGTATGAACGATGTGAGCAACCGGGCTGTCCGGGAATTTTCTGAGTTCCTGAACAGCATTGAAGCCGATTTTCCAAAGCCAACTTGTACCACGGCATACGAGATCACGATGAAAAGCACCATCGTCAGTGCCTTGATTACGCTGGACACCGAAAAGCAGATGGACGAGCGTTTCTGGAACCATCTCCGGGTGCAGCGGAACATTCTGGATT